>MDSV01112949.1_pt1 | contig 27825 bp, 26 predicted proteins | sample 810851 | NCBI WGS metagenome assembly MDSV01 (sample SAMN05326640, study PRJNA326480) | marine metagenome | isolation source: seawater | place: Atlantic Ocean: North East | collected 2012 | reverse complement strand
GACAATCCAAGTCTCAACGTAAGAAGCAAAAAAATAATTAAACTAAAAGGTTTTAGCCAACCCGATAAAGCAGTAATAACTAATTCACAGCTAGATTTTGAAACATTTAAATTTTTTCAAGACAAATCAAAAAAACTTATTTTCACCTCGAAAAAAAATAAAGTTCCTGCCTCAAAAAAGCTTTCCAACACCGAAATCAAATCCGTTAAAAGTGAGGGCACAAAGATAGATTTAAAAGATCTGAGATCCCGCTTGATAAAGTTAAATTACAAAGACGTTTTAATCGAAGCTGGTCCAGGTCTTCTTACTTCATTCATAAAAGCAAATTTAATAGATGAGTTTATTATTTACATCTCGCCCAAGATGCTATCAAATACTGCAAATTATTTTTTTAACGGTAAAAGCTCATTGAATCCAATGCTTTCTGAGAAGTATGAAAAAATTGAGTCGACAAAAGTTGGTACAGATAAAAAAATTATTCTAAGAAAAAAACAAAAATGGGACTAAATAAAACAGAAGAACTTATCTCTGATATTAAGAAAGGCAAAATGGTTCTCTTAATGGATGACGAAGATCGAGAAAACGAAGGCGATATTATTTTAGCTGGGGAAAAAGTTTCTCCAGACAAAATTAATTTTATGGCTAAAAACGCCAGGGGTTTAATTTGCTTGGCCTTAAGTGAAGAGAAGTGCAAAAAACTTAACCTTAATCAAATGGTGACCGACAATAAAAGTGGTCATGGGACTGGTTTCACTGTTTCAATTGAAGCGGCTACGGGCATTAGCACTGGCATCTCTGCTGCCGACCGAGCAAGGACTATTAAAGTGGCTTCTAAAGCCAATGCTAAAGCGAACGAAATAGTTTCTCCTGGACACGTTTTTCCTGTTAAAGCTATCAATGGAGGAGTTTTATCAAGAGCAGGTCATACCGAGGGTAGTACTGATTTATGTAGATTGGCTGGTCTTAACCCAGCTGCAGTAATAGTTGAGGTTATGAACGAAGACGGAACCATGGCCAGAAAAAAAGACCTCGTTGCTTTCAGTAAGAAATATGATTTAAAAATTGGCACGATAGCTGATTTAATCAACTATCGAATCATAAATGAAAAAACCGTTGAAAAAATTAGTCAAAAATCGGTCAATACAAAACATGGGAAATTTACAATCATTTCATATAAAGATGGCATTACGGGCGAAACTCATTTGGCTTTAAAAAAAGGAAAAATTACCAAATCGAAACCTACTTACGTTAGAGTCCAGCAAACTAACTTTTTACACGACACCTTACAAATTGAAGAATTTGGTAGCAGATGGTCGCTCGATGCTGCCATGAAAAAAATTAATAAAAATGGATCGGGTTTAATAATTTTAATCGATGGTGGAAAAGATAAAGAAGAAGAAATTCAGGATTTAAAAAAATCTTACAAACAGTCTATTCCAGGTGGAATAGATGTCAGGAGAATCGGAGCTGGCTCACAAATTTTAAGAGATTTAGGCGTTCAAAAAATAGCTCTGCTTGGCTCTAAAACAAGATACCCTTCTATCTCTGGGTTTGGTTTAGAAGTCGTTAAATATATTCAAAAATGAAAAAGGTTTTAGATTTAGTTTTAAAAAAAAGTGATTATTCAAATTCAAATATTTTAATTGTCAAAACTAAGTGGAACGAAGAGGTAATTCAACCAATGTTGGATGATTGTTCAGATGTTTTGACTCAGGTAAACGCTAATTTTTCTACAATCACTGTGCCTGGAGCTTTTGAAATTCCTTTCATGGTAAATAATAAAGCCAATTCTTTTGATGCCGTCATAACTTTGGGAGCAATCATCAAGGGCGAAACACCTCACTTTGATATCATTGCCCAATCAGTCAGTGATCAAGTAATGACACTTGGAATTGAATTGAACAAACCCATTATTTTTGGAGTTCTCACAACTAATAATATTGATCAAGCCATAGAGAGATCGAAAACTAAAGGCAAAGAATTGGCATTAAGCACTCTTGCTTTGCTTGATGAATTAGATGGCTAAGCAAAAATTAACTCCTTCTCCAGCAAAAAAAAGAGAGTTACTGCTTCAAGCTTTGTATCAAAAAGAGATCAGTGGTGACTCCAATACCGAAGTTTTAAAACAATTAAAGGAAAGACATAAAAAGCTTGATTTAACTGAGCTAAATGAAATTTTAAAAGGGATCAAAAAAGACCAAAAAACTATCGACGAAATAATTATTGCAAACTCAAAGATTAAGTTAGACGACATCGGAGAAATTGAGATCTCTATATTAAGATCAATGATTCATGAAATGAAAAAAAATTCTATAGATCGTTCCATCTCACTGAGCGAAGCCATTAGGTTAGCAAAAAAATATGGACAGGATTCGAGTTATAAATTTATTAATGCCGTCTTAGATAAAGTAAAAAACTAGATATCTTTATTAACTACAATCGTTCCCATATCGTCGGGTCCAGTAGAAATAATGTCAACGGGAAGCTCGCATACTTCCTCAACTTTTTTTATGAATTCAATAGCCTCCGAAGGCAAATCTTCGTATCGATTTATACCTTTCAATGAAGTCTTCCACCCTTTGCACTCAATGTATTTGGGTTCAGCAGCTTCTAGATCCATACACTCTGCATAATCATTCGTACCGTCTTTATAATCGTAATCGACACAAATTTTTATCGTCTCTAAAAAATCTAAAACATCTATTTTAGTTAAACACAAAGCAGATACATTATTTGATCTTATTATTCTTTTCACTGTAACTGCATCAAACCAACCACATCGTCTTGGCCTGCCAGTAGTTGCGCCAACTTCTCCTCCTTTATTGGCAATCTCTTCGCCTACAGCATCATGAATTTCAGTTGGCATAGGTCCTTCGCCAACTCGCGTCACGTATGCTTTAACTACCCCAAGGATGTAATTCACATCTAAAGGGCCGATACCTGCTCCCGAAGCTATCCCTGCTGGAGAACAATTGCTTGAGGTCACAAATGGATAAGTACCTTGATCTACATCCAACAAAGCTCCTTGTGCTCCTTCAAATAAGACTCTCTTACCAGAGTCATTAAGTGACTGAATTACAGAGGACACGTCTGCTAACAGTGGTTTTAGTTTTTCCCCGTATGCGAGATTTTGATCTTTAATTTTTTCATAATCTAATTTTTCATGGCCAAAATAGTTTTCTAACCAAAAATTATAAAAGGATACGTTTTCTTCTAATTTTTCTGTCAACTTTGCTTCTTCCAACGTATCAATTATTCTAATAGCGCGTCTTGCGACTTTATCTTCATAAGCAGGTCCAATTCCTCTCAAGGTAGTGCCGATGGTATTAAAGCTGTTAGATTTTTCCTTTAGTTGATCAACTAGAATATGGTAAGGCTGAATGAGTGAACAAGCAGGACTAATTTTTAAACGTTCTTGAATATTTTTTGCAATTGGTTCAATTTTTTCTATTTCTTCAAACAAAGCTTCACAGGATATTACAACCCCTTTGCCTATCAAAGACAGAGCATTTTTATGACAAATAGACGAAGGTAAGAGGTGAAGAACTATTTTCTCGTCATTAATAATAAGTGTATGTCCGGCATTATGTCCTCCCTGATATCGACAAGCTGCATCTGCCCTATCTGATAAAAAATTTACGATTTTCCCTTTTCCTTCATCTCCCCATTGAAGTCCCAACACAGCAAAATTATTTTTCACAATCTATGCCTTTAATTTTATCATTGCAATAATATCTTGATCGAAGCCAATTGCAGACCTTAACTTTCCAGACGATGTTTGAGAAAAATAATTTCCACCGTTTGCAATTGAAAATCCATATCTATCTGAGTGTGCTGAAAAAACTAATCCATCGTGATAATTAAAGCCAGGGAAATCTGTCAAATCAATGTGGGGTTTGAAACAGGTCTCTTTTTCAATAAAGTCCCATATGTCTTGAATTTCAGAAAGATGCCCTTCGCTCGTTTCAATATTTTGAAGTTTAGAAATTACTGATAAATCTCCATTGCAATCTATTAAAGTTAGTAACTTGTTTGCCTCTTCATTACTGATCTTCTTTTCTTTTACCCAAGCAGACAAATCTGATTTTGACTTAGAAGAGATTATTTTATTTAAGGTAACACTGTCGTCGAAATCGAGATCTAAAGGCTCCAAAACCTCATTCAAAATTTCAGTTTTTCCAAAAGACAAAGTTAACTCATTTAAGTTTCCGATTTTCACACTATCTGACAATAAACTTAATACCTCATATTTATTATCTCCGCCGCCAAAAATTTCAACTCCGGCTTTTATGGTAATTCTGGATCGACTAAAAGAATCTTTTCTCTTTTTTAAAACTTCGCCAACGTAACAATATCTTTGTTCTTTTTCTGATTCTTCAGCCTGGTCAATTCTTGCTATTTGTTGTGAGATATCTGGACGAATCGCCAGTTCATTTGAAGATAAATCGTCGAAAAATGTAAAGGCGGACTCTCTCAAAGAAGAATTTTGTGTGCCTCCAATCGCATCAGCAAATTCAACTAAGGAGGGATAAGTTAATTGAAAATTCTTTGATTGATAAAAGTCTATTAATGATCTTTTAAGCGTTTCTAACTCAGAGGCATCAAAAGAAGTTAAATCTTCTACTCCATCAGGAAGATTAGAAGAATTTGAGGGCATTGTTATTCTTGATCTTGCGAGCCAGTTGAACTGTCTAAATATTTAAAAAAGTCACTTTCGGGATCAATCAGTAATACATCTGATTTATTCTGGAAAGTTGATTGATAAGCATTCAAGCTTCTGGTGAATTCATAAAATTCAGGATCTTTGTCAAAGGCTTTTGCGTAAATTCCGGTCGCTTCAGCATCGCCTTCACCCTTTAAAATCTCAGCTAATTTATATGCTTCAGCTAAGATGACCGTTCTTTCTTTATCGGCATTAGCTCTAATTTCTTCGGCGAGCTCATTTCCTTCAGCTCTTAATTCTTGGGCAAGCCTTTCTCTCTCAGTTCTCATCCTGTTGTAGACTGAATCATTTACTTCATTAGGAAGCTCAATTTTCTTTACTCTTACATCAATTACTTCTATTCCTAATTCTTGATTGGCAACAATATTTAAATCTGTAGTTAAAGCGCTCATTAATTGATCTCTTTCACCTGAAATCACATCTTGGACTGTACGAACCCCAAATTGGTTCCTTAAACCTTCATCAACCCTTTGAGTAAGCAGCGTTCTCATTGCTCCTAACTGACCACCAGATGAGGTAATGTAAAATTGTTCATTGTCCGTGATACGCCATTTTACGAAAGCATCAACAATTAAACGTTTTTTTTCAGCCGTAAAATATGGCTGCGGAATGGCGTCTAAGGTGAGAACACGCGAATCAAATTTTCTTACAGTGTGAAGAATAGGCACTTTAAAATGCAAACCAGACTCTATTTTTGGATTAACTATTTCTCCAAATCTTAATAAGATTGCTGTTTGTTTGTCAGTGACAATATAGACACTGTTAGCAATTATTATTACTAATAATAAAGTCAAACCTATAAAACCTAATCTCATCGAACCCATTTTATCTCCTCTCTTGCCTTTTTCTAATTTCCTCAATGACTCGGTCAGTGAGATCTTCTATTGCATTAGGATTTAGTGCATTGGAAGTAGAATTGTTTTGCTGTTCAGAAGGTCGAAGTGATGAAGCTGCAGCAATTTGATCCAAAGGCAAATACATAATGTTGTTTCCATTTTTCACATCTATCATGACCTTTGTACTGTTAGACATAACCGATTGAACAGCGTCTAAGTAAAGCCTCTCTCTAGTAACCTCTGGCGATTTCTTATATTCAGCCAGCAGTTGATCAAATCTTGTTGCTTCACCAGTAGCCTCAGATATGACTTTGGCTTTGTAACCTTCAGCATCTTGGATAGCTCTTTTCGCTGCCCCTCTCGCAATTGGAACAATTTCGTTAGCATAAGTTTCTGCTTGGTTTTTTAAAGTGACCTCGTCTTCTCTAGCCTTAACCACGTCATCAAAAGCTGCTCTAACTGCTTCAGGTGGTCTGGATTCTCTTATCGTAACTGTAACCACTTCAATACCAGTAAAATAAGTATTAAGTCGTTCTTGTAATCTACTTCTCACGTCGATAGCAATTTGTTCCCTTCCAGTGGTCAATACACTATCCATGGTATTACTGCCAACAACATGTCTAAGAGCCGATTCAGCAGCCTGAGATAAACTATCTTCTGGTGCTGACGCCTCTAAAAGAAAGAAGACTGGATTAGATCTTTTATATTGAACAGCTACCTCTACGTTCACAATATTCTCATCTTTAGTAAGCATTGAGGAATTAGTAGTGTGTGTAAATAATTTTTCAGTGTTAACTATTGATCTCGTATCAATTAGTGGAGGATTCCAATGAATACCAGGGCCTTTGGTATCTGTGTACTCACCAAATCTTAAAATCACTGCCTCTTCCTGCGCATCAACTGTGTAGATACCAGCAGCACCGTAAAGAATAATTAAGGCAACAAAGAAATAAGAAATATATTTCGAGAAGCCCACTTTTTTGCCACCGCCACCGCCGCCAGAACTTCCCCCAAAAATTGGGCCGAAAATTGCTTTGAATCTTTTAATGGCCTCATCGATATCTGGGGCATCATTTTTGTTCCCCCAAGGATCTCTTGAGCCATTGTTATTATTGTTTTGATCGTTCCATGACATAGATGCGTATTTTATGTGTTGATTAAGAATAAAGAAACACTAGATTTACAAAAATGATTCAATCTTTATAACTTTATTCGATTCATCTTTTTGAAAAATTGAGGTAGTGGTCAACTTATTAAGCCAGGTGATTTGCCTTTTAGACAACTGATAAGTGGCATTCACAGCTTTGGTTAGAAACTCTTCTTCGTTTATTTTCCCGTCAAGAAAATCTAAGCACTGCTTATACCCAACTGCTTTCAAAGCTGGCAGATTCTTTGAAAATCTATCTCTTATACTTCTGACTTCATCTACCAATCCTTTTTTTATCATTGACTTAAATCTTTCATAAAGTTCAATTTTATATTGTTGTCTATCTTGAGGAATTATTGCAAAGGTCAAAATCTTTCTCTTTAAAATATTCTCCGTCACTGCGTACTTTTGAATTTTGCTGAACTTATCGTTTGATATTAAGCAAACTTCTATTGCCCTTATTATTCTTTGACTATCATGAGGATGAATTACTTGCGCTGCTTCTGGATCTAACTCTTTCAATCTTTCATATAAAGAAGCCAAACCAAGAGCCTCCATGTCACATATTAATTCTGCTCTTATTAAGTCGTCTCGCTCTGGCAACTCTGCTAAACCTTCTAATAAACTGTAAAAATACATCATTGTCCCTCCCACAAAAATAGGGAGCTTTGATTGATTATCTGCTTTTCGAAGGATTTCTATACTTCTTTTTTTAAAATCCCCAACGGAAAATGTTTCGTTAGGTTCTAAAATATCAATTAGATGATGGGGGTATTTTTGTAATTCTTTTTTCTCAGGCTTGTTACTGCCTATATCAAAACCTTTGTATATTTGTACTGAATCAACACTAATTAATTCAGAAGGTAGTTTTGAGTATAAATCTTTTGCTAAGTCCGTTTTGCCAGTATGGGTAGGTCCATAAATAGCAATTAGTGGTTTCACTTATAATTTTTTAAAATAAAATTTACCGAAAGAATATTCAAATCGCTTCTTCGTCGATCTCTCCAGTCCTAATTCTTGTAACCTTTTCTAGATCGTAAACAAATATCTTTCCATCGCCTATTTTTCCAGTATTCGCAACTTCAGATATTGCGTCAATCACATCATTAACCTGCGAGTCTTTTAGTGCGACTTCAATTTTCAATTTAGGTAAAAAGTCTGTTTTGTATTCGTGGCCTCTATAGAGTTCGGTGGTTCCTTTTTGCCTCCCAAAGCCTTTGACATCTGAGACTGTTAAGCCGGTAACGTTAAGTTTGTCTAAAGCACACCTTATCTCATCCAATTTTAATGGTTTAATGACTGCAGTAACAAACTTCACAAAATTCCTCCCTCAAATAAAAACAACTAATCTTTCACTAAAACGACTAGTTTCTCAACTGATCTCTGGACGGCGCCCTGTCTAGATGAAAGATAGTTTTGACTTAGCTCTTTGATTTGTGAATCGTGTGAAAATTCTGCCCATTCCAACGCTAAATCCTCTATAGAATCTATGATATTTAAAATTTGAAGCCTTTGCAAATCTTCAGAAATATCCTTGAAATTGTAAGTATGTGGTCCTGAAAATATTGGCAACCCGTATTTCACAGCTTCTAGAAAATTTTGACCGCCATGAGGTACTATGGTCCCGCCTATAAAAGCGATGTCGGCAATCTTAAAGAAAGATTCAACATAGCCCATTTTATCAACAAGTGTTATTTCTGAATTTAAATCTAAAAAATCCGAAAATATTCCATAGCTTAGTTTTTTTTCATCAAAAATTTCTGTTATTTCAGAAGCTCTATGCGTATGTCTAGGAATCAAAACTAAATGAAATTTAGTATTATCGAGTTTTGAAAAACTATCTATTAAAAAAACTTCTTCGTTTGGATGGGTGCTGGCACAGACGATAATTTTTTTTGAAGATTCGCTTGGAATCTTTTTTATAGTCTCAAAGCTTTCTTCACTAGATGATTTAGAAAATTTTAGAGAATAATCTTCGGTAATAGATTTTGAATCTACGCCAAGTTTTTTAAAATTCTCTAAATCACTCTTACTTTGCGCCACGACTAAATCTAATTTTGAAAAGATTTTGTTGAAAAATTTTGGGAATTTTAGATATTTGCTTAATGACTTTTCAGACATTCGACCATTGAGAAGAATTACTGGTATGTTAGCTCTATTACAATTATTAATTAAATTTGGCCAAATTTCCGTTTCAACCAAAATCAAACATTTAGGATTTAGACTGCTCAAAAATTTTTTTATAAAACTATTTAAATCATAGGGAAGATATTGATGCGCTATTTCAGTACTAAAATTTTTATTTACTTCATTTGATCCTGTGACTGTGGAGGTAGTGATTAGAAAATTTGAATTAGGATATTTTTTTTTTAATTCTTTTACTAACAAAGCTGCTACCTTTACCTCCCCAACTGAAACTGCATGAATCCATATAGGTTCTTTGCAATTTGTATACTCCTTGGGACCCAATCTTTCTTTAATTCTAAAGATTTGCGCAGCATTAAATTCTTTTTTTGAGAACAAGCGTAAGATTGCAAAAGGAAAAAGGAAATACAAAAAAAGATTATAGAAAATCATTTCTGTTTCATTTTATCAGACGGATATATACAAAATAATTAATTTAGTACTTTTGAGTAAGTTAAAATAAAAATATGAGCATACTGGAATATTTTATATATTTATTATTAAAAATATTGAGTATCTTGCCACAAAGACTCCAATATTTTCTCGGGCGGTTATTAGGCATTATTTTTTTTATGTCTTTTAAAGAAAGAAGAGAAATTTCAAGATGGAATTTAAAAAAATGCTTTCCTAAAAAAAGCGAAACCGAAATAAACTCAATTTTAAAACAAAGTTTTATAAGGCTGGGAGAATCTCTTTTTGAATTTTTAAATGCTTTCTGGGCCTCTGATAAAAAACTACAAAAGCTAATTGTAAATTTTGAAGATTTGAAAAAAACTTCAAACGATCTTAGTTCTTCAAAAGGAAAATTACTTTTATTCATGCATACTCCAAATTTAGATTTAGTTGTCAGAGCAGCTTCGTTATTTATGCCTGTATCAGGAATGGCTAGGCCACAAAGTAATAAGATTGTTGATAATTTATTTAAAGCAAGTCGAAAGAAATTTACTGAAAGAATTTTTAATCCAAAGGAAATTCTTGAGCTTCTAAATTATTTAAAAATAGGAAAAGCTTGTCTGTATGCTCCAGATCAGGATTACGGCTATAAGAACTCTATCTTTGTTAATTTTTTTGGTCATAAAGCATTAACGGTGAAATTTCCTTACATTGCTAAAAGAAGATCAAATTGTGATATTTATTTATTTTCTCTTGAAAAGAAAGGATTTAAATATGTAGCTCACTTAGACAAATTATTACTAGATGGCATTGATATGGAAAAAGATTTAAGACAAATAAATTATGAAATTGAGGAATTTATTTCTAAAAACCCAGAAAACTATTTGTGGTCGCATAGAAGATTCAAAAATAGACCCGAAGGCGAAGAATCTTTTTATCCTCAAGATTTATTAAGAAGAGGCTAAATCTATAACTAGATTGTCTATTAATCTCACTTTCTTAAAAAAAACAGCAATAGCAATCAAGATTCTATTTGAATTAAATTCAAATTTTTCTAAGGTTTCTGGATCTGAAAGCTCTAAGTAATCTATTTTAAAACCTTGTTCTTCAATTTTTTTAGTATATTTTTTTTGGATTGATTCTAATTCGGTCAAAAAATTTTTTTTATTAGTTTGCGAGAGCAATTTTAATTCAGAGCCCATATCCGAAAGAGATTTAAAAATTGCAGATGCTTCAATTTTTTCTCTTTCTTGTAAATAATTATTTCTAGATGAGAGAGCCAATCCATTTTTATCTCTTTCAGTTGGAGCTGATAGAAATTCAATTTCATATTTTTTTTGTCTTATTAAATGTTTGATTATTAATTGTTGTTGAAAATCTTTCATACCAAAAACACAAGCCTCGGGTTTAGTTACTTCAAACAGCCTATTCACTATTGTTATAACGCCATCGAAATGTCCTGGTCTAGATTTACTGCACAACTTATTAGACATTGGGGCAATAAGATTTTCGATATTTTTTAAAATTTCTTCTTGTTTTGGAACAAAGACCCCGTGACAATTATGTTCTTTCAAAATTTCTAAATCTTGTTCTAAAGATCGTGGGTAAGTTTCTAAATCTTCGCTAGGCCCAAACTGCAAAGGATTCACAAAAATTGAAACTACCGGATTATAATTTTTATTGCTTGCTAAATTTAGTAGATTTATATGCCCCGAATGTAAATTTCCCATGGTTGGGATTAATGCAAAAGGAGATTTAAAAGGATTGTGAGAGAGCTGTTCTATCGATTCGATAATAATCACTATTCAAAACAATGTTCTGGTAACGGATAAGCTCCTGATTTAACGTCTAGGACATAATTGTGCAGAGCGCTTTGAATAGTTTCTCCATTTTCTAAAAAATTCTTGATGAATTTGGGCGGTTTTTCTAAACAGGTAATTCCTAATAAATCGTGAACGACCATTATTTGACCATCTGTAGCAGGACCGGCACCAATTCCAATTGTTGGAATCGATAACGCATCGACTATTTTTTCAGTTAATCCGATGGGAATACATTCTAAAAGTAAAAGCTCTGCTCCAGCACTTTCTAAGTCTTTTGCTTCGGCAATAAACTTATCATGGGAAGAAGGATCTCTTCCTTGAACAAAATAACCGCCAATTCTATTTATCGATTGAGGCGTCAATCCCAAATGAGCGCAAACTGGAATACCTTTGTTAGCCAAAAGTTCCGTAATTTTGAGTATGACCTCCCCTCCTTCTACTTTGATACTGTTGGCTCCACCTTGCATCAATCTTGTTGCATTCGTATAGGCTAGTTGCTCTGTTGCGTAACTCATAAAAGGCATATCCGCCATTACATGGGCATTAGAATTTCCGTTTTTAACACATCTCAAATGATAAAGAATATCCTCCATAGACACTGGCACAGTTGAGTCATGCCCTTGAATAACCATTCCAAGGCTATCCCCCACTAATATCAATTCGACCCCTGCATCACACATCATCGAAGTCATTGTCGATTCGTAAGATGTTAAAGCAGCAAATTTTTTACCAGCTTTTTTTAAATCCCTTAATGTTTGTAATGAAATAGGTTTTTTTGATTCTGTTGACATAAATCTATCTCCAGTGATCTGCAACCCATGGGGTTGGTAAAACTTTTCTATACCATTTGCCACTTTTGCCTTTTAAAGCATCGGGTGGGTTTGGTTTGCCGTGAAAAATAATTATCTTTGCGTCTTGCGGTAAAAGTGGAGCATAAAAAAGTTGTTTGAAACCTTTCTGAACACAATTTTTTTTAAAACTTTGGCACCACTGAAATGGCCAATAGTCTAAAGAGTGATTTTTTTTCATATAATCTGACAAATATTCTTGTTCATTCCTATATTTTGATTTTATTTCCAAGAAATTTTGCTGAAAGTATTCTAAAACGTCAAAAAATTTTCCCATCTCAAATCTGTAAACTGAACTGTTTCCAGTAGAATCTTTTCTTATGAAGTCTTTAATGATAAAAAAATCTCCTTCAAGTTCAAATAACTCGTCTATCCTGTTTACTATAATCAAATCTAAGTCTAAAAATAAACACTGGCCTTTGATATCAAATAAATTTTCTGAAAAGGTTACCAATTTCATCCATCCACGTTCTGGAATTCCATCAGGTAAATTCAACTTTGGCAAATCAAAGGACTCAATAGAGTTTAAAAAACCCGAGTTGTCGTCTGTTAAACAGATAAATCTAAAATCACGATCTAGATTTCTTGAAACCATATTAAAAAGTTTATTCACATAGGACGAGTCGTATTTCTTGCCCCACTTCATACAAATAATATTTACCGTATCAGTCATTAGTTTGGGAAATAAATTTTTGAATTAAGTTTGAAGTCTTTTTACTATTTTCTATAGGGAAAAAATGTGAGCCTTCAACCTCAATGACTTCAAAATTATTTTTTTTTGATAAATATTTCATGCCTTTGCTAGAAAATGTAGAAAAGTGCTCAGCTCTCAAAATTAGAGTAGGCAAGTTTAAACAATTTAAAGTCCGATAAGTGTTAAAAGAAACAGTTTCAAAAGTCTTAGACTCCCATGTAGGCGAACAAGAAAGTTTTAATCCTGAATCTTCTTCACTTAAACCACCTGCTAAGTAATTTTTAAGAGATTCCAAAGGCCAGGTTTTAAACATACTTCTTCCTTCATAATGCATGGTCGCTTGTTCAAAACTTTCAAACTTATCTCGTCTTTTGGCAGCGCCGACTACTTTATCGTTTGATCTTAAAAGAATAAATTTATTTTTTATTTCAGAAAAAATTGCCGTGTATGGATCATAAAAAAGCACAGGATCAAGCATTATTAAGTGTGAAACTTTAAAATCACCGCGCTTAATTACTTCTGATGCAACTATAGAACCCATTGAGTGTCCAAAAAAAATTGCAGACGAAATATTCATTGTTCGTAAAAATACATCTGCATCAACTGCATATTGATCCCAGGATTTAAGTCTATCTGGGTCAGCGGCTAAAGTTGTTTTACCATGACCTCTCTGGTCAAGAGCAATGATGGTTTTTTTTGAATCCAACATTAAATAAATTTTTTCTAATAGATCTAAATAGGTTTCGCAGTTAAGACCAGTCGCATGAAAAAAAACTAACGGCTCACTTTTATCAACGCCCTCCAATTCAATATAGGAAAAGTAACCCTCTTCTGAATCAGTAAAAACTTTTTTTCTAATAACTTTTGAAAACATTTTGAATGATTTAATATTTAAAAAATGACATTAAACACTGTTAAAGGTTTTCTTGACAATATTGAAGGCAATGAATTGGCAAAAATTGCAACCAAATGCTCTGATTTAGGACCTTGTTTAGAAATAGGAACATACTGTGGCAAATCAGCTTTGATTATAGGCGAAGCATGCAAAAAATCTAACAATCTCTTATTTACCATCGATCATCACACCGGATCCGAAGAACATCAATTAGGAGAAGAATATCATGATAGTGAACTCTATGATAAAAACGTATCAAGCTTTAACACTTTGCCCGAATTCCTTAAAAATTTAAAAAATTCAAATCTAGGAAATTATATTTTGCCATTGATTGGTACTTCAAAAGAATTGGCTAAAGAATGGAAATTACCTTTGGGAATGGTCTTTATTGATGGCGGTCATAGCACGGAAGCTGCGCTAGCTGATTATGAAAATTGGTCACCGCATATTGTTAAAAATGGATACCTATTAATACATGATGTTTTCCCAAATCCAGAGGATGGAGGAAGACCGCCGTATGAGATATTTAGTAAGGCAAAAAAATCTAAAAAATTTAAAGAGATATCTCTTGTTAAAAGTCTCGCGATTTTAAAAAAAATCGAAATTTGAATTCAATTCAAATAATGAATTAGCCGCTAAAATTACTGCCGCAGCGGTCCAACTTGGTTTTTCAACTGGCCAATACTTCTGATCTTTATAAACAAATCCTGTCCAAAATAAATTATCTTCTTTATCCATAAGATTTAAAATTTCATCGTATAAATTCGATGCAAGTTTTTTTTCCCCAATTTTATTTAAAGCCAAAATTAGCTCACATGTTTCCGCAATAGTTACCCAGGGCTCTTCTTCAACACATTTACACCCAAGGCCAGGCACGACAAAGTTCGCCCACTTATCTTTTATGATTTTCTTTGATTCATCAGCATCATATACTCCACAGAGAACTGGATAGTACCAGTCCATACTGTATCTTGATTTGCTTTTCCAAGTTCTATCAAATCGTTCTGGCTTATTTCTAAGTGAATTGTGAAGAGCTTCCAGTTCTTGTGCTAAAGAAATATTCTTTTTTCCTAAAATTTCAGAAATTCTTATGAAATCTTTCAAACTTTTATAAATTGATGAACATCCAGTAACTAAAGAGTCGTCCATCCATTTATCATTCTTATTTTTGGCCCATAAGATATCCCCCTCCGAAGTTTGGCCAGACAAGACAAAATCAACAGATTTTTTTAAAAAAGGCCATAGGTCTTCCAAAAATTCTTCATCATTAAAATGAAGATAATAATGCAAGGCGCCAGAGGAAATGTAGGCAGCAAAGTTTGTTTCTTTATTGTAATTAATTACTTTATTTCCGTTGTACTCGGAATACCAAGATCCATCTGATAGTTGTGTTAATTTTAACCATTCAAATCCAGCTTTAGCTTCAACATTCATATCAAGCACATTTAAACCCATTAAAGACTCAACATGATCCCAGGGGTCTATTTTTCCATCTGGCTCCCAAGCTATTGAACCATCGAGATTTTGGCATTCAGAAATATACTTGCCTAGAGGAGCTAAAGAATTTTTATTTTTCAATCTTTTTCTCTTCGTTTTCAAAATACATAACTACACTTTTGCCGATTAATGGTTGGAGCAATGATTCTAATACTCTAGTTAGCAAGGGATTTTTGGTCATGTCCCAAACCAAAAAAGAATGGTAAAGCTTAATCAGATAAGATTTTTCTTTTGTATTCCAAAACAAACATTGCATCCACCAATAAGGAGAGTGCAAGGCATGCGCCCAATGTCTTTTTTTGAAAGCAAAACCTAAAGATTTCACGGAATTTTTCAATTCTTTATATTTGAAAATCCTTACATGGCCTCCTGGTTCGTTTTGATAATCTCTACTCAATTTCCAACAAATCCATTCAGGGAAAAATTTTGGTACGCTAAGAGCAAAAGTCCCATTAGGTTTTAAAACTCTTTTAATTTCTTTTAAGGCAGATTCAAAATCTATTATATGCTCCAGAACTTCAGAACAAACCACATGATCAAAAGTATTCTCTGCAAAAGGTAATTTTTTTGCATTACCGACAAGGAAATTACAGCTTTTTTTTCCTAAATCTTCATCAAATTGATCAAAATTTTCTTTTGCTTTTTTTACATCTTCCTTTCCCATATCTATTCCAAAAACATCTAAATTCGCTTGCATGTAGGCTCCAAAACAATGTCGCCCTTGCCCGCATCCAATATCTAAAATCTTTTGACTGGGATGAAACTCAAAATTATTAAATCTTATTGTTTGCATTAATTCCTGAATGTATTGATAGCATCTTCATAAATATCAGTTACTGATAAAGCCACTTTTTTCCAACTTAATACGTCTAATGCACGCTGGTAACCCTTGTTAGCCAAATCATTTTTTAAATTTTCATCATTTAATAACTGCAAAATACCCTTTTCAAGTTGTTCTGAATTCCCAGCGTCTACGACAATTCCACAATCACCAATTACTTCAGGAATTGCACCACCATTAGTTGTCACCACAGCTTTTTTGCATGCCATTGCTTCTCCAACAGCAAATCCAAATCCTTCATATAAAGAAGGGATTACTACTATATCAGCTGAACAGTACATATCTCTTACTTCTGTGAAGCTCAAATCACTTTTAAAAAAGACTTTTTTTTCTATTTTTAAATTTTTTATTTTTCTATCGGTATGCCCGCCTTCTGAAAAAGAGCCAATGACATGAAGCTCAAGGTCAGGTATGTGATTCGTGAGATTTGCAAAAGCCTTGAGGAGAAAGTCCAATCCTTTTAAAGGCACATCCGCACTTGCGATCGTAACTATTCTTTTTGCAATAGTTTTATTTTGATCTGGAAAAAAAATACTTGAATCAATACCATTTAAAATAACTGACATATTTTGATATTCAACTTTAAAGTCTTCCTCAATATTTTCTTTAGAAGATAAAGAAGGGACAATAATTTTTTTTAAACGTTTTGCAACTTGCATTTGCATCTTTAAAAAAGAGTGCCACCTAATTTTTAAAAGTTTGAGAAATATCGAATTGATGCTTTGTAATTCATATTTTAAGTCCTTAGAAATAGGATGATGAATAGTTGTAACTAGAGGAATTTTTTTTTGAAAATCTAACAACTCATAGCAAAGACTCTGATTGTCGTGAACTACATCAAATTCGTTTAATCTCTTCTTGAAAATTTTTTTTAATCTTTTCCCAAAAGTATAAGGCTCAGGAAATCCTCCTGAATTGATGCTAAGCCACTCAAAAAAGTTCAATGGGTTTATTAATTCTGATATCGAGACGTCCGAAAATTTATTTGATCTGCTATATAAGTCTAAACTTGGAACTTTAACCAAGCTTACTTTTGGATCAAGATTTGGGTAAGGAGGTCCTGAAAATACAGTAACTTGATGACCTAAATCTGTTAAGGCCTTACTTAAGTGAGTGACATAAATTCCTTGCCCGCCAGAATAAGGATTACTTCTGTAACTTAGTAAAGCTACTTTCAATTTTGACATGTCAATTAACTAATAATTATTCAATCGGTGTTAACCACTCAGAAAAAGAATCTCGCTTTCCTCTGACTTGATCAAAATATTTTTTTTGCAGAATAGTAGTAATAGGTCCTCGTTTTCCGCTTGCGATTGTATTCTGATCCACTGTCCTTATTGGAACCACTTCGGCGGCAGTACCGGTAAAAAAAAGTTCATCCGCATCTAAAATTTCAGTAAGATTTATTTTTTTTACTCTCACTTCAATTCCATCTTCTTGCGCTAAACTAATTATGCTTTTTCGAGTAATTCCATTCAAAGAAGCAGCTAAATCAGGAGTAAAAAGCTCTCCTTCTTTGACTAAAAACAAATTTTCTCCGGATCCTTCTGAAATATTACCCTCGTCATCGAGAAGAAGTGCTTCATCAAAACCCTCCTGCATGGCTTCTTGCAAAGCCATAATAGAGGTTACATAGTTTCCGTTAACTTTTGATCTAGAAACTAAATTATTGGTTTGTCTTTTATAAGAAGAAATTTTTATTTTTATGCCTTCATCAAAAGCTTCTGGTGACATGTAACTTGGCCATTCCCAAGCGGCAACAATACAATGCGTCTTTAAGTTGTCTGCTCTTAAACCCATCCCCTGAGCACCATAAAAACACATAGGACGTATATAGCCCTCTTCAAGGTTGTTGACTTTAAAAATCTCTTTTTGAACGTCATTTAATTGTTCTTTAGAAAATGGGATTTTCATATTTACTGCTTCAGCAGATTCAAACAAACGGTTAGTATGATCCTCTAACCTAAAAATTTTTGTGCCTTCATCTGTTAAATAAGCTCTTACCCCTTCAAATACACCAAGACCATAATGTAAAGTATGAGTCAAAACATGTACTTTAGCTTGTGACCAGTCAACAAACTCACCGTCCATCCAGATGAATCCATCTTTTTCTTCGAAATTAGTCATATTTTTAATTTAAAGAGAGTCATTATAAGCGGGAGAATCTTTTATGAAAGTTAATTCTGAAATTTTTAGAGCCTACGATATCAGAGGGATTTTTGAGAGAGAGTTATCTCAAGATCTAATATATAAAATTGGTCAGGCTGTGGGTTCGCAAGTATTAGATGAAAATTCTAAACAAATATACGTTGGAAGAGATGGAAGAATTTCAGGCAAAGAAGTATCGGACCGTTTTATAGAAGGTATTTTAGCAACAGGCTGCGATGTCATTTTTATTGGCTTAGTGCATACGCCGCTACTATATTTCGCGACATTTGAAGGTGTTACCAAGAATGGAGTAATGATTACAGGTAGTCATAACCCTAAAGAATATAATGGATTTAAAATTGTCATAAATAATTCCTCACTAAAAGAAGATGACATACAAAATCTTAAACTTAAAATTGAACAAAGTGACTTTAAAGTTGGATCCGGAAAATTATCAAAAGAAAGTTTTAATGAAACCTACGTAAAAAAAATTTCAACAAAAATTAATATAAAAAATAAATTAAAAATTGTTTTGGATTGCGGCAACGGCTCAGGCGGAGTGTTAGGACCAGAAATTTTAAGAAACTACTCTTCTGAATTAATAGAATTATTTTGCGAAGTTGACGGAAATTTTCCTAATCATCACCCCGATCCAAGTGAACCAAAAAATTTATCAAAATTAATCGAGACAGTTAAAAAAGAAAATGCTGATTTGGGTATTGCTTTTGATGGTGATGGAGACAGACTTGGTGTTATAGATAGTGAAGGAGAAATGATATTTCCTGATAGATATTTAGCTCTAATGGCAGAAGATATTTTGAGAAAAAATGAATCAGGGAAAATTGTTTTTGATGTGAAATGCTCTAAACAACTCGAACGGATAATTAAGAGAAATAATGGCATACCAATCATGACCAAAACTGGTCATTCTTTCATTAAATCTGAAATCGCAAGAACTGATGCGATTCTAGGAGGCGAAATGAGCGGTCATATTTTTTATAATGATAATTGGTATGGTTTTGATGATGGAATCTTTGCAAGCTTAAGATTGTTAGAAATATTATCAACACAAAATATTTCAACCCATGAAGTTTTTAAAAAGATTCCAAAGATGTTTAGTACACCTGAAATAAAAATATCAATCAATGATGCTGAAAAGTTTAGAGTTGTTGAGGAATTAAAAAATAATTTCAAACCTGAAGGTTATAATAGTATTTTGTTAGATGGATTGAGGCTTGAAGAAGAAGATTCATGGGGATTGATCAGAGCTTCAAATACAACTCCTGCTTTAGTACTAAGATTTGAAGCAAACACTGAAAAAAAACTTATGCAAATAAAAGAACTTTTTCAAAACGCTTTGCTCAAAATAGACGATAAACTGAATTTCATAAATTAAAGATCATGAGCATCTCAAAAAAATCGGCTATTAATATCTCTAAAGTTCTTTCTGAAGCATTACCTTACATACAAAAATTCTCAGGAAAAACCATTGTGATTAAATACGGGGGTAGTGCCATGCGAGATAGTTATCTTAGAAAAAGCTTTGCTCGAGACGTAGTGCTAATGAAAACAGTTGGAATAAATCCCGTCATTGTTCACGGAGGAGGTCCTCAAATAGGTAAAGAATTGGATCGACTCAAACTTGATTTTAAATTCAAAAATGGAATCAGAGTTACTACTCCTGAGATGGTAAAAGTAATTCAAAAAGTTCTTGATCTAGAAATTAATCCTGAAATTAAGAACTTAATTAATTCATGGGGTGGACAAGGAAAATCATTTGCTGGAAAAAAAATGGGTCTTATCAATGCAATAAAATCGAAAAATAAATCGCTGGGAGAAGTTGGTCAAATCACAAAAATAAATAAATCAAAACTTTTAAAAGCTTTAACGTCTCATCAGATTCCCATCATCTCCCCAATTGGATGGAGCACAAAAAAATTACCCCTCAACATAAACGCTGATGACGTTGCATGTTTTGTTGCCGGAACTATAAAGGCAGAAAAAATAATCCTTTTGACAGATGTCTTGGGAATTAAAAATGAGAATGGTAAGAAAATTTCTCAAATAAGTTTTAAAGATTCGAAAAAACTCTTAAAAAATAAAACAATAGTTAAAGGCGGAATGGTGCCTAAACTTACGGCTGCAATAGATGCCTTAAATCAAGGTGTAAAATATGCTCACATAGTTGATGGAAGAGTTCCTCATGCTGTATTGTTAGAGATTCTTACTCAAAAAGGTGTAGGCACTTTGATTAATAGATAGATGGCAGAGAGTAAAGTATCAAGAAAAATTCAGATCATGCAGACTCTTGCAGAAATGCTTGAAGAAAAAACTCCTGTAAAAATTACCACTGCAGAATTGGCCAGAAGAACGAACATAACTGAAGCAGCGATATACAGACATTTCCCAAGCAAAAGAAAAATTTATGAAGAAATGGTGATTTTCTTTGAATCGAATATTTTTCCAAGAATAGAAACAATGAAGCAAAATCAATCATCAGATGAGATTCCAGGATTAATAGTTACTCTTATTTTAACTTTTCTAGAAACAAACAAAGGGTTTGCAAAAATTATCAACAAACAAGCGTTAAGTGCAGCCGAAGCAAAAATAGACGACAAAATATCTTTAATTTTGGAAAAACTAAATGTGGAAATCAAACAGTCTTTTCAGGCTTATGAAAGAGATACTAAGAAAAAGCTAGCCATAAATTCTGCAAGCTGTTCCGATCTTTTAATGACTTGCATGGAAGGACAGATTCAAAGTTTTATAAGAAGTAATTTTAAGAATAGCCCAGTTACCTCATGGCAGGAACATTGGGAACTAATCAAAAAAACTATTTTTGTCTAATCGAAAAAATATTCAAACGCTGTATTCTGATCTGAAGGGCTGGCATCTAATCCATTAGCTAGATTTATTTTTTTTGCAATTAGATTCGCAGGGATTGTAGGGGGAGAATACTCGATCGAATCAACAATGTCTTCCATATAGCCCAACCAGATTGGTAGTGCAGTAGTACTACCATATTCTTTTTGTCCTAAAGACCTTGGTTGATCATAGCCGAACCAAACTGTTGTTAAAATCTTATTGTTGTACCCAGTAAACCAGGTGCTTTCGGAATTATTAGTCGTACCTGTTTTCCCAGCAAAATCGTCTCTTTGGAGTTTTTTAATCCCTCTTCCGGTGCCCCTTCGTGTTGCTTCTCTTAAAATATCAGTTACAACAAATGAAACTCTAGGGTCAATAGCAAAGGTCTGTTCTACAGTTAAAGAATTTCCTATCCATTGTTCTAAAGTTTTTTTCGAAGCGTCTTTTTGGTCAAAAAGTATCTCATTACCATCCTTATCTACAATTTTTTCAATGAAAGTTGGATTTATTTTTTTTCCTCCATTAGCAAAAATGGAGAAAAATTCTGCGTTTTTGTAAGGGCTAATTCCATAAGATCCTAATGCCATTGATAAATCTTCAGGCAAACTGTCTCTTTCGAATCCAAATCTTGTAAGGTAGTTTTTTGTTTTAGAGATTCCTAGATCATTTAGCAATCTTACAGTGACTACATTTCTCGATTGCAACAATGCTTCTCTTAATCTAGTTGGTCCATAAAATTTCCCACTAGCATTTTTGGGTCTCCAAAATTCCTCTAGATTTTGATCTTCAAATACAACCGGAGCATCGTTTATTATAGTTGCTGGATTAAAGCCGTTTTCAAAAGCCGCAGCATATAAAAAAGGCTTAAAATTTGATCCAAGTTGAGGTTTAGCTTGCATGGCTCTATTAAACTTACTAGAGCTAAAACTATAGCCGCCAACTAAAGCAAGAATCTTGCCAGAGTTTGGATCGATGCTAACTAGAGCACTTTGCACTTCAGGATGCATTGCTATCTCAAATTTTTTGTCTTCATCTAATCTCAACCAAATTAAATCCCCTACTTCAAAAAAATTTAAAAAACTCTCTATATTTTTGCCTTTTTTATTTTCATTTATTTTTGGTTTGATATTGGAAATTAAATTACTTATGTCCATGGTAATTATTTCTGAGTCTTTGTTTAAAAGAGTCATCTTCTTATTCTTAGAAGATAGCACTAGTACTGGTTGAAAAGAGTTGAAGGCAGCTTGGTCGGCTAGAAAGTCTAATAATTCATCTAGAGGATTAGTTAAATCTTTTTTGATTCCAAACTCGTCTTTAAAGTTGTTTGGATCGTAGGCAACTTTATAAAATAAATCTGTTCTCTGGATAAAGTCGTCTGGAATTAATTCACTATAATTTTCAGGTTTTCTGAAGCCATGCCTTGATTCGTAAGACTCTATTCCTCTTCTTACAGAATTAACAGCAGCTGTTTGATAAGACGAATTTAAAGTCGAGTAAACCTTATATCCTTCTTTGTAAGCAGATAAACCATAGTTTTGGATCATATACCTTCGTATTTGCTCAGCAAGATAATCTGCCTCAACTTCCGAACCGATGCCATTAAAAAAGGCAGATATTGGCTCATTAAATGCTTGTAAAAAATTATCTTCGTCAATGTATCCTAAGGACTCCATTCTACTTAAAACCCAATTTCTTCTAATTAAGGCCCTTTTTGGATTAGCAATTGGATTGATTCGAGACGGTGCTTTAGGCAGACTAGCTATCATAGCGGATTGTGCTATAGACAATTCAGATAAACCTTTTCCATAATAAATTTCTGATGCTGCTGCAACACCATAAGCTCTATTTCCAAGAAAGATTTGATTGACATAAAGTTCGAATATTTCTTCTTTTGTAAAAGATAAATCTAACTTAAAGGCCATAAATATCTCTTTGAGCTTTCTCTCGAAGGTTTGGTCTTTAGTTAATACATAATTTCTCGCCACTTGCATGGTAATGGTTCCACCACCGCTGATGATTTCTCCTTCTTTTATATATTGGTAAGTAGCTCTCAGCAGACTCAGAAAATCTACTCCCGTGTGAGTAAAAAAATCGCTGTCTTCAGCAGCTAAAAAAGCATTTATTAAATTTTCTGGAATTTCATTAAAATTTAATTTAGTTCGATGAATTTCCCCGTATTCACCGATCAATTTACCATCGGAAGTAAATATCTTAAGAGGAACTTGGAGCTCCACATTTCTTACGTCTTCTGTTGTTGGCAGATCATGAGATAGATAAATATAAATACCTAAACCAAAATGAATTGGGAGTAAGAAAATAATTAGTAATATAAAAAAATATTTATTGAAAAACATTGTCTAATACTTCGATAAGGTAAAATATATTCTAATGGTTACTAAGTACTAATGAAAATTTTTCTAATTGGTCCTATGGGGTCTGGTAAATCAAAAATTGGTAAAATCTTGAGTGAAAAGCTAGGCGTTTCTTTGTTTGATATTGATAAAGAAATAGAAAAAGATTTGAATATGCCCATAACTGAAATGTTTGCCTCCAAAGGAGAAGAATTTTTTAGAACTACCGAAACTAATTACTTAATTAAAACTAAAAAAATTAATGATTGTATTATTTCAACTGGTGGCGGGGTTGTTGAAAAAATTAAAAATTTAGAATTGTTGGCAAATGAGACAAATGTAGTTTTCTTAAACTGTAGCGTTGAAAGTCAATTTGAAAATACTAAAGATTCTAAAAAGAGGCCTCTTTTACAAACAAGCGATCCTAAATTAACCCTTCAAACCCTCTATGAAAAAAGATTAGATAGTTATAAAAAAGTGTCAAAGTTGGAACTTTTATCTGATTCCATGTCTAATGAAGAAATCGCAAATAAAATAATTAATCATTTTAATGTCTAAATCAATACTGGTTAGAACCGCTTCTTCGAGCTACGAAGTGTTAATAGATAAATCTTTATTGAAAAATTACAACTTTCAGTGGCTGGTAGAAAATAAGCAGATTTTAATTATTAAAGATTCAAATGTTCCAGAGAAATTTTTAGATGCTTTAAATAAAAATTTAGCTCAATTCGATCCTAAGGCTTTAATCTCTTTAGAAATTCAAACTAGCGAAGAAAATAAAAGCATCGAAGGAATTCAACCGATTTACGAAACTTTAAATCAAAATAAATTTAATAGAGATTGTGTGATCATTTCTTTGGGTGGGGGAATTACTACAGATATGACAGGTTTTGTTGCTTCTAGTTATTTAAGAGGCGTAGATCTAATCCAAATTCCCTCAACACTTTTGTCTCAAGTAGATGCAGCCATCGGAGGTAAAACAGGGATTAATTTTCAAGGGGCTAAGAATAATATTGGTGCTTTCTACCAGCCAAATTTGGTTCTAATTGATATAGATCTTTTATCTAGTTTAAGAAAATCTGAAATTTCAGAGGGTCTAGCAGAGATCATAAAGCACTCTCTAATTGCCGATAAATCTCTCTTTGAAGAATTAGAACAAAAAATAAATAATGGCTCGATAACTAATGATGAAGACCTAATTAAGATCATTTACGATTCATCTCTTATTAAATCTTCGATCGTTTCAAATGATGAAAGGGAGGAAGGTGATCGAGCGTTACTTAATTTTGGGCATACCTTTGGACATGCTTTTGAGTCATCTATGTCCCTCAAAGGCTTTACACACGGTCAAGCAGTTGGGTTAGGAATGATATGTGCCTCTAAACTCTCTTTGCTATTAGGCAAGATTGAGGACAAAGAATATGAAAGAATTAAGAAAATAATAGAGTCAGTAGGTTTGCCAACACAATTACCAACAAATTTTGATTACGATGAGTTTAAAGAGGCAATGAGTCGTGATAAGAAAATTCTTTCTAACAAACTTAGATTTATAACCTTAAATTCGATAGGAAGAGCCCAAATTTCAGAAAATATTGACGAAAATTCCCTTATCGAAAGCTTAAAGATATAAGCAAATAATTCACTTTTAGCCGTTTTTTTAATAAGATTTAAAGAAACTGCATATCACATGCGCGAAAAGTGACGCCCAGTCCAAGCGATAAGGACTCCGATTTACTAAATTTAGGTGTATTTTGTGCCAAAAGACGAATATTTTGTAACCAGACCTAAGAAAAAAGGTCTTTATGATCCGGATTTCGAAAGAGATTCTTGCGGAGTAGGTCTTGTTGCGAATGTGAAAGGTCTTCCTTCTAGAGAGATAATGGATAATGCCTATCTAATTAATTCTAGAATGGACCATCGTGGCGGATGTGGATTTGAAGAAAATACCGGTGATGGTGCCGGGATATTACTCGCCCTACCCGATTCCTTTTTCCAAACTGAAGCTAAAACCTTAGGCTTAAAACTGCCTAAAAAAGGCGAATATGCAGTAGGCAACATATTCCTGCCTCAAAAAAGTTCAGAAAATAGCTTTTGTAAGGAAACAGTCGAAAAAATATTATCTCAGGAGGGTCTTGAATTTCTTGGATGGAGAAAAGTCCCGACAAATCAAAAAAAAGCAAATGTCGGTCCAGCGGCACTAAATTGTCAACCAATAATAGAACAACTTTTTGTTGGAACTAAGGGAAACATATCTCAGGATGATTTTGAAAGAAAACTTTATTTATGCAGAAAAATTTTTAGCAAGAGACTAAGATTCGAAGAAGGCTTAACTCAGGGTTTAATGTTTTATGCTTGTTCACTTTCATCAAGATTAATCATTTATAAAGGAATGCTGACACCCGCCCAATTATTTCCTTTTTTTCCGGATTTAGAAAATAAAAAATTAAAGACCCATCTTGCAATGGTTCATTCTCGTTTCAGCACAAATACTTTTCCTTCATGGGATAGAGCTCAACCTTGTAGGTACATGTGTCATAACGGCGAAATAAATACCCTCAAAGGTAATGTAAATTTAATGAGAGCCAGACAAGGCATGGCAGAAAGCCCATTATTTGGAAAAAAATTACAAAAGCTATTCCCCATTGCGGAGCCTGACTGCTCAGATTCGGGAAGTTTTGATAACGTTCTAGAGTTCTTAATTATGTCGGGAAGAAAAATACCCGAAGCAATCATGATGATGATTCCTGAAGCTTGGCAAAATGACAAAGAGATGTCCCCCAAAAAGAAAGCTTTTTACGAATACTCGTCATCACTTATGGAACCATGGGATGGCCCGGCATCAATTGTCTTCACTGACGGAAAAATGGTGGGCGCTGTTCTCGATAGAAACGGCCTTCGTCCCAGTAGGTTCTATGTTACTGACGATGACAAAGTGATCATGGCTTCAGAGGTTGGAGTCCTTCCTGTGAATCCTAAAAATGTAGTTTCTAAAGGGAGGTTACAACCAGGAAAAATGTTTTTAATAGATTTTGAACAAGGAAAATTAATCTCTGATGAAGAAATTAAAAAAGATGTTGCTTCTCAAAATCCTTACAAGGATTGGAATAAAAAACAAATAGTTAATCTCAAAGATTTAACTTCTAATAAAAAAGAGGCAAAGGAAGAGAATTTAATTTCTAAAATGCAAGCCTTTGGTTATACCACAGAGACACTAGAGTTCATGTTATTGCCATTAGTTACAGAACTGAGAGACCCTCTCGGTTCAATGGGAAATGATGCTGCACTTGCGTGTTTGTCTGATAAGCCCAGGATGATTTACGACTATTTCAAGCAGCTATTTGCGCAAATTACTAATCCGCCCATTGATTCGATTCGAGAAGAAGTGATCATGTCTTTAAAATGTTTGATAGGCCCTGAGGGAAACTTACTAGCAACTAAAGAAAGAAATGTTCACAGACTTAATCTTGAACACCCCATCCTCTCGAATAGTGAACTAGCAAAAATTAAAGAAATTAAGAAATTTGGTTGGAAAACTAAGACTATTGATATCACTTATCCCAGAGGCAAAGGCGAAAGAGGATTGAAAGCTGCCTTAAAAAGAATTTGTAGAGAATCTGAAGAAGCAATCGAAAAGGGTTTTTCATTTGTAGTTCTTTCAGATAAAAAAATCAGCCGTGACAATATTGCTCTAAGCTCACTTTTAGCTTGTTCTTCTGTCCACCATCATTTAGTAAAAAATGAAAAAAGAACTCAAATAGGAATAATTTTAGAGACTGGTGAAGCTCGTGAAGTACATCATCATTGCCTGCTTGTTGGGTATGGAGCAGATGCAGTAAACCCTTACCTAGCTTTTAATGTTTTAGAAAAATCTCTTAAAGACGGTTTACTCAAAGATGAAGCTCTAAAAACTTCAAGAGATCTTGTCAAGGCTTACAAAAAAGGTGTAGCCAAAGGTATGTTAAAAGTTATGGCTAAAATGGGTATTTCAACCCTTCAATCCTACAAAGGTGCTCAGATATTTGAAGCTGTAGGATTGGCAGATGACATCATAGATCTTTCTTTTCCAGGAACTCCTAGCAGAGTTCAGGGAATTAATTTTGAAGTCCTTACAAAGGAAATTGAAAGGCGTCACGAATTAGGTTTTCCTGAAATTGAACAAAATAAAATTGCGACCCTTCCAAATCCTGGAGACTTTCATTGGAGAAATGGTGGAGACAGTCACATGTGGGATCCTAAATCTATTTCGGCATTACAACTAGCATCAAAAAATAACGACGAATCCGCTTATTGGAAGTTCGCTAATCATGCCAATGAACAAACTACTAAGAACAGTACTTTAAGAGGTTTGATGAAATTTAAATATGCTACCGATGCCCTTCCTTTAGAAGAAGTAGAACCCGAAAAGGAAATAGTTAAAAGATTTGCCACGGGAGCCATGTCTCTTGGTTCCATTTCAACCGAAGCACATGAATCTTTGGCATTGGCGATGAATAAACTTGGAGGAAAATCAAATACTGGAGAGGGAGGAGAAGATCCAATAAGATTCAAACCTCTAGAAGATGGAAGGTCTAAAAGATCAG
>MDSV01178348.1_pt1 | contig 27837 bp, 25 predicted proteins | sample 810851 | NCBI WGS metagenome assembly MDSV01 (sample SAMN05326640, study PRJNA326480) | marine metagenome | isolation source: seawater | place: Atlantic Ocean: North East | collected 2012 | reverse complement strand
TTGTGAAGTTTAGAATCATTCAATGGACGGACACTGGAGTTACGGTAGTATACTGCATATTGCTCTTGGCCACCAATATCATCCTCTTGTTGACCACTACGTTCCGACAACAACATTTCCCACTCGTCAGAGGAACCATTTCTCAATTCATCTAAGAATCTGTAAGGAACTTCTTGATTGATATCTTTGATTTCTTGAACTGTCACCATATCATAGCGATCAAAAATCTCAACCAATTCCGTGACGACCTCAGCCTTACCCATCTTTGTCACACCAAATGTTCGGATATTGAAAGTAGCAAGTCGAATAGTGTCTTCGCGGTCGAATTCGGCTAGATTCTCATCCGAACGTTCGAAGAATAAAATTTCAGGATCAGGTGACTCCTCACTAGAAATGATGGAATAAAGCGCGCCTGCAAGGACGATATTCAGTGCAATAGATAATGCGATTATCGCATGGTTGACCTGCACCATATCACAGTTCGACCAAATCTACGATTTCAATCATTGGAAGCATGATGGTTGAAATTGTTGATTATCGATTATATCGACTATCACGAGAGAACTCAAACCGCAGGTGATGATTCTACGTTGACATCAAAGAAAACGGGAGACCAGATTACTGTGATTTCCTCGCCATTATCTTGTGGGCCAAGGGGAGACGGGCTTGAAGTGGACACATCAACATCTAGTGTGAACGTCCCTAATCCGTGGCTCTTATCGGACCAAGATTGAGTAATGGCCTCGGGTGTTGAACCCGTGACTGAAATGTTTGTCGAAGTATAATCCGGATAAACCAACAATTGCAAGAAAATTACTGAACAATCATCAGAAGTTCCTGATAGATTATTGCTCTCATCCTGCCATTGAGCTTGGGCACCAGTGGGTTGGAGAGTTGCACTGACTGAATCGCAACTATCGAACGGAATACCTGATGTCTCAGTATACGAAATCTGGACTTCAAGGAGGCCGAAACCATGGTGCTGTGCTAATATGTCCGCATCAATCTCCAACTCAAAGGAAACAGTATCAGATTGGACAAAGGCGGTTTCTGATGTTTCAATAATATTCTGATTGAACGACACATCCCATTGATCGATCGCGTTCCTCTCACTGATTGAATCTGCATCAATAACGAGATAGACAACCGCATGGTATGATACCAATAAAGCAGCAATACCGTAGAATATGTACAGAGGGAGGCTCTCCTCACTGCTGTCACCAAGGATATCCTTGACGAAGGATGATTCTTCGTTAGTCAAAAGTACCCCTCCATACCCATACGTTCAGCAGCCAAATTGTATATTGCATCAGTCTGCCATTGAAGGAAGGCAATGAGAATCACGGATACGATTAGAACCAATAACGAGCGGTCTAACAATACGAAAGAAGAACGTGGAATTAACAACTCTGGGAACCAACGAGGATCATGGCCTTTTCTTACCTCTGAGGATGAATCCATTAGTGCATCAAAGGACTTCTCCTCCCAACCAATACCTAGAGCAACAAGAATACCGAGAAGAGCCGCAGAGAACATATCTGGGATTGGAAGAATCGCTTGGACCAACTCTAGGAAAGCGGAAGTAGCGATTACTATCAGAATAATCACCATTATCTTGGCTCGTGGCTTCATTTCAGGAGTTGTCTCAAAGAGGCCGTATCGCATTATGATGTACATGCCAATCATTGGCCGCATCATGGTAAAGTGCATACTACTAGTCAATGTGTTCCACAACTCAGAGAGACCTTTTGACCCAGTATACCAGAACCCCTGAGCATCACTACCGAGAATACTGTATCCTATCAATCCCAAGGAAAAGTAGCCTATGTAAACATAAGTGAGCATGGAAGAACGCCCCTTATTGGCACACCATATCTCCATTCCAAGAATGAAGAAACCCGTTGCAATTGCAAATGCGTAACTAGATTGCCACATGAAATTGGTCAAATTTGAAGAGAAGAATAACCAGAGGTCGAAGTTATAGAAATATTCAGATCTTAACAAGAGGCCTGGCCAGGAGAACCAGATATGGCCGAATTGAAAGAGAATTAGAAGACCCGCAATATTTGCGATATTCTTGGAGCTCTCTCTTGAACGAAGATTATCATCGAGCCTAAATTTAGCATATACTGAACCCCATATTAACCCACATATTAGGTAACTCAAACCAGGCAGTTCAAACACCGTAATTGGTTCACCAACAAGGAGTAATGTCAGCCGAATAAGAACTATCAGAAGAACTAATCCACAGCCTATTTTGAACTGCTTTTTAGTTCGAGTAATGGGGACTGGAAATACCATTGCAAGCAAAATCATGCCACACGAAAACAGATAATCTGTGCCCCACATTAAGGCCATTTCGAATTGCCACACGCCACCTAGACCGATATCTCCAGTCTCATATCGGGCGATGACTGAATCAGTCATCGAGTTTCCAATACCTTTAGCGATAAATGTCCAACAGAGAATGTGAGCTGCGAACCTCTCGTTCCATTCTAAATTTTCATTTTTACGAACAAAGAAGAGAGTGAGGGCGCCGACTGCAATCATCAGAAGGGCCCCGATGACACCAAGACTATCCGAATCGGTAGCCGCCATGATTTATCCAGTTAGGCCATGATGATGAAGATTTCACTAAACCAATGATTCACCTAACTAGAGATCCAGACCCAGATTAATCAAATTCTGAAAAACAGGATGTTAGAGCGGTCCAGAGCCGGCCATGGACTGTGGATGCCAAGCCCTCGACTGCGTGGTGATCGATTTCTGCTGTCGAATCTCCAGGCGTCTGGCCAGCAGCCCAGTTCGATGAGACGCTTAGACCGATATGGCGGCAATCACATTCTGCGAGAAGTTTAGCCTCTGCAGCAAGAGTCATGCCCACAACATCCGCTCCCATATTCATTAGAGCAGTAATCTCAGCTGGCGTCTCAAATTGTGGCCCAGTCATCTGAGCAACAACGACATGAGGGACTAGTTCTTGACTTCCACTCAGAGATTCGACGACTAGATTCGAGAGTTTCGAATCAAAGTGATCAGTCATATCCGCATGAGTAGCATTGTCGTCATGGAAGGTCCATACACGTCCAGTAAGATCGAGAGTGTGCTTCGCTAATGCAATATGCCCAGGGGGTAAATCCGGCCGCATAGATCCAACAGAATTGATACTCACGACGACCTCTGGATCAAATGAAAGAGCAGCGTGAACATTTGCCCGATGCTCGATCCGATGTGGGGGAGTTACGACACCTTCACCATGATGACGCTGAATCATTGCAATCTCGTGGGACGCACTGTCTTCCATCGAGATTCTAAGAAGATAGGCAGGCACCTCTCCCCAAGGGCTGTCAATCCGTAATGACTCACGACTTGATATCGTAATCGATGAGGGGACAGAATCCGCCAAGGCATTCATACCCGTGCCACAGAGCACCGCAATGCGGGCCATCGGATCATTCCTTGAGCCGCTCGATGAGCTCAGACTTCTTTCCGGAGACGGGTTTACCGGCCTCCTTCAGGAGAGCCTTCAGTTCTGGAACTTTCATGGACTCGTAGTCCATATCATCGGAGCCAGCATCATCTGCAGGGGCTTCTTCTGAAACAACATCGATTGGTTCATCAGGAGTAGAATCAACAGGAGGGGTTGCTTCTTCGCCATCTGAATCGTCAACGAGTTCGCTGATTGCCTCTCCTGCCTCAGCAGCTGCAAGTACATCGGTGGCTTCATCTGCATCCTCCACCTTTGCTGCTGCCTTCTCACGAGCCTCCTGAGCGTGAATCTCATCCAAGGTAGGACCGTCTTCAAACACGACACCGGACTGGCGCAATTCGGACTTATGGAACAAAACCGTGCGAACCTTGTGAATTGGAGAGCAGATGTCCTTGACTTCGTTTTCAAGAGTGCCATCAAGAAGGGCAGCCTGCATCTTGAGCCACGTAGTAGCTGCTGCACGAGTGTAGAGTAAGTCGGTTGCAGCGTTGCGCATTCCAGTCGCCTGACTCGACTTGATTCTTCGAGATGAAATCATGACCATCTTGTATCGTACAAAGTAACCATCCTCAGTCACAACATCGACGACTAGGTCCACCTTACCACGGTTTCGACGGATCTGCCTACGGAAATGGTCACGCTGAACTTCATGGCCGATAAACTCGGTAAGAGCATCCTGGCTAAGCGTCTCATTGACACGGAAGCGGAGTTTGACATGCATGCGGGTGAAGTCACCATCAAGTTCGTTCTGAGTAATCTCGTAAACACGGCCAATTACATTCTCCGGCGCCTCAGCGAGGGTCTCTCCGATGACCTTGAAGCTATGAGGGGACCTCGGAGCACGGATGGTGAACCATCGCTTAGCCTTCCACTTGTCCCTCTGCTTACGGGCCGCCGTACGGGCCTTCGCACTCTTCGCCGCCATGTGAAATTCTCCAATTAAGTCCGGGGGATACCCGTCTGCACCGTCGGCGACCTGCCCCGAATATATGAACACAGCCCTACGAGTGGAAAAACAGTATGCAGCACCATCCCTCATCGGTCAAGGTGATATCCTGTCCACTCTGAGACAAAGGCATGGGAGTGCTAAGCGTCGTTTGGAGGGTCCACAGTAGTGGCCTTGACGACATTAAAATCGTCCGACATGCACTTGATAATCTAACTGGAGAGGGCATGGAATCGAAGGAAGATGTCGGCCGATCTTGGCATGGATCCCCACAGGTTGAATTTGAGCGAAGAACACGGAAGAAGTCCAAAAGTCGTGAATCACTAGCAAGGATGGGAACCAAGGCACTTAGTGGACTCATGGATGAAGATGTATCCTTACGTATCGATGGAAACAACATCTTCCACCTTAGATTGAGCCTCGCTGACCTCTGCTGCGGTATCGTGAAAATCACTGACCCGAGACGCAGACTGCCATGTATCAAAGGAGAATTCAAAATCGAAGTTTACCCTGGCCAAGATGTGTTGGAGGTGGCAAAAAATGTACTACAACGTGCGTATGACCAAGCCCTAGGTAACAATTGGAATCATAGTGCAATCGACACTGAATAAATCGCGAAATAATCACTTTTGAAGAAATTAATTTAAAAATTGATAAAACGGACTACTGGTAGGAATAACCAATAGTTTAGGCTAGCCTAAACTATATAAAAGTTAGCGAGATATTAAATGCTCTACATCATACGGCAAGGTATGACCCATGTAGTCACGAGTGCGTGCGTTGACCACAAGTACCAAGATTGTGTCGCAGTTTGCCCAGTAGATGCCTTTCGAGAGAGTGAAAACTACCTTGTAATCGATCCCGATGAATGTATCGATTGTGCGGCCTGTGTATCGGAATGTCCCGTAGATGCCATCTTTGCAGACGCAGATGTCCCTGATGAGGAGGAAGCATGGATTGATCGAAACGAGGACGAATCACCTGACCTTGAAGTTGCCACAGGCGACTCTCCAGTTCTTGCTGACAATTGATTACTCGACAATACGCTCTATGGAGTGAACTCAACATTCATCATTAGGTGACTAGAGGGTTCGACATGGTCGACATCTCAACACTCACCCATGGAACCGAACTCATCAAGCGAGGATTCGCACAGATGCAGGAAGGCGGCGTCATTATGGATGTCGTCACACCAGAAGAGGCTCAAATCGCAGAGGCGGCAGGTGCTACCGCAGTGATGGCACTTGAACGCGTTCCCGCTGACATTCGAGCTGATGGAGGAGTGGCGCGTATGAGTCATCCAGAAATGATTCAGGGGATTATCGATACGACATCTATTCCTGTGATGGCAAAGGCTCGTATTGGCCATGAAGATGAAGCACGAGTGCTTGAAAACCTCGGTGTCGACATGATTGACGAATCCGAGGTGCTCACCCCTGCGGACCCTTTCTTCCACATCCCAAAGAGTGACTTCACAGTCCCATTTGTCTGCGGTTGTACAAACATGGGGGAAGCGGTGCGTCGTATCATCGAAGGGGCTGCTATGATGCGGACCAAAGGCGAGGCAGGAACAGGGAATGTCGTATCTGCCGTACAGCATGCACGCCTCCTGAATGCGGAAATATCCTATATCTCACGTGAATCTACCTCGATTGAAGCGGTTTCTGACGCGATAATGCAACCATTCCATAGAATTGAGGGGAATTCGTTCTTACATGACTTAACTCTCGAAAATACGCCCTTTGGAACATTTGAGGATGTCAAGGCAGAAGTTGATCATGTGCTTGAGTTAATTGCCCGTAATCAGCGCTTACCTGTCGTGACATTCTCTGCAGGAGGAATTGCAACGCCCGCCGATGCAGCACTGATGATGCGTCATGGAATGGATGGAATCTTCGTAGGTTCTGGAATCTTCAAATCCTCTGATCCGGAACGTACTGCAGAAGCCATAGTACTGGCTGCGCACCACCATTCAGATGCTGGAAAGGTTGCTGAAGCTTGTCAGATGATTGGTGAAGCGATGCCAGGTCTAGAGATTGAGACCTTAGATGTCCACATGGAGAATCGTGGCTGGTAATCAATCCAAGGGATGATTTACGCCCTTCTCACCAAGGACCCACTTAAGCGTCTTAACGACGCCTTCCAACGCTTTGTAATTCCGTGCGGCTTCCTTCATACCGTCACGATCCCCATTATTCTTGCATTCTTCAAACCAGGCTCTCCACTCGATTGCACGCTCATTTGCTAAATCGAGCATGTCCTCAATCTCATCCCAAGAACGGTCGTAACTCCGCTCTGCGTAATCGGGTGCCATCGAAACAACTCCCCCACATCACCCTATTTGTAGCATACGCATAACAGAAAATCCTGAGGAACCTATTATCCGTCTGAAAAATAAGAGACGAGGATGGAATCAGTTGCCAGCTCGTCGGCCGCCACCTGCTGAACGCCTACGACGCTTCTTTCCACGATTAGAGGAGGAGGACCCCTCGTCCGGCCGAGTACCGCCCAACGTGACACTACCGCCTGAAAGCAACATATCGGTAAGAGATTCGGCAAGGTCCTTGTCCTTATCCGGAGTCTTGCGTGCCTTTCGAACTGACTCATTGTGATCAGTAATCCACTTCTCCGCCTCAAGGCGTTGCTGATTTAATTCATCTCGAATCTCATTGACCTCGTCGAGTAATGCTGACAACTGCTCATGGAATTCGTCTGCCTTCTTACGCTCCTCAAGCATTGCCTGATGGTGCCGGTCTGCTTCAGCAGAAAGCTGATCGCGTTCCTCGAAACGTTCCTTGAGAGCCTCCCACATCTCATCTGCAGTGTTCATCGCATCTACAAAGGCCTGGTGAGCGGCATCTGCTTCCGCTCGTAGGGTCTGGATTGAACCTTCAATATCCTCAAGGTCAACGGTAATGCGCGCACCCTCCTCAACATCAGGTAGAAGTTCCTGCCTCTTCGCCTCAAGATTCTTGAGTTTCTTGACCATTTTGTTTTCAGCTTCAAGGCTGAGCGTTCCGTCGGTCTCAATCCTGTGACTAATACGCTCAATATCGCCAACCGTCTCCGCAAGTTGGACAACTTTCGACTTCGCCTTGTTGTGGTGCTTGCGGCCTGCCTTTGAGCGATCAATTAGAATGCGGATTTGCTCTTGGATACCATCGCGCCTTGTGCGCTGAATGTTACCCTTTTCTCGGACCGCCTTCTGCTCAGCGAGACGTTCATCGATATCATTTTGCAACTCCTTCCTTTGTGCTTGAATGGCGTTCCGTTGAGCCGCATAAGAGCGGGCATTGTCACTGTGCCCATTACGACTCTGCTTGAGACGACGAAGTTTCGTCTCCATCGCATGAAGGCGCTGATGTAGGTCGTCGTCTTCAACGTCCTCGTCGGCGCTCATGTCTAGGGCGACATGTCAAGGGGTTTTCAAGGCGATGGGTAAGATTGAGAATCAAAATCCACCGATGAAACCGAGAATAGGGAGAATCAGAAGCCACAATACAGCAGCGGTTCCAGTCAGCATCGAGGTCAGTCCAGTCCACCAACGCAGACGCCTGAGCATATCCGGCTGTACTTGGACGGTAGCAACCTTTCCTGATAGAAGATTACCGTCTTTGTCCTCCAAGCGTACTGTAACCGTAGATTCACCAGATGCCCGAGGAATTAGTGTCTGCCAAATGATTTTGGAATCATTGAACATCTCTCCCATTGCGGATTTAACTTCAGCCGTACTCTCAAGCCCCATCAAGGTCTCCATACTCCCTGTAGGAAGGCGGATACTGTAGTGTGTCTCCTTAGGGCTGAAGTCAGGGGTTTGGATTCTTACCACAAGTTCCTGCTCCTCAGTCGTACCATTGTGAACAAAGGTGAACAGGTGGGCCTCTCCCTCAATGAGGTTCTCGATGTCGATGTCGAACCAGAGTCCCCCGGGAGGTCGCTTCCCCTCACTAATGTCGACGGCATTGTGCAAGAGGCGGTCATGGAGGCGGAAATACGGGCTGATTCGCTCACGTGAATGCGTGATTAGGGAGCGCCAAGTCTCATCCCATTCCTCGCTAAGGATACGAGAAACACCTTCATCGTCGAGAATCTCCCCCAAGGCTGCCTTCATATCGGCTCGCTTTAGGCCGCAATGCTGCTCAAGATAAAGGAGGTGAAGAACACGATCTTGGACCTCTTCCGTCTGAGCCCCATCCTTTTGATTATCCTCTAAATCATGAATGAATCCCGATACTTTTGCTGCGAGTAAAGGATCGAGGTGAGTACCTACGACATCACGGAACGGATGAGTGAGAAGCGCAGGGTGAACAGGAGGATCGTAGATGCGCAATAGACCGTAAGGCTTCACTGTACTGAAGGCATCCTTTAGATTCACGAGGTGAATACCATACCCTATCAACAGAGCAGCTGCGCCCATAGTCGTCAACTCAGCCTGAATATTCAAATCATTGCTGACAGTTTGGAGAACAATCGAAGCCAGCATGAAAATCACAGAAAGCAGAATCAAGGCTGCAGTCAAAACATGTTGTCCTAGAACGAGGTTGATTCTGGATGTCAGCGAGGAATGACCGTGAACTGATCGGAAATCACGCCCGTCAAGTTCCTGAAGATCCGATTCACGCTTCACGATTTGTATGGTAAGGCGAATTCTTCGAATCGTCACAATGAGTGCAATCAAATAGGTACATAAGACCACGATTCCGAAAAGCGTGAGAATCAAACCAAATGACCAGACATTACTCGAGTCACCTTGAACGAAATCAACCCACCAATTTGGCGATTGATCTCGGAAAGTACGGGAAAGGGCAACTAGTAATGCAGCAAGAATAGGGAGCAAATGAAGCAATCGAAGGCCGGATGATAGGAACCTCTCATCTATTGCAAGCCACTTCATCTCAGCCGACCTAACAGATTCAATCGAACGATTAAGTGACTCTTCAGATGGAGCCTGATCCTCAGAATTACTTGATCCATCAGAAGTATCCGATTCGGAGAGTCCAACCTCTTCATCTTCATGGCCCTCACTTTTCTCTTCTTGATTCGCCACGAATGCTGTATCGAGGTCACTGGGTGACGGGAGTTCGTTAGATTCGACATCACCGACAGGGGGCTCAGATTCCGACTCTTCGCCCGAAGAGACATCGGCATCATCGTCCGCCATAGGATTGATTGTTTGCCTCATGGACATGAAGATTCGTGCGAAGTTTTGCGGGTAATTCCGTTTTCAGCATCATCCATACTGAATCAAGGACAGTGGTGAGGCGGTCATTTCTCTCAATCTGGATCAGGCTTCACTCGGCCCACATCCGGAATACGGCGCCCATCAAAGGTCTCAGAAGGGTAATCGAATAACTGTTCAAGAGCCAACTCAACCACCTCGTCGACCGCATGTTCCATCTTACATGCAATTTCCTCTATCCCCTCCTCAATCTTTAGAACATCATGTAGGAGAAGTTCAATCAAAAGTTGACGGCGCTTGACTATAGCACCATAATGAAAACCATTTGGAGTGAGGCGGCAGCCCTTGTAAGGGACGTAGGTGACCAAATCTCTCGTTGCGAGACGTTGAATCATCTCGGTTACAGAAGCTGAGCTAACACCCATCAGATCAGCCAACTGGCTAGTTCGGACAATCTCGCCTGGTTCCCGACAATGTTCCTCAAAGATGCGCTTAATGTACATCTCCTCAAACTCAGTTGCGCCTTCCATCTTACCCCTCCCTTGCTTCGAACTCCGTCTTACATGCGGGGCATCGGATTAAAACTGGACGTAAATCAAGACCTGCCTTGAGAGTCTGAGAACAGGATGGGCAGTCCAAAAGGTCAGTGGTACTCATTGAGAACAACTTCTCAGGTTCATGTTTCTTAATCAACTCAATGTCGTCATGAACAAGAACGTCGGATTCTGAAGAAACTTCCTTGATGGCTTCTTGGACTGCATTTTCAATTGGAGGCGGAGGCACTGTGAATTCTGTTGAACAAGGAGGAGCGCACCGTGCCCTACCATCATAATTCCAAGGTATCAACAGTGAACGGTTGCATTCAGGGCATTCGACCTCGCGTTTGCGGTCGTCATCCAGCACATTCTTTTCCGTAACAGCACGCTTTAGGGGCTTATTTGCTCCAATCGATGGATTTCTTTCTTTGAATGCTGAACGTGCAGCAAAAGATAGAATGAGGCCGATTACTATGCCAACTCCAATAGGAATCCATGGAATCTCTACGCCAGCTACATCTTCAACAGTCACCGCAGATTCGATTGATAGAGTACTCTCAACAGCGATATCCTCGGTGGTAATCACTGCGCGAATAACCACTGGATTCCCGCTTGGCCAAGGTGATATTGAGACATCAAAGTCATTCGATGTCCCTCCGTTCATATCAGCGAGAATCTGATCTGCGAGAACATAACCTGTAGCGGCGTCAATGAGGCGAAGGCGAGCATCAGCGATGACATCAGTACCAGTATTATCCACTTTTACACCAATGACAACTGCATCCCCAGCAGAAGGGAGGCTAGGCGTGGCTCCATTCACGGTGATACTCGCATCAATTACAGGAGCAGATAGGCTGGCTGACACGAACGCTGGCTGCGGCGCAAACCACCCATCAGGGCGAGCCTCGATCTGCAAACCGCTGATATCTGGCGACCCAAGGACCAGTTCGTGCATCCTAGATCCTGGAGACAACATAAGTGCATGTTGTTGGAGTTGAATCGATTGACTGGACTTAGTGCCATCCACCACTAAGAGAACACTACGATTCCTTCCAGAATCGAGTGTTGTCTCAAATGTGACTCTTAATCCGTCCTCAACGGTCCAAGTATAGAGTGGTTCGGTGAGTGTTAGTTCCTGTGCGGGTGAGACGAGAAGGGTCGAATTCCCTGATAGATTCGTACCGATAACAGAATCATTTGATTGAATAGACCACTCTACACCGAGGCTTCCATTCGTAATAGGGTTCAATGAAGTCGATACCTCTCGACTTGAACCCGGGCCAATTTCAATTATTGGACCCAGAGTCTCGACGCCTCCAATGATTGCAACCATGTAGGCATTGCCAACTATGTCGCCGTCGTTGTGCACAAGGACGGAGAGGTCGACTGAATCACCGACATGCGGAGGATCACCCACAAATGTAGCACCACGGGAACCTGCCATCGAAAGAGAAGCACCCGAGTCAGCGATTACAGATTGAGAAATTAGGGGCAACAAGAGAATAACGAGGACGAGGTTGACCCAAGGTTTCGCCCCCATGCGCCCGACCTCCACGCCCGTGAACCATAGGGCTTCCTGATTCCGGATAGCCATCGGTTGGCTTTATCCACCCCTTACTGTTGGGCGGTATCGATATGTCCGTCGAGGAACTGGTAAATGTACCCCCGGAGGGGATTATTGACCTGCTATTGACTAGGCGCCGACTTCTGCAAGATCAACTCCCGTACATGATTCAAGGACTTGAGGAAACCAGGGATCAAATGCAAATCGCATACGATACACTCAAGCCTAAGTATCTGAAGAAAATGGACGAGATTAATCGATTCAGAATGGAGAGGGATGAAGCTCATTCTGAAGCTAAAGAACTCCGGAATAAGGTCGAAAAACTTCAGGACGATTTGGCAAGGAACGGTCAGATGAAGAGTTTAGACCCGCGTTGGAAGAAGGACAAGTTACTCTCAGAGTTGGACTCCATCGATGATCGCATCCAAACATCTGCTCTAGACCATGTAGAGGAGCGTAAACTCCTCGAAGAACGACGCAAACTCATTCGTAGAAACGATGATTGGCTTGAAGAGAGGAAACAGGCGAACCCTGAACTTGCAGAATATGTACAAGCTCGAAGGGATATGTCACGCCTCTACCAGAGTGGAAATAGAGCCCATCAGGACATGATTCAAACTCTCGAGAAATCCGCGTCTTCAAGGAAGAAATTCAACCAAACTCGGAAAGATCTCCGTGATGCAAAGACCCAATTAGAGGCCGCTGGCCGCCTAATGGAAGAATCCGAACAAGCCATTTCTTATTGGGCACGGAGGAAGGAAAATGGCATCGGTGAAATCGAACCTGACCCAATGCTCAAAAATCCGAAATTTCACATTCATAATCTTGGCGAGAAGGCTCAGCGCATTCGAGAAGGAAATACTTCTGCGGCAGGCCGACGACGGAAAAAACGTAATCGCAAAAAGACAACGGAGGTGGAGGAAGAATGAGTGATAGACGTCGCTCTGGAAGCCGGGGTAAGCGCCGAGGAGGGCGACCCGGTAGTGGAGATGATAGGAAGCGCTCAGACCTATTCAAAGACCTTGAGAACCTTCCACTCCACCGGATTGAAGAGATGCTTCGCGAGGTACAGAGTGATATCCGAAGTACAGAGGCTCAGTCTGAATCACTTCGGAATGAACGGAGACAGTTGATTGAAATCGTGACTAGCCTACGTGAATCTCTCAAGAAAGGAAGTGAAGATTCTGAAGAAAAACGAGCACTTAGGAAGCAACTCTCTACATTCCAGAATCAACGCCATGAAGCACAGAAATTACGCGATGAGGCGAATCAGAGAGTACCTCCTGTTCTCGACCAAATTATCGATTCACTCAAGCACAGACATCGCCTTCTCACTACGATGATGAACGATCTGAACGAAATGCCAACCTTAGAAGACGAGATTCGTCTCCTCCAAGGTTTCCTTGAGTATCAGGCAATGTATGAAGTCAAGACCCAAGCAATGGAGGCTCACAAACGCATGATTGCTGCTATAGAAGGAATCCGTTCCATCATGAAACAGTTCAAAGAAATTGATACAAAGGGGAAGGAACGGAAGAAACACGTCGCTGAATCCACACCACGAATTGAGGAAGACGATGTTGGTTGGCCTGAAGTCCGCCGCATCTCTTCACGAATTGAAGAGATTGATCGGATGCATCGAGAATGTCGATCCGATCGAGGAAAACTCATGCGAGAGAGGGGGCGCCTCCAAGCCTTCCTTAAGATACGCGAGAGTGGACGAGGGGCCGAACGTATCGACCCAGATGAGGTAAAGGAGAAGGCAGCCAGCGGAGGTACCCTCTCAATCTCTGATCTAGACGCTCTACTCTCTTCAGGAGGCTTGTCCGAGATAGGTAAGGTCGAAGTGAAAGATTCTTCTCAAGACGAGAAGCGGAAGAGGAAACGGAACCGAAGGTCAGGTGCATCTAGGAGCCGCCCTCGTGAAACAAACATCGGCCGAGAACGCGACCAGAGAGGCGCCTGAATGCCACAATCAGAATGGGAAAACCTCACCTCGCCTCTTACTATTCTAGATGCAGAGCAGATTACCAATCTCCTCCATAGAACAACTGGAGAACGCCTTACTATTGATCGTGTTCTAATGTACCCGCTAGAGCATGGTGGCGCGATTGTCACAAGGAATAAGGGGGAAATCATTTGTTGTTTAATTTGGATGGCCTCGGAATCCGATGCAGCTCGTGTAATCGGATTCGGAGTAAACCCACTGTACCAATCAAAGGGAATCGGAACTCAATGTTGGTCAGTTCTAAATGAATATTTGAGATTGGCAGGACTTACCAGAATTACTCTTGAAGTAAGGGCCAACAATGATGGCGCTATCCGATTCTATAAGCGGTTTGGACTTCGACCTATTGGCTGGCTCAAAGGATATTATCCAGATGCCCTCGGCGTCCTAATGTCTGGACCCGTGGATTTATCCAAACCATGTAATTAAATCCCGAAGTGCCAGTTTTACCCCATGCTCGACCGCTTGATGGACGACCTCGTCGAGCGAGCCGAAGTCAGTTGGTGCACATTGGTTGGAGATGATGGAGTTCCAGTACGGACTAGACCTGGTATTCTGGCTACTCCTGAAGTCGCTGCAGCACTCGTAGAAAGTGCCATGGCTAAGGCAGAAGAACACCTCGATGGGGCACGGTTGACTCGAATGAGTATGCTTGCTGACCAGGGAATTACTGTTCTAGTACGAGTCAACGATAACCATGTACTAATTGTATCAGGGACTGATTCACGCGAACATGGAACACTTCGTTCGGTAGCCTCAGAAGTCGCAGACAGAATGAATCCCCTTCTAGCAAGCGAACTCAGTCGAACAACGGTCCAATAATCTCGAGACCTGTTTGACCTACTTGGATTGCCTGCTTCTCCATGCTATGACGGATATGGCGCATCTTCTCGACCTGCAGCGTCCGGACAATCTGCCCATTACGGAGATCGAGACCCATGTTGAGGATAGCATCTGCAAGGAAACCTTCGTTACCTTCCAGTTCCGCTTGCTGACCTGAATAACGTTCTGTAATGATGAAGGTATAGAGACCCTGTGTTCGGAGGAAGTCGAAAAAGTCAAACATTTTCTTTCGCATTTCCTCATTCACAGTAGTTAGGCTATAGATCGCACCAAGTGAATCGAGTACAAATACACGGAAATTACTCCCTTCCTTCTGCTTGAAATGCTCAATCATCTTCCTCGTGAACTTGAGATAGTCCATGTTCTGGTTATCCTTCCGGAGTTCAGTGAAGTCAGTAATCTGAAGATTAGGGGGGAGGCGGATTCCAAGGGACTGTGTAGCCCTAGTCAAACTTGGGACCGTTTCTTCCACTGTGCAATAAAGTCCGAAACCACCCTGATTTGCCAGATGGTTGGTAATCATGGTCATGCAAAAACTCGACTTCATCGACCCAGGGGGACCTGTGACCAATGTCAGATACGGAGCGGCGACGTCGCGCTCCATCACTCGATTCATGCCTGCGATACCTGAGAGGAACATCTCTACCCACCAATACGTTTCAGACGAACCGATGTCATAACTCTTCTTCATCCACCGTAGAGCAGTCGGCGATTCGGGTAGCGTTTTGCTTATATCCCACGGTCCGTTGGTTAAGGCGTACGGTCCCCATGGGCTAGAGGTGATTCCATGAAAGATACCCTCAGTAAGATGAAGGGAGTCGTAGAAAAGAAGACACATTCAGCCCGTGAAGAAAGGAATCGACAAAATGAGCATGTCAAATCATGGATTGATACACGAAGAGGTGTCCAAACTACCCTGCGCCAACTTATGGACGAGGTAGATCGTCAGCAAACAATCAGGGATATCGAGAATCAGAAGGTGCGCGGTCTCAAGGACACTCGTTCGCAACGAGTTGATGAATACAAAGTGATCAAAGAAGAATACTTCACACTCCGGAACTCACAGGGGGATAATCCTCAGGACCGGCGAAAAACACGAAGTTCCCGCAGTGTCCGAGAGGAGATTAACGATCTTGAGATGAAATTCATGCAAGGCCGGATTTCAGAAAAGAAGTTCAACGAACGAGCTGTTGATCTCCGCCGACAATTGAAGGATGCAAAGGATGCCCCTGCTGCTTCAAGTGAATTCCCCGAACTTCAGGCCAGATTGAACGCTGCTAAGGCTGCTGAAGAAGAGGCTCACGCTGCCGTAGATACCGCTGCAAGTACCGCTCAGGCTGCGCACGAACTAATGCAAGAAATCCGAAAAGAGGTACACGGCCTCCGGGAGAAGCATACGGAGGCCCACCGGAAGGTGGAGGGATTCCGCCGCATTGCAGATACACATCATCGAAGATTCGTCGTTGGGATGCGAGTTATGCAAACAATCGATGGCATCATGAACACCTCCACTGATGACGATACTAATGCCGGAACTGCAAGTGTGGAGGCTCGTGATCTAATGGATCTCCTAATGTCCGGAGAGACCTTGGGCCTTGATGACCTCATGGCATTCCAACGAAACAACTGAAGTGATTCCATGATCGAACAATCCGAGATTAAGACCATACTCGAGGATTATGACCAACTCAAACTCCGAATTGGAATGACTGCTAGTCACAGCGCCCTCGATCTCTGCGATGGAGCTATCGAAGAGGGATTTCCCACCGTCGCTTACTGCCAAAAAGGAAGAGAGAGAATATACTCCGAATACTTCCGTACTCAACGGAGTAGTTCAGGACGTGTTCGACGCGGCATGGTGGACAAGACCGTTGTGCTTGATCGCTTCGACGGGATAATCGATCCAGAATTCCAACAAGGAATGCGTGATCGGAACATGATTTTCATCCCAAACCGTGCATTCACCTCATACTGTGGAATCGACCGTATTGAGAATGACTTCCGTGTACCAATGTTCGGAACTCGATCGATGCTCCGTATGGAAGAACGGACTGAAGAGTTCGATTACTACTGGCTGCTTGAGAAGGCAGGCCTCCCTTACCCTGAAGCAATTGAAGATCCCCAAGACATTGATTGCCTCGTTATCGTGAAACTACATCATGCGCAGAAGAAGCTTGAACGTGGATTCTTCACCTGTGCCTCCTACGAAGAATATGTAGAGAAATCAAAGGAACTCCTCGCACAAGGAGTTATCGATGAAGAGAGCCTCAAAACTGCAAGAATCGAGCGATATGTCATCGGTCCTGTCTTCAATCTAAACTTCTTCTATAGTCCCCTCGAAGAAGAGATGCCCAAACTCGAGTTACTTGGGGTCGACTGGCGCTTTGAGAGCAGCCTCGATGGACATGTGCGACTCCCCGCACCTCAGCAAATGACGATGCCTGCTCACCAACAAATTCCTGAGATGACAGTGGTAGGCCACAACACCGCAACAATCCGAGAATCCCTTCTTGAGGGGGCATTCGATTTAGGTGAGAAATTTGTCAAGGCCAGCAAGGAACACTACGACCCGGGCGTAATAGGTCCATTCTGCCTTCAGACCTGCATCGACAAAGACATGAATTTCCATATCTACGATGTAGCCCCACGTGTCGGTGGAGGAACCAATGTCCACGTCAATGTTGGCCACCCATATGGGAACTCACTCTGGCGCCGCCCAATGAGTACCGGACGACGTATCGCATTGGAACTTCGTCGAGCAGCAGAACAAGATAGGTTGCTTGAAGTCCTCAGCTGATTCCAGAAGGAAGAGGGTAGAGGCGGCCTGTTGTAGCATCGAGTAGATCCGTTCCAGCAGAAGGCGATTCAAGGACCCACGCTGGAATTAGGACCATGCCTGACTCAATCTCAGCCGAGGATGGATCAAGCTTCCATCGGCCTTGAATTCGAACTGAGACATCCTCCTTCGGGGAATACGGGCGACGAGTCTCCGTCACCTGCTCGATGTTCTGTCGAACCATGGCTTCCTCCATCCACCCAGAAGAAGGAAGGATACGCAAGCGTGGACGATGGTTCAGGAATACCGGGTCCTCAATAATCCTGAATGTACCAAACTGAGGGACCTCGAGAACACTCCACCATGAACGTTCAGTGGAATCATTTGGGCCACGAAGAATACCTTGGACACTCCATACTCTCCCCTCCACCAAAACAGCAGTCGGTAGCACTCCTTTCAGTGGGTTCCTTTCAAGCCATACCTCAAGATCGATTGTCGGCTGGAATGTGGCGACCTCTGTCTGTAGAGTGTTAAACCAAGCAGATTCAAGACGAATCTCCTCTACTTCTTGTGGTACAGATTCGTTTTCGAAATCTGGAAAACCAAGTGATGTCTTGATTTCACCTGAGAGGACTGCTTCGCCAATCCAAGATGCTAATTCCTCTGGGCCCCAAATCTCCGTTTGTAATCCATCCCGCTTAGGAGGAATTAGGCTCTTCGCCAGAGGACGCTCCGAGATGAGCCAGTGCTCCCCTAATGGTGCGTCGACAATCCAACGATCTAGTTCGACTCTATCTAACACGGTCCAACCATCTGGAGCATGCCAAATCATTGTGTGAAGACGGGCGGGCCCATTTCGCAATCCGATTGGTGGTTCCGAAATTCTCCCCAATGGCCGAATCGAAGCTGTGCCAAGAAGGTCAGGTGTAGGATCCAATCTAGCACCACGATGTCGAAGAATACCCGTGATAAGATCCTCCATCGGAAGACGTCAGCGGCGTGAGGACCATCAAGCGATTGGTGATTGGGAGTTATCACTCGATATTAGGACGAAGTGTTAGCAAATCCGAATCACCTGCGTCAACGATGGTTAGAGCGCTAACAGCGAACGGTTTTCCGCAAGCCGCGCCAAGTTCACGATTTACCATCGCAACCTGATGCATCGGTACATCAGGGTGACGGCTGAGCAAATCCTCGATATATCCAGAGGGGCAGTTTGCTGCAATTATTACCATCCGAGCGTCGCTCGAGTTGCATGCACTCATTGTCTGTCTCTGACCGAACAGGAGTGTCCCGCTCGAAATTGCATTCTTCAGTTGTCTTGCTAAATCCATTTAATTCATCTCCATTCTCTGCCTTTTGGCTTCTCATGGGTGCGACAATCACTCCTCGTTAGGGACGTAGAACAGTTCCACACTTCCCGTACCGAGAGCAACTGGTTGGCCGACAATAATATTCTCGGCGACACCAGTCAAGTCATCGCGTTCTCCGCGGACACCCGCATTAAGAAGGTGGTTAACGGTGACTTCGAATGCTGCCCGTGCAAGGATACTGTGCTTATTCCCGGACACACCGTGTCGTCCAATCGCACGAACCTCACCTTCAGATGTCATCACATCAGCAACTGTGAGGAGATGGCGAACGTCGACATCTAGACCTGCACCTTCGAGGGTCATGGACATCTCATTGATAATCGATTGGCGCGCAGCCTCAATGCCAAGGTATTTCACAATCTCCATGATATTGTTCGTGTAAGTTCGAGAACGATCAACGCCCTGGAACTCGCTAACCTTGGAAAGGTTACTTCCAATCGTTGAAATGTAGTATTCCCCAGTATCCTTCGCCGGACCCTGAATATTCGCCCGAATAATGTCCTTGACACCCTTGAGCTTAATCTTACGAACCTTATCTTCAAGGGCAAGTAAATCGGTATATGTCGGAGGATTAGCTGCTAACTCCTTCAGATCATCTTCTTTCTTGATACCGGGAATGATGGTTAATTCACGCGGATTATCATCAACGTCTGCATTAACATACAGACGTAGGCTCTTAGATAGCTTATCACGAACCTCGGCTCCAGTCATACTCTTCGTTTTGAGATTCGCACGGCGTAGATTGAGTGTAAGGAAACGTTGAGCGACATTCACATCGATATCTGCGATATCTGGAGTGAGGGTGGTCTCAAGGGATGCAGCAAGGGCTTGGACCTTCTTCTCCTCCGTGTTAAACGGCTTCCCCTTCTCATCATGGGAATCAAGATAGATGTTCATGGTAGGCGTATCAGGTGTTTTCCTAGCATCAACAATCTCGATGATTCGAGGCAAACCCTGTGTGACGTTGACTGTTGCGACACCAGCATAGTGGAAAGTCCGCATGGTCATCTGCGTGCCAGGTTCCCCGATGGATTGTGCCGTGATAATTCCAACCGCTTCGAACGGGTCGACACGGGTCTTCTCAAGAGCGGATTTGGTAGACGCAAGGAGCGCTTCCATCTGCTTCTTTGTCAACTTCTTGACACCTCGATCATTGAGACCAATTACGAGATCATTGATGATACGGGGTGTAAGCCAGATATCTGCATCCACTGAAGCAGCCTGAATTTGGATGAAAAGTGGGTCATCTCGCAAAACATCGCGTTCAACCTGAATTATCTTAGACTCAGGATCATAGGACTGAAGACCACGAGTTGTTGTAGTCCGCCTATGCACCTTCTTACGCTTGATTGTGATTGTCTGTGCAGGTGCTGAGTCAGCCTTGTTACCCTTGCCTCCACCAAGAATCATCTTGTGAATACCCTCGGCTGTCTGAGAATCAGTCTTACAAATTGCAGATATCTGGACAGCAGTGAGGATGCAAACATCATCCCACTTTCGATCATCGGCGAGTTCGTGAGCGTGCTGCTCAGCGATTCCGAGGTCTTGCAGCTTCTTCTTCGTTGCACTCTTGACTGTCATATTCACTCACCTCCGAGTGCATCATCTAAGACGGAACTAACATCGAATGGTTCCCCCTTCTTAGACCGGGCTGGGTCAACTGAGTCCTCACCGTAGTGGAACTGAATGATTCGGTTCGCAGTGTTGCGTACTGACGCTGGAGCATCGTCCCAAACCTTGAGATCGTCCATGGCGTTAATCAGACGACGTTGCATATATCCGGACTTCGCAGTTCGGACAGCAGTATCGACTAGAGATTCTCTTCCAGATACAGAGAGCATGAAGAACTCTGTTGGTTCAAGGCCACGCTTGAAGGATGAAGATACGAACCCCTTCTCTTTCGCACCGCGAGCATTACGGCCGAAGTGAGGCAGTACACGATCCTGATATCCACGCTCAAGACGCTTACCACGAACCTTAGGTTGACCAATCGAACCAGCCATCATAGCAAGGTTGTCCATGTTACCACGGGCACCAGAGGTAGCCATGAGGACAGCAGCGTTGTCGTCTTCAAGGACGTTTTTCGCAACCTCAGATGTGGCGCTCTTGCACCGATCCAAGATTCCAAGGATGTTCTCCTCGAGGGTTTCAAGTGGAGTTCGGCCAGGACGAGACTCGTACTTTGAGCCGTCTTTACCAAACTTGGCGAGTTCAGCATCCACCTCATCCGAAGCAGTCTGGTTAATCGCATGAATTTCTTGACTGGCCTCTGGAGGAAGATCCTGATCGTCAATTCCAGTAGTGAATCCCATGGAAGTGCAAATCGCAATCGTCATCCGCGTCATCCTGTCGAGGAACTTTGCCCCTTCCTCAGTACCGTGGGTCTGTACCACTGCATCGAGTAGGCGTCCATCTTCAGCCCCAATTGCTCTCTTATCGAGAGTTCCAGTTACATGGCCGTCCTTGACAAGAACCGTATCGTTACTACGACTGGTGTACTCAAGCCTGAAACCATCGGGAACGATGAGGCTCATGAGATCGGATCCAAGGTAGCCAATGACGCCGTCACGCTCAACCTCATCAGGTAGATGTCCGGACCAACCAACCTGCCCTAGCACATCCAGAGCTATGCTCTTAGGAATCATGCGAGGGATTGGATTCCCCTTTTCGTCCTCAGATCCATGAGTGAGAAGGTATGCACCAGAGATATGATCGTGGATACCACCAATCACCGCTCCACCATACCGAGGTGTGATGATATGTTCTTGGACACGCATTAGGATCTTGGCTTCAGCCCGAGACTCCTCGGACTGAATCACGTGTAGATTCATTTCGTCACCATCGAAATCTGCGTTGTAAGGTGTACACACGGCGAGGTTGAACCTGAAGGTCTTGCCATCCATAACGCGTACCTCGTGCGCCATCATCGACATACGGTGAAGTGATGGTTGCCGATTGAAAATCGCGATATCACCATCGATGAGGTGTCGCTCGACAGTCATACCTGGCCGAGGGTTTCCATAGATGTCGTAAGTTGAAAGACGGTCCTCGGTCTGTGTGCGGAAGGACTCACCCGAGTGTTCGTCCTCGATAGCGGGACTGCCACAGTGTGGACAGTTGACCTCAAGGTGATCAGGGAACGCTTCACCGGGTTCATTCCTCTCAAAGAGCCATCGATGATGGATAATTGCACGGGAGTCACTATCTGGAAGAGGAAGGCCATGCTCGTCCTCAGCACGTAAGTTACGTAGCGTCTTCTCAAGATCAACCTCAATCTTCTCTTCGACTGCTCCAGAATCAGTCTGCGTCTTGAGAACGCGGATTTCTAGACCAGGTAGGAAGTTAGGGGCAGGAAGAACCGCGTTAAGATCCGGGCGAGCGCCAGTATATGGCTCCTCATCACTAGCACCAGAGACACATTCGCCATTCAGGCAGCGGAAACCGGCCCAAATCCACTTCGTTCGATCAGTGATACGGACACGGAAGCTATCTCCACGAACAATGTAGTTGACACCAGGATGCACATCAGGACCACGAAGAATCATTTGGCGCATTTGCTCCATATTCCTAGGAGTTACTCGAATTGGCACTGTCAATTCCTTCGCGGTAGGTAGAGGGACGCCGACCTCGTTGATACCAAGCTTAGGATCAGGGCTGATGACGGTTCGTGCACAGAAGTTCACACGCTTACCTGAGAGATTGCTTCGGAAGCGACCCTCCTTTCCTTTGAGGCGCTGAGTCAGCGTCTTGAGAGTACGACCGGAACGGTGCCTTGCAGGAGGAATCCCGCTTGTCTGATTATCGAAGTAAGTAGTGATGTGATACTGCAATAGTTCCCAAAGGTCCTCAACAATAAGTTGCGGTGCACCAGAGTCACGGTTCTCACGAAGCCGCTGGTTAATTCGAAGAACATCCACGAGCTTGTGAGTAAGATCGTCTTCAGAGCGGTCACCGCTATCAAGAGTAATCGATGGACGCACTGTTATTGGAGGCACGGGTAGAACCTTCATGATAGTCCATTCAGGGCGGCTGGAGTTAGGCTCGATCCCAAGGAAGATTAGGTGCTGATCAGGAATTCGCTCCAACCATTCGCGGATATCGCGAGGGTTGAGCTTGTGCTCACCCTTGTCGAACTTCTCCTTGAATGTCGATGGCTTATCGAGTTGAATTATTCCCTGCTCCTCTTGACAGTGGACACAGATACGCCGCTTAGCACTCTTGCACTCCTTCTCAATCTCCTTAATCATCTTGGAATATTCTGGAGAACCTACACCATGCTTCTGCATAATCTCATTGATGCGATCACGATAGAAGTCTTGCTCTGATTTCTCCTCATCCTGCGGGTGGCTTCCCTTCTGGCCGTTAAGTAGAATCTTATTGCAGGAATTACAAGTCGATGAAAGACACGACTTAATCAGTGGAACAAAGCCAATGTGAACCACCGGAAGTTCAAGTTGAATATGACCGAAATGGCTGGGACATTCCTCGTGCTTGTTACCACAGGTCATACAGCGCATACCTGGATCAATGACACCCATCTTGGTATCCATTAGACCCTGCCGGAATGCATGTCCATCGTCCTTGTAGGTGTCCGCAGTCTTAACCTCGACCGACGACATCTTACGAATCTCATTAGGATCCATCAAAGTGAATTTGATTGACCCAATCCGCTTGGGGATCTTTGCAACATCACGCGCTCTCATCTTCGGTCCTCCAGTTCGATTCTCATAGCAACACCGAGAGATTTCATCTCGTCAAGTAGTAGTTTGAAAGCGTATGATGTCTGAATCGGATGAATATCTGCCCTGTCACCACAAACCGGGCAGCACATGGACTTCCGGTTGAAATCGTAGTAGGCAGCATGACCGCAACCCTTGTTGCTACAGACAAGCATCTCCCATCCGTCACTCTCATCGAGTAGTCGATCCTTGATGACCATCGAAGCGCCATGAGCAATCAAACAGTCACGCTCCATCTCACCGAATCGAAGACCACCCTGGCGAGCGCGACCCTCAGTCGGCTGACGGGTTAGGATTTGGACACGACCACGACTGCGCGCGTGCATCTTACCACTCACCATGTGGTGGAGTTTCTGGTAGTAAATCACACCACAGAATATGTCGACAGGATACTGTTCACCTGTCTCCCCGTTGATCATGACTTCGCGACCAGTGTGCGCCATGCCATTACGAACTAACGCCTCACGGAGTGAAGCCTCTTTCTCTCCGTTAAAGGCCGTGCCATCAATCTGGCGACCCTCCATGGAGCCCACCTTTCCACCAATCATCTCAAGGACGTGAGCAACCGTCATCCTGGATGGAATCGCGTGTGGATTCATCAGAACATCAGGTACAACTCCAGAGGTAGTAAAGGGCATATCTTCAGGCTCGATTAGGCGACCAATGACGCCCTTCTGACCGTGCCGAGAGGCAAACTTGTCACCGAGTTCAGGAACTCGGTTGGTGCGTAACATAAGACGACACATTAGACCAGAATCAAGGGATTCTGTAACGAAAACGTTGTCCACGTATCCCTTCTCACCATGACGGACAGTCATTGAAGACTCGCGGCGCTCAGGAGCCTGGAAGAAGGCTCCTTGCGCAGCCTCCTCAAGGAAACGAGGAGGGCTTGTCTTACCAACAAGGACCTCGCCACTGTCAAGGTACTTCTCTGGGACTGGAAGTCCATCCTCTTCGAGGTGACCATAGGATTCGGTCGGCTTCAGGCCCTTGACCTCATGGTTAGGGTCGAGCCCAGGAACTTGGATAATCTCCTCAAGACCACCTGGGAATCGGCGATTCTCAGCATTGTAAGTACGGACGAAAGTGGATCGGCCGAGGGCACGCTGCACACTTGCCTTGTTCATAATCACGGCGTCCTGCATGTTGTAACCATGGTGCGACAAAACCGCTACGACGAAATTCTGACCACCCGGGCGCCTAAGGAACTTGGTAGCAGACATAGCTCGCGTCTGTGTCATAGATTGCTGTGGGTAGTGCAACACGTGGAGGCGAGTGTCTGGACGCAGCCGGTAGTTCGCACTTGGTAGACCAAGAGCTTGCTTGACCATTGCCGTCCCACCAGTAACACGAGGAGTTGAATTGTGTTCAGGATAAGGCACTAGACTCGCACATACGCCAAGAATCAACTGTGGATCGATCTCAACATGTGTGAAACAGAGTACTGAACCTGACTTCTTCTGCTTGCGCTTGAGGGAATCGAAATCCGGCTGATGGTAATTCAGAGGAACGCTGAACACCTCGGTGACTTCTTCCCCATTGGGGAGTGTGACCTCGACGTTCAACAGAGCTTCAGCCTGGTCTGGCTGGCCAAGATTAGCCCACTCTACCTTAGCAGGATTGATTGGACGGTTATGCTTTGGGCTGCGGGCTGGTAAATCGTATGGCCGCGGTGCAATCAAAAGATCCTCTTCCTCCTCGGCATCGACCCATTCAACAACACCGGACCAAACCAGTTCCTTGAATGTGAGATCGCGACTTCGGAGGGCTTCCAATTGCTCCTTCTGAAGGCGTAACTCACCATTCTCAAGTACAAGTAGTGGGCGGAGAATTCGGCCCTTGTCTGTATTGATGAATACGTCCTTGTTAGTCGCATCGTGACGAATAGATACCTCTGGAGGAATCACGCCTCGACGACGATTCTTCTTGAGGCGGTCCACGAGTTTGTGAGCGTCCTTGTGTAGGCCAAAGATATCACCATTCACGTGTATCCGGGCACCTTCTGCCCATCCATCGGGAGCTGAATCAACACCTGCTTCGGAAAGCATGTCCTTGATCAGGTTCTCATCCACTGCTTCGGAAACATCAATCATCTGAGCCGCATTCTTCACTAGACCACAGTTCTGACCTTCCGGGGTCTCGTTAGGACAGAGGCGACCCCAATGAGTGGGGTGAAGATCACGGGCCTCAAAGTGGGGCTGACTACGGACAAGAGGGCTCGTCACGCGTCGCATATGTGAGAGGGCCGCGAGATATGTGGTCCGGTCGAGAAGTTGACTTACACCACTCCGGCTTCCAACCCAATTACCGGTCGCAAGAGCGTGCATAATCTTCGACTTGAGAACATCAGGGCGCAGGCAACTGCTAATCTTCAGATCACGCTTTCGATTGTGGTGGCGTTCAAGCTGATACTTGAGATCGCGAGCAAGTTGCTGAAGGCTAACACGGAAGAGATCCTCCATGAGATCTCCAGCTAGACGAACACGCTTGTTCGCATAATGGTCCTTGTCGTTTGGATCGCGATTCGTAATCGCCATCTCAAGAACTTGGCGAACAATGCGGCCAAGGAAGACCGACTTCTTACGTCGGTTCTCAGGTGTTTCACCGAGGTGAGGGAGGAGTTCTTTGTCCAACATGTTCTGGATTCGTTGCTCGCGGTATTCCTTCTGCTGGCCTGCTGCGAACTTCTTCTCGAGCCATGCGAGGGCTTCTTCAGTAGTGTGAACACCATACTCTTCGTTGTCCTTAATCTCGTTGATGTTAGCAACTGTGTACTTCATCGATTCTACAGGTCCTGCAATTGCCTGGAAGATTTCTTGGTCATTCTCGACACCAAGAGCAGTCATCAATAGGACCACAGGCACAGGAGTGCTTCCTGCCGATGGGATTTTTGCCATGAGCATACCATCTCGTCGCTTCTCAACATTGAGTGGCTTTCTTGAACCATCACGCTGAGAGAAAATCTTGGCAACTTCAGTTTCATAAGTGTACTTCTTATTCTTCTCAACAGTTACACGGTTTGGAGCTAGGTCTTCCATCGAAATGAGGACACGCTCGGTCCCGTTAATGATGAAATAACCACCCGGGTCGAGAGGATCCTCTCCATACTTTTCTAGAAGGCGATGATAGCGATTGCGATCCTCAATGGAACTGGCGATATTCAACTTGCCAGCTCCACTGTTGTCGATATTCTCAGGGTGGACATTGCAACGACGGGAACGTACCATAATCGGAAGCGAGCCAATCTGAACACGAGTCTCCTCGTCAGGTGTAGGCTTGTCATCTCGATATATCTTGAAATCCATGTATAGAGGACTCTCGTAAGTCAACTTACGAAGACGACACTGAACAGGAGTGGATTCGTGGATAGATCCGTTAGCTTCTCTAATCACAGGCTTACCCAATGAAACGTTCTTGATTCGAACGATGATTTCCTTGTCAAGAACGTCGAGTTTGATCATTCCCCCCTCATCGTCCTCGATAATCTCATCTGTACCAACACGAATAGCACGGACAATTTTCTCCATGCGATTTATTCGCTGATTTTTGCCATCGCCCTTCTCGCCCGAAGAGGGGATACAGTCGTCATAAGACCCAATCTGGTGATTGACCAGGCTTCTCTCGTTGAAATATGCTTCAATGATTTCCTTCATAGCAATCCCTCCCTCAGTGGGCCTCCACAATCAATCGGTAGGCGGTAGTTGCACCTGCCGAACGGCTGTAACGAATGACCTTGACGACGCGGTTCGTCAACCAACCTGCTGGCAAGCCTTCGACCTTCGCCTCCTCCATTTCTTTGAGTATTTGGACTGCAGGATCGTTAATCAGAATCTTGGGAAGGCGTTCCTTGGCAAGACGCTGGTTACCCTCTGCATCGGTTGTCATGAGAGACCATGGTGAAAGGACCTTGGCTTCTTCCTCAACGTCGACCAACTCGTGATGGGGGACGAGTTCATGGTTTAACACATTGAAACGATCATTGTGGCCAATGATGTCCTCGTCCTCGAGTTTCTGACTGATAGTGCGCTTAACAGAACGAGAGCGTCGCGTGCGCGTAGGTTGTTGACGGATCAGCGCCATGTACTTCTCTACGACCTTGTCGTCTGCCGGTAGGCTAATTCTCTCGCCAATCTGCTCTGAAGAGAGCATCTTGAGTTGGCTGAGGTTTGTATCGTCCGCCAACTTGCTCGCGTGCCCTTCATCGACGCCAAGTTCGATGAGTTTCTTCTTCGTTGAACTCTTAACCGCCATGTGACACACCCCTTGCCTCCACACCAAAAACCGATGGACCTGAGCCCAGTCAGGCGGGCCTGAGGGGATTTGAACCCCCGGCCAACGGATTAAAAGTCCGTCGCTCTACCTGGCTAAGCTACAGGCCCATGG
>MDSV01161282.1_pt1 | contig 27841 bp, 19 predicted proteins | sample 810851 | NCBI WGS metagenome assembly MDSV01 (sample SAMN05326640, study PRJNA326480) | marine metagenome | isolation source: seawater | place: Atlantic Ocean: North East | collected 2012 | reverse complement strand
TCGAGAACGGCGCGGGTCGCGCGATCGGGCGCGATTCGTCCGCCGGACGAGACGCGCTATCGTCGCCCCCGAACGGCGTCGGCGCCCGCGCGTGAATCGGCCGTCGTTTCCGAGATCCCGGGAAAGACGAAGCCTCGATCACATGTCGCGAAGGACGCAACGCGAAACACGGTGCGCAGTCGCGAGCATACGTGAGCGCCGACGCGGCAGACGCCACATCAGGCGCTCGCTCGCTCGGTCTCGCGATCCGTTGTCGGCAGAGGCCGTCGACGTACCTTGTCTTTGACACCCATGACGCGATTATACACGATGGCCCTGTGCCCGCCCTCGACGTTGAACAGCGAGTTGTACAGGCCGTACGTGGCGCCGCCGCCGAACACCACGGTCTGCACCACGCCCGCGATGACCCCCGCGGACGGGAGCTTGACGTTCCTGACGTTCTGCATCGCGTCGGAGTGCCGTAGTCCAATGATCCGCGCGGTTCCGAGACGGCGGCAGACGCGTCGACGTCGACGACGGCACGCGTCGCGTTGGTGCATGTACACGATCCCACACGCGTATGGGCAATCACCCTGCTGGTTCTTTTTCATTTTTCCATCAGGGCGGAAAAGCGACTGACAGGGCGTCGCGTTTCGTCGCAGACGGCACCGCGCGCGCCGAGCCTTCGGGCGCTCGCGGCGCCTATGTGGTGCGGCAACCCCCCCGAAGCGACCGGCGAGGGCGCGGGCTTCCGCTTCAACTTCGGCGGCGGCGACGGCGCCGATCCGGCGCCCGCCCCGAGCGCCGTCTCGTCTGGGGCCGACGCCGCGACCGCCGCTCCCTCGGATGCGCTCATCCCCGGCGTCGAGGTGCTCGCGTCGGAGGTCCCCGACCCCGCGCCGGGCTGGGTCCCGGAGACCGTGCTGGTGGGCGACGTCCCGTTCGTCAAGGGCGCGTCGAGCGGCGCGCGGTACGCCACCGTCACGGACGCGGTGCCGGACGCGGACGAGGCGCGCCGCTCGGACCTCGTCAAGGGAAAGTACGAGGGCGGGGCGAAGCTGTGGGAGGGGGCGATGGACCTGACGCGATTTCTGTTGGAAGACGCGGCGTCGGTCGTGCGACTCGAGAACGCGCGCGTGCTGGAGCTTGGGTGCGGGCACGGCCTGCCCGGCCTCGCGTGCGCGATGCGCGGCGCCAGGGAGGTGGTTCTCGCGGACTACAACCCCGACGTGCTCGAGACGCTCACCGTGCCCAACGCGCGAGCGAACGGTTTTTTGCAGGACGCGAAGGACGACGAAAACGGCGACGCCCGCGGGCGTCCGTCGTTCCGGTTCCTCGGCGGGGACTGGGGCTCGCTCGCGCGCTCCTCCGCTCTGCTGGAGCCCGGCGCGTTCGATGTCGTGCTCGCGGCGGAGACGGTGTACGAGCCGTCGTCGTTCGCGAAACACGTCGACGTCCTAAAGCGCGCGCTCCGAAAAAGACGAGGGAAAAACGCGCATCCGTCCGGACGCGGCGGCGCCGCGCTCGTCGCCGCCAAGTCGTACTATTTCGGCGTCGGCGGCGGCGCGCGGTCGTTCCGCGCGCGCTTGGAACGCGAGGGAGACCTCGCGGTCGAGTGCGTGCGGACGCTCAGCGACGGCGCGTCGAACGTGCGCGAGATCCTGAAAGTGACGTGGGCAGAGAACGGCGACGGATAGGCGCGAAGGAGCGAGCGTCGCGAGTCTATCCCACACAATAAAAGAAGCTCGCTACTCGTACGGGTCGGCGAGCAGCTCTTCCTGCACTTGTTTCAGGTACTGCAGGATCGCCTGACGCCTGTGCGAGAACTTGGCCTGCTCCTCGAACGGCGTCTCCCCGAACGTCTGCGCGCGGCCGGCGGGCGTGAAAACCGAGTTCCAACTGGTCGCGCCGTGCTTGACGTCGCCGCGAGGCGGCCCGATGGACCCCTCGAGCGCGCCGACGAACATCCCGGGGTATCCGCGCCGCTGGACGAAGTCGACGTCTCCGGGCACGTTGAAACGTGCGGTACAGTACCCGAGGTTGCACGTCACCCGCGCGGACTTGTCGTCGTACCGGCGGACGAGATCCCACAACCCGCCGTCGCCGATCGTTTCGAGCATCGGCTTGCAGTAGACGCCGGGGAAGCCGTTCAGGCAACCGAGCTCGAGTCCGACGTCCTCGGAGACGACGTCTAGGCGATCGTAAGGTTTGAGGTCCTCGAGGTTATCCAGCGCGGCTGTCCCGACGAGGATCTCCATCGCAGCCTTTACCTTCGCGTGACAGACCTCCCGCGCTGTGCCCTGGATCTCCACCGGGTCGGCATCTCTCTGGTGAAATTGCACCCTCAGCGGATGCCCATAGGCGTTCCACTCGTCGAACACGTGCGACGCCTCGCGGAACTTCCCCGCGTTGCCCGTGCAGTACACGACGCCGAGCGTCACGGAGTGCGCGCTGCGCTCGCGGACCGGCGGAGCCGGAGCCGGCCCATGGCTGGCCTGGTTCTCCGCGGCGCTCATCGTAGTGTTCGAGAAGCGATCGGCGTCGTGCGTTTCGAACACATACTGTCATGGTAGCTCTAAAATGCCACACTGCGTGGTACCGTAGCTCATATACCAGACTGTTTCGCGGTCCGGCGGCGCCCGCCGCGCGAGCGGGCGGCGTGTCATCTCACGCGCTTCGATACGCATCACGCCGTCACGCGCTTCCGCGCACTCGCACCTCGCCTCAGCACAGGTCCTCGGGTTTGACGTCCGTCTCCTCGCGCGTCGCGAGGTTCTTGACGCGCACGTTCCCGGCGTCCCACTCCTTCTCGCCCAGGAGCACGACCCGCCCGGCTCCGCTCCGCTCGGCGTGCTTGAACGCCCACTTGGGTTTCTTCCCGTCCTCGAGCACCAGGTCGACTCTGCGCCCCGCGGCGCGCAGGGAGGCGGCGATCTGCATCGCGGGCGCGCGCAGGGAGGCAGACATGGGGTACACCAGGTCGTCCACCTCTCCGCGCCGCGCCGCGTCCGGTAACAACCCTCGATCGTTGACGAGCTCCATGATCACCGCGTCGCCGAACCCAAAGCCGACCATCGGCCGGTCCTCGCCTCCCAGCGCGCTCAGGAGCTTATCGTACCGCCCGCCGCCGCAGATGGCGCGCAGCTCGCCCGCGCGATCGAAGCCCTCGAACACGATGCCGGTGTAGTAAGACAGGCCGCGCACCACGGAGGCGTCGAACACGAGCCAGTCCGCGTACCCGTACGCCTCGGCGTGCGCGAAGAGCGTTTTCAAGTCGACGACGGCTTCCGAGTCGGCGCCCAGGAGCGTCTCTAAATCCTCCACCGTTCGCAGCTCCATCGCGCCCAGGATGCCGTCGATCGCGCCCGACTCGACTCCCAGCTCCGCGAGCTCTTCGACGATCTTCTCGCGCGGGAGCTTCTCGATTTTGTCCACCACCACGCACACGGGCGCGAAGTTCTCGGGCGGCACGTCGAAGCGCGAGAGCACCGCCTGCAAAACTTTACGCGACGAAACCTTGATGCCCACGTCCGCGGAGGTGATCCCGAGCCGAGAGAAGAACGTGGTGATCGCCGCGAGAAGCTCCGATTCCGCCTCGACGCCCTCGACGCCGACGATGTCCATGTTCCACTGGTAGTGCTCGCGCCGCCTGCCGCGGGTCATGCGCTCGTATCGCCAGCACTGCCCGATGGCGAACCACTTGGCGGGCAGCGCGAGCGACTTGCCCTGTTGCAGGATGAGCCGCGCGAACGAGGGCGTGAGCTCGGGACGCAGCGCCACTCTGCGATCGCCCTTGTCCGAGAAATTGTACAGCTGCTGCGTGATCTCCTCGCCCGCCTTGCGCACGTACAGCTCTTCCGACTCCAGCACGGGCGCGTCGAACTCGTCGAACCCGAACGATCGCGCGACGTCGCGGAAGTGCCCGAACAGCCAGTTGCGCACGCGCATCTCCTCCGGGGGGAAGTCGCGCGTGCCCTTCGGGGGCTGCAGGTCGATCATCTGCTTGCGCGCCTTCTTGGCGTTCGGGTCCACCGTCGTCACCGACCGCCCGCCCTCGCTCGCCGCGCACGCGAACCGCGACCCGCGCGGGTTCGAGGACGCGCGCCCGACGTTTCCGAACGCGCGGTACGCGGGCGTCGACGTCGCGGGGGCGGCGGGGCGACGGAGCAGCGCGCGGAGCGTGGGCGCGCGGAGCATCGAGCGCGACGGCGTCGACGAGGCGGCCAACATCGGAGAGATCCTGAGGTGCGTCTCCGCGTGTTCGAACGGGAAAACGACCGTGAGCGGCTTTGTGGCGTGAGGGCGGGTGGTCGGCGGGTCCCTTCACGCGAGCGCGGGATTCGCTTTTGCGCAATCGCCTCCTTATCCCGAAGCGGCGTGACGTGTTGCTGGACGTGTCGCGTTTTTTCCAAGTCGGCAGGAACGCGCCCGTCGGCGGTTCGGGATTTTTTACCCAGAGGCCCCGCCCAGATTCACGCCGAGAAAGATCGGTAGATGCGTCTGAGTCAGCCGCTGCAGAACCCGCGATGAGTTTGCGGAAGCTTTTCCCGTTCGGGCGCGCATTCCGCTCCGCCCGACGCACGTCGCGCGCGATCCCGATACGCCCGGTCGTACGCGCCCACGCGCGCCGCACACCAACGCGAACGCCCCACCGACGACTCCGGATCCCTCCGCTCGCGCCCTCCGTGTCCCCCAGTCGACCGGATCTTATTACATATAATATCTTTCCCGGGAAAACCTCCGTGATGTCACTTTTCGCCGTCTCGACGTCTCCGGCGGTCGCCGCGCGCGCGCGCCAGCACCGCGCGCCCGCGCCCTCGACGCGCTGCGCCGCGTCCGCGCGCTGCGCCGCGATCCCCGGCGGGTCGCGCGCGCGCGCGCTCGCGTCGTCAGCCTTCTTCGGCGCGCGATCCGGGCTCGTCTCGACCCGCGCTTCGATCGGCGCTTCCGCGACGCCCCCTCGCCGGGCGCGCGACCGCCGCGCCGTGTCTCCGCGCGCCGCGGCAGCGGGCACGAAGATCATCGTGCAGGGCATCCATCTGACGATCACGGATTCCATCAAGGCGTACGCGGAAAGTAAGATCAACAAAGCCGTGTCGCACTTCGACCTGCACGACGTGCGCGAGGTGGACGTGCGCTGCAGCGCGCGCGGCGGCGAGAAGCAGCTCGGCGGCGACGCGCACAAGACCACCGTCTCCGTGTACACGAAAAACGGCGTGGTGCGCTCGGAGGAGGAGGCGGATGACCTGTACGCCGCCATCGACGCCGTCTCGGACAAGCTCGAGCGCAAGCTGCGCAAGCTGAAGGAGAAGAAGAAGGCGCAGCGCCCGGGGCACAACAAGAACAACCCCAGGTCCGCCACCGCCGCGGCGGTGGAGGCGGCGGCGGACGCCGCGGCGAGCGCCGACGAGGAAATCGAGTTCGACGAGCCCGTCGTCGAGCGGTTCCAGGCGGTGCGGCGGTGCACCGCCGGCGATGCCGCGGCGGAGATGGAGACCCTGAACCACACGTTCTTCGCGTTCAAGAACATCGCGCAGGGAGGGGAGGTGAACGTCGTGTACAAGCGCTCGGACGGCGGGTACGGCGTGATCGTGCCGGTGGACATGGACTGACGTTTCGTTCTATTACGAGTAATTGTTTGTTTTTTTTGACGCCGCGTTGGGCTGACCGACGCGGTTTTCGTAACGCCGCGACGGCGGCGCGCGTTTCGCGGCGCGTCTGCCGCGCGAAGAGAGGCGTGGCGGGGAGAGCCGATCGCGATGGCGCGTCTACTGCGCGTTCGAACGGGTTCCGTCCGGAGGCGCTTTTAATATCGCGAAATACTGTTTTCACAACTCTCATCACGGCGCCATCGGCGTCTCTCGAACCGTCGCGCCGGCGGAGGCTCGTCACGTGTACCGGAACAGCTCCCCAAACCGGGTCACCGGCTCGCCGTCCACCCCGACGCGGACCACCGCGGTGTTCGTGGCGGAGCCAGGCGCGCGCGGCGGCGTGACGCACGTCACGCTGCGTTCGTCGCCGCGCACGGCGGCGGCCCACGCGTCCGCTGCGGACGCGCCGAACGAAAACACGCACCCGACGACGCCGTCTCCCGGCGCGTTTTTTTCGTCGTCGCCGTTTTCGTCGTCGCGGTTTAGGGTCGCCGCGGGGAGGTTCGCGCCGGTGACGACGACGGTCGTCCCCCCCGCGCTCGCGCCCGCGCTCGGCTCCAAGGCGTGCACCTCCGCGTCCACGCAGGTCGCCTCGAGCTCGTCCGCCCAGTCGGGCAGCGGGCAGCGCAGCGGGTTGTGGCGCAGCGATATCGTCCTCTCCTCCTCGTCCGCGTAGCGGTCGTGCCGCGCCGGCAGACGCGGAATTGCGCCGAGTCCGCCGTCGCCGTCGTCCGCCGTCTCGTCGTACAGCGATGCCGGGATCGGCCCGGTGAGCCTGTTCCGCGACAAGTCCGCGACGCGCAGACACGGGTGCAACGCGAGCCAGTCCGGCACGGGGCCGGCGAGCTCGTTGCCGGCTAAACGCAGTTCTCGCAACAGCGGCAGCGTTTGTAGCGCGCGCGGAATCGGCCCCGTTAATGTATTGCCGCCGAGCGCGAGCTCGGCGAGCTCAGCGGCGTCGGCCAACGCGCTCGGAATCGAGCCGCTCAATTTATTGCCGCTGAGGTCCAGTCGGACGAGTTCCTTCGCGTTCCCCAAACCCGGAGGTATGGAGCCGGTCAGCCTGTTCCCCCGCAGACGCAGGCTCGCCAGACGCGGCGCGTCGCCGAGCGAGGGCGGCACGCCGCCCGCGAACGCGTTGTCGGCGGCGTGCAGCTCCTTGAGAAGCACGGCTTTCGCGATCGCGTCGCCCGGGATTTCCCCGCTCAGCCTGTTCCCGTCGACGTACAGGTGCATCAGCATCGGCCACTCGAGGAACGGCCACGCCGGCAGCGGGCCCTCGAACGCGTTCCCGTGGAGCAGCACCGCGCGTAGCGCGGAGAGACGCCGCGTCGCTTTCGGAAACGGTCCGCTCAGCGCGTTCAGCGAGAGGTCCAAGTACTCCAGACGCGCCAAGTCGGCGAAGGTCTCCGGCACGCCGCCGGTCAACGCGTTGCCGCCAAGGTCCAGCGTCGTGAGCGACGGGCCGAGGTCGCCCAGAGACGCGGGCAGCGGCCCTTCCAGTTTGTTGCCGCCAAGCTTCAAAACCCGCAGGCGGCGCAGCCTCGAGACTCCCTCGGGGACCCCGCCGCTCAGTTTGTTCCCCGACACGTCCAGGAGTCGCAGGTTCGCGCATTCGCGTACCGTCTCCGGTATTTCGCCGGAGAGCGACGCGCCCGCGAGCGTGAGCTCCTCCAAGTTTGCGAGCGCGCCGAGCCAAGCCGGGAATTTGCCGTGGATGCGGTTGTTTCCGCTCAGCGAGAGCCGCGCGAGCGAGGTCATGCCGCTCCAGGCCGGCGGGATTTTCCCCCCGAGGTTGTTCCGCACCTCCAGCCCGCTCTCGCCCAGGTACAGCACCTCCAGCTTTTCCAGCTTGCCCATCGAGATTGGCAACGGCCCGGACAGCCCGTTGGCGCTCACGTCGAGGTGCCTCAAGTTCACGAGCTCGCCGAACCGCTCGCTCAGCTCCCCCTCCAGCCGGTTGCTGGACAGCACCAGCGACTGCAGCTTGGTCATGGAGAACACCTCCTCCGGGATGGTTCCCGAGAACAGGTTGTCGGACAGGTCCAGGTACCGCAGCTCGTCCAGCTTCGCCAACGCCGTGGCGTTGAACTTGCCCCAGCACGCCACGTTGTTCAGGTTCATCCACAGCTCGGTCACGCGTCCGCCCACGCACACCACGCCGTGCCACCCGTTGGCGCACGGCTCACCCACCAGCCAATTCTTCTGCACGCTCCAACGCGGGCCGTTGCACTCGTCGTAAAACTCCTCCAGCGCGCGCCTGTCCACGGAGGTGGGCACCAGCGCGAACCCGCTCTTCTCCGTCGCGGAAGGCACGATCATCGTCGTGCCGTCGCTCATCATGCGCCGCGGCGCACGCTCCGGCCGCCCGACGCCGACGCCGCCGCCCCACTCGTGGCGCCAGGTGTCGCCCCACCGGAGCGCGTCGCCCGTCTGCGGGTTCACGTACGCGTCAGCTTCCTTCCGGAGCTGCGCCATCATCTCCGCCGCGCTCTGATCGGGAAACGACGAGGGGTCCTGCGCTCGGACGAGCGCGCCGCGTCGCTCTTCCCGGTCGAACGCGTCCAGCGCCGTCTCCTCCGCGGAGGGCGAGACGGAGTCGTTCCGCGCGACGCCAAACGCGCCCGCGTCCATCGCGACCACGCCCTTCTCGCCCTCCGCGGACTCGAACCCTTCCCCGGCGGCGATCTCCGCGGCGTACGCGTCCGCTTCGTCGGCGGGGTCGAGGGCGGTCGGGTTCGGAACCTCAGAGTACCCCGCGCGCGTCGCCGACGCGAGCCGCGCGGGGAGCCGGTGCCGCAAAAAGTACTCCTCGTACTTCGCGACGTTGCGCGCTCGCCTCGCCTTCGCGGCGGCCTTCACTGACGAGTCCTGGAGCGACCGCGGCGACGAAGAAGTCCCGTCGTCGTCGCGAGAAGAAGCAGAACCAGAAGCGGAGGATCCCATCGGCCGCGCGTGTCCAGGCTCGAGCTCGTCCTCGGCCCGGGCGGAGAAATCGCCGTCCGCGCTCGTTTCCCCGGCCAAGGCTTCCTTGAAGTCCGGGTCCAGAGACGCGCGCCATCTCCCGTCCGTGAGCAGGCCCGCGGCCGCGGGCCCGCCGGGCGCAAGCTCGCGGAGCGCGCGCTCCGCCGCGAGCAGGTGCGGGGGCAAGTGCGGCTATGAGGATAGGGCGCCGGTGGGCGATGCGCGTGTCAGACACTTGAGAGGACGGGGACTCGGTGCGTCGTGGTTCGACTCGCGAACGGTTCGGCACCGCGTTTCGCGTTTTCGCGCGCGATCGGTTGGAAAAGAGATCGCCGTCGTGGCTCGCTCGAGACGCACCTTCGAGTACAGACGCGGTCTCGGTCTCGGGCCGAACGCCTCCGCGCATGTGATGCATAGCGCCACCAGCACGAGCGCCGCGAGCGACCGCGCCCGCGTGCGCGCCGTCGCCATCGCGCGCGCAAGTGTGGATGTCAGCCACGAAACGAGTGTCCGCCGAGAAAATCGAACTGATTCGTCCGGCAGGTCGCGTGTTTCGAAATGTGGGCATACCGATACCTATCACGGCCGACGGGCACTTCCTCCGGCGCGAGGAGGAAGTGAGAGCAGCCGTCTTCGCCGCGCGCGGAGAAGTCTGTTCCCTGGCGCGATGGGGATCACCGACTTCTACGGCCTTCTCAACGCGCAGTTCGACGGGGGCGAATCAGAGGGGGCGCCGATCTCGCCGTCGCCGCAGACGCTCGAAGCGGTGCCCATCGCCTCCTCGTCAGATCCGCAGGCGTCGCCGGACGCGCACCAGTCGTGGCGCCCCGAGAGGGAGGCGCGAGAGGCGTTCGGCGCCCTCGGCGGCGCGCACCGCTCGGATGGCTCGAGGCGTCGAGCCAGGGGCGCGGCGCACGACCTGCAGTACGAGGAGTGGGCGCAGCCGAAACGCGGGCGGAACTATGTCCTCCGCGAGTTCCGCGAGCCCTCGCGCGGCGCGGGCGCGCCCATGGCCGGTTGCGTGGTGCACTTCCCCGCCGGCCTGACGCCGCACGTGCCGCAGAAGATCACCATGTCGCGCATCCTCGCCGCGCTGACGGAGTCCAAGAACGCGCTCATCGAGTCGCCCACCGGAACGGGCAAGAGCCTCGCGTTGCTCTGCTCGGCGCTCGCGTGGCTGGAAAAACGAAAAGCGGAGGTTCGCGCGGCGAACGAAGCAATCGCGGCGCGCAACGCCGCCAAGACGCTGGCGTTCGAAGAGGCGTGCGCGCGAAGGCGCGCGAACCTCCGGGTCGCGGCGCGCGATGCGGGCGGCGTCAAACGGGAGACGCCGAGTCTGAAACGAGACCCGGGTCTGATGGCCGGACGCGTCTCGGAGTCAGACCCGAACGCGTCGGGCGCGCGCGCCGACGCCGCGCTGACGCACGAGCTGGACGAGGCGCTCGCGGTCGCTTTGAGGGAAAACCCATCCGGCGGATCCGGCGCGGAGACGACGACGACCGCGACGAACGAAACGACCGACGAACCGACCGACCCCGGCTCGGTCTCGTTCACGCTCGGCCGCCCCGACGGGCTGGTGGTGCCCAAGCTCGCGGATCCCGACGACCACCTGTCCGTGCACGTCATCAAGAACGAGCCGGACCGGAACGCTCTCGAGCCGGCGCTCTCCTCTCGCGCGCCGCCGGCGCGCCCGGCGGTTTCGCTCGCGGCGAGCGAACCGGCGGCGGCGGCGACGAACGCGTCGAACGGCCACCTTCGCGCGTTCGCGCCGATCGCTCCCCCGGCGCTGGAGCGCCCGCAGAGCGTCCCCAAGATCTTCCTGTGCTCGCGCACGCACTCGCAGCTGCACCAGCTGGTGCGCGAGCTGAAGCGCACCCCCTACGCCCCGCGCTACGCGGTGCTCGGCAGCCGCAAGCAGTACTGCCCCGTCGGCAAGAACGACGAGGAGTGCGCGGAGTTGACCAAGAACAAAAACCGGGGCGAGACGGCGTGCGGGTGGTACAACAAGAAAGACGCGGTGGTCGAGGAGCTGCAGCGCGCGCGCGTCTGGGACATGGAGGACCTGGACAACGTCGCGAAGTCGCACATGGGGTGCCAATACTACGCGATGCGGGTCCTGCACAAGAACGCCGAGCTGGTGTTGTGTCCGTACAACTACGTGTTCGACGAGAACATACGCGAGGCGCTGGAGATTGACTTGCGCGGCGCCGCGGTGATCATCGACGAGGGGCACAACGTGGAGGACGTGTGCCGCGACGGCGCGTCCGTGGAGATCTCGGTCCAGGAGCTGGAGGACACCGCGAGCCAGCTCGGCTCGGTGGCGAAGTTCCTCGACGACGCCAACGTCGCGGCGAGGCTGATGCGGCCGCTCAAGGACTGGGTCAACCGGTCGCTGGCCGAGTCTTCGCGCGCGTCTTCCAAGTCCGGCTTCAAGCGGTTCAACGCGAAAACGTTCGGCGGGCCGGTCGAGGCGGGCGCCGGCGAGGCGCTGTGGAAGGGCGAGAACGTCGCGACGGCCATCGCGCGGGCGCTGGCGCCGCGCACGTTGGACGGACTCGGGCCGGGTGGTTCCAAATCGGGCGGCGCCCCGGACGCGACCGCCGCCGTGGCGCTCGCGCGCTCCGTGATCGCGGACGCCTCGCGCGTGACGGCGTTCGACGGCGCGCTCGTTCGCGAGATTTCGCAAAACGGCAAGACGTTCGGTTTGAACGCCATCGCGACGTGTCACCGCGTGTGCGCGGGTCTGCTCGCCGCGCTGGACACGCCCGCCGAGTTCGCGGCGTGCGTCAGCGCCGATTTGAACGGTGACGGCGGCGCGTCTGATGACCCTTCTCGCGAGACGAACCGGAAGAAAGCCGCCGGGCTCGCGCTGTGGTGCCTTCGCCCCGCGGTTTCGTTCCGGCCGGTTTCCGACGCGGCGCGGTGCGTGGTGGTGACCAGCGGCACGCTCTCGCCGATGGGCTCGCTCGAGGGCGAGCTCGGCGCGGGTTTCCCGATCAAGGTCGAGGCGCCGCACGTCGTGCCTTCGTCCCAGATCCACGTCGAGGCGTCGGACGCGCTCGGGGACTTCACGGCGAAGGCGCAGGACGCGGACGGCACGCCTCGAGCGCTGGGTCAGTTTCTGCTGCGGTACCTGTCGCGCGGGGTCATCCCGGGCGGCGTGCTCGTGTTCTTGCCCAAGTACTCGCTCATCCGCCGCGTCGTCGAGCGGTGGCGCGAAGACGGCACGCTCGCGGCGTTGGAGGCGCACAAGACCGTTGTGTGGGAAGAACCGGGCGCGCAGACGTTGGTGCCGACGCTCGGGACGTTCAAAAGATCGGTGTGGGAGGGGGACAAAAAAGGTGGGTTGTTCCTCGCCGTCTACCGCGGCAAGGTGAGCGAAGGGCTCGACTTCAAAGACGCCAACGCGCGCGCGGTGTTTTGTGTCGGGATCCCGTTTCCGTCCGTCGGGGACGTGAAGGTGCGTCTGAAGAAGGAGTACAACAGTTCGGCGTACGCGCGCTCGAACGGACTGCTTACCGGCGGGGACTGGTACGCGCACCAGGCGTTCCGCGCGTACAACCAAGCGTTAGGGCGGTGTGTGCGGCACCTCCACGACTACGCCGCCATCTTTTTAGTCGACGCGCGCTTCGCGAAACACGCCGACGCCAACCGAAACAAAAGCATGGTCAGTAAGTGGATGCGACACTTGGTGTCCGTGTTCGCGTCGCCCAGGGAGAGCGTCGGGACCCTGCACGAGTTCTTCCGGAGGCTCGAGGCGGACCCGCCGGGGGGGGGGCGAGCGACGGCGCCGGCGGAAGAGAGACGGTAGACGGATGAAACGCGAAACGCTTCTTTTCTCGCGAACTTGGGCCACCTGCGAGCTGCGATTCGCGAAACATCAACAACGAAAGTGTTCGTCTCGTCAGCCTCCGCGGAAGGTCAGGATTCATTCGCGGGCACACGCGTCGGGCGCGCTCGCACGCGATGGAGGACGACAGCGAGCCCGCTTCGGGCGCGGCGCGCGTGGGGCTTGGCGGGGCGGAGCCCTCGGGTTCGGGTTCGGGAGACGGGAACGACGTGTCCGCGTTCGCGTCCCCCGATTTCGATCCCGTGGGGTTCCTGAACCGTCTCTTCCCCGACGAATCCTCGCTCGCGGGCGTGGAGCCGCTCGTGCAGAAGCTGCGGCTGCGCGTTCGCCGCGTGGACGACGAGATCTTGGCGGCCGTACGATCGCAGAGCACGGGCGGCGCGCGAGCGAAGGCGGACCTGGCGCAGGCGCAAAGCGCCATCGGGTCGCTCGAACAGAGGGTCGCGGACATCAAAAGAAAAGCCGAGACGAGCGAGGCGACGGTGCGCGAGGTTTGCGCCGACGTCAAGAAACTGGACTTCGCCAAGAAGCACTTGACGAGCACGATCACCAGCTTGCGGCGGCTGAGCATGCTCGTGTCCGCGGTGGACCAGCTGGAGAGTTTCGTGTCGAGTCGCGCGTACAAGGAAAGCGCCAACCTGCTGGACGCCGTGAACGAGCTGGCGGCGCACTTCGAGACCTACTCAGACGTGCCCAAAGTGGCTGAGATCAAGCGGCGGCGCGACGACTGCGAGAGCGCTTTGCGAGCCGCGGTGTTTGAGGACTTCCACGTCAACTGGCAACCCTCGGTGGTGGAGTCGGACGCGGCCGTCGCGGAGCGCCTGCGGGACGCGTGCGCGGTGGTGGACGCGCTCGACCCGAAACATCGCGAGGCGTTGACGGGCGATCTGACCAACAAGGAGCTCACCGGGTACGCCTCCGTGTTTGACAAGTTGAACGGCGCGGGCGGCGACTCGAAGGGACTCGACCAGGTCGAGCGGCGGTACGCGTGGATCAAGCGCAACTTAAAGGCGAAGGGCGCGATGTGGGGCGTCTTCCCCGAACACTGGCGGTTCCCGCATCTGCTGTGCATGAGCCTGTGCAAGCTGACGCGCGCGCATCTGGCGGAGCTGCTGGACGCGGAGGCGCGCTCGGCGGAGGTACAGACGGTGCTCCAGGCGATGCACAAGACGGTGGCGTTCGAGCGCGATCTGGACGAGCACTTCGGTCTGAAAGGAGGCGACCGCGTGAGCGGTTTCGGAGATGCCGGTCGATCGAGCGGCGAACAAACGGTTTCCGACTCGGGCGCCGCCGGCGCTTTCGGCGCCGCGCTCGGCGACGACGCCGACGCCGCCTCGGCGGTGCGCGCCAAACACGCGGCCAGGCGGCGCGAGAGCCGGCTCGCGGAGCAGAAGGGCGGGCGCGCGTTGCCCATGGACAGCGCCGCGGAGGCTCTGCGGGACATCTCCGCGCTTTCCTTCCGCGACGTCGTCTCCTCGTGCTTCGAGGACCACCTCGGCGGCTACGTCGACATGGAGGAGAGGCAGCTGGTGGAGGAGCTCGAGCGGCTGGTGGGCGACGAGACGTGGGGCGCGACGCGCGTCGTCGCGCGCGGCGGGGAAAAGAAGAGCGCGGAGAACGAGGCGCAGACCGGCCCCGGCGCCTCGAGAAGCGGCTCGTCGCTTCAGGGGTTGCAGTCCTCGCTGGCGAAGCGGATGGGCGCCGCGGCCGAAGCCGCCTCGTCGCGTCGGGGCTCGGCTTCGGACCTGGCGGGCGCCGCCGCGACGGTTTCGGCGCCGAGCCTCGCGCTCGGCTCGGACGCGCTGAGGGGACCCGGCGGGCACTCCGTCGCCGCCGTCGCCGGCTCCGTCGACGGCTCGGGCGAGGTGCTCGGCAGCGCGGGCGCGGTGTTCCTGAACATCAAGAAGACGTTCAAGCGGTGCTCCGGCTTGACGAAAGGCAAGCCGCTCCTGGCTCTGCACGGCGCCTTCAGCCGCGTGCTGCGCGCGTACGCGGCTGCGCTCTCGCGAAACGCCGAGGACGCCGGCGCGTACCTGCGGGACGTCCGCGGGTCTCGGCGGAACGCGCCGCGCGACGGCGCGCGCGTCGCCGACGAGCTCACGAAGCTGTGCCTGATCGCGAACACGGCGGAGTGGTGTCAAGAGACGGTCGGGCCGCTGGGCGAGTCCATGCGCCGCGCACTGGCCGCTGACCACCTGCGGTCGCGGGTCGGGCGGGACGTCGAGGCCACGGAGGAGGCGTTCGCGTCTCTCGCCGCCGCCGCCTCGGCGTCGCTGGTGGCGGGCGTCGAGGCGCAGACGGACCTCGCGCCGAGCATCGCGGCGACGCGGTGGGACCTGCTGCAGACGGTCGGCGACCAGAGCGCGCACGTCGACGCGTGCGCCTCCGCCCTCGCCTCCGCCGCCGTCGTCGCGCGCCGCGCCCTCCGCAAAAACACGTTCGCGTTCTTCTGCGAGAAGCTGGCGGCGGCGCTCGCGGCGGCGACGTACGGCGCCGTCTTGAAGTCGCGGCGCGTCGGCGACTTCGGCGCGCAGCAGCTGCTGCTGGACGTGCAGTCGGTGAAGAAGCTGCTGCTGGAGCTGCCCCTGGCGGGCGACGGGACGGCGTTCGCGGAGACCGCCGCCGGCCGCGTCTCGCGGACGCACCAGAGGCTGGTGGAGCGCGAGACGGGGAAGTGCGAGGCGCTGTGCAAGGTTTTGATGAGCCCGCTGGAGGGCATAAGGGACACGTTCACGGCATTGCTCCCCGAGGGAAGCCCTGCGGACCTCGCCGCCGTGTGCGAGCTGAAAGGCATGAAGAAGCAGGACGCCGCGCACGCCGCGCAGACGCTACGCGCGGTGCGCGCCGCGCAGGGCAGGTAGAGCGGAGCTTCGAGTGAGGGGCGGTGCGACGCGACGATCATGGCCATAGCTCTATAGTCAGCCCGAGCCCGGCGTGTATCGCTCGTTCGTTCGCGTTTTTTTTCGCGCGCGCGCCGGCGGTCGCTCGCTCCCGGCGGCGTCTACTTCGTGCCTGAAGAGCAACGCGAGTCGCTCGGGTTTCCATCCCGCGCGCGGCGCCGAGCGCGCGGGCGCGAGAAGCCGCTCGCGCCACGCGCCGTCGCGTGTCGCGTCGAGCGCCGAAAACGTCGAGAACGCGTCTTCGTCCGTTTCCTCCACGAACCCGTCCACCGCGTGGAACACCGCGTGCCCTCGGAACAGCAGCGCGTCTCCCGAGCGCACGACCACGGCGACGCCGGGCGGTTTCTGTTCCGGCGAGGCGTCGGCTTTCTCGGCGGCGAAGTCGCCGTACATCGCCGCGTCCGGCGCCGGAGGCCGACCGAGGGCGAACGCGACCGGCTTGCCGACGGAGACGGAGAGCGTCCAGCCGACCGGTCGGTCGAGGTGGCTCGCCATGCGTCCGCCGTTCGGGACGTCGAGCGCGGAGTCTGGACTCGAAGACGCGCTCGAGCTTCGCAAAGGTTCGCCGCCGAAGGTGACGTTGTTACTTTCTTCTTTTTCTCGCCGAACGTCGGTCGCGCCGCGCGCTTCCTCGGGACGCTTCTCGGCGTGCGCGGTGTCGCGCCCGCCGTAGACAAGACCCCAGAAGTGCGTCGCCTCGAAAGCAGGTTTCGTACCGACGGCGGTCGACGCGGGGCGTTCGCCGTTCGTACCGTCGCCGTCCTTCGCCGGTTCGCCGCGTCGCGAAGAAAAAAAGTCCATCGCGAAACCCGTTTCGCCAAGGTCGCGCGCGATCTTCGCGGCGACGTCGTTCGCGAGTCCGTAGATGTCCTCCGGGCGCTCGACGAGCGCACCGACGTGTCTTCCGCAGTGGCCCATGCACTTCACGAGGCCGCACGCGCGACGACACTCCCTCGAACGTGTCGCGTTCGCGGAGTGCGACGTGATTATCATCGGGTGATCCTGCGAAGACGCTCGCGTCGGCCACGTCGAGAAAGCCCCCCCCGCGAGTTTCCCGACCCGTTCCAGCACGTCGAGCTGCGCGTTCACGTCGAGCGCGCCGCGGAGCACGTAGCATTCCCACGGCAGACACTCTGTTTCCGACCCCGGGGACACCGGGATCGGGGGAGGCATGGTGGCGCTGCGCTGGCGTGTGCTGGCGGTAAAAGCTGCGCGACACTCCCGACAGCCCGAGTTTATTAGTGGATCTCTCGGCTGCTCGGATCATGGAATACAAAGTAATCTCACCTTCCATCGCATCGCGCCCTCGCCGCGCGTACCTCATCAGAGCTCGTCCCTCCCCTGGAGCGTCGCAGGGTGGCACGCGTGCCCCGCAGCGTTGCAGAAGGCGTCTTGGAAGTACCACTTGCGCCCGGTGTACGCTTCGCGCCCTTCCCAGAACACGCGGTACAAGCCCGCGCGCTCCGCCTCCGTCTCCATCTTCCGGCACGCCGCCCCGAGGTCGCGCGCGTGGCTCGCCCCCGTGTGCTTCGCGCGCGCGTCGTTCGGCGCGCTCCACTGCAGGCCGGGGCCCGCCAGGATGCGCCCGCCGGTGTCGAAGTCGTACGAGCCGTAGTGCTCGGACCAGTACCCCTCGTCGTCGCACGCCTCGCGCATGTGTCGCAAAAACACATCCTCGGGTAACGGTTCCTTCGCCAACCGCGCCGCCTCAACGCCGTTCTCGTCCTCGTGGTGTTCGAAATGCGCGCGCGTCAGCGTCACCTGCAGCTTGTGCGCCGCGGCCATGCAGTACGTGCACGCGCCGGGCTCTTGCCCCGGCTTCACGCGCAGGTGCGGCGGGGGACCTTTGCTCTTGGGCGGGGGGGAGGGCGCCGGCGCCGCCGCGACGCGCGGCGGCGTCTCCTTTTTCTGTTTCGTCGCGGGCTCGGGCTCGGGCTCGGGCTCGGGCTCGGGTTCCGGGACGGGCTCGACCGCGCCCGCGGGCTCGGGCTCGTCGGGGTCCTCCGCCGTCTCTGGAACGGGCTCGACCGCGCCGGAGAGCCCGTCGGGAGCGTCCGCGCCGACGTCGTCGTTCGTGTCCAGCCCGAGCGCCTCAGCGTCGGACAGGAGCGCGTCGAGCTCCGCGTCGTCGATCTCGGCAACCTCGAGCTCGGCGCCGCCCTGTGCGGCGCCGAGCGCCAGGAGCGCCAGGAGAGCGAACGCGAGAAGCGCCGCGCGCTTCGCGGAGAACACGCGCATGTTTCGCGGGTCGACGTTGGGCGCGTGTCGAGGGGCGCGCGCGTCGATTTGAATTGCCCACCGCGATGACGAAGCAATTCGATCGAACGTCGTGGGTCCCGCGTCGTCCCGGGCTGACGACAGCGAAACCGCGAAACGCGTTTTTCCGGACTGTTGGATGGAGGTCGAGCGAAAAAGGAGACCACCAAATTTTTTCCCGACAAGAAAAGAAGCGCTGTTCCGCTCGCGTCTGTGCGTCCCGCTCGCTCGGACAGCGCCTACTTCGCGCGCTCCAGCGGCGGCATGTCTTCGTCCTCGTCGTCCGAGTCCGCGGGGTCCACGAAGTCGTCCTCCCTGTATTTGCTCATGGACTCCAGGGAGGACAAGTCGAACGCGTCGGCGCGTTCGGCTTCGTCCTCCTCATCCTCATCCACCCACTTGTCGAAGTCGGTTTTGACGTGCGGGTTTTTCTCCGTCGCGCGCAACAGACGCGGCCAGTGCGGACCGGCGTTCTTTTTTTTCGCGCGAGGGGTCACAGAGCCGTTTCCGACGGGCGGTTCCAAGAGCGCGGGGATAAGTGCCGGTGAGCGCGGGATCGGCGCACGCGGCGGGCGCACGCCGCGAGGTGGCTTCGCGCGACTTCGCGGCTGACCGGAACGCCGAGCCAAAAAAACCGACGCGCGAAACGGCGCGGCGAAAAGGCGGAAAAGAAGGGCGAAGAAACGTCGCGTCGTCCGCTCACCTCCTCGGTTTTCGCGATGACCATCGTGGTGCGGCGGGGGCCGACGTGGATTTGCGAGTCCTTGGCGTTAATGGGGTGCAGGAGCTCGAGCTTGAGCTCGTAGTGGTGGTCCGCCTCCGTGCTGTCCGACTTGGCGTTCGCGCTGAACGTCAGCACGCCGTCGTCCGTCAGGTGCACCTTGGGATCCTCGGCGTTCGGGCACTCCAACGTGAGGAACAGCCGATCTTTGCGCTGCGCCCAGTACGTGAACGGGATCCGGGGGGGTTCGCCGGGGACGGGGGTCATCGTCTCGACGAACGAGCGGTCAGACAGTACGTAGCCAGCGCTGAGCTTCTCGACGGCCGCGTCTCGCGCCTCCGGACGCGCGACGAGAATGACGACACAACGCGACCGCGACGGTCGGGACGTCCGGGAAAACGGCTCGTCTCGAAATGTGATTGCGGAATGATCGATCGAAAACAAAGAAGAAACTGGCGGAATCGGCGACGCGCGCGCGCGCCCTCCGACGCGCGGGGGCCTGGGCTCATATACGGCGCTCGAACGAAACGTGCGGGAAGCGCTCGCTTTTTTCCGTTCGCGCGTGGATCTTCGTGGTCATTCGTACGCGTCGTTCGCGGTGAAGGCTCAATACGACTCTCGCTCCGAAGGATTCGACGCGACGCGACGCGCCGCCGGACCCCCGTCGCGACCGAAGCGCGAACGAAGATCCCGGCTACTTCGCGTTCGGCGCGTTCGTCATCATCGTGATGTTATCTCCCTTGAGCAAAATCCGACCGATGCTTTTCCTCGTGCCCTTCTTCGTGTTCACCTCCTCCGTCTCGTCCAGCACGAGGTTCATGTACTCGTCGAAACCCTGCGCGAGGCGCGGGAAGAAAGGTGAGCGGCGCGGCGGCGAGAAAAGCCGCGAAAAAAAAAAACGCGAGCGACGTTTACCCTAGTGCGCGAAAGAGGCGTCTGGAACGATGCTCGGACGGGCGCGCGCCGGGCGACACGAGCGCGGCGGCGGCGGGTTCGGGAAACGCGAGTCGGGACGTACGATGATCCTGCCCTCCATCACGACGTCCACGTTTTCGAACAGCCAGATCTGGATCCTCGCCTTGGTCTGGAGGAACCGGAAGATCAGGTTCTGCGGGAATGAGCGGGAGAGGCGTTTGGAAACGGTGGGAAGGGGGGGTCAGCGCGTGCGGTGCGTGGGGGCGCTTCGCGACGCGCGATAGAGACGAAGAATCATCAGCGCGCAATTCCACGGTGCTGACGTGCGATTGAAGGGAGCGGTCCCTCAGTTGACGTACGATCGGCTGCGTCATGATGCGCTGCACCTTGGTGGCCATGGTGCCTGTTGCCGCGAGGCGTCAGGGACGGGGCGCTCGGCGGGGTGCGGCCTACTGCGGGCGCGCGAGTCGGGTTTCGGGAAAGCTCCGCCCGTCGCTCGACGTGCCGCAGGTGCCGGTCACGCGTGGCAAAGTCACACCGAGTCGCCGCGCGCGGTCGAGTGGCGCTCGCGGCTCGCAAGGCGCGTCCGTCGACCGTCGCCATCGACCGTGCGGCAGGCGCTAAAGGAGCGGTCGGCTCGTATGGGCATTCACTCAGGGCTTCCCGTGTTCCCGATGCAATTTTCAACGAGGAGCCCCCGTGAGCTCGCCAACCTCTTTCTCGGAGACCTCCTCTTACAGCCTCGCGCGCGCCCGCACGCACGACACGAAGACGCCCCGCTCACCGCGCTTCGTCTCTCGGGCGCCATGGGAGGCTCACGGAACTCCGGCCGACGCGTCGGCGGCGGAGGCCTCGGCTCGGTACGTCCCTGCCCGTTCCTCGCTCCTCGCTGTCGGCACGCACGTCCGCCGCCGCCGCCGCCTGGATTTCCCGAGCGCGCGCGTGGCCTCTCGACACCTCGCCTGACGCCCCCCCCTCCACTCCGCGCGTTTCCCCACCTCGACGACGACAGGGTCTCGCGCGCAAGGCTTCCCGCCACGGCGCGCACGTCGGCGGCAACGACGGGCGATACATCCAGCAGGGCTACGACCGCCACGTCGCGGATGTCGATCCCGACGGCTCGAAGCGACCGGATCTGCGCTCGGTGATGGAACGCAACGACCTCGACGAGTTCCTGGCGATGGCCGAGCTCGGCGACCGCGACTTCACCGCCGAGCGCCGAGGGGCGGTCGTCGTGAGTATGGGCGACGGTTCGGACCCCAACGCGGACCCCAACGGCGCGAACGCCGAGGAACGCGAGCGCGAACGACTCTCGCGCGTCGCCGACGCGGAGGCGACGCACCGCAATAAACTGAAAGTCCCGCGTCGGCCGCCGTGGACGCGCGAGACGCCGCCCGAAGTTCTGGACCAGAACGAGCGTCGGGCGTTCCTGGAGTGGCGCCGAGCGTTGGCATCCGTGGAGGCGGACGAGCGCTTGACGTTAACGCCGTTCGAGAAGAACCTTGAGATTTGGCGCCAGCTCTGGCGCGTCTGCGAGCGGAGCGACATCGTCGTGCAAGTCGTCGATGCGCGCGACCCGCTGTTCTACCGCTGCCCCGATCTGGAGGCGTTCGTGAAGGAGCTGGACGACGGGCGCAAGGAAACGATGCTGCTGCTGAACAAGGCGGACCTGCTCAGCGAAGGATTGAGAAAGGCGTGGTCGGAGTACTTCGAGACGCGCGGGATCGAACACCTGTGGTGGTCCGCGAAAGCCGCCGCGGAGGCGACGGAGCTCCGCGAGAAGGAACGGAAGCTCCTGGAAGCCGCGTCGCTCGCCGACCGCGCCGCGCGCGTCGGGGACGGCCTCGACGACGACGCGTCGGGCTCGGAGGACGAAGGCGGCCACGAGGAGGACGAAGGCGAAGCCTCGCTGCGTGGGACCCACCCCGGATCGGCGTCGACGAATCGCGACGGGGAGCGAAGGGACGATTCGCGCGTCCTCTCGCCCTCCGGCTTGCTCTCGCGCGAGGACCTCTTGGCGATCCTCGAGCGCCGCGCCGAGGAGGCTGCCGGCGCGGGCGCTCGCGCGCGCCGCAAAGACCGGCGCGTGGTCGTGGGCATGGTGGGCTACCCCAACGTCGGCAAGTCTTCCACCGTGAACGCGCTGGTGGCGAAGAAGAAAACCGGCGTCAGCGCGACGCCCGGAAAGACGAAGCACTTCCAGACGCTCGAGCTCGGCGACGGCTTACTGCTGGCGGATTGCCCCGGCTTGGTGTTCCCCTCGTTCACCGCGTCGCGCGCGGAGCTGGTGTGCAACGGCGTCTTACCGATCGACCGGCTGACGGACGTGCGGCAGCCCGTCGCCATCGTCGCGTCGCGGATCCCCCGCGCGCGCCTCGAGGCGGCGTACAAGATGCGGCTCCCGCAGCCGGCGACGCACGAGGACCAGAACCGAAACGCGACCGCCGGCGAGATCCTCCGCGCGTACTCGGCGGCGCGCGGCTTGACCGTGCAGCACGGCCGCCCGGACGAGCAGAGGGCCGGCCGAGCCGTGCTCAAGGACTTCATCAACGGCAAGCTGCTGTTCTGCGTCGGGCCGGAGGGGTACGACGGGCCCATGGGCGTCGCCGGCGACGAGATAGTGAGCGGGGACGGCGAGGAGGAGGAGGTGGCGCGCGAAGAACTCGGCGACGGCGACGGCGGCGGTGTCCGCGCCGACTGGCACGCGCCTCCGGACGCATCGCTCGCCGACGCGCCCGGAGGCTCCGGCCTGGCCCCCGAGGACCCGCTCGCGAAGCAGTTGCTGGCGGAGATGATGGACGAGCTGGGGATGGGGCCGCAGAAGGCGGAGAAGCAGAGGCGCGCCGAGCACAAGTTCCAGAAGAAGTCCAAGGTGAAGGGCCGGATCAAGAACAAGGGATACGGCGAGGACCACAGCGCGGGCGGCGACGGGTTCAGGATGGGCAAGAAGGGGGGGATGATGCCCGCGCACGTGCAGGCCACGGTCAGGTCTGCGGTCACGGACGAGTAGTTCAAAGGTGGTATCGTGTAACACGAACGTTCGCGCGACAGAAGAACCACCTTCTCGGTGACGATGATAAACATCCTCGTCTCGCGCTCTCGTCATTCCAGAAACGCGACTCCGGGGAACGTTTCTCTCAGCCGCGTCGCGTTGACGGGCGCGCACGCGGCGACGCGCTCGGCGAGATACGCGAGGCCCTTTTTCTCGTGCACCGCCCTCGCGACGTCGCGCACGATCTCGCCCATGCGCCGGTACGAGACGTCCGTGACGCCGCCGACGTGCGGCGTGAAGTACGCGCGCTCGTGTCGCACCAGGGGGTGCGACGGATCCACCGGCTCTTCCCACGCGACGTCCGAGGCGACGAAGGCGAGCTTTTTTTCCTTCGCGTCGAGCGCGCGAAGGATCGCCTCCGGCTGGAACAGACCGCCGCGCGCGACGTTCACCAACACGCACCCGTCGCGCGTGGCGTCGAGAAAGGCGTCGTCCACCATCCCGGCGTTCTCGGCGGTTTGCGTGCACGCCAAAATCACGACGTGCGCGTCTCGCAACCCGGCGAACAAACCGTTCGTCGGAGACGAACAGACGCGCGTTTCCTTCGCTTCCCCGATGGGCGGATCCGTCGCGTCCCCGGTCGCGTCACCTATATCTCCGCTCACGTGCTTCCCCGCTAACGAGCGTTCGAGCGCGTCCGCGCCCTCGCCCGTCTCCGGAAACGTCCACGCGCTGCGCTTCGCCGCGCTCACCGAGCACCCGAAAGGCGCGAGCATCGCGGCGATCGTCCGCCCGACGGACCCCCACCCGACGACGAAGACGCGTTTGCCGCGTAGCGTCGCGCCCATCGGCGAACCCAGCGTCGTGTTCACGACGGAATCGCGCATCGCCCACACCTGCCGCATCGCCGCCAGGGTCAGATAAATGGCCATCTCCGCCGTGCTCGCGGCGTTGCCCGTGTGCTCGCTGGGTATGCGCGCCAAGACGATCCCCGCCGCGACGCAGGCGGCTTCGTCGACGCCCTCGAGCCCGACGCCGAACTGAAGCACCATGCGCAGCGAGCGCGCGTCGCGCAGAGTCGTCGCGTCGAGCCTGGTCATCAGCGGCACGGCGACGTGCGCGTCTCGTATCTCCCGCGCGACGTCCGCGCGTTCGCATCGCACGACATCGATCACGTCGCTCAAGCCGGCGTTCTCCACCGCGAGCCGGGTTTGGTTCCAGCCCTCGAGAAACTCGCACCCGCAAAACAGAACCTTGGTCTTCCCTTTCGGCGCTTCTCCCGAAAACCCATCGGAGGCGGGTTCGTTCCCTGCGCCCATCGCGGAGATCTCGGAGCGCCGTCGCCGCGTGTGATCGCGCTCGAGGTCGAACGCGACGAGCGGTGCGAGATGCGATCCGAGACGCGAACGACGCGCGGGGACGCCGCCGGGCGCGTGCCGCGCGCGGGTCGGAATGAGACGAGCGGACGAGCCGAACTCTTCTTCTTCACAACTCTGTCAGTCGAATCCGACGGGGACCCGCACGGTGGGCAACTTTGTCGCGCCCTGCAGGATGAGCCTGTACTCCGCGAACGTGATCCCTCCCCCGCTCTCCCCGCTAGTCTTTCCCTTGTTTTTCCGCCGCACCTCGCTCAGCTCCTCCATGGCGCGCGTGATGAGCTCCGCCACCTGCTCCTCGTTCAGCGAGCTCCCCACCAGGTGCTTCACTATGGTCTCCAAGTCGCTCAGGCTGATGAGGCCGTCCCGGTCCACGTCGTAGACGCGGAACATGAAGTCCAGCTTCTCCTCCCTGGACGCGCGGTCGGAGAAGGCGCTCAGCATGCGGCAGAAGTCCTTGAAGTTGAGGTTCTGGAACACCTGCACGACGCGCGACGCGAGCGGCGAGATGGCGAGCTCGGGGATGCTCATCAGCTCGTCCTCGCTGAGGTAGCCCTTGTGCCGCTTGTCCAGCGACCGAAATCGCTTGTACAGGCTCTGGATCTCCCGGTGTGTGAACCTCCCGTCGCAGTGCTCCTGCACTTCCTCGACGTCGTACTGCGTCAAGGCCAAGCTGGACGCGGTCAAGCCCATGGCGCCCGAGAAACAAACGCACGCCGCGCCGCGACCGCTCGACGACCGCGCGCGAAGAAGAGTGTGCGTCGAACGCGAACGAGGGCTTTTTCTTCTTCACGCCCGTCGCGATTTTCGCGCCAGTTTTCGTCGAACCTCGAACGTGGGCGTTTCGGTCGTCGGTACAATTGTAGATTGCGCGCGCGAGGCGTTTTCTTCCGGCTCTTCGCGCTTCCTCGCCTCTCAGCACTGCCCCACTTCCTTGACGTACACCTCGTCGCACGTGACGTCCGAGAACATCAGCACGCGGAACCCCGGGTTGACCTCCGCGATCTTGTTCAGCCACTCCTTGCAGGCGCCGCACGGCCGCAACGGGTTGAGACACGAAGCGCCGTCTGCCGACGGCGCGAAGATGGCGGTTTCGTTTTCGTCGTGCCGGAGGACCGACGCGACGTCGCGGCACAGCGGCGGGTTAGCGGCGTCGTCGTTGCCTCGCGACCCGTCGGGGACGGACCCGTCGACGTCGCGCGCGCGCAGGCTCAAGACGGCGATGCCGAACATGTCCTTCCTGGTCAAACCGGGGTTCGCAGCAAGCGCGTTCCCGATGGCGTTGCGCTCGCTGCACAGGCTGCCGGTGGGCATGGACACCTCGAGGTTCACGCCCCTGTGGAACTCGAAGTCGTCCGCGGCGAGCAAACGCCGGGGCTTCGTGGCGCTCGCCGCCTTCACCGCGCACAAAACCGCGAGCACGGGTTTGCGCGTCTTGCGCAGCCAAAACGAAGTCAGCTCGTGCGCGCCCCGCTTGGCGGCGCCCGCGAACGCGCGGCGGTGCGCCTTCATCTCGCGCACGAGTCGGAGCGTCACGCTCGCCTCCATCCCAGCACGAGCGATGTCTGCCGATGAAGCGCCCACACCCACACCCGCTCCGCGGAGCGCGAGCTCCAGGCGCGCCAGCGGGATCGGCGGCGCCGCCTCGGCGCGCGCCCATCGCTGGATGTCGACGTCGCCGGTATCCAGCTCGCCGTCGTGCCAGAACCGCTTCAGGCGGAACGCGTGCGCGAGGTACGGCCGCATGTCCCTGAAGGTGGCCATCAGCGCGTGCAGACGCGCGGGCGTGCCGTCGCACAGCGCCACCGTCAACTTGAACCGCTTGACCCACTCCTCCCCGAACGCGGAGGCGACGGCGTCGCGGTGGCGGGCCACCGCCGGCCGCAGCGTCTCGGACACGAAGGAGACGTTTTTGTCGTAGCGGAACACGCCGTTCCCCGAGTGCGCGAGCCGCACATCGATCAGGCCGGGGTACGCCCACTCCACGAACCGTTTCATGACCCGGGCCATCGCTTCGGTGCTGTTGCTTTCGGGCGCGTGGGACGCGTTCACGGGCGCGCCGTAGCCGCTGACCAGATACAACACGCGGCGAGTCCGCGCGACGTTCGCGTCAGCGTCCGCGTTGGCACTCTCGGAGGGCCCGCCGGCGGCGTTCCGCGCGGACGCCTCCGCCCCGTTCGCGTTCGCGGCGTTCGCGCGCGGGGCTTCGAGGTCGCCCACGAACCCGTTGATCCACTTGGGGAGCACCGCTGCGAGCACGGGGAAATACACCTCCGCGAACTCCGGCCGCGCGCCCTCGACGAAGGACTCGGCGGTGGCGGGGTGCCAGGCGTACGCCTCAGCGGGAAGTCCCGGTTTCACGAGCCCATCGAATGACACGTTGATCCCCACGGGGAGCTCCAGCGGGCCATACCCGGGGAACATCCGCAGCTCAGATGTTCCTTTATTCATCTTCGTTATGATCGGTCTTAACAGAGTGTGGCTCGCCAAGAAAGTGTGGCTCGTCTCGATCGCCTCCGCGACTTTCGCCGTGGCGCTGAACTTGGGGCGTGCCACCACGTCGGCGAGGCAAGGCCCTAGTGACCTGTTAACACAAAACGGACCTCTGCGGGGGTCCACTCTTTTGCCGACTCCCACATACCTAGTCGTCACGAGGATATCGCTCAAGCTGCAGTTGTACACCTGGAAGGTTGGGGAGGTTAGAGAGCGACGGGAAAAAACGGCACCGAACGCGAGTTCGCACGCACCAGGACATGCGTGAAGTCCGGGACCTCAGACGCGGACGGATCGTCGTCTCCGCGTCGGCGTTTCGACTGTCGAGCGCCATCGAGAGCGGCGTCGTGCGCTTCCCGCATATTCGTGCGGGTCGCGCGCGCGGTCACAGTGCGGTCGTGGCGAGAGATGTTCGTCTCTTCCCAAGTCCAAGTGGCGCCTTCGAAGATTCCGATATCCGATGTTCGCCAGGTGAGTGCTTGGGTCATGGAGTACTTCGGTTTTTATTGCCACGAGGCACGCGGTGGCGCGCACAAAACTTGGTGCGCGACCGGACGACCCGGGAACGAGGCACACCGAGGCTCGAAACGCGATGACGCTCATCGCGACGAACGCCGTCGCGTCGCTCGGAAGACTCCCCACCGGGCGTCAGGGCAAACCCGACGTCCGGCGAACCCGCGCGATGGCATCCGCGTCAACGCGATCGGCCGGGACCACGCGCATCACTCTGCGCGCGTCCCCGCTCGTGTGCCGCGCGTCGTTTCGCCCCGCGGCGCCCGTCGCCGCGCTCGCGCCGAACGAAGCTCGTTCGGCCTTCAGAGAGGACGTCTCCGCCTCCTCCGCGACCGAAAAACCCTGGTGGCGCGCCGCGCTGGACCGCGCGGCGGCCCCCGCGCTGGCGCTCGCCTTGGCGGTCGCAGCGCTCGCCGCGCCGGCAGACGCGCTCGCCGCCACGGGCGGGCGCATGGGCGGGAGCTCGTTCCGGGCCACCTCCGCGTCGCGCTCGATGTCCTCGCCGTCGATGTCGATGGGTCCGGCGGGTGGCTCGTACGCATCGTCGCGCGGGTACGCCGCGGGAGGCCTCGCGACGAGCGCCGTGCTGGTCCCGATGGGCGCGCCGCTGGCGGGCGGCGGCGGCGTTTTTTCGCTCGTCTTCGCGGCAATGGTGGTCTTGGCGTTTCTGGACGCCATCAAGAACGCGCTCGGCGGCGACTCCGGAATGCGGCTCGGCGCGGACAGGATCGCGGTCGTGAAGATCCAGATCGGGCTGTTGGGGCTGGCGAGGCAGTTACAACTCGACCTGGAGGAGATCGCGGACGCCGCCGACACGAGCTCGACCGAAGGTCTGCACTACGTGCTGGAGGAGACCGTGCTGGCGCTCCTCAGAAACCCCGAGTACTGCGTGTACGGGTACGCCACGTCGGCGACGGCGGACGGCCCCGAGAACGCCGAGGACCTGTTCAACGAGTACTCCATGGACGAGCGCGGCAAGTTCGAGGAGGAGACGCTGGTGAACGTCAACGCCCGGAAGCGCGCTTCGAAAACCAAAAACGCGGACGGCGAGGAGAACATCAACGAGTACATCTTGGTGACCATCATCGCGGCGTGCGACGGCGGCTTGAAGCTGCCGGCGGTGACGGACGGCACGGAGCTGCGCACGGCGCTCAAGCGCGTCGGGGCCATCCGCGTCGACGCACTGCAGGCGGTGGAGGTGCTGTGGACGCCGCAGGAGGAGGGGGACACG
>MDSV01092420.1_pt1 | contig 27845 bp, 18 predicted proteins | sample 810851 | NCBI WGS metagenome assembly MDSV01 (sample SAMN05326640, study PRJNA326480) | marine metagenome | isolation source: seawater | place: Atlantic Ocean: North East | collected 2012 | reverse complement strand
CGGGCGCGGGGGCGGGCTCGGGGGCGGGGGCGGGGGCGGGCTCGGGCGCGGGCGCGGGCTCCGCGGCTGCCTCCGCGGGGGGGGCCTGCGTGGTCGAGGGAAACGCGCGGGAACGCCAGTGGGGGGACGGTCGTGTCAGATCCGCGCGGAGGCGATTGGGATTCGCGCGATCCGATCGGCGGAATCGGCGGGAAGAATGCTGGCGCGTCGCGACGGGCGTCGCGGCGGTTCGGGACGGCTCGCACGCGCGCGCGTCGCGAAGGGCCGAGCGGCGCGATGCGCGCGACGGCGACCGCTCGGGCGAACGCGCGACTCGCGCAGCCTCGCGCATCGCGTACCTCCGGTTCGGCAGGCGCCGCGGCCGTCGTTTCGTCCCCGGACGCCTCGGCGTCGAGCGCCTTCTGCAGGCGCTCGACGAGAACCGCCTTGAGGCCTTCGGTGTCCAGGTCGCGCTTCTTGAGCTCCTTGCGGAGCACCGCGACGGTCATCGAGCTCGGTTTGGTCATGACGCGCGTCTGTCTTTCTCGTGCGGGCGCGCGACGACGAGTGCGGGGGATTGTTGTCGCGCGCGCATTTTTCGCTTTCTGAAGTTCCCGCTCGCGAGTGGTGCGGGACTCTCCCAGTGCGGCTGTGCCACGTGACGGGCTCGAAGACCCGTTATATTCTTCCTCTCCAGGCCAAAAGCGACCGTAGCCTCCAGTCGCGGTCGCGCGGCCACGCGCGCAGGCAGCCCTGCCCCCCTCGCGCTCGCGATGGTGTCCGTGTCCACCACGGAGCACGACCTGAAGTATGAGCCGTGCGACGCGAAGAACCTGGGCCAGGGCAACTTCGGCACCGCGAAGCTGATGCGCTTGCGGAGCACCGGCCAGCTGCTGGCCATCAAGTACATCGAGCGCGGCGACAAGATCGACGACAACGTCAAGCGCGAGCTGGTGAACCACCGTCTGCTGGACCACCCGAACATCATCCGCTTCGTGGAGTGCCTGCTGACGCCCACGCACCTGGCGATCGTCATGGAGTACGCCGCGGGTGGCGAGCTCTTCGAGCGCATCTGCTCGAAAGGCCGCTTCGGGGAGGACGAGGCGAGGTTCTTCTTCCAGCAGCTCATCTCGGGACTGGAGTACTGCCACCACCACGGCGTCGCGCACCGTGACTTGAAGCTGGAAAACACGCTCATCGACGGCTCGTCCACGCCTCGGCTCAAGATCTGCGACTTCGGGTACAGCAAGCACTCACTCATCGACAGCGAGCCCAAGAGCACGGTGGGGACGCCCGCGTACATCGCGCCAGAGGTGTTGTCTCACAAGGCGTACGACGGCAAAGCGGCGGACGTGTGGTCGTGCGGCGTGACGCTGTACGTGATGGTCGTCGGCGCGTACCCGTTCGAGGACCCGTCCGACGCGCGGAATTTCCGCAAGACCATCGCGCGGATCGTCTCCGTGAACTACGCGTTTCCGTCGTCAGTCGCGCTGAGCGAGGAGTGCAAGGACCTGATACGGCGCATCTTCGTCGTCGACACCGCGAAGCGGTTCGCGATCAAAGACATCAAAGCGCACGCCTGGTTCCAGAGGAACCTCCCCGCGGAGCTCCAGAACGCCGTCACGAACGACGGGCCGCCACCGAGCGAGATGCAGGACCTGGACCAGCTCATGCGCGTGGTGGACGCGGCGAAAACGAGGGGCGTGGCGGCGGAGAGCGGCGGACGCGGCGGCGGCGACTTTTACCCGGATGACGACGACGACATGATGGACGGCAGCGGGCAGTTCTCGGGGGACTACGAGCAGTACGATTAGCGGACGCGCGGTCATCACGATATGTAGACGCGGAAACGCGGAGGCGAGCGTTTCGCGCCGCCGCGATCGATCTCCGCGTCCGCGGGGTAGGAGGTTCTGAGAACGGGGAGAGGAGACGGCGAGCGCGCCGGTGGGTAGGACTGTTGTGACGAAATATGAGTATTTAGAAGGAAATTCCGACTCGACCGAAGCGAGGTCCTTTCGATTTTCCGCTCGGGCGCGATTCGCGCCGGTGGGGGTTCATCCGCCCGCTCGGTCAAAATCCCAAAACGCGACGTCGCCCACGAACCCTAACCCTGTGCAGAAACGCGCGTCGCGCCATTCTTCGACGCGCGGACGCGCCTCGACTACTCTGCACACACACAATGGCGTCTGCTTGCGCTGGTATGGTGTCGGCGGCGAGCCTCTCGGCTCGTCAGGTGAACGGCGTGCGCGCGCGCCAGCCGGTACGTCCCCGACGGCACATCCCGGACCGCGCGAAGGCACGCGAGACGCGAGCATCGCGTTCGGCGGTTCCCGTCGACGTCGCGAGCCGGCGCGCGCGGACCTTGCAGGAGACGACCGCTGCGAAACGTCCGGCGACGTGGCGTTCTCGGCTCCGTGGTACTCGCTCCATTGCGACCCGCGTCTCGCACGGGTCGGCCCTTCGCGCGACGCCCCGCGGCGTCCGCTCCGCGCTCGCCCGCAGCGCCTGCCTTCACCAAGCCACGTCCTCGAAAGCCCACTGACGCTTTATCCACTTCTCCTCCCAATGGCAGGTTCGCGCGCCCGTTCGCGCGGCGTTCGCGGTGAGGGCTGATGCGGTACGTCCACGGCCGTGTCTCGTGCGCGACCCCCACGAGGCGTTCCGCGCTTCGTTCGCGTCGCGCGCGTCTCGCGACCACCATCGACCGCGCGTTCCCGGAGGTCTCCCTCCGCGACCGGGATGCGCTGCACGGTCGCATTACCTCTTTTTCGGCACTGTTTGTCCACTCGAGTTTTTAGGCTCGAGATTTTCGGACGGCACTTTTTCGCGCGCGCGAGCGAAAACACGAAACGCGCGCCGCCCCTCCCGACTGACCCTTTTCTGTTCTCCCCGTCTTCATCGCGCGTCATCAGGCTGCCGTCGCGGCGCAGAAGATCCGTATCCGCCTGAAGTCCTTCGAGGTGAAGCACATGGCCGCGGCGTGCGATAAGATCATCGAGGCGGCGAAGGCGACGGAGGCGTCCATCTCGGGCCCCGTCCCCCTCCCCACCAAGCGTCGCATCTACTGCGTGCTGCGCTCGCCCCACGTGAACAAGGACTCGCGCGAGCACTTCGAGACGCGCACGCACCACCGCCTGATTGACGTGCACCAGCCCACCGCGCAGACCATCGACGCGCTCATGGGCCTGGAGCTTCCCGCGGGCGTCGAGATCGAGGTCAAGCTGTGACGACTCTGGATGCGGTTTCGAATCTGTGTAGAGCGGCGGATGGCGGTGAGACGCACGCGGATCGCGGCGGCGCGCGTCTCGTCGGTAGCGAATTTTTAACACGAACGGGTCGTGTGCGGTCATCACGTTGTTTTCCTCGTGGTTTCGTTCACCATTCTCGTCAACTAAAAGAGACTACGTACGCACGAGCGAAAAAGGAGACTACCGTACAAAACTGATACCGCGCGCGACGACGCGGCGCGCCTCACCGGGCCTTCCCGTGCTTGGCTCGCCGCACGCGCGCCGCGGAGGCTTCCAGGGCGCCGCGGTCGAACCGCCCCCTGGATTTCCGCTCGCGGTACGCCGCGCGGGGGCTGAGCGCGTCCCTTTCTCCTCCTTCCGCGTCCTTCGACGGCGGGAACCCGCCGAGGGTTCGGGACCCCTCGCCGAACCCGAGCGCCGAGGCGAGCGCGTCGCGCGGGGGCGTCTCGGGTCGCGCCCCGAGGAGCGACGCGAACGAAGCCGCCGTTTCTGTCTCGTCTGTTTTCGACTCGCGCGCTGATGCGTCCTCCCCAAACTCGAACCCACCGCCCTTTCCGCGTTCGTTCGGGGCCACCCCGGCGCGCGCCTCGTCTCTCCGCCGCGCGACGGCGGCGGCGACGTCGTCCGGGTGCGGCGCGCGCCGCGGGAACGCGGCTCTCGGGTTCGCGGGAGGCGTCACGGTCGGGGGCCCTTCGACGGCGTACGGTTTCCCCAGCGCCGTCCAGACACCGGTCCGCTTGACGCCCAGGTCTCGCGCGGCTCTCTCCAGCGCCTTGAGCATGAGCAACGTGGGGTCCTCATCCGTCTCCGCCGGAGACGCGTCGTCGGCGCCGCTCGCCAACCGCGCGCGAGACGAAAGAGCCTCACGCGTCTCCGCGGCCACCTCCTCCCAGCGCCGCGGAGGCTCGGGCTTGGGCACGCGCCGCTCACGCGGGTCCACCGGCGCGTCCTCGTCCAGGGCCTCCGCCTCGTCCCGCCTGTACCCGCCGCCCACGCGCACGGGCGGGCCGAGCGCGGCGCGGCGAGCGAGGGACGGGGACGACGCGTTCGGCGCGGAGTTCGGGAGTCGGCCGATTCCCGACGAACCCGGGTCGCCGGACGGCGGTTCCTCGGGGCCCGAGGGACCGCCGCCGTTCGCTCCGTCCGAAGACGACGCCACCTTGGCGCCGCCCGTCGCCGTCTCCCCCCCGCGACCTCGGTCGGGCGCGCCCTCGCGTTCCTCCTGGCGCCTCTTGGCGTACGCCACGAAGTTCTTGTACCTCTCGTCCGACCGCGCGGCGCGCGACTCGCGAAGGTGCGCGCCAACCTTCAGGTGCAGCTCACGGGTCGAGCCCCAGACGCCGCGGGAATCGCCATCTTCGCCGTACATGGACGGCACGCCCGTCGTCGCCGCGGACGGCGCCATGACGAGTGCGGGCGTCGGAGCGGAATCGCGCCGTGGAAGCGACTTCCGAAAAAATCGGCAGTGCTGGTTCCGCCAGATCCCGCACGCGCGCGGCGCCCGTAAAAAATCTCGAGACTGACGGTCGCTGGTCGCCAACTCAAGAACTTGCCAACACCCCCTCCGAAGTTTTCCCGAAGGCGGGTGTTGGACGCCGCGATGGAGCGCGACGGGCAGAGCGGGCGGCGCGCGCGGCGGCCGTTCCCGAGGCTCACGCTTGACGGGGTTCCGCGCGCAGAGAGTAGGATGGGGCTGTCGATCGGGAAACAGGTTGCCGCGGGGGTCCACGTCGACCTCGAGCGGCAGCGTCTGCTCGGGACATCCGACGCCGAGCCCGTGCGAGGCGCGGGGTCGAGCGACGATCCGAGCGCGTCCGCGTCCGCTCGGACGCCTTCTCGCTCGAAGGCGTCCACTTCTTCCGCCTCGACGCGGGTCAAGCTCGCAGCGAGCGTCGTCGCCGGCGTGTGCTGCGTGCTGGGAGTCGCCGCGCTGGGTGGCGGGGGCCTCGGCGCGCGCGGCGCCCTGCGCCTGGCGGGCCTCGGCGATGTGCGCGACGCCGGCTTCGGGCGGGACCTGACTCCCGAGGAGCAGGCGCGGAAGGACGCGGTCGAGCGCTCCGCCGCGGCGCGCAGCGCGGCCGCGCTGAACGAGGCGTTCGAGTTGGACGAGGACGACGCGCGAACGGCGCGCGCGCGGTCGGTCGCCGCGGTTCCGCGGCTGGGCGCGTTCGCGTTCGCGTCGGGCGGGGGCGAGACTGAATCCTCGGCGGGCGCGGGCGAGGCGAAGGGCGACGCATCCGCGTCGTCGTTCGCGCTGGCGGGCCGGCTCGGCACGGCCGCGCTCGGCGCGGACGGCGCGCCCATCGAAGTGCGCGCGGGCGTCACGAACGAGCCCGCGACGTTTGAAACGCGGCATGACCTGTCGCACGTCGCGTCCAAGCTCGGCGCGTGGGGGGATTGCCCCCACGCCTTTCGCGCGGCGCGCGCCGGCGCCAAAAACGACTGGAGCGCGGCGTACGTTTCGACTTTGGCGCTCGCTGAGCAGGTGTACGTCTTGTGCGTGCGTTGCGACGACTTCGTCGCGCCCGAGTCGCTCGCCGGGAAGACGCTGCTGGTGGACGGGCGCGTGTTCGACGAGTGCGACCAGGCGGACAAGTACGGCCTCGACCACTACAAGCGCGCGTCGCTGTCGCACGCCGCCGCCCTGGCGGACGCCATGAACAAAAAGTTTACCAGCGTCGCCGTCGTGGAGGAGGACAGCACGACGCCGAGGAAAGGGGCGGGGTTCGACGCGTCTCTGTCCGAGACGGACGCGTTCGCGCTGAAGAAGGCGCTCGCCGCGGACGACTGGTCGTTCGCGCGGCTCGGGTGGCGACAGTACACGCTGGAGATCGCGCCGCAGTCGGAGTGTCCGCCGCAGTGTTCGTGCGCGATGCGCGGTGAGAAGCTGTGCTTTGTGGCGGGCGCGGGGTGCGACTTGCGCAGCAGCGACTCGTACATCGTCTCGAACAGGTACTTCCGCTGGGCGCTCGACCAGCTCATCCAGGGGGGGACCGTGGACTACGACGTGCTCCCGCGCGCGCCCGGCACGCTGCTCGCACTCCCGATCCTCTCCGCGCAGAAGACGCTGGACATTCCCGTCGAGCACCAGGCGGCGGTGTCGGAGCTCTTCATGAAACGGTGCCTGGTCGGGGAGGTGCCTGACTTTTCCCGGGAGGTGGGAGGAGACGCGCGTCTCGAGATGGAGCAGCTGCGCCAGCTCGACGCTGGCGCCGCTGCGGTCGACGGAGTGAGTGATTCCGTCTTTGGCGCCGGAGACGCCGCGGCGCGGCGAACCGCGGCGGAGCGCGCGCTTCGCCCGGAGGAGCGCGCGCGCGCGCGGGCGTACGCGGCGCGGGAACCGCCGAGCGAATGACGGAACGAATCGCCTTTTTGTCGGTCGCGAGGACGAGAGGAAAGCTCGTTACCGGGCGATTCCATAGCACACGGGGGTGTTTCGTAGCTTGTAAAACGCACGCGTTGCGGAGACTCGCGTCGCGTCGCGTCGCGTCGCGTCGCGTCGCGCCCGGCGTCGGTAAACGCGCCGCCGACTTTCCGCCTCAGTTTTGACCACGTCATCGCCACTCGACCTCGCGCGCGGACGTCGGCGGGGCAGATGTGCGGCCGCGCGCGCGCGACGCTCACCGCCGAGCGCGTCGCGGCGGCTTCCGGCACCTCGGAGTGGGTCGACCGCGAGGCGTACGTCCCGAGGTACAACGCGCGACCCGGTACGCCTCTTCCGTGCGTGCGCGCGTCGGACCCGACGAGAGGCGAGCCTCCCGCTGAGCGCCGCGTGGAGTCCATGACGTGGGGCTTGGTGCCGTCGTTCACCGGGCCGGGCGAGAAGCCGGACCACTTCCGCATGTTCAACGCGAGAGGCGAGACCTTGCGCGAGAAGCCCGCGTTCGGGCGGCTGCTGCGTCGCCGGCGGTGCGTCGCGCTCATCGACGGGTTCTACGAGTGGAGAGCGGAGGGGGGCAAGCGAAAGCAGCCGTATTACCTGTACCTCTCTCGGGGTTCTCGCGACGCGCGCGAAGACGCGAGCGACGCGAACGACAAAGACTTCCTTCTCGGCGACGCGCGGTTCGGGGTGGAGAAACGAACGTGGGACGACTCGCGCGTCGCGCCGATGCGGTGCGCGGCGCTGTACGACGTGTGGCGGCGCGAAGCGTCTCCGTCGGAGCCGTCCCCGCGCCTGACGACGTGCGCCATCGTGACGGTGGCGGCGGCGGATCGCGTCGCGTGGCTCCACGACCGCATGCCCGCGGTGCTCCGGTCGGACGAAGAGGTGACCGCGTGGCTCGCCGGCGGCGACGAAACGAAACGCGACGAAACCGAGAGGGAGACGCGTCTTTTACGGCCGTACGCCGCGGAGGATCTGGCGTGGCACCCCGTGACTGAGGCGATCAACGCGTCCGGCGAGCTCGAGGGGCCGCGGTGCTGCGCGCCGGCCGCGAGAGCGGCGGAGCGGGACGCGGGGAGCGTCGCGGGGCTGTTCGCGAAGGCGGCGGAGAAGACTTCGCGCGAAAAACGCGCTGCTGATGCGCGTGAAGAGGAAACGCCGGAGACGTTCGCGACGACCGCGGAGACGTTCGGTTCCGCCGCGGGCGCGGCGCGACGCGCCGACGCGAAAAAAAGAAAAGTCGGCGCGCCGTCGCCTTCGCGCGAACGAAAACGGGCTCGAACGGCGACGACGTTTGCGAAAACGAAGCAGCGGTCGGTGGCGGACCTGTTCGGGGGGAAGCCCCGTTCCGAACGCGGGTGAAGAGACGAAGCGCGAGGCGGAAGCGCGCGAGACGCGTCGCGAGAAGACGCGTCGCGAGAAGACGCGTCGCGAGAAGACCTGTGTAATGAAAGTAATAGGCGCGGGACCATTTCCTCCGCGCCGCGTTTCAATACACCACCGCGCTCGCGTAGGAAACCGAGCTCTCGCGCTCGCTCGTCACCGCAGAGCTCTGCTCGTACCGCACGAAACGCACCTCTCGTTCCGCGAACGCGCTCGAAGCCCGCAGCGCGCGCAGAAACACGGAGATGGGGTGTCGCCCACAGACGGTGTTCCGCGTCTCCTCCAAGTACGCCGCGAAGCCGTCGGCGTCTTTCGTCTCGATGAGCGCCATTCCGCGCCGGTCCAGCGCCTCGATGGACTCGTGTATGTTCGGTGTGCCGGAAGCGCTCGTGTTCGTGTTCGTTTCCGTTTCGTATCTTCTTCGGTCTTCCGCCTTCAGGAACGGCGTGTACCCGAACCGCGCGCCCCAGTGGCAAAAATCCGAGCTGACGACGAAGAGGTTGGCGGGATCGTCCACGTACGGCGCGAAGATGGCGCCGAACGTCTTCTCCGCGGCGGAGCTCAGCGCGCCCACCAGCACCGGCACGAGCGGAGGCATGTTTTTTTCGTCTTTGAACACCGCGCGAATGTACGGCAAGTGCATCTCCAGGCTGTGCTCGTCCTCGTCCACGGTAAGACTCATCTCCGCGAACGCGCCGGTGCCTCTCAGCTCAGCCACCGCGTCCGCGTCGACCGCAAGGTCGCCCATGGGCGTGCGGTACGTGTCGCACGTCGTGAGCGCGCACCGCTTCAGGAACACGTGGTGGCTCGGCCCGAGCAGGAACACGCGCCGCACGACGCGTGGGTCCACCGCTTTGTACGCCCACGCAGCGGCGGGACCGGAGTAGCTGTACCCGGCGTGAGGCGCGATGACCGCGCGGGGCGCGCGTCTCGGATCGATCGATGCGCTCGCGGGGACCGCGCGAAGGTACGCGCCGAGCTCGTCGGCGAGCGCGGTTCCGTCCGCGGTGTACCACGACCCCGCGTGCGAGGGCTCGCGCACGCGACCGGTCGTAGACGCCTCGGCCATCGAAAGTACGTCAGGGCTCGAGGGGTCGTTGTGACGAGAGCGCTCCGTCGTCGTTGTTGGTCGTGTACACGTTTTTGGCGTTTTCCCGTGCGGTCATCAACGCGTCAACCGACCGCCAGCAGCCACCGCCGCTTTTTGAAAAAAAACCACCGCCGCAAGCGACCCGCGCGCCCCACACCCCCGCGCGTCGCCGCGACGGTCACACGCGTTCGCTCCGAGCGCAGCTCCAACCCGAACCCGACACACGCGGGTCACGCACCGCCCTCACCTGTCGCCATGGTGAACGAGGACAAGATCGACGAGCTCATCCTGCGTCTGCACGAGATCGAGGCTGTGAAGTTCGGGGAGTTCAAGCTCAAGTCCGGGCTCATCTCGCCCATCTACGTGGACCTGCGCGTGATCGTCTCCTACCCTGACGTGCTTTCCAGCGTCGCGGCGTGCATGTGGGACGTGTTGAAGAGCAACGGCGCGGAGTTCGATAACATGTGCGGCGTCCCCTACACCGCGCTTCCCATCGCCACGTGCATGTCTCTGAACAACGACTGCCCGATGCTGATGCGCCGCAAGGAGGTGAAGGACTACGGCACCAAGAAGGCCATCGAGGGCGCGTTCGTCGCCGGCCAGACCTGCTTGGTGGTGGAGGACCTCGTCACTTCCGGTGCGTCGGTGATGGAGACGGTCGGACCCCTGCACGATGTGGGGCTGAAGGTGAAGGACGTCGTCGTGCTCATCGATCGCCAGCAGGGCGGCGAGGCGCGACTGAAGAGCAACGACCTGCGCCTCCACGCGGTGTTGCCTCTGTCCCGCGTGCTGGTGACCCTCGAGAAGAACGGCAAGATGACCGCAGACCTCGTGAACTCCGTCAAGGCGTTCATCGCCGCGAACCAAACCGGCCCCAACGCGAGCGGTAACGAGATGGGCGCGGCGGAGCCGGCCAAGCGCGCCACCTACGCGAGCCGAGCCGAGCTGGCTTCCAACCAGTGCGCGAAAGATTTGTGGCGCCTGATGGACAAGAAGAAGACCAACCTGTGTCTTTCCGCGGACGTGGAGAGCGCGGCTGAGTTGCTCGCGCTCGCGGACACGCTCGGCCCCGAGATCTGCGTCCTCAAGACGCACTGCGACCTGTACCCGGACTTCTCCGCGGACTTTGTGGCGAAGCTGACGGCGCTCGCCGAGAAGCACGAGTTCATGATCTTCGAGGACCGCAAGTTCGCGGACATCGGGAACACTGTGGTGGGCCAGTACGCGTCCGGCGTGCACAAGATCGCGGACTGGTCGCACATCACCAACGCGCACATCGTGCCCGGATCGGGGATCATCGACGGGCTCAAGTCCGTGGGGCTTCCGAAGGGGCGCGGCCTGCTGCTCCTCGCCGAGATGTCCAGCAAGGGCACGATGGCGAAGGGCGCCTACACGGAGGCGGCGGTGGCGATGGCGGCGCAGCATCCGGACTTCGTGATGGGGTTCATCAGCACGAACCCCGCGGCGTGGAAGGCGCCCTGCAGCGCGGGGCTGGTGCAGATGACCCCGGGCGTGCAGCTGGGCGGTGGCGGCGACGCCATGGGGCAGCAGTACAACACGCCGGACCGCGTCATCAGGGAGTGCGGCTCGGACGTCATCATCGTCGGCCGCGGCATCTACAAGGCGGCGGACCCGCTCGCCAAGGCGCGCGAGTATCGCGCCGCGGGCTGGGACGCGCACGTCGGCGCGTTGTGAGGGACACGTTCGACGGAAAAGCGCGAGACTTCTTTGGAAGATGTGTCCATCGACAATACGCGCGTCGAAGATAGAGTCATGCGTCGAATATCTACGACGCGTCGAACGCGATCGCCGTACGTCGTTTCTTTTCACGTGAAGAGCTTCGCCACCGAGACGTTCTTCTCCGAGTCCTTCTGCATCACCTTCGCGACTGCCATCTCGAAATCCTCCTGCGTGACGTGCACTCTGCGCTCGCGCAGCGCGAACATGCCCGCCTCCGTGCACACCGCCTTGCTCTCCGCGCCGGACGCGCCGCCCATCTTGCTCGCGATCTTCTTCATGTCGATGCCGCGCACCAGGTTCATCTTGCGGCTGTGGATCTTCAGGATGTCCACGCGCGAGTCCTCGGTGGGGTTGGGGAACTCGATCTTGCGATCGATGCGCCCGGGTCGCAGCAGCGCGGAGTCGAGGATGTCCAGCCTGTTCGTCGCCATGATCACTTTGATCTGGTTGGACGCCTCGAAGCCGTCCAGCTGGTTCAGGAGCTCCAGCATCGTCCGCTGCACCTCCGAGTCGCCCCCCCCCGACCCGCGCGCGCTGCCGATGGAGTCCACCTCGTCCATGAACAAAATCGCCGGCGCGTTCTCGCGCGCCATCACGAACAGCTCGCGCACCATCCGCGCGCCTTCGCCGATGTACTTCTGCACCAGTTCCGAGCCGGAAACGCGGATGAAGCAGCAGTCCGTGTGGTGCGCCACCGCGCGCGCCAGAAGCGTCTTGCCGGTGCCCGGAGGGCCGTACAGGATGACGCCCTTCGGCTGCGCGATGCCCAACGATTCAAACAGCTCGGGGTGCTTGATCGGCAACTCCACAACCTCCTTGATCTCCTTGACTTGCTGGTCCAGGCCGCCGATCATGTCGAACGTGCTGTCGGGAACCTTCTCAACCTTCATCAGCGACACGAGCGGGTCCACCAGGCTGGGAAGCACGGTGTGCAACGCGTAGGAATCGTTTTTCAGCGCGACGCGAGCCCCCGGGTTGAGCTTCGTCACGTCCACGTCCTTGCCGATGTCCACCACGTACTTGCCCTCCGGGTGCACCTTCACCAGCACCTTGGTCTTCGCCATCACCTTCACTACCTCGCCCACGTACGAGCCGGGCTCCTGCAGGTGCTGGATCTCCTCGCGCAGCGCGCGGACTGAAGCGAATGCGGCGGGCGCGCGTCGTCAGTTTCACGCGCGAGACGACGCTATGGGCATCTGGTCCGCGAAAACCGCGAAAATACGAAAATCGAAACGACTCTTGAAACGACCGTCCCCACGTGAGCGAGGGCGGATGGCAGATGAGAGAGATCCGGACGCGACGCGTAAGGGCGGTCGCGGCGCGGCCCTGGCGGGCGCATCGCCTCGGATTCGCCGGGTTCGCGCCGCGGTATCGCGTTCAGCACGCGCGCGCGCGCGCGTCGCCGAACGGAGTCGGCCATCCCCGGGTCCCCCGGTCGGTCGCGTTCAGATCTGAGACCCGTTCCTCAGAACGTCACCTGCCGCGGAGAGGGGTTTGACGCACCTTTCTGGTTGAGCTCGTTCCTCTGCGCCTCGAGGCGCCGCAGGTTCGAGGTCTTGTCCCTCACGGCGAGCTCGAACTCCTCGATCTTCGCCCGGTAGTACCCGCGAAGGCCATCCTTCGCGGCGGTGCCGTGCTCCACAGCCCCCATCACGACGCGCGCGAGGAAACACTGAACGCCCGACGAAGCGCGAGCCCGTTTCGCCGCGAGACCATAAATTTTGGGCACCAAACTGTCTTGACTGTGGACAGTGGACTGTTTCGGGAAAAGACGCGGAGAAGTGAAGGTACTACTAGACTACGCGCGTACGGCGCGTCTACGATCCTTCATCACGCGCTCGACGCACGGCGCCTCGCTTTTCGCGTCACCTGCGGAACACATCCACGCGCGCCTCCCCGACTCCGAACGGATCGCCCGCGGCGCGCGGCACGTGTTTCGAACGCGCCTTTTTGCGCGCCGAGTCGGCCGAGTCGGCGGACGGCGCGCCGTCATTCGCGCCCGTTTTCTTCGCGCCGCCCGGCTTCCGCCTCTCGCCGGCGACGCCCGCCGTCCTCAGCTCACGCTCCCACGCCACCGCGCACTTGCGGTACAGCAGCAGCGCCGCCCTGGCGTCGTCCACGGACGAGTGCTCGCCCGCCTGGATCTCCAGCCCGAGGTGCTCCGCGCACAGCTCGCGCAGCGAGCGGCTCCCGCGGCCGCGCGAGGCGCCGGCGACGCGCGCGCGCTCGTTTTTGCGCAGCGGCCGCGTCAGCGGGCGGTACAGCGCCGTGTCTCGCGTCATCGATCGCGGGTGGTCCAGCAGAAGGCACTTCAAGTCGTTCTTCAGGGCGTGGCCGATCAAGGTTCGGCCTCGCAGTATGTCCGCCATCTTGCGTTGGATCTCTTTGAACGGCGGCGCGTCGCGCAAGTCGGAGGGGCGCACGCCCGAGACGCGCGTGCGGTAATCGACGACGCGTTCGCCCGGAGAGACGAACGTGTCCAGCACCACGTTCCCGTCCTCGTTCACCACGGAGACGCGCGCCAACACGCTTCGCTTGCCGTCCTCGCCGCAACCCACCATCTCGCAGTCCAGCGCGACGACGTCGGTCAACGCCGTGTTGCGGCCGACGGGGGCGGGTTTTTTTTTCGTCATCATCGCATCGTCGCGCGCGCCGTGACCTTTCTCGTCACCCCGCGGGTCCCTCCCGAACCGCCCCTCTCTCGCGTGAGCCTCGCGCGCCGCCTCTTCCGCCGCCAGGCGCTCCGCGCGCCGTTTCTTGGCCTTCGGGTTGGTGCCGGCGCCGATCTTCGTGGCGAGCGCGGACCAGTTGGACGCGCCAACCGCCGCCGCCGCCGAGTCCGACGCTCTCTTCTTCCGCTTCGTCCCGGACGAAGCGCCCAGCCCGTGGGTCTCCGGGAGCGCGCGGGGGTTCCGGCCGTCCCCCGAGCCGGTCTGAGCCTTCTTCTTCTTCGCCATCGCGCGACCGCGCGCGACCGCGGAGAGACTGACGGCGCCCGTGGTTTCGACGGAGTGTCTGAGAATTCTTCGGCGCGTCGATGACGCGACCGGGCCGAGAATCTGTCGCGTCATGCACAGTGGCGCCAGTCTCCGGGTTTCCGTGCGCGACTGTGTCGAAAGTGGATAAGCGCGCGAGACGGGGCGCTCGCGTCGCTACACGACGGACACGCACACCCCGCGTCTCCCCACGACACGCGCGCACCGCGTCTCCCCCCTCGTGCGTTCGGCGTTGGCATGGCAGGCGTCTCGCGCGCCATGAGCCCGGCCTCGGTGTTCGCGTCGACCGCGCGAAGGTCCGCGCGGAGGCTCACCGCCGCCGCGCATCTCGCCCACCGCCCCAAAGACGGGGCCGCGTACGCCACGCGCGCGGCCGGCATCCACCCCTCCGTCTGCCGCGCGCGCGCGTTCGAGCAGCGCTGGGGAACAGCGCACGCCTCCCCGCGCGGCCTGCACGTCTCGCGCGTCCGCGCGGTCGCGGACCCCGCGGTCCCCGAGCCCCCCTCGGCGCCGGAGGACGCGGCGCGGGATGATGGCGCGGCGCGGGCCGGCGTCGTGCGCGCGGCGGAGGGCTCCCTGGTGGTCCTGGAGGGCATCGGCGGGGACGTCAAGCCCGGCACGCTGCTGGAACTCGGCGACGCCGGCGTGACGGCCGTGCTCCTGGCGCACCGCGAACCCAAGACGTTCGCGCTGGTGTACTCGGGCGGCGACGGCGCGACGCCGGGCGCGCCGCGCCTCGAGCGCTCGTCGAATCTCGCCGAAAGCCGCTCGCTCTTTTCCGTCGGCGACGCCGCGACTGTTCGCGTCGACAGCCGGTTTCACATGCCCCCCGATCGCGACGTGATCAACCGAAGGATCGGCCCGCTCGGCGAGCCGCTGGACGGCGGCTCGATCCCCGGCGAGCGCGACGGCGCGTTCCGCGACGCGTCGCGTCCAGAAAAAGCCGGCGCGGAGCTTTTCCGCGAACCGCCGAGCGTGGAGGACCGCAAGCCCATCACCACGCCGCTAGTCACCGGCGTGAAGCCGCTCGACGTCTTGACGCCCGTGGGCAGAGGGCAGTGCATGCTGCTCACCGGCGAGGTGGGCACGAACCTCTCCGAGCTCGGCTTAAACGCCGTCGTCGCGCAGGCAAAAATGTCGGGCGCCGAAGGCGAGCGGAAAGAAGACGGGTCTCCTCCGGACCGCAGTCAGAGGCAAGTGCGTTGCGTGTACGGTGCGGTGGGCGCGGCGGCGGCGGATTCCGGCGCGGCGGCGTTCTCGCACTTGAAGGAGCAGGGCGCGGTCGACTTCACCGTCGTCTCTTGCGCCCCGGACGCGTCTCTGGCGGAGCGGTACGCCGCGACGTGCGCCGCCTTCGCCGTGGCGGAGGGCGCGCGCGGCGAAGGCGAGGACGTGTTGCTCGTCCTGGACGACTTCACCGGGCTGGTCGGGTTCTCGCGCGACATGGCGCGTCTGAGCCCGCAGCTGGAGATGGCGGAGGACGACTCGGAGGACGCGCCGAGCGCGGAGCAGATGGTGGAGTACGAGGGCATGATCATCAACGCCCTGCTGGCGGAGCGAAGGCGGTTCCTCGGCATGACCCTGCAGCGCGTCGCGCGTCTGAACGACGACCTGGGCGGCGGGTCGCTGACGCTGCTGGGCGTGATGTACCACGAGGCTGGGGCGTACCTCGGCAAGCGCGCGAGCGAGAAGAACTCGGGAACCGTGGGCGAGGCGGCGGATGGCGACGGCGATGATGTCTCCGTCGTCGTGCCCGAGCTGCCCGCCGGCTTCGACGACATGCCGGAGGCGACGCGCGAAAAAATCAAAGCCGCCATCGAGAAACGGAAGCGACTGGCGGAGGAGACCCGCGCTCGGCGCGAGGAGGAGACCGCCGCGCTCGCGAACGCGCCGGAGAACGACTTCACGCAGCCCCGGTCTATCGTGGAGGAGTTCATGAGCATCACGGACGGGCAGGTGTTCGTGGAGTCCTTCTCGCGCGAGCGGGGCTGGGGGGTGAGCGTCAAGGACAGCGTCTCGCGCATCGGGTCGCCGGGCGCGGCGGGCCCGCTCGCGTCGCTGAACGTGCTCCAGCTCCGGCTGGACGTCATGCAGGCGGACGACATGTCCGTCTTCGGCGGCGACGGCGCCGAGAAGGACGGCATGCGCTCGCGCTCGAGCGCCATCCGGGGCTTCCTCCGGCAGGCGCCGGGCTCGGCGGCGAAGCTCTCGCAGCAGACGGTCGGGCTGTACGCGCTGCAGCGCACCGAGGAGATGAGAAACGTCAACGCCGAGGAGGCGGCGGCGTGCGTCGCCGCGGCGGTGGCGCGAGCCGAGGCGGAGATTCCCGAGGTGATGCGCGACATCGACGCGCGTCCGGCCAAGAAGCTCAGCGCGGAGGCGCAGGAGAAGCTCGCGGGGTTGTTTTAGCGTCGTCTGAAGCGGCAAACGAACGTCACTACAACTCGCGTATAAAAGAAGATATCGCGTCTTACGTTTCGTCTCGCGCGCGTCGCGCCGCCGGCACGTCGGCACGTCGTCCGACGCCCACCCGGCGTCCTCCTCGCCTCGCCTCTGGCGCCGTGCGCTCTCACGACGCCGCGTCGGCGCTCGGCGACGCTTTCGGGTGGTGGGTCCGCGTCAGCACCGCCACCGCCCGCTCGACGCGCGCCTCCTTTTTCATGCGCTTCACGTTGGGAACCTCGTGTTTCTTGAGAAACGCGCCCAGCGCGTCGCTCGAGACGCTCTTGCCCTTCAGGAACGCCGAGAAGGCGTCGACGTCGCCCCCCTCCGCCTCGAAACGCTCGCGCAGAAGCGCCTCCGCAGCCTCGGGGTCCGGCGGCGGCGGCGCTTTGCGTTTCTTCTTCTCCCGCGAAGGAGAAGGCGCCGCCGCGGGATCCAGATCCGGGTCCGGACCTGGATCCGGATCCGAGCGCCGTTCCGACGCGCGCGCCTTTTCGTTCGCCTCGGCGAGGTACGCCTCCTTGGCCCGCCTGGCCTCCTCCGCGAACGCATCCTTCACGTTTCGCTCAGCAGCCCGCCACTTTTCGCCCAGCGCGCGCGTCTGCTCGCCGAGGCTCAGGCCGGGCGCCAGCGTCGGGCGGACGGCGCGGGAGAAGAAGACGAAGGCCGAAAACGCGGGCGCGCGCTTCTTCTTGGGCGGCGGCTGAGACGCGATCGCGTCGGGCGGCGGAGCGGACGCGCGCGAGTCCTCCGCGGGCTCTGGTTCGCGAACGGTCGCGGCGGCGGGACCGACGGCCGTGACGGCCGACACAGCCGGAACCCTCGGCGGCGGAGGAGGCATAGCCTCGGCGTCGGCGGCGGCGCGCGCCTCGCGATCGTCCCGCGCCGCGCGTGCGGGATCGTCGACTTCCGCTCCGAGCTCGACGCTTTTTTCTCGCGCCGCCGCGAAGCTCCCTTCCAGCTCGGCTTTCACCGCGTCCGGGCTCTCGAGCGCCGCGACAAAACCGTCGACGTTTTTGTCGACGGGTGCCTCCAAACGTGCCAGGATCTCAGCCTGCATCGCGCGCTCCGCCTCCGCCGCCGCCGCCGCCGCCGCCGCGGCGGCGGGCGCGAAGGGCGGCTCGAGCGGCGGCGGCGGCGAAGGGGACGACGGGCGCGTCGCGCCGAGGCCCGCTTCGCGCGCGAACGGTTCGTTCGGTCGGCCGGTTTCCCGATCTGGCACACGCGCGGGCGTCGGTATCGGCGTCGGGTTCGGGATCGGGCTCGGCTGAAGCCGAACGGTTTGCGCGCTTTTGAAGCTCGCGAAGCGGGGTTTCTTCCTCGGCGGCGACGCCGCGCGGTTCTCCTTCTCGGCGACGAAGCCCGTCTCGCCGGGGGGCGAAGCCGGAGGCGCGCCGAGGCGGACGCCGCCGGGGACGGGAGACGCGGCGGCAAGCGGCGCGCCCCCCTCCTGCGCGCCCGCCCGCCTCGTCGGGGCGTTCCCCGCGAACGCGCTCGGGATGGCGAGTCGCCGCGGCGGTGGTCGGGGCGCGGCGGGCGCGGGCGCGGCGGGGAGAGACGCGAGAGGCGCGTCGTCCGCTTCGCGCGGCGCCGGCGCCTGCGGAGGGTCCGCCTCGATCAGCGCGCAGGCGGACTCGTTGAGACGCCGGAGGTCCGCCGCGGGTACGAGGACCTGATCGGACGCGCGCGGAGCTCGAGAACCCGAGTTCGAGGCGCGGCGTAGGACGACGTCGGCGGTCGTCCCGGACGAAACGCGCGCGCTGTCGTCGACGCCGCCGAACGGCGGCGACCGAAAGTCGTCGCCGCCGTCACCCGCGTCGCCGTCCGCGGCGGAGGTTCCGTCGCGTCCGTTCCGGTCGGCGCCGGCGAGGCGAGACCCGGAGCGCGTCGCGGGCGCGCGAAAAGAAAGGCGAAGCGTCGCGCCGAAGGGCGCGGGGACCCGCGCGTCTTCGTCGTTCAGGTCCTCGACGAGTTCAGCCAGCAACGAAGACGCGACATCGCCACGCGCGGTCCTCGCGGGAACCTCCGTGGCGCCGTGCCTGGCGAGCAGCAGGCACGACGGCCAGAGGCGCTTCAGCCGTCTCTCTTCGTCGCCGCGGAGGCGAATCTCGGCGACGCGTCCGTCGTGTTTTTTCCCGGGGGACGTCGTAAGCGTCGAGCCGCCGACCTTTCCGGAGGCGGCGTACGCATCGCTGGCGCGCGTCAGCGCCGCGAGCGACACGCCGTACTCCGCCGCGAACGCCTCCAGGAAGGCCTCGAACGAGTCGTGGCCGTACGCGGGAGGGGGGTCGTCCAGGAGCGACACCACCAGCGCCTCCTCGCGCAGCAGAGGCGCGGCGGTCGCGAAGGACGCGGCGTCGGCGTCGGCGGCGTCGGCGTTGGCGGCGACGACGGGCGCGGCGGCGCGCGCCAGGCGCGTCGCGAAGACTCGAACCGATGAAAACGCGAACGCGTGCGTTTTCGCCTTCGCGCGGTTCTCATAAGCATCGTTCCCGTTCCCGTCCGGTTTCGTCCGTCCACCGCGCGTTTCCGCAGCCGCGACCGCGTTCGCGTCGTCGCTTTCCCCGACCGACCGCGCGTCGTTTTCGTCGTCGTCGTCGTCGTCGTCGTCGTCGTCGCGCCAGAACACCGTCGGCGAAGCGGCGAACTCGACGGCGGCGGCGACTTTTTCCTTCGCCTTCGCGTCGCCGGGTGTTCCCGCGGGGAAGAAGGACGCCGGGTCGTCGCCGTTCGGGACGCGCGCGAAGGTTCGCACGCCCCTCGCGTCGCCGAACAGCGCCCAGCGGCGTCGCGCCGCGAGCCGTTCCGCCGCGGCGCGCGCCAGCGCGCCGGGGAGCACCGCCTTCAAGACGTCGCGCGCCTCGTCCGCGTCCGCGGGGTCAAACACCTCGAGCGGCTCGGGCGCGTCGCCGCGCAGAAAGAGACCGACGATCTGCGCGTGCGGGCGGTCCGTGACCACGGCGAGGACGTCCGCGGCCGCCGGGAGCACCAGCGTGTGCCGCGGAGGCGGGGCGGGTCTAGGTTGCGCGGGAGGACCCGCCCCGGGTCCTCGCGCGAACGCGGTCGTGAAGGACGCGACGCGTTCGTACAGCGCGCGCTCGAGTTTCGCGGACGCGCGTCGCGCGGCGAACTCGTCCGCGAACGGCGCAGCGACGCGCACCAGGCGAACGGCGAGCGCGTCCAGGTCGAGCGTGAGGTCGCCGACGAGGGCGACGTCTTCGGGCATGACGGCCGCGGGGGGAAGCGCGCGGGGGCGACTGACGACGCGCTGACGTCGCGAAACTGATTTTCAGCGTGTATCAGGATACGTGTTCCGTTTAAACCGCGAACGAAAACGCCGTTCCCTCACAACCGAACGCGCTTCCCCTCACGAACACGCCTCCGACACCATGACCTACTGCGTCGAAGTCAAAGCCACCGACCGCAAGTGCGCCTGCAAGAGCGGGAAGGCCTCCAAGTGCCCCAACGACGACAAGCAGATCGCGAAAGGTACGCGCGCGGCCTCCGCTTTTCAAACCTTCTCGAACCTTCCAAGAAAAGTCGCCCGCTCACCTCGACCGCCTTCCCGCAGGCGACATCCGCTTCGGCGCCACGCACGAGAGCGCTGACGGCCACACGCAGACGGTCTGGAGGGTACGTTCTCGACCCCAAGTCCCCTCGATACGCGCGCGGCGCGTATCTGTGCGCTCCCGCGCGTCGCGCCCTCGACGCGGTTTAAAAAACGCGTTCGTCTTCCCCCTCTGACCGCACGACCCCTCTTCTCGCTCGCAGCACCTCTGCTGCCTCACGCCCAAGGTCCTCGACAACATCAAGAACGCCGGCGGCGTGAACAAGATCCAGGGCTACAGGGCCACCGGCGTGAAGGAGGCCTTCGCGGTCGTCAAGAAGCAGGGCACCTACGACGAGGTCCAGGCGGCCTGGAAGGCTGCGCAGTCCCCCGCGAAAGACTCGGAGAACGTGGACCCCGACGCCCCCGCCGCGATGAAGAAGAGGAAGGTTGCCGAGGAGCCCGCCTCCGCCGAGAACCAGGTCGCCGCGTGAGCGTCCGCCCGCCTCGACGTGACAGGCCCCGCGCCTTCCCCCCCGATACGCCTCGATACGCCTCGCACGCGCTGCGCGAGAGTCGCCTCTTCTTTGTGCATAAAATCGACTCGCCGCTCGCTCGAAAATCGTCCGTCATCTCATTCATGTCAGTACAGCCTCGAGCGAAAACCTTCAACCACGACGTCGCCCTCGCCAGACCGAGAGGCCCCCGGCGGGTGCGGCTCTGGAGTCCGGTCTCGCGATGGAACGAGCGCCTCGGGGCGAGACGGTGACCTCGAGCGTCCCGGGAGAGGACGCCGCGTCCTCCGGCGCGTGGCACCGCACGCGCGATGGCGGTTCGCGGCGCGAGGCGTGGGTCAAAATCGCGCGTGACATCCGCGTGCCGAACCACTACCACGCGCTGCTGGAGCTGGCGGGCGAGACGCCGGAGACGGCGGCGCAGATCGAGAAGGACCTTCCGAGAACGGGCGCGACGTTCGCTAAGCAGGGTTTCCGGCTCAACCCGGGTGAGCCCACCTGGACGACGCTCCGGAACATCCTCACCGCGTACGCTGCGCACGACCCCGAGACGGGCTACGTGCAGAGCATGAACTTCCAAGCCGCGTTTCTGGTGCTCGCCGGTTTGGACGAGGAGGACGCGTTCTGGTGCCTCGTCGCGCTCGTGAGTAAGATCGTCCCCGGGTACTTCTCCGAGGGCATGGCCGCGGCGAAGCTGGACCAGCGCGTGTTTCGCAGACTGATACACGCGCGTTTGCCCGCGGTGGGTCTGCACCTCGAGACCATCGCGCCCGAAAACATCGCGCTCGCCGTCATCAGCGGCCAGTGGCTCCTGACGCTCTTCGTCAACGTGCTCCCCGCGGGCGCGACCATGCGCGTCTGGGACCGCGTCTTCGAAACGGAAACCAGGGCGCCCCTGTTCGCGTGCGCGCTGGCGCTCCTCGAGCCCAACGCGGAGGCGATCCTGGCATGCGACGAGATGGGCGAGACTGTGGAGCTGCTCCAGTCCCTCGGCGAAACCGCGGGCGCGCCGGCGGCGACGGCGTTCGCCGGCGGCGCCGGCGGCGGCGTCGACTCCGAACGCGCCGGAACCCCGGGTGGTTCCGGTATCGCAGACGCGACCGAATGTCCCGACGCGGCCGTTCGCGCGCGCGAAGACGCGTTGCTCGCGCGAACGGACGCGTACCTCGCCGGCGCGTGCGCGCCGCGCCTTTTCCTGAAGGAGGTGGGGCGCGAGCGCGGGCGCGGACGAAGGCCGAGCGACGACGGCTTGCCCGAAGCGGTGAAGCGCTCCGTGCCGGCGGTGACCGAGATCGACGAGCTCGTGGACGGCTTGCGCTCCGACGTACTCGACGTCGTCGGGGAGAGGGCGCTGGCGCGCGGGGACGCCGAGGCAGAGGCGCGAGAGGAGGCGGAGCGCGCGGCGGCAAAAAAAGCCGCGAAGGCGGCGCGCCGCGACGCGAGACGGGAAACCTCCTCCGTCCGATCGTCCGACGCCGGCTCGAACGCCGACGATTCCGCGGGCGATTCCGCGGGCGATTCCGCGGGCGATTCCGCGGACGATTCCGCGGACGATTCCGCGGACGACGCGTGGGAGCGCGTCGCGAACTCGCCGAGGGCCGTAAAAAAAGACTCGGCGTGGGCGGAGGAGCTCCTGGCGGCGGGGTCGGCGACGCCGCGCGCCGTCGCCCCGGAGGCGGCGCGCGCCGGACGCGTCTTTTTCCCCGACGCTTCGGGTGACGACACGTCTACGGACTTCGCGGCGGCGGAGGACGCCGCGCGCCGCGTGGACGCGGCCTCGTCGGCTGTGCCTCATCCCGCCTTCGCACGTCTGTACGCGGACGTCGCGCGGACGGTCGCGTTCGCGCCCATTCGCGCCTTCGCGGAAGCGTTCCCACGCCTGCGAACGCGGCGCGCGACGTTGGACGACGAACTCGCCTCGCTCCGCGCGATGAGCGCGACGGCGCGCGACGCGGCGGCGGCGGCGGCGGCGGGGGACGAAGACGCCGGGTTGGCGTGGCGCCCCGGGTCGGGCGCGAAACACGGGGCTCTCCCCGCGGGCGGGCCGACGTGGACCGCGTGGGCGGACTCCGCGTTCGAGCGCGTCGTGCGCCGCGCGGAGGAGACGCTGGATTCTCTGCGCGACGTCGCGCGCGCCATCTACGAAGTCGCGGAGGCGACGCGCGGCGGCAGCGAAGACGAGGAGGAACGAGGAGAAACCAGTCACGAAAAACCTTCGCGAAAAGACGAACCTTCGCTCGACGAGCTCGCGCCGTCGGCGTCCCGCGTGGCGGCGTGCGCCGCCGCGCACGAAAAGCGCGTGGCTGAGGCGTTGCGGGCGTGCGCGTCCGCGGCGTCTGAAATCGCCGCCGACGCGCGACGCGACTTGCCTCTGCTCGCGGCGAACCGCGAGAAAGTGGCGGAGGATCTGCGCCGCGAGGTGCGCGGCGCGACGGCGGCGATCGCGACGTGGTCGGCGGCAGCGGAATCGCGGCGGCGCAGGAAGACCAGAGCCGCGCTGGACGCGATGCGGGACGCGGCGGCGGCGGCGGCGGCGGCGTTCGAGACCGAAACGGCGGAAGACGCCGCCGAGCTCTCGGCGGCGGCGGCGGCGCCGGCGACGCCCGGATCGGCGCCGCGCGGCTCCGACGAGACGGATGCGACGCCTCGTCGTTCAGAGCGCGACGCGACGCTCGCGGCGATGCCAAAAGCCGGCGCGCGCTCTTCGACAGCCGCCCTCTCTTCCGCCTCGGCTGCGAAAAAACACGACCCGGCGTCGCTCGCGGCTTCGTTCGCGCTGGAGGACGCTCAGCTGGAGAGCGCGTCCGTCTCCCTGGGCGCCGCCGCGCGGACGGTGCGCCGGCGCCAAAACGCCGTGGCGCGCGAACGCGCCGCCGCTGAAGCCGTGCGCGCGCACGCCGAGGCGCAGGCGCGCCGGACGACCCGCCGCGCGCTTCGGCTCGAGCGCGTCGCCAAGGCGTGCGAGGCGTCGCTGCGCCGACGGAGCGCGACGGAGCCGCTCGAACGAAAAGTGCCCGCTTTGGAATCGGCGGTGGCGGATTTAGGGAAAGCATCAGCGGCGTTCGTTCACGACGCGCTCGTTCACGACCACCTCCCCTGGCTCGAAGCCGCCGCGGACGCCGCCGCGCTGGCGTGCGTCGCCGCCGTGGACGCCGCCGCGCAGCGGCTGGACGATCTGCTGGACGCGCGCGCCGCGCGCGTCGCCGAGCGCGCGGCGAAGGAGCGCCTGAGCCTCTCAGGCGTCTCGGCGGCAGGTCTCGGCGCCGAGAGCCGCGCGCTTCTCGGCGGTCTGCTGGAGGACGCCGCCGAGCTCATCGCGCCCAGGCGGCGCGACGAGCCTCCGCTGGAGGCGCGGGCCGACGGGAAGGGTTCCGCGCGCGGCGGGCGACCGGAGCATCTGCGCGAGCGCGGCGCCGCGGCGTTTTCCTCGCTTGCGTCCGGCGTGGAGAGCGGCGTGGCGAAGCTCTCGGGCGCGTTCTTCCCGGGGGGCGCGGTGGGGGGCGCGCTCGCGAAGACGTTGGCGTTCGGGGGGAAGAAGGCGAGGGAGAAGGAAGAAGGCGAGAAGGTGGATGAAAAAGAGGCGGGGGGGACGGATGTCGACGAAAAAGGCGCGGCTCTCGTCGGCGCCGAGGCGGATCCGGGCGGGTCGCCGGCGCACGCGGCGGGACCGGCGGCGGTCTCGCCCTCGGCGCCGCGCGAGTCGCGCGCCCTGCGGGAGGCGCGCGACGACCTGCGCCGGCTGGAGACGCGGCGCGACGAGCTCCTGGAAAAGAAGAAGCGGCTGCGCGCGTTGCTGACGCGGGAGGGCGCCGACGCGAAACGCGCGTGAGGGTTTCGGGTGTGTTTTCAGGCGTCGTCGACATCTAGAGCGACGAGAGTCGCGGCGGTACTACCGCATCCGTAGATCGTACCATTTAGCGCTAAAAACGGATACGGGAACGACGTGTGCGTTCCGCTCGTACGCTTGGACAGAGACGACTCGCTTCGCTCTACGTCCTCCTGAACCTGTACAGGTACTCCTGGCGTCCGCGCGCCCACTGCGTTTCCGGCGTCTCCGTCAGCGACACCGCCTCGAACCCGACCGGCTCCAGCAAGTCGGCGACGATTTTCGGCGACAGCGCGAACGGCAGGCCGCCTTCAAAGTCGCCGTTCGGGAAGACGTTCGAGACGAGCTCACCGCCCGGTCGTATCAGCGACGCGTACTTCGACGCCCACTCCTTCCGTCGGCTCGGTTCGATCGCGCACAGGAACGTGCTGTCGAAAGCCAGGTCGTACTTCGTCGCGGGCTCGTGCGCGAAGAAATCGTCCAGGGCGATCTTCGCGTGCTTCTTCGTCTCGGGCTTTTCGGACGACGCCAAGTACGCCTCCGCCGCGCGTTTCGCGGTCTCGCTCACCTCCAGCCCCAGGACGTCGCGCTCGCTCGAGCAGAGCGCCTCGACGGCGTACCCGCGCCCACAGCCGGGCACCAGCGCGCGGCCGGTCGGCAGCGTCCCGGTCTCCAGCAGCGCCACCAGGCTCGGCTCGCACCGCGACGCGTCGAACGCCTGACCGGGCTGCAGGGTCTCGCCGCCCGCGCGCCACATTGAGTCCCAGTCCGTGGCCATGTCGTCCCGGGGGGGCGCAAAGGCCGTGGAAGTACGAGAGGGGACGCGAGCGTGCGCGGGCGCGAACGTGCGCGCGCTGGAAGCGCGGAGGGGGCGCGAGCCGAGTGGGGACGAGACGCTGACGCGTGCGAGCGCCCACATCACTGAGGGAAGGAAACCCGCACCCGAAGCTTCGGAAAGACGTCCTGTATGACTTTATCTATCATACGCGATACGATACCACCCGTAGTCCACCGCCGCGCCGCGTTCGCGATCGCGCTACGTCGCGAATCCGGTCGCGACCCGCCTCATTTCCTGTACGGCCTGTCCCGCATGTCCAGCGAGCTCCCGTGGAACGGGTCCCGGAACACCGGAATCGCCGCCGTGCTGTTCCCGACGCGAATCACCTCCAGCGACGTCGCGTCCACGACGGACGCCGGGTCGATGTCCGCCGCGCGCCGCGCCGCGTCGACGCCGCCGCGTCGCCGCAGCGCGTACAGGTGGTACTTGATCGTGTTCTTCGGGATCTCCCTGTGCTCGACGAGGTCCCAATCCAGCTCGAGGTCCAGAAACAAGTCCATGCGGTCGCTCGGCGCGCCGTACGTCACGCACACGTACGTCCCGCCCGGCCGAAGCGCGCGGCACGACTCGAGTAACATGCGCTTCGCGTTACTCGAGACGCGTCTCTTTGTCGAGAGACCCGTTTTCGAAACGTCTTCGTCGTCTTCGGTGGTCTCGTCGTCCAGCTGGCACATGGTGTCCAGCGTGGCCTTGTCCAGCACGCAGTCGAAAGAGGCGTCCGAGAACGTCATGCGGGTCACGTCCATCACGCGGTAATCCACCTCGAACGCCGTCGGCGCCGTCGGCGCCGTCGGCGGTTTCAGAAGACGCGCGTCGCGCGCGTTCGCCGCCTCGGCGCGCGCGCGCGCGGCGAGCCTGTTTTGCTGCGTCCGGCGCATGAGCCGCACGGCGGGCTCGGAGTAGTCCACCGCGGTGACGCGCGCGAAGCCGTCGGAGGCCATGTCCTCCCCCAGCGTGGACGTCCCGATCCCGAGCAACAAAACCCTGTGGCTCCTCGCGGCGTAGTCGAGCGCGTACGGCCGCAAGACGCGCCACCCGACGTACCACTCGTTGTTGGTCTCGCCTTTTCTCAAATTCTCCCCGACGACCGCGTCGGGGGCGCCGTACCGCGCGTCCCAGTACGACTTCGAGCCGTACACGCTTCTCGCCGCGGTTCGTCCGCGCGGTCTGAAATCGTCGTTCGCGCTCGTGGTCCTTCCTGCCCCCCGCGGTTTCGCGTTCGCCTCGTCGCCCGAGAGAAGGATCGGCTCGTCGTCGGAAGCGTCCGATTCGGACGCGGCGACGCGCGCCTCCGCCGCGGCCTTGTCCAGCTCGAGCTTCCGCACCGCGAGCTTCGCGAGGAGCGCCTCGAGCTTCGCGCTGGAAGAGCGCTGCTCCGCGGCGGACGCCGCCGATAACGTCATCGCGAAGGTCGAGGAGGGGGTCCCAGACCGCGCGATCGGGCGTTTGAAGTGGGACGGAAAAAGTGGTAACGACGAGTAAGCTCCTTTTTACTGAAAGACGTCGGATCGGCGGATACTCACACGCTCACAGCGTGACGCGCGCTCGCGCGCGCCGCGCCGTCCGCTCACCCGCGCGGCTCGTGGGCGATGCTGGAGGTGCGCGTGCTCGACAGCGCGGAGGTCCGCGCGCACGTCGAGGATGTCCGGCGGATCCACGACGCGTGTTTCCCTGAGGATGTGGCTGACGAAGACGCGGAAGGCGAAGGCGGCCACCTCGACGACGCGTTCTGGGACAGACTCACCGCGTGCCACGACGCGGACGACGTGCTGTGGTTCCTGCTCGTGGACGCCGGGGACGCGCGCGCCGAGGTTTCCGCCGCTGACGCTCGACGGAACGCGAACGACCGAGACGCTCGACCGGGAACCGCGGAGGGTGGCGTCGAGAACGGCATCGAAAACCAAACCGCGCGCGTTCTCGGCTTCGCAGCGGCGACTCGGTACGCGCGGTGCGCGTACGGCATGCACCTCGCCGTGGACCCGCGGCACCGCGGGTCGGGCCACGGCGCGTGGCTGATGCGCGAGGTGCAGAGCTGGGCGCGATCGGTCGGGTACGCGCAGATGCAAGCCTCCGTGGACGCGTCCGCCGCGCGGCTCATCGCGTACTACGAGTCGCTCGGCGCCGAACGCGTGGCGGGGCTCGGCGGCGCCGCGCCGGGGTCCGCGCCGACGACGGTGCGCATCGCGCGCCGGTTCGACGACGCGCTGTGCGAACGCGAGCTGCGCGAGGCGAGGGCGAGACACCGAACCCCGGAACCGAAACGCGCGCGGTTCAAACCGCGACGGGGCGAGAAACAGAGACGGCGGACAAAAAAGTCGCTCGCCGCGCTCGGCGCGCTCGTCGGCGCGCTCGCGGCGGCGGCGAAGAGGTTTTTTTTTCGACGTCGAAAACGTCTCGCTTTTTCGGGCGCGCCGGAGGGAGGGCGGGACGCGCACGGGGCGCGGCGACGGTGACGGTCGTGGGCGATCTCAGACGCGCGCGAACCCGCGAGCGCGGAGAGCGAGAAACAAGCTGATCGTGACAGTCCACGATAGACACGTGATACCGAACCCGCGTCTCGTTTGGTTTCGCTCCCCCTAACTCAGGTCCGCCACGTGCCAGTGTTTCGGCACCTCCGCGTCGTCGGCGTCATCCGCGTCCCCCTCCGGCGCCGACTGTTTACCCATGTACCCCGCTTCGAGCGCCGCCTGCACGGCGCGTCCCGCCGGCGTCCTCGCGCGCTCGCCGCCGCCGCTCAGCATCAAGCCGTCGGGGAACCGCGTTCGGCCGCCGGTATCGGTCACGCGGCTGACGCCGCGCGCGGAGGCCACCGAGACCGAGGCTCGCGGGCGCTCGGCGTCTCGCGGCGACCCGCCGGCG
>MDSV01186444.1_pt1 | contig 27868 bp, 31 predicted proteins | sample 810851 | NCBI WGS metagenome assembly MDSV01 (sample SAMN05326640, study PRJNA326480) | marine metagenome | isolation source: seawater | place: Atlantic Ocean: North East | collected 2012 | reverse complement strand
CTACGTTGATAGGCTGGATGTGGAAGCGCGGTAACGCGTGTAGCTGACCAGTACTAATAGCTCAATTGGCTTGATTTATGCACTGAAAAAAATTTTTATGAAAAATCTAATAAAGATAATTTTAGATAAAACAACTTCTCAAACTAAGCTCAACTTAATAATTTCTGGTGGGGAATCTCCAAAAATATTTTTAAAAAAACTATCGAAGTTTAAAGATAATTTTAAAAAAATAAATTTTTATTTAAGTGATGAGAGATTGGCTGATAAAAAAAATTTTTCCAATTTAAAAAATCTTTTAAAAGTTATAAATAAGAGAAAAATAAACATAAAAATTATACCCCCTACTAATAAAAAAAATTTTCTAAAAAATTATAAAAAAAATTATTTAATTTCGATCTTAGGTATGGGGGAGGACGGTCATTTTGCCTCTATTTTTGGAATATCAAAAAAATTTAATTTACTTGCTAATAAAAAATATGAACCCAATATTCATTTTACTGATAAACTTGGTAAACCTTTTTGTAAAAGAGTAACCGTAAATTTATCAGCAATATTAAAATCAAAGAAAATATTTATTATTTTAAGCAATAAAAGAAAAAAAAATCTATTAAAAAAAGCTTTAAAAGAAAAAAATTCGAAAAAGTATCCAATTTATTTATTGTTCAAATATGCAAAAAAAAAATTATCCTTTTTTCATGCTAATAATTTAAATCAAATTAAATTATTTTAAATTGAAGTATTATAGTATAACTATTAAAATATATTTTTTAATGTATATCCAAAAAGAAAAAAAGTTAGTTTTTGTTGCAAATCCAAAGACTGGATCAAGATCGATCCATGATTTATTATTAAAATATGATAGAAAAACCTGGACTCTTGAAGGTGAAGAGAGAAATTGGATTAAAATTAATTATCATATGTCAATTACAGGTATTAACAAACAATATCCTGAAACTTTAAATTATAAATCCTTCGCTTTTGTGAGAAATCCATTTGATCGATTAGTTTCTACTTATTTTGAATTTAAAAAATTCCCAGAGAGACATCCTAAATTCGGAGATAAATTTTCCAGAGATTTTAAAACATTTAACGATTTTGTTTTAAACCTTAAAAACTCAAATTATTCTGATTATATTCATTTTAAACCGCAAATTTATTTTTTAGGAAACAAAAAAGGACCAACAGTAGATTTTATTGGAAGATATGAAAATTTTGAAAACGATTTAAAAAAAATTTTTACAAAATTTTATTTGGAAAAAATTAACGAAATTCCTTTGCCAAAAATCGGACCGAGTGGAATAAAAGCTGATGACAGAAGTTTTTATTCCAAAGAGTTAATTGACATTGTTTTAGAACATTACAATGAAGATTTTGAAAATTTTAATTACAGTATTTGATGAACAGATTTTGCATAATCTTAACTCACTATTTTGTTAAAAAGAAAGAGCTTGAAAAATTACCAATGATTGAGTTTTCAATAAAACACTTCAAAATAAATAATCCTGATATTTATGTAATATTAGCAGGTCATGGAGTTAAGCCCAACACTAAATATTGCGATCATGTAATTTGGGAAAAAAAAATAAATCATAAAGATCTAGGGATGGGCCATCCTAGATTGTCTTCAAAAGCGATAAAACACGCTATTAAGAAAAATTTTATTTATTGTTTAAAAACAACTTGTTACTCAATAATTTTAAAAAATAATATTTTTTCAAATTTAAAAAAAAGAATTAAAAATAAAAAACTTTTAATCACACAAGAAACATCGCTTAAAAAAAAAGAAATCGGAGACCTTTTTTTATTTGGAAGGTTAGATTTCTTAAATGAACTATTTGATTATAGGAAAATTTACTCTATCGGTGTGAATGGATTATATGCTTTAGGAAAAATATTTGAGATTAAATTTTGCAAAAAAAGTAATTGGAATGAGGAAATATTTAAACATTGTTCATTTGAAGATATTTTCGAACTTAAATGGATTGATCTTCGCGTACATTGGCATAAAGATTTGAAAAATAAAACAAATGATTTATTGAAAAATCAACTCAAAAATTTTCATCAATATCTATGGGGTTATGCAAATGGAAAAAAACTTCAATTTTCTTCAAAAGGAAAAATTTTAAGGAGTAAAAAAAAATGGTTATCAAAAGTAAAGTGGTATCATAATCAGAATTAATGTTTAATAGGAATTTTTTTTTATGTGTTTTGACATTCTCCTTGATAATACTTGTTTATACTCTATTCAAATCTGAATATATTCATCAAGGTGAGATTAGAAATTACTACTTGAAATACTATTATCTTTCTTTATTAATTTTTTTATCTTCTCTAATTTCACTTATATTAGATAAGAAAATTAAAATATATGTTACAATTTTCTTTTTTAGCTTTTTAGTTACTTTTTATTTTTTTGAATTTTATTTAACAAACTTAGAACCCATAATAAAAAAAAAAGTACGAATATATGAAAAACAGACAAATCAAAAATATGATTTGAGAACACCCAGAGAAGTTTTACAAGATGAATTTAAAAAAGACAAAAGCTCCACAATGCAAGTTTCTCCATATCTTTATTTAAAAGTAAGAGATAAAGATTTGTTTCCACTTTCGGGAATTTCACTTTCAAACACTATAACGGTTAATGAAAACGGCTATTACTTCATATATAAAAGTGACAGATATGGTTTTAATATTCCAGATGAAGAATGGGAAAAAGATAAAATAGAATTTTTAATGATTGGAGACTCTTTTGTTCAAGGTGGAGCGGTTAATAGACCTAATGATATGGCTTCAGTTTTAAGAGAATTATCTAACAAACATGTTATTAATCTAGGTTATGGTGGTAATGGTCCATTAATCGAATTAGCGACTTTAAAAGAATATTTTCCATACAATAGAAAAGTAAAAAATATTTTGTGGTTTTATTATGAGGGCAACGATATTTATAATTTAAATCAAGAGCTAAAAGATCCGCAATTAACTCTTTACTTAAAAGATAAAAATTTCTCTCAAAATTTGAGTAAAAAACAAGATAAGATTGATGAACAAAATAATTCTTTAATGCAAAAATCATTTAGTAAAATTGAAGATAAAAGAATTAGAGAAAATAATAAAATTTTTCAATTTTTGAAACTTTTTAAAACAAGAACTTTTATGAAAGAGCTATCTAAACATTTATTAAAACCAAAATTACCGGATGAATTTAAAGATATAATTTATCAAGCCAAAGATTTTGCTGAAAAATATGACGCAAATTTTTATTTTATTTACTTGCCAAAGTATCAAAGATATTCTTTGAAATTAAATTTTAATAATTATGAGGAAATTAAAAACACTGTTCAGGACATGAATATTAATTTTATTGATATTCACGAAGGAGTTTTTTTAAAACAATCTAATCCTTTGGGGCTTTTTCCATTCCAAATGTATGGACATTATAATGAATTAGGACACAAAGAAGTTGCCGAATTTATTTTTAAATCCATCAAATAAATTTTTCTATATTTAATTTTTTAAAATAACTATATCGATTTGTTTTAGGTCTGATCCTACTTTTAAGAACAGGAATATTATCTTTAATCTTGATATTTTTAAACTTATTTTTTTTACCTATATAATTTAAAACAAAATTACTCTTTTTTTTTAAGAAATGATTTAGGTAAAATTTCTTTAAATTATCTAGATATTTAAATTTATGATTTGAATGGAGGAATAAGTTTTCATTGTCGAAATGAAGAGGATTAAAAGTATAACATTTTTCACCGAGATGATTTATCGAATTTGAATGATCATAATAGGTTTTAATATTTTTAAATGGTATTGTATTTAACCAACCTAAAAGCATACCGTGAATATTGTGAAGATTAACGGTGAAAGTATTCCATACTCTATTGCTTAGTTTTTGACTAAATAAATTTATCCTTTTTGCTTTTTTCAAGTTTATTATTAAAAAATGATCATCAATTATCAAATATTTATCTCTTCTCGCAATTCTAATACCTGCAATTTTATTATTTAAATTATTAAATAGTTTAAAAAGTTTATTTGTTGATAAAATCCAGGATCCAGCATTTAAATAAATAATAAAATCACACTTTTCCGTAATTGCTACCCTGCCAGTTTTTAATATTGAGTTAAATAACCTTGAGCTTCTTGAAATATCAGAATTTTTTCCTTCTTTAAATTGTTTCAAATATGAAGTTTTTGGATTTGAAATATTAATAATTTTATTAAATATTTTTTTTTTTCTAAATTCTTTATTATTTTTTGTTAGCCCACATATTAAAAATAATTTATTTTTTTTTTTCCAGTTGGACTTAATTATTTCTGCGGATAGTTGAGCATTTTCATAAGCATCATGTACACTAATTGATACTGCAATTTTCATTTATTTTAAACTTTCTATTTCTGAAATTTTCTCAATTCTTATTTTATGTCTGCCACCGTCGAAGCTCACGTTTTGCAAAATTTGAATGATCTTTTTAATTTTTTCTTTAGTTACAACATATTTACTAGGAATAGAAAAAAAATTTGAACAATTATGTTCAACAGCATATTGGGCAGTATATGCATCAAATATGATTGATGATCTTATATCTTTAAATTTATTTGCAGTAATATTTACTCCTTGACCACTTCTGCAAAAACCTAGTGCATGAGATATAACTCCATTTTTGATAGCCTTTGCTGCCAGTATAACGTAGTCAGGGTAATCTTTATCTTCTTCAGAAAAGCAACCAAAATCAATTGTTTTAATTTTTCTTTTTTTACATTCAAGTAAAAATTTATTTTTAAGATTTATTCCTGAATGATCACTGCACAAACCAATTGTTTTTGTTCCAAATTTGGTAAAAACATTTCTTTGATAAAATTTTAAATCATCTGGTGTTCCCAATACATACATTTTTTCTACTTCTGATGTAGTAATCTTCAAATCTTTTTTAATTAAATAGTTATAAGTAGGACAGATATAAAACTCGTTGTTGTATCTATCATTGTTTTTAATTAGTTCTTTAGCAGCATATACGAAGTCTTTACCATGTTTAAAAGCATAAACGCCAACGGCGGCGTTTTTGCTTATAACTTCTTTTTCGGCAGTTTTAATAACATGGCCAGCCTTGTTTAATTTTGCGTAGCTATGTGCAGGTGATATTGATTTAAAGGTTAATAAGTGTCCGTCATTTTTAAAACTCTTTGGATTCCATTTTTTTGAAAAACAAACATCAGGAGTGAAAATTATTAATTTGTCATTGTTATCTATTAATTTTTCAGCGAGTAAACAAGTACTGACAGCTCCCTCAGTAACTTTTTCACTCACTATAACAGAAATATTTTTTCCAAATTTTTTCCTTAAGATTTTTTTAATTTCAAATTCATCTATGTGAGATTTTCTGACGATGAAAATTAAATTGCAATGTTTTGAGTCGATTGACTCTAGTGCAAGGTCTATCATATCCTTTTTTCTAAATATTTTAATTAAGGGTTTAGGCATAAGATAGCCTTGATCTAAAAATCTTTGAGCTTTTCCCGCTATCGGCAGTAATAAATTGATTTTTTTTTTCATAGATTTACCTTAATTTTTAACAAAATTTGATGCACTTTTATGGGCTTTTTGAACAGCTACGTCAATTTTAGTTTTTTTTTTGAAAATCCTATAAATAAATTCACTAGCAAAAATATCGCCAGCCCCATTTAATTTTTGGCTTTTATTTACAACTAAATTTTTAGCTATTTTAAAATTGATAAATTTTTTATCCTCAACATAGATACTTCCAGTTGGGTAATGCATAATTAATCTTTTTACATACCGACCCATTTTTTTTGCAGCAAATTTTAAATTACAAATTTTTGAAAAAGAAGTAGCCTCATTATCAGAAATAATTAAAAAATCTATTATATTAAAAATCTTAATTAACTTCTTTTTAAGTTGTCCGCTGTAAAAATTAGAGCACAAATCAGCTGAAATAAAACAATTATTTTTTTTTAAATTTATTAAATAACTTGGTTTTAATTTTTTAAGTAATTCTACATATGAAAAATGTATCCAACAATTTTTGTAATTTTTATTAAATTTTTTATATTTACAAGCACCCCAATTTACAAAACTAGTTTTTTCACTACTTTTTTCATCAACTATAATGTTGGCTGTTGACGTCTCTCTAATTTTATCAAGATAAATTTCTGAATTATTTGTTCTCAATTTATCTTTAATATATTTTCCCTGAAAATCATTTCCTACAGCTGCATCTAAAGCAGTAACGTTCCCATATTTTTTTTTTAAATATTGAAAATTATTAGCTATTCCTCCAATATTCATATTTATCTTATAAGACTGATTAGAATTTGATAATTTAATCTTCTTTTTAAAATTCATAATTAAATCCAAAGTTAAGTTTCCCGCAAAAATAATTTTATTCATTTATTTACTCATTTGTTTACTAGTTATTTCTAAGGAGTCTATTTTTTTTACTTTTTCATAGCTGCTACTATTAATTAATTTTTTTTTAACACAAAAATCATATATTTCTGAAAGAACTCCCTCTCCTCCTCTAGTCTTTAAAATTTTATAACATACCTTTTTAAGATCTATTGGCGCATCTGATACGCAAAATGAATACCTTACACCTTTTGAAATTTTAATATCAAAATAATCATCACCAACAAAAGCCATATTATTTGGACTTATATTATATTTTTTTTTAAAAATTTTTAAAAAATCAAATTTCTCTAAAGTTTTACTCGTTCTAGATAAATAAAAATTTAAATTTCTTTTTAAAGCCATTTTTTTGTTCCAATTATCTCCAGATAAAATTACTATTTTAACATTAGAAGATTTAAATCTTTTTATAGCCGTAAAATCTCTATCCTGAAATTTTTTTAATACTACATTATGATTAATATTATAAAATTTTCCATTAGCCATTACACCATCAACATCTATTATAAATAGTTTAATTTTTTTTGAGTTTGCCATTAAAAAATAAATTGGATTTAGTAAAATGATCAGTACAGATATGTAGATTTTTATTATAAATTTTTTTTAAATTTTTTAGTTTAATCCATATATCTTTAAAATTTTTTTTATGAAGCTCAGGTGAAATAAAAAATAAAGACTTATTTTTTTTTGGTTTTTTTTTAAAATTAAACTTTGGTAATTTTCCTCCATATGTATCAATCCAATAACCTACAGTATATTTTAAATCGATTGGAGAATTTTCATAGATGCTTAATCTAGATAAATTTTTTAATTTTAATTTATTATAAAGAATTTGTTCTGGAACAGACATATCAAAAGTAAAATAGTTTTTTATTTTGAATTTTTTCAAATAAAACTTCAATTTATTTCCTATTCCGTCAGATTTAATATTTATCAATAGGGGCTTATTAGATTTCAATTTTTTATAAATTCTGAGATAATGTATCAATTCTAATCCTTTTCCGATGTCATGCGAGACAATCAATTTTTTTCCATAATTCCTTAAATCGAACTCAATGCCGAAATTGTGCAATAATGCACGCTTAAATGCTCCTAAGGAATTCTGATCTTTTTTGTTTTTCCAAAAGCCTCTATGACAAATAATTTCCATAAATATTTTGTTCAATTATTGAACATTTTTTCTTGACAATGTTCAATTATTGAACAATTATACAAATATGAAATTAAATCAAGAACAATTTGAAGTTCTGAGAAAATTATCAAAGAACCCTGGATCAAACCAAAGGAAGTTAGCCAAAGAGATGGAATTAAGTCTTGGTAAGCTAAATTATGTAATTACAGAATTAAAAAAAAAGGGCCTAGTAAAAATTGAAAACTTTAAAAAAAATCCAAAAAAAAGTGGGTATTTATATTTGCTAACTCCTAAAGGTATAGCTGAAAAAACAGAACTTACTCTTAAATTTATGAAAAAAAAATTAGAGGAATATGACGAACTAAAAAGAGAAGCTAAGGATGATTCTAAAGAGGATTAGATATGTGGATAGCTTTACACGTAAGTAATTATCAGGTTTTTGATAAAGAGTTAAAAAAAAAAATTAAAGATTTTGAAATTTACTTTCCCAAGATCAGAGTTAAAGAAAAAAATTCTTCCAAAAATTTATTAGGAAATTATATTTTTTGCTATAGTGATTTGTTCAAACATGACGTTATTACTAATTATAAGCTCAAATATATGAAGGGAGTAAAAAAAATTCTTAAATCAAGTTGTTCAAATAAAGAAATTTTTAACTTTGTAAATTTTTGTAAGAAGTATCATGATAAAGATGGATTTCTGGAAAATTCTTTTTTCAAGGATAAATTAATTAGTACTGGCAGGATAATTAACGGACCATTTATGAATTTAATTTTTGATTTAGTTAAAAAAGAAAAAAACAAAATCAGAGTTTTAATTGGGAATATAAAACTTTCAATTTCGGATAAAAGTAATTTTATTTATTCCTAATTATTAAAAAAGAAAATGAAAAATATTTTAAACAGACTTATGGCTGAGTGCGGAGCTATGGGTAATTTAAAAAAGTACTTTTAAAAATCCATTATTATTCTTTAAATGCAACTTAAAAATCTGCAAAATATTATTGGAAAAAAAAATAAAAAAAAACTTTATTTTTTACTCTTTTTCAATTTTTGGAATTTTCTTTTTGAACTATCCGCATTAGGTAGTTTGGCCGTTTTCGGATCTATTCTGGTAAACAAAAATTATCTTTATGAAAAATTTGATATTAATCTCCAACACTTTATTGGTGAAAAAAATCAATTAGTATTTTTAGGTTTAATAGTAATTTCAATATTTTTAATCAAAAATATTTTTTATTTTTTTCTTATTTTTATACAAACAAACTTTGTTAAGAATATTAAAATAGAAATTTCAAAAAAAATGTATAGTAATTATATTAAAGGTTCATACAAAAAACATTTGTCTCAGAGCCCATCAATATTCACCAGGGATTTAACGGAGTCAATAAAGTCTTTAGGTATTTATATTTTATGCGTAATAGATTTATTTAGGGAGATAGTAGCTGCTTTTAGTATTTATATACTTCTTCTGTTTGTGGACTTTAAAATTGTTTCAACATCTACTATATTTTTAGTATTTATTTCTATTTTTTTCATTGTCTTCATAAAAAAAAATTTAAAAACAAGAGCTCTAGAGAATTTTAAAATTTTTGAAAAGTATATTAAAAATATAAATAATAGTTTTTCAGCAATCAAAGAGATAAAAATTTTCAAAAAGGAGGAAATAACTTTAGAAAATTTTCAAAAAAATTTATTAAAATTTGAAAAAAATTCAAGAATATTCTTGCTTCTTGAGAAAATACCCAAAACGTTTTTAGAAATATTTTCAATAATATTCTTAACCTCTTTTTGTTTTTATTTTTATAAAAATTTTGAAAATAATACCGATTTAATAATTATTTTGTCTGTTTTTATTATAGCAATCATTAGAATGATACCTGCGTTTTCAGCAATAACATCAAATTTTAACTTTCTTAGAATTTATGAACCAGCTATAAGCAAGATAAATAAAGAAATTTTGAGTTTCGATAGCGCGAATGAAGAAAAATACATTGAAAAAAATATCTTTCAAAAGAATTTAGATATTCGCAAAAATTTAATTACAGTAGATAATCTTTCTTTTAATTATCATCCTGAAAAAAAAAATCTTATTAATGTAAATATGCAGATAGCAGAGGGAGAGTGCCATTGTATTACGGGAGAAACTGGTAGCGGTAAAAGCACTTTGCTTAATATTATTTTAGGGCTTTTAAATCCCCATAAAGGAGGCGTTTATCACAAAAACCAAAATATAAATTTAGACTTAAATAAATGGTATAATAATTTAGCCTTAGTTTCCCAAGACCCCTTTCTGATGCAAGAAAGTATTGCAAAAAATATTTCTTTTGAATTTTCTGAAAATAATATTGACAATAAAAAACTAGAAGAAGCAATTAAAATTGCAGAAATAGATAGTTTTATTTCGTCATTAGAAAATGGGATAAATACAGAAGTAAAAGCTTTTAGTAAAAATCTCTCTGGAGGAGAAAAACAAAGAATTGCTATCGCTAGAGCAGTTTACAGAAATTCACCAATATTATTATTAGATGAATTCACAAATGCACTTGATAACGAAACTGAAAAAAGGATATTAAATAATCTTAAGAGTCAAAAGAACAAAACATTAATAATGATTTCCCATAAACAAAGCACAATCGAAAATTGTGATAAAATTTGGAAACTACAAAATGGGCACCTAAACAAATTATCTTAAATGTATGAAGTTATCTTTGAAAACAGAATTAACTATTAAAAAACAAGTAATTTTTACCGACGGATTAATCGGTGGAGGTAAAACCCTAATTAGTAATTTAGTATCTGGTTTGAATAATGTTGAACAGTGGGTATATGAAACAAATTTTCAAAGAATTTGTCAGTATAATGCTCTTAAAAAAATTGATCTAGATACTAGCGTTGATTTTATAAAAAAAATATACAATGAAAAATATTTTGATCAATTTATTCTAAGGCATGCCAACTTTAGGAAATTTGATATCTCATCTATTTTTAATCATCCTAGAAAAAAAAAAATTCTAAAAAGGTTAGATTTTACTGATAGTCAAGCGAAAACTAAAATTAAGAATACAAAAATGATCTTGCAATATATGACACATGCGTTAGCACCTTTTTCTGAGCCAATATTTAAAGCCTTTAAAAAAAAACTTTTATACATTTTAATATTAAGAAATCCTTTTAATATTTATACAATCACATGGTTGTCAAAATGGGTAACTAAATTTGAAAGGAAGAATAACAGGGCTGGTCGAGTAAATTTTATATATAATAGAAAAGGAAACTTATTACCTTTCGAGCTGTACAAAAACTCAAATAAAAGAGAATATGTAAGAATTAATAATTACGAAAAAGCAATTTTTTTAATAGAACTTTATTACTTAAATTGTTTAAAGAATTTAAAAAAATTTTCAAGAAAATACGAGTCATCACTTTTTATAATTCCATTCGAAACTTTATCCGCAAATCCAAAAAAATATTTAAAAAAAATATCAGAAAAAATTAAAGTAAAATTGGATAAAAAAGATTTAAAAAATTTTAAAATTAATAAAGTGCCTCGTGAAAATTCTGAAAAAACATTTAAAATATTTAAATATGATTATAGAAAAAATTTTAATAAATCATATTTGAGTCAATTAAATAAAAATAATTCTAGAGGAACAAAAGTTTTAAAATATGATTTCTTAAAAAAAAAAGTAAGTAAAAAATACTTTAATAAAATTTTGAATTTAGAAAAATTTTATTTAGATAAGATTTTAAATGAATACTGATAAAAGATCTATTTTAATAGTTGGTGGAGCCGGATACATTGGTGCTGAGTTGGCTAAAGATTTAATTAAAAAAGGTTTCAATATTCATTGCTTTGATAATTTAATTTATAGACAAAATAAACCAAAAATAAATAAAAAAAAATTTAAATTTATAAAAGGAGATATATGCAATAAGAAAGATTGTGAAAATCTTTTTAAAATTGATTATGAGGCAATAATAATGTTGGCTGGTCTAGTTGGTGATCCAATAACTAAAAAATACTCTAATATTTCAAAAAATATCAATGATATTGGAATAATGAAATTAATAAAAAATTTTCAAAAAAATAAAAATTTTAAAAAATTTATTTTTATTTCTACTTGTTCAAATTATGGTTTGGTAAAAAAGAAAACCAAGATTAAAGAAAATCATCAACTAGCCCCCTTATCTTTGTATGCAAAATCCAAAGTAAAAATTGAAAATTTTCTTATGAAAAAAAGAAATAATTTTAAACCTACAATTCTAAGATTTGCTACAGCTTTTGGATATTCTGAGCGAATGAGATACGATCTGACGATAAATCAATTTGTACTAGAAATGTTATTTAATAAATATATCGAAGTCTATGATTATGATACGTGGCGGCCGTATTGCCATATTAAAGACTTTGCGCGATTAATAATTAAAGTAATTAATTCAAAACATAGTTCGACAGATTATCAAGTATTCAATGTTGGAAGTGATAAAAATAATTTCAATAAAAAAAAAATAGCAGAAAAAATCAAAAAATACTTGGGTGGTAAAATAAAATTGACCAACGCAAGCTTCGATAAAAGAAATTACATCGTAGACTTTAGTAAAGTTGAAAGAATTTTAGGATTTAAAGCAAAATACACTGTTGATTTTGGCATTAAGGAAATAATTAAAAATATAAAGAAAAACAAAAAAAAATTTAATGAATTGAAAAAACTAGGTAACTTTATTTTATATTATGGAAAAAAAGAAAATTGATTTATATCCGCCAAGAATTGCAAAGAGTTCAATAAAATATTTTAAAAAGTGTATAGCCACAAGTATGGTTTCGACTGGCGGAGATCTAATTTCCGATTTCGAAAAAAAAATCAAAAATTATACAAAAAGTAAATACACAGTAGCTTTTAATTCTGGTACATCTGCTTTAGATATTGCTTTTAAAGCTTGTAAAATTCAAGAAAATACTGAAGTGATCGCACCCACATTAACGTTTGTAGCAACTATAAATGCAATTTTATACAACAAATGCTTACCTGTTTTTATGGATTGCGATGAATATTATAATATCGATATTAACAAAGTTTTGAGATTTTTAAAAAATGAAACTTTTATTAAAAACAAAAAAACATTTAATAAAAAAACAAAAAAAATTATTTCTTCAATCGTAGTTACTCATGTTTGGGGTAATGCTGTCGACTTACAAAAATTATTAAGAGAGTGTAAATTAAGATATATTAAATTAATAGAAGATGCGAGTGAAAGTTTAGGAACGTTTTATAAAAAAAAATTAATACACACGGGAACACTTGGAGATGTTGGTGTTATTTCGTTTAACGCAAATAAGATTATTACATCTGGTGGCGGAGGCATGCTACTTACCCAAAAAAAAGAAATTTCTGACAGAGCTTATTATTTATCAACTCAGGCTAAAAATGACTCGTTTAACTTTGTTCATAATGAGGTTGGCTATAACTATAGAATGATAAATATTGCTGCAGCTCTTGGTCTGTCACAATTTGAAAGTTTAAAATATTTTTTATCGAGAAAAAAAAAAATTAGACAAATATATTTAAAAAAAATTGATAAAACAAAAAATTTTAAATTAAATTTAGTTCCTGATTATGCTCAAAATAATTGTTGGATGAATCTAGTTCAAGTTTCCGGTGATGGTAATTTTCAAAAAAAAATTATAAAAAAATTTATTAAAAATAACATTTTTGTCCGACCAGTATGGAAGTTAAATCATACACAAAAAATATTTCAAAACTTTCAGTCATATAAAATAAAAAAAGCTTACGATTTATTTGAAAAAAGTATTTGTTTGCCATCGTCACCGTTTTTAACTAAACACGAATTAAAAAAAATAGTTAGTTGTTTAAATGAATAAAATTATAATTATTGGATCAGGCGGTCACGCAAAAGTTTGCTTAGAAACTATTTTAAGCACTAAAAAATACAAGATTATTGGATTTATTGATAAAAAAATAAAAAAAAAAATACTTGATTATAAAATTATCGGAAATGATAAGGATCTTCCAGGCTTAAGAAAGAATGCAAAATTTGCCTGTATAGGAATTGGACAAATAAAAAATTTTTTAGTAAGAGAAAAAAAATTTAATCAGCTTAAAAAATTAAAATTTATTTTACCAAAAATTATTTCTTCATATGCAATTGTTTCTAAATTTTCAAAAATTGGTGAGGGAACTATTGTAATGCATGGAGCAATTATTCACCCTGGGGCTAAAATTGGGAAAAATTGTATTATAAATACTAATTCTATTATTGAGCATGACGTAGAAGTAAAAGATAATTGTCATATATCAACTAAGGCTATTATTAATGGAAACAGCACTATAGAAAAAAATTCCTTTATTGGTAGTGGCAGCGTAATAGTAAACAATATTTCCGTAAAAAAAAATAGCTTCATAAAAGCTGGCTCAATCATAACTAATTAAATTAAATGAAAAAAACCATAATTATTGCAGAAGGGGGTGTAAATCATAATGGAAAAGTTTCATTAGCAAAAAAAATTATTACAAAAGCTAAAGAAGTTGGAGCAGATTATATTAAATTTCAATTATATGATGCAGATGCGTTGTCTACTTCGAAAGCTAATAAAGCAGATTATCAAAAAAAATTCAATAAAAATGAGACCCAAAAAGAAATGTTAAAAAAATATCAAATGTCTCTTAATCAGATGTTAGATATAAGAAAATTTGCGAGAAAAAAAAAAATTAAATTTATGTTATCTGTTTTTGATAACGTTTCAGTAAAAAATCTCAAACTATTCAAACTTGATTATATTAAAATTCCATCTGGGGAAATTGATAATTTTCCAATGTTGGCTGAAGTTACTAAAATAAATTCAAATATTATTATTTCAACTGGAATGTCTACTGTTAAAGAAATCAAAAAAACACTACTATTTCTAAAAAAAAGAATAAGAAATAATAAAAAAATTTTTGTTTTACACTGTAATTCCTCATATCCGACTCCGCCTGAAGATGTAAATATAGGAGTAATTGATCAATTCAAAAAAATATTTGGACCTAACATTGGATTTTCAGATCATACAATTGGACCAGAGGCATCAATATTGGCAGCGGCAAAGGGAGCAAAGATAATTGAAAAACATGTAACACTTGATAGAAAAATGACCGGCCCAGATCATTCCTCTAGCCTGGACTTTAATCAATTTAAATCACTTGTTTCTTCAATAAGAATAGTCGAAAAGTTTTTTTCATCACAAGATAAAATTATAACAAAAAGTGAAAAGAAAAATATTCAATATGTCAGGAAATCTATTGTTGCAAAAGAAAAAATTATAAAAGGAGAAAAGTTTTCTCTTAGCAAATTGTGCATTAAAAGACCTGGGAATGGTCTCAAACCTGCTTACATATTTAAATTAATTAAAAAAAAATCAAAATATAATTTTAAAAAAGATGATTTAATTAGAATATGAGGAATTTGCTTATAGTTACTGGATCTAGATCTGAGTATGGTTTGTTAAGAAACCTTTTAATAGAAGTTAAGAGATCAAAAACAATAAATTCCTTTTTAATAGTTACTGGAACTCACTTATCAAAAAAGTATGGCTCTACACTTAATGAAATAAAAAAAGATAAAATTAAGATTGATACAAAATTAAATCTTAAATTCACAAAAAATGAGAATAAGGATATGAGAGAAAACTCTCTATCAATAATCGATAAAGTTTCACAAATATTATTAAAAAAAAATATTGATATGTGTATATTATTAGGAGATAGATACGAGGTTTTTTCTTCAGCTGTAGCATGTATTCTAAACGATGTGAAAATTGCCCACGTTCATGGGGGAGAGCTGTCCGAGGGATCGAAAGACGATGTTTTCAGACACTCGATTACAAAAATGTCAAATTTACATTTTGTAGCAACAAGCGAATATAAAAAAAGAGTTTTGCAATTGGGGGAAGAGTCAAAATTTGTATTTAACGTTGGGGCACTATGTAATGATACAATAAGAAAAGTAAAATTTCTTAATAAAAAAAAATTTTTAAAAAAATATAATTTAAAATTTGATAGAACCTTACTTATTTGTTGTCATCCTGAAATATTAAAAAAACAAAATAGAATCCTTATCAACAATCTTTTAAATATTTTAAAAAATAAAAAAAATATAAATATTATTTTTACTTATCCAAATTCTGATCCGGGCAGTGATTATATAATCGAAAGATTTAAAAAATTTATTAAAGAAAATGAAAATTCTAAAATTTATAAATCTTTAGGTCATGAATTATTTCTTCAATTTTTAAAAAATAGCGATTGTATAATTGGAAATTCATCTAGCGGTATAATTGAAGCACCTTTGCTAGGCACTCCGTCAATAAATATAGGAGATAGACAGAAGGGAAGATTATTAAGCAAAACAGTCTTTCAATGTTCAAATCAAGTAAATAAAATTAAAAATTTAATTAATATGACTTTAAAAAAAGAGCGAAATTTTAATCAAAAATGCGCTTATAAGGGAACAAATGTTTCAAAAAAAATCTTGAAAGTAATTGAAAATGTTAAATTAGATCAATTAAATCTTAAAAAGTTCAATGACATTTAATCCAAAAAAAAAATTAGTAATTTACAGCGGAGCTCCAATTAGTTATGAAAATAGTATTAGAAAGTACGGTTTTCATAAAATTCCAAAAGGGAAATTCGATGTTCAAGTAGTTGATGGTTCAGAAATATTTCATGATAAAAAATTAATTAATCAGTTTACTAAAGCTTCAAAAAAAAGTGACAGGTATAATGCTGATGTTAAATTTAAAAATGTGAAGGATTTTGAAAATTTTTTCACAAACCTGGATAAAAATACTTTAGTTATTGTTATTAATCGAGGTTTAATTAATTCTCCATTTCATCTAAATAATTTCGATTTAGACATATTAAATTCTTTAAAGATAAAATATGTTTCAAACAGGTATTTACATCTTAATTTAGACTGTAATTTTAAAAAATTTTCAGTTCTCAATATTTTTAAAATAATTTGGAATTTATTAATGAAGATTTTAGATTTATTCAAAAATTTTAAATTAAAACCATATTGTTATATTGGAAGTGGAAACTTATTTGCACAAAAAAAATTAAAAAAAAAAATTATTTGCACATCAAATTATATTAATTTTGAGGTTAAGAAAAATAGTAAAAGGAATTATATTTTATACGTTGATGAAGGTGTAAATCAATCTCGCGATACGATTTTATACGGTGCTTTATTTAAAAAAGTAAAAAATGAAAAAAAATTTATAAAAGACTTAAATATCTTGTTCTCTTTGCTAGAAGAAAAATACAACGTACCTGTAATTATTGGATCATCAAATAAGTATTTTTATAAAAAAAATCCCTTCAACAACAGAAAAATTATTTATGCAAAAACCTCTAACCTTATACATAATGCGAAAATAATCTTGGGACATAAATCATCTGTTCTATACCAACTTTTATTCTCAAATAAACCAGCTTTAATTCTTAAACACAAAGAGTTTAATCTTGCAAGAAGAATTCTTATAGACTTATTTGCAATAAACGCTTTAAATCAAAACTCTTTTTTTATAGAAGATATTAATGAAAAAAAATTTTTAGATTTTAAAGTTGATAGAAATTTTAGGTCTAAAATTCTTAAAAAACATTTTATATCCAATAAAATGAAAAGTAAAAATTTTAGCTATTACTTTTTAAAAGAAATTAAAGGATTTAATTAATCATATTATAAAATGAAAAAAAACTTAAAAAGACTGTTTATAGGACCTAATACGAGTATTTTAGATACATTAAAATTATTAAATCAGTCAAAAGAAAAATGTCTAATAGTGGTAAATAAAAATCGACAATTTCTAGGGACAATTACTGATGGAGATATAAGAAGAGCAGTAATAAAAACAAAAGAGTTTAAAAGTAACATAAGTAGAGTTTATAAAAAAAATGCATACGCTGTTCATACTAATAAAATAAAAAAAAGTAATATTATTAAAGTTATTGAAAAGAAACAATTTTCTATAGTGCCAATTTTAAATACAAAAAAACAACCAATCAATTATTTCTCGATTAAAGAAAAAAATAATTTTAAAACTAAAAAAGAAATATTTCCAGTTATGATCATGGCAGGCGGTCTAGGGAAGAGGATGCAACCCTTTACATCAATACTTCCGAAACCACTAATTCCAATTAATGGGAAACCTGTAATTATTCATATAATGAATCTATTTAAAAAATTTGGTTTTAGTAATATCAATATTTCACTAAATTACAAAAGCAACATACTAAAGTCCTATTTGAATGAATTAAAAAAAGTTTTTTCGTTAACTTTTTATGAGGAGAAGAAACCTTTAGGCACAGCAGGAATTTTAAAAAAAGTCAGTTTCACAACTGAAAATTTTTTTCTTATAAACTGTGATGGTTTGTTTAATATAAATTTAAATCGTTTAATAGAATTTCATAAAGAAAATAAAAACGATCTTACAATTGTAGCCTCACTTAAGAATTTCAAAATTCCTTATGGAGTTTGTGTTTTAGGAGAAAAGGGAGTTTTAAAAATTATCAATGAAAAACCAAGCGAGTCATTTATTGCAAACACTGGATTTTATTTATGTAGAAGCAAAATTCTTAAAAATTTACCTAATAAAAAAAAATTTGATATGGATGAGGTAATCCAGAAATTAATCAAAGGAAGAAAAAAAATATCTGTTTTTCCTATCAAAGATAAGGATTGGAAAGATACAGGTAATTGGTCAAGTTATTTTGATATATTTAAAAAAAATGCAGAAAATTAACATATTAATCGTAGGTTACGGGGCAATTGGAAAGCAATATCATTCTTTATTACTTAAAAATTTTAAAAAATATCAAATAGTTATTGTTTCAAAACATAAAAAAAAATTTCAAAAGAACTCTGAAGTAATTTTTGAAAAATCACTAGCTTACGTTTTAAAAAAATATGAAATTTATGCTGCTATAGTCTGCTCACCTTCGTCTGAGCATTTATTACAATTAAACACACTTCTAGCTAATAATATACATGTCTTAGTAGAAAAACCATTGTTTGATAAACCAATTAAAAAAAAAAAATTTAATAAATTAATTAATATAATAGAAAAAAATAGACTAATTGTTGTTACAGGATATCTTTTAAGACATCATCCTTTAATAATTAAATTAAAAAAAGAGCTTAAGGCCCATTCAAAAAAAAATATTATTAATATTGAAATGAACACCACCTCATACCTGCCTAATTGGCGCTCTACTCCATATCAATTTAGTGTATCTGCACAAAAAAAACTTGGCGGTGGAGTCTTAAATGAACTTAGTCATGAAATTGATTTAATTCATAATTTATTTGGGATGCCTAAGTCATGTTTTGTCAGAATAATGAATACAAAAAAACTTAGGATTGACGTTGAGGACGTAGCAGAGGCTGTAATAAATATTGACTCAAAATTAAAAATTTTCTTACATTTGGATTTTAGCAATTACTCTGAAGCACGTTATATAAAAATAAATTATAAACATCATTATTTACTTTTAGACTTTATCAAAGGAAAATTAATTAGAAGAGAAAAAAATAAAACAGTTCAAAGCTTTGTTAAAATAAACAAACCTAGATTACTGCTTAAACAATTTAATTTTTTTTTACAATCTATAAATCAAAAAAAATTTTCTAGTGAAAATTTTATATCCTCTGCTAAAGTATCTTATTTAATAGGAAGATTAAAAAAATCAAGTTCCTCTAATTCAGAAATCAAAATATCTTAAATGAAAAAAAAAATTTTCGCATTTATTTTTGCAAGAAAAAATTCAAAGCGAATTAAAAATAAAAATATAAGAAAAATAAATGATAATGAACTAATCAATTACACTATTGATTTAGCTAAAAAAATTAAATTAATTGATAAAATTTTTGTTTCGACCGACTCCAAAAAGATTATTAATTTAGCCAAAAAAAAAAATATTAACTATATCTTAAGACCTAGAAAATTATGCACTAGCTATTCGCAGGAAATTCTGTCATGGAAACATTCAATCAAATTTTTAAAAAAAAAAAAAGAAAAATTTGATTATTTTTTGAGTTTGCCCCCAACTTCTCCATTAAGAAATAAAGGAGATATCATAAAACTTATTAAAAATTTTTCCAAGTTTAAATCAGATTTAGTTATTACTGTAACCAAAACTAATAGAATTCCTTATTTCAACATGGTAAAAATTAATAAATATGGATTTGCAAATATAGCTGAAAAAAAAAAAGATTATTCAAAAAAAAATATATTTGATATTACAACAGTGGGATATATATCTACTCCAAAATACATATTAAAAAGTAAAAATATTTTTAAAGGGAAAGTAAAATCAATTTTGATACCACGAGAAAGGGCTTTAGATATTGATGATGAATATGATCTAAAATTAGCAAAATTATTATTAAAAAGATGAAAAAAAATATAGTTGTTATTGGTGGTAGCGGTTTAATTGGTTCTCAAATAATTCAAAGGTTTGAAAAGAACATAGGATACAATGTTATAAATGTTGACATAAACAATAAGAATAAATCAAACTTTTTTAGAGGAAATATCTGTAGTGAGAAATCTATTTCAATAGTTTTAAAGAAGATTATAAAAAAATTTAAGAAGATACATACTGTTATCAATCTTTCCTATCCTAGAAATAAAAACTGGGGAAAAAAATTCGAAAATACTAAAGAAAAAGATTTAAAAGAAAATTTATTTAATCAACTTGGAAGCTCAATTATTTTGGCGAAAGCAATATCAAAGTATTTTTTAAAACAAAAATACGGTAATTTGATTTATTTCTCGTCAATTCAAGGAATATCGGCTCCTAAATTTGAGCATTATATAAATACTAGTATGGTATCTCCTATTGAGTACAGTGCAACAAAAGCAGGAATAATAAATATCACTAAATATCTTGCTAAATATTTTAAAGGCAAAAACATAAGAGTTAATTGCATTAGCCCAGGAGGCATATTTAATAAACAACCAAAAAATTTTTTAAAAAAATATAGACATTCTTGTCTATCAAAAGGCATGTTGGATAGTAAAGATTTGATTGGATTGGTGGAATTTTTAGTTTCAGAAAAATCCAACTATATAAATGGACAAAATATTGTAATTGATGATGGTTGGAGTTTATGAGCTTAGATTTTAGTTATAAAAATATGTTCAAGATTGAGAATTTTTATTTTCAAAATTGTGCAACATCAAGAATTGAAAAAATGATTCTTCAATATGAAATCTTTAAATTAGCTTCAAAAGTGAAAGGGGATATAGCAGAATTTGGAGTATTTAAGGGGATCAGTCTTTTAAGATTAGCAATTTTTAAAAAAATGTTATGTAAAAATAAGAACTTATTTGGTTTCGATACCTTTGATCAATTTCCAATAGCTAAAAATAAGAAAGATCAAAAACAAAGATCTAAATTTATTAAAGAAGCCGGTTCAAAATCTATTGCAGTCTCATCTTTAAAAAAAATACTTAAAAAAAAAAATTGTTATCACAAAATAATTCTTATTAAAGGAAATATTTTTAAAACTCTTCCAAAATTTATAAGCAAAAATAAAAAAAAAAAATATTCTCTTATAAACCTAGATTTAGATCTTTACGAACCAACAAAATTTGTTTTAGAAAATATTTTTTCAAAAATATCAAAAAAAGGATATTTAATTTTAGATAATTACAAAAGTTTTTTTGGAGAAACAAAAGCAGTTGATGAGTTTTGCAAAAAAAAATCAATTAAAGTTAAAAAAAAAATATTACTTAACAAACCAATTTATTTTCTCCAAAAAAAATGAGATGCTTAGTTACAGGAGGATCAGGATTTATCGGATCACATTTAGTTGACGAACTTATAAGGCAAAAGCACCAGATAACAGTTTTAGATAAGATATTAACTAAAAATCTTAAAAATAAAAAGATTAAATTTGTTAGAACAAATTTATCTAATGAGAAACAATTAAAAAAAGCATTTAAAAATCAAGATGTTGTTTTTCATTTTGGAGGCTTGAGTGGAATAAACGAGTCAATGATAAATCCATTAAGAACGGCAGAGTATAACATAATGGGTACAATAAGATTATTGAAATTAGCAAAAGAATTTAGGATTAAACGCTTTATATTTGCAAGCACTGTTTATGTAAACAGTGAGCAAGGAAGTTTTTATAAATCCAGTAAAAGAGCAGCAGAAGATTTTATTGAGGAATATAGAAAAAAATACAAACTGGATTTTACTATTTTAAGATTTGGAACTGTTTATGGGGAAAGAGCAAGTAGTGAAAATAGCATTGACAAAATTCTCAACAAAGCTTTGAAAAAAAAAAAAATAATTTATAGCGGAAATATAAAAAGTATTAGAGAATATATTCATGTCAAAGACGCAGTTAAAGCTACGGTGAGAATTTTAAAAAAAAATTTCATGAATAAGTATATTAACATAACTGGAAGTAAGAAATTTCCAGTTGTTAAAGCTTTGAAAATAATAAGAAAAGAATTAAATTTAAATACTAAAATTATTTATGAAAATAAAAAAGAGGAAGGCCACTATATTAACACACCAGATAATTTAAAACTTAAAAAAGCGACAAAAATTAAAATAAAAAAAAGTATACCTTTTCATATTGGTATAAGAGAAATTATTAAAACAAAAAAAAAATGATTGTAGCAATTATAATTGGTAGAAAAGGAAGTAGGGGATTTCCTGGTAAAAATACTTATAAAGTTTTAGGGAGAAGTTTATGCGAATATCCATTGATTGCTGCAAAAAAATCTAGATTTATAGATAAAATTTATATTGCAACTGATTGTAGCAAAATTAAGAGGGTTAGCACAAAATATAACGTGGAATTTATTGAAAGACCAAAAAAACTTAACACAGCAAAAGCGTTAGGAGATCATGTATTTGAATATTCATTTAAACAAGTTAAAAAACAAAATAAAAAAAAAATTGAGCTAGTTGTTTTGCTTTTTGCTAATGCACCAACAATAAATTATCGACTAATTGATAAGGGAATTGGAATATTAAAAAGAAAAAAAAACTTTGATTCAGCTGTTACAACTTCAGTTTATAATATGTGGAGCCCCTTAAGAGCTAGAAAACTTCAAAGTAATGGAACATTGAAACCATTTGTTGATTTTAATTATTTTGGAAACCCAAAGACATTAAATTGTGATAGAGACTCACAAGGAAATGTATATTATGCGGATATGTCCTTATCGGTTGTTAGACCAAAATGTTTAGAGAATCTAGAGGATGGGTTACTACCTCAAAAATGGATGGGTAAAAAAATTGCCCCAATATTTTCATGGGGAGGTTGTGATGTAGATTTCAAATGGCAAATTCCAATGGTAGAATATTGGTTACTCAAAAATGGATTTAAAAAAAATGAAAATAGAAAAAAACTCCTATAATAAAAACAAAAGTTTTTTAAGCATTAAGCAGAGCAAGTTATCTAAACTTAATGATAATATTTATGCTCAGTTGAAAAAATGTTTAAATGATAAAAAATTAATTTCTAAAATAAATCAGAGTCATTTACCAATTATTGAAAAATTAAAAGATGATTTATTTCCAGAAGACTTGGAAAACAAACAAATTAAATTTAAAATTACTGAGAATAATCTTAAAGAGATTGAACTTCTTGAATATGATAATTTGTTAAAATTTCTTGTGCATAGGTACCGATATGACATATATCCCCAAACATTAGAGTTTGATGATTATCCACCTTACTTACAAATTGAGCCAACTTCTTTTTGCAATTATAGATGTGTTTTTTGCTTTCAATCAAACCCAAATTTTTCAAAAAGAAAAAATGGTTTTATGGGTCATATGACATATGAAACTTTTAAAGATATAATTGATCAAGCAGAAAATAATATAGAGTTCATTTCTTTAGCCTCAAGAGGTGAACCGTTGATATGTAGAGATATAGAGAAAATGTTAGCTTATACTAGAAATAAATTTTTAAATTTGAAAATAAATACCAATGCCTCCGTACTAACTGAAAAAAAGATTCACTCTATTTTGCAAAGTGGCGTAAAAACACTAGTTTTCTCAGCCGACGCAGCTAACGAAAAGCTTTATGAAAAATTAAGAGTTAATGGAAGTTTTAAAAAAATACTGAAAAATATAAGACTTTTTAAACAAATAAGAGAAAAACATTATCCTAAAGCAAAAATAATTACTAGGGTTTCCGGAGTTAAAGTAAATGAGTCACAAAAATTTAATGACATGGAAAATTTTTGGAACGAATTAGTTGATCAGGTAGCTTTCGTTGATTATTGCCCGTGGGAAGATGTTTATTCATCTAAACAAAATAAAGTACAAACTCCTTGCTCAGAGCTTTGGAGAAGAATGTATATTTGGTGGGATGGATTAGCTAATCCATGTGAAGTGGATTTTAAATCTATGTTACAACTTGGTAAGATCAAAGATTTAGGAATTAGTTCACTTTGGACAAGTAAAATTTATAAAGATTTAAGAACCAAACATACGTCAAAATTAAGAGGTGATTTGGATCCTTGCAACAAATGTGTAGTTGTTTAACTAGAGTCATATAAAAGTGAAAATTCTAATTACAGGTGGGTTAGGTTTCATAGGTAGTGCTGTATCCAATTTTCTTGAAAAAAAACATACAGTTTATATTATTGATAAAAAAAAAGATAAAAGAAAAAATTATTATAACTGTGATTTATCAAATAAAAGAAAATTAAATAAAATTAAAATTAAAGATATTGATATAGTTTTACATTTTGCTGCGCAAACCTCAGTAGCAAAATCTTTTGAAGACCCTTATAATGATTTAAATTCGAATATTTTAGGAACATATAATTTATTAAATTGGTGCAACAGAAACAAAATAAAGAGAATATTTTTTGCCTCAACTTACAATGTTTACACCGAAAAACCCAAAAAAATTTTTTATAGTGAAAAAGATGAATGTTTTCCAAATTCATTTTATGGAATAAGCAAACTAACAAATGAAATGTATTTAAAACTATTTTGTAATGAAAACAAAATTAAATGGAATATATTGAGAATTTTTAACGCCTATGGACCAAATCAAGAATATACTGACTATCATGGTTTAATTAATATTTATCTTTATATGGCTAAAAAAAAGGGGATAATTTTATGCAAGGGTAAATTGAATAGGATTAGAGATTTTATTCATATAGACGATGTCACTAACGCAATTAATTTATTAATTAACTCAAAAAAAAATAACAATGAAATCTTTAATATTGGAACAGGAATGCCAATAAATCTAAAAGATTTAATAAAAATTATATCAAAAATTCTTAAGAGAAAAATCCTTATTAAAGAAAAAAAAGGTACAAAAGGGGATTTTCAATTTTGTAGCGCTAATATTACAAAGATTCGAAAAAAACTTAAATTTAATCCTAAATGGAATTTAATAAATGGACTCTCGAATGTAAATGAGTCTCTAAATAAAAAAAATGAAAATTTCAGTTTCTAATATTGCTTGGTATCAAGATCCAAAAAAATTTACAGAATTTTTAAGTTTTTTACAAAATTTAGATTGTGATGGTGTTGAAATAGCTCCATCAGCTATTTGGAACGAGCCAATTGAAAGTACAATAAATGAAAGAAATATTTTTAAGAAAAACATAAAAAAATTCAATTTAGAATTTATTGGTTTTCATTCGCTTTTATTTTCAAAACCGAATTTAAAATTATTTAAACATCACAGTTTGAGACTTGAAACTAAAAAATATATTTTCAATTTAATAGATTTATGTTCAGATTTAGAAGGAACAAAATTAGTTTACGGCTCTCCTAAAAGTCGAGAATTGTGTGGAAGAAAATATCAAGACTGCAAAAATCAATCTTTAGAAGACTTTTATGAAATTGCAGAACATTCAAAAAAAAGAGGAACGATTTTTTGCATAGAACCGCTTAGCATTAAAGAAACAGATTTTATAACATCTTTAGAGGAAGGAGCAGAAATAATAAAACATATTGATCATCCAAATTTAAAATTACATTTAGATACAAAAGTTTTGTTTGGAACAAAAAAAGATTTCAAATCAATGATATTTGCATATAAAGATATTATCAAACACGTTCATGTTGGAGATGAAAATCTTATGGCACCAGGTACAACTAATGCAGAACATCCAGAGATAGGGAATTGTTTGAGAGATATAAATTATAAAGGTTTTATTACTTTAGAAATGAGAAGAGATCTTAAAAATATAAGGGGATCTATTGAAAAAGGAGTTAAGTTTATTAGAGAGAACTATATAAATAAATGAGAGATAAAATATTCATTCTAGGCGCCAGCAGTGATTTTGGTATTGACCTAATAAAATCGTTATTAAGGAAAAAAAATTGCTTAATAGGTTTACATTGTTACTCTGGTAAATCTAGAATTGAGAAAGTTTTACTTAAAAATAAAACTGAGAATAAGATTAAAATTTTTCAATCAAATTTAGACAGCCAAAATAAATGCCATAAACTTTTTAATAATTTTTTAAGATGGTCAGGAGGAATAAATAAATTTTTACAATTAAATGGAAATGTTTCAAAAGTTACTAATTGGTTAAATCTTCGTCAAAATGATTTTGAAAATGATATAAGAACAAACCTATCATCTGTCTTTTATATTTCTCAAAAAGTATTTAAAAGTATGAAAAAAAAAGGGGGAAAAATTATTTTAACAAGTACGAGTTCTGCAATTCATGGGGGAGGAGAAAATAGTTTAGCGTATGGGATTAGTAAATCTGGAATTATTTCTTTAACAAAAGGTCTAGCAAGATTTGGTGCAAAAAACAATATTATAGTAAATGCAATAGCACCTGGTTTTATTGAAACTCGATTTCACACAAAGGTAATGAAAAGAAATAAAGAAGATCTAAAAAAAAGAGCAAAACTTACTAAATTACTCAGAGCTGGCAAAGCAAGCGATATAACAAGTTTAATATTGTTTTTACTTTTTCAAAATAATTATATTACTGGCGAGGTTATACCAATTGACGGAGGAGATTGGATTTAATATGTACGATTTTACATACGGAAATATAACTTCAATAAAAAAAGACCCAGAAAAATTTCTACTTTTTGTTAAGCACTTATTACCAAGATTTTTAAACAGTGTACCTGATTCTATATGTTTAAATATTTTTGCCTCTTTAAAAAAATTGAGAAAAATAAAGAAAAAAAATTTAATTATATTAGAAACTGGATGTGGTGCTAGCACTTTAGCTTTATTTCTACATTGTGCTATTAATGGAGGAAGATTATTTTCATGGGATACTAATCAAACCAAAGGGAGTTTAGTACGATCAGTTATCAACGAGTCAATTTCGAGGCTGTTAAATGTAAACGTTAATAATATATGGACATTTGTTGGAACCTCAAGTACCAGCCCATTCACTGGTATAGGTATACTTAAAGAACTTTCCTTAAAAGCAGATTATTGTTTTTTAGATAGCGCTCACAATATGGAGCATCTATTGAGCGAACTAAAACAAATAGACAATATTTGTTCAAAAAATTTCTTTATTGCACTCGATGATGTATATACAAATCAAGCAAAATATAATTATCCATATATTAACATGGTAAGAAATAAAATTGGCCTTAAAGAAATTAAAAGTAAAAAAGAAAATATTTCTAAAACATTTTTTGAAGAAGTAACTAATTTTTACAAAAGAAAAAATTATAATCTAAAATTAATAAAAAACGAGATTAAGGGAAAAAAAATATCTAAAGATATTTATCTAGATTATTATAATTCTGATTTTAATTTTATGAAAAAAGTCGGACTAGTGAAAAATCCTCAACAAAGGTTTGCAATTTTTAACATAAATAAGAAAAATAAATAATTCGATTAACTATGAAAAAAATATCATACGGAAAAAATGTTTACGGTTCTCAAGAAATTAAAGCTGTTTTATCAACTTTGAAGAAAACAACTCAAATGGGCCTATCAGTTGAAAAATTTGAGAATAAAATAAGTAAAATTTTCTCAAAAAAATATGGTTTAATGGTAAATTCTGGCTCATCTGCTTTAATTCTTGCTCTCAAAGTTTTAAATTTCAAAAAAGATAGTGAAATTATTACTCCCTGTCTAAATTTTGGAACAGCTATTTCTTCAATTATTTTGTCTAATTTAAAACCTATTTTTGTTGATTGTGAAGTCAGAACTCTTCAAATTGATCCAAAAAAAATTGAAGAAAAAATTTCAAAAAATACTAAGGCATTATTAATTCCTAATTTAATTGGCAACATACCTGAT
>MDSV01056321.1_pt1 | contig 27872 bp, 16 predicted proteins | sample 810851 | NCBI WGS metagenome assembly MDSV01 (sample SAMN05326640, study PRJNA326480) | marine metagenome | isolation source: seawater | place: Atlantic Ocean: North East | collected 2012 | reverse complement strand
TCTCACGGCAAGCTGAAGCGCTTCTGCGTGGACTGCAACCCCTGCCCGCATGGCAAGCTGAAACGCGACTGCGTGGACTGCAGCGGCTGCTCTCACGGCAAGCTGAAACGAAACTGCGTACACTGCAACCTCTGCCCGCACGAGAAGCACAAATACAAGTGCGCGGCCTGCAAAGCGGCTCGCGCGGGGTATCCTGCTCCGCCCGAGGTCAAGCCCGACCCCGAGGTCAAGCAGGAGCCGTTCACCATCCGCGGCTCCTTCGGCCTCGACGGGTGAAAGACACCACGGACCTTCGTCGTCCACGGAGCACCGCGCGGGCCGTCGAAGGCGAAAGCGTCGTCGGGGGAGAAAAAAGCGACGCGCGCCGCGCGACGCGCTGAACGAACGTCTGGCGCATCAGTAGGCGAGTTAGTCACCTAGTAGGCTACCTGCGTCGCACGTGGTTGGTTACGTCGTACGCGATGAAGACAGAGACGCGTGCGAAACGAAACCCTGATACACGCCCCGAGGTCCGTCTCTCACCTCCTACCTCCGCTTCGATCCCCCGCGCTCGCGCGACGCCGCCTCCGATTTCCGCTTCAGCCCCCGCACCATCGCGCTTAACGCCGCGTCGCCGGCGCCGTTTCGGGAAGAAAACGCGCCGTTTTCGGATGATTTCCGCGGCTCTTCGCCGCGTTCGCCGCGAGAGCCGCTGACTTTGTCGCCGTCATGAGTCCGCGCGTTCTTCCGCTGACGCCGCCGCGCGCGTTCCTCGGCGATGAAGTCGGCGGCTTTGGTTTCCCGGAACCGCGGATCCGTCGGGTCGAGCGCGAACTTCTCCGACTCGAACAACCCGGCGAAGCGATCGTCCGAGACGTCCACCACTTTCGTACGAGGCGCGCTTTTCTCGTCGTCCTCGTCGTCGCTCTCGCGCCGCCGCGCGTCCTTGCCTCGAAGCTTCTTCTTCTCCGCCAAACGCGCCTTGCGCGACTTCTTCTTGGACAAAACGGGCGCGAGCGCTTCGGCGGAGGCGCCGTCTCGCTTTCTCGTCGCGCGCGTTTCGTTCGCGCCGCCGCCGAGGCCCAAGTCGTCGTCCATCATGAGCAACTCCAGGTCCGCGCGTTCCTTCGCGGTCTCGGGATCGTCCGCCGAGTGTTGAGCCCGGCGTTTCGAAGCCTTCTTGGACTCGCGCTTCGTCAGCGCGAAGACGTCGTCGTCGCGAGAGCTTCTCGCGCGCGAGGCGTTTTTTCGCCCCTCGCCGACGACGTCGTCGCCCGAGTCGTCGTCGGCGACGGCGTCGAAGTCGACGTCGCCGTCGTCCGCGAAGAACGGGTCGTCGAACCCGCTGAACTTCTCGTCCGCGTCGACGTCGTCCGTGCGGATCTTTTCGCCCTCCGTGTCGTCCTCCTCGCCGTCCTTCTTCTTCTGCTGCTTCTTCTTCTCGCGCTTCTCCGCTTTCTCGCGCAAACGCTTCTCCCAAACCGTTTCTTTCGCTCCCTCGCCGCTCAACTCTTTTTTGCGGCGCCGCATCTTCTCCCCGAGCTCCTCCAAGCCGGCGTGGAACGTCACCTCCATGTCCCCGCCGCCGCCGCGCCCGGAAGCCGCGCGGCGCCTCGTGGCTTTGTCCCCGTATCGGTTCTGCGCGTCCCCCACGTCGCCGCTCCCCCACGCCGCGCGCTTGAACCCTTCCTCGCTCGCCGAGTCGCCGGCGTCGGAATCGCCAGGGTCATCGTCCCCGCCCGAGTCGGAATCGTTGTCGCCGCCGGAGTCGTCCTCCCGCGCCCCGCCGCCCGTCTCGTCCCCGCCGCCGAGCAGCTTCGCCAGGTACGCCTTCTTCGCGGCAGCCGCGTCCGCCTCCGAGAGCCGCTCGCGCTTCTTCGGTTTCCCCGAAGTCGCCGACTTTTTAGTCAGCCGTCCCGGAACGGGCGCCGCGAATTCCTCTTCGGACTCGGACGACTCGCTCGCGCTCGCCATGTACGCGGCGAAGTCCTCGTCCTTCAGCTTGTCCTCGGTGAGCTTTCGCGCGAACGCTTTTTTGCGCGCCGGGTCGTCGTCGTCCCAGGACAGCTTGACGTTGGTCTGCTGCAGCGCCTTGACCTGGAACTCGGGGGGCTCGTAGTCGCTCGGAACGGACGAGGCTTCGTCCCGCACGTCTCGTCCCTCGAAGCTCTGGCCGTTCGGCACGTACCGCAGGTCGAGCTTATTCGCCGAACGCTCAAACTCCAACCCGTCGCACGCCGCGTACACCGCGCGCGCCGTCTCCGCCGAGTCGCACTCGCAGATGGCGTAGTAGTACGTCATGCGGTCCCGCTCGTACTGCCGCATGCGCTCGCGGACGGCGTCCGCGTCCTCCTCGGCGTCGGACTCCGACTCGGACGAACTCGTAAAAGCATCAGACGCGGAATCGTCCGGGTCGACGCTCGAGCGCGCATTCGCCGATGCGTTCGCGACGCCGCTCTTTCGTCGCGCCTTCTTCTTCTTCGCGCTCTCGCGCGCCGCCGCGTCCCCGGCGGACTTGCCGAACGCCGCCAAAGGCCCGTGCCTCGCCTCTTCCGCCATGCGCTTCAAACCGAAGTCGCTGGGGTACACCGTGACTCGCCGCACCGCCCCGCTCTGAGGCGCGAACGAACGCAGAACCACCAGCAGGTCCACCGCCCGAAGGTGCTGCCACTCCTGGTCGACGACGGCGAGCCGATCGGTGGCGTCGATCATCCCAGGCTCCTCGGGCTCTTCTTCGCCGTCGTCTCGTGCGTTTTTTGTCGCGCCGCCCGCGAGCATCCGGGGAATCACGCCCTCTTCGGATTCGGACACGGCGGCGCCGTCCGCGTCGGAGTCGGAGTCGGAGTCGGAGTCGGACGAATCGGAGAGGTTCGCGCCTCGCATGCGATCGCGCGACGCCTCGAGGCGGTGATCCAGATCCGACTCGGACCCCGACTCGGAGGCGGGGTCCTCCGGCGCGTCGGCGTCGGAGGGATCGTCCGCGTCGTCGTCTTCGCTCTCCGAAGGGTCGGAATCGACCTTTATCCGCGCCTTCTCCGCCTTTCCCTTCGCCTTTTTCGCCTTCGTTTTCTTCTTCGCCGCCGACTTTTTCGCCTCTCCATCCCGCCGCTCCTCTTCCTCCTCCTCCTCCTCCTCGAGGTCGTAGTACCGCTTGAGGTCGTCCGCGGCGCTCTTGCGCTTCGCCTTGTCGGTCCTGCGGCCGCGCTTGTCCCGGTTCCCGCGCGCGCCCGTCCCGAAGTTGGGGTCCGAGAACATCTTCGCGAAGCGGCCGTCGATCTTCGTCTTGTCGGTCGCCGCGGGGAAGTTCATGAACCGCGGGTCGTTGTGCAGAGCCTTAAACCGCGAGTCGCGGACGACGCCGTCGCCGGCACCATCGCCGGGCATCCTGGAGTCACGCGGAGGGACGCGGTCGTGCCGCGCGACCCCGAAACCGGACAGGCCTCTGAGTGCGTGCCGAGAGTGGATCTCGCGGAGGCGACGAGTCGGGGAAACACGACGCGTGCTTTCTACCGCCGCCGCCGCCGCGCGCCGCAGTCTCGCGGAGGAAAACGCGGCGGTGCCGTCTCGGGGGACGCGACTGGGGTATCGCGAGGGCCGCGACCTTCGCGGCGGCTCCGTCACACCCGCCCACGCCTGGAAACCATGGGGCGTGCGGAGAGGAAACGCGCGCGCGGGGAAGATGACGAAGGCGGTGCCGGTCCGGCCGCGAGCCGCGCTCCCCCGCGCGTCGACGACGCGCAGCCTCGACGCGAGGGCCATTCCGTGGATACGGTGTTAGCGCAGGGTGGGTTCGTCGGACACCGGTCGAGCGGCCCGGGTGGGTCTTCCCGGTCGGGCGGATTCCTCGGGGACGCCACCGGTTCCATCATCCCCCCCATCTTCCCGTCCACGACGTACGCGCGCGACGGGTCCCGCGGGGGCTACGACCTGAGGTGCATGCCGACGCCGCGCCGGGACGTCATCGCGGACCTCGTGAAGCACGACGACGCCGCACGACGAAGCGTAATTTCGTCGTCTTCCGAAGACGACGATGACGACGAGACGAACGAAACCCTCTCGTCGCGAGGTTTGATGTACAGCCGCCCGGACAACCCGACGTACGTGCAGACGGAGTCCGTGTTGGCGTCGCTCGAAGGCGGTGAGCACGCGGCGTTGTTTTCCAGCGGCATGGCGGCGGTGGCGGCAGTGGCGGAGGCGACGCTCGAAACGGGCGATCGCGCGGCGGTGCCCAAACACTGCTACTTCGCCGTGCGCGTGTTTTTCCAGGAGTGGTGCGCGCGCAAGGGCGTGGACTGCGTGTTGTACGACTGCGAGGTGGCCGGCGACCTGGAGCGCGCCGTGCGCGGGTCACCGGGTGAGGCGACAATGTGCAAGTTGCTCTGGATCGAGACGCCGTCCAACCCGGCGTGGCTGGTGACGGACATTCGCGCCGCCGCCGCGGCGGCGAAGCGAATCTCGCCGTCCGTGTGGGTGTGCTGCGACGCCACCGTTCTGACCCCTCTGGTGTGTCGCCCTCTGACCCTAGGCGCGGACTTGGTGATGCACAGCGCGACGAAGTACTTGAACGGCCACTCGGACGTCGTCGCCGGCGCGGTGATCTGCCGAAAGCCGTTCGGAAAGGCGCAATCGCGGACAAACGCAGAAAAAGTCTACAACGCGCGCCGATATGCGCTTTGGAACAAGGTGCTCAGCGCGCGCGCGTTGAGCGGCGCGGTGCTCGGCGCGTTCGAGGCGTGGCTTTTACTTCGCGGGCTACGCACGCTGCACGTGCGCGTGCGGGCGCAGTGCGCGACCGCGGCGGAACTGGCGCGCAGACTGGCGAAGCACCCGAAAGTTTCCTCGGTGTGCTACCCCGGTTTGGAGACGCACGCCGGCCACGCCGTCGCGCGCGCGCAGCAGAGCGCGCCGTTTCCAAACTCATCAAATGCAAACGAGGAAACGACGGAAACGGTTCCGAAGATGTTCGGCGGCATGCTCAGTGTTCGATGCGCGGGCGGCAAAGCGGCGGCCGTCTTGACCACCGCCCTCACGAAGGTGTGGTTCCCGGCGACGTCCCTGGGCGGCGTGGAGTCTCTCGTCGAGCACAGGAAAACCGTCGAGGGGCCGACGAGCGCCACGCCGGACGACCTGTTGCGGCTCTCCGTGGGGCTCGAACACGTGGACGATCTGTACGCCGATCTCGCGAACGCCTTGGAAGAAGCGCACGAGCGCATGGGGTCGTAGACACCTGCGCGCTGCTATGTACGTAGTTATGAACACTGCACGAGACGAGCGAGCCGTAGTCTATAGAGTCAAATTCTGTCGGCGGAAACACAAAGTCTTTTCTTCCATCAGTCAATGTTCAGTCGTGTCTCAGATCGGGAGATTTCCAAATCTGAGGCTCGCGTGCCCTTTCTCGGAGTGCGATGCGATACTGACATCTCATATCTAGTCGGCACCGACCGACGGATCTCGCCCGCGGCGAAGTCATTCGCGGAGGCGCGGCGAGACGGTGGAGCCGCGATGCAGGCGATGGAGACGGTCGGCCAGATCGGTCCGATCGAGGTGCCCACCCCCGCGCACGCCGTGCGTCTGCGGCGGCCGGTGTGCCTGACCGCGACCTACGTGGTGGCGTGCACGGCGCTGCTGGTTTCGGTGTCCCTCCTGCCATTCGGCTCCGGCGCGACCGCGCCCGTGGCGAACGCGCGCGGGGACCGCGAACGCGCCGGGCCGGTGGTGGAGCGACGGGAGCGCGCGAGCTCGACGCACGACGCGCGCGAGGGGAACCGACCGAGCGCGCCCCCCGATGGGCGCGACTCGGAACCCGCGGCGGGCGAGACTCGGACGCTCTCCGACGCGTACCGGCGATCGACGGACGAAGGCGAAGCCTCCGGCGAAGCCTCCGGCGAAGCCTCCGGCGAAGCGGACGCGCGAGAAATCTCGGAGCCGCCCCTGGAGGACCGTTGCGTGTTCCACGTGTACAGGCACTTGAGCAAGACGGGCGGCACGACGGTGCGGTTCGTGTTCGACCGGCAGACCGTGTTCGGCGACTTCGAGTACCCGCTGGAGTACGGCTTCGACGAGAAAAAGTGGGACGACGTTTTGGTCCGGTGGCGAAAGAAAGCCGACGCGTTTCTGTCGCGCGCGCGAGCGACGCGTTCCGACGCCGACTCGGCGGACTCGGCGCCTCCCCCGCGGACGCTCATCGAGATCCGGGGTAATTGGCCCTCCAACTGGGCCGCGGAGGCGTTTCCCGGGCGCATCTTGAGCGACGTGGAGGCGCTTCGCGCGGCGTACGGTCCCGGCGCCGAGACGAGCGGAGACACGGACGACGCGACGAGACCGTCGTGTTCGGTGACGACGTCGCTGATGCTCCGCGACCCGCTGAAGCAGTACGAGAGCTTCTGGAGGTACTACATCGAGAAGAAACAACAGAGCGGTGACGCGACGAACGACGTACGAACCGGGGGGGTTTGGCCGAACGTCGAGGGCGCGGCGTTTTGGGGGGACTCGTTCGCGGAGTGGGCGTCGCGCGTGCCCTCGATGCAGATCCGCGAAGCGCTGGGCGATAAGTGCGTGACGCAGATGCGCCAGCCCGGATTCGACGCCGAGCTCAAAGAGCTCAAAGAGCTCGAGCGCACGGCGGACCGACCGAGCGCCTCGAACGGCGCGAACGGCTCGTCGGCGCCCTCGACGCCGGGAAAAGAAACGAGACGAGACTCGTCGGTCGTTTGGGTTCGAACGGGGAACCACAGCTTCGATTCGACGACGTGCGATGTCGAGGTGACCGAGACCGATTTCGCTCGGTTCGAAGCGCTGGCGCGACGCGTCGACGTGGTGGGCGTCACCGAACGCTTCGACGCGTTTCTGTTGCGCCTCGGCGAGGTGGTCGGTTTGCGGCGGCTGGAGTACGTCAAGAGCAACGCCGCGCCGAAGCGGAAAGAGGAAAAAAGCGGGGAGACATCGGGAACGGAGTCGTCGGGAACCTCCTCTTCGAACGAAGCGCTCGCGCGTCGCGTCGTCGCCGAGGTGGCCTCGTGGGATTTCAAGGCGCACGCGTTGGCGGAACGCGCGCAGACGTCGGAAATCGCGCGAAACGCGGTCGGCGGCGAAGCCGGATTCGCGCGACGTTTGGCGGCGTTCGAAGAAAAAACCGTCGTCGCCGCGAACGGCGCGACGTTCGTCGGCGGCGCGCCCGCGCGCTCGCCGTACGTCTGGGTCAAGAGCGGTGACGTCGAAGCGTCCGGGGGAACGCTGAAACCGGTCACGCCTTCGAGTTTCACGGACGAATCCGGCGGCGGCCAAGCCGTCGCGTACATCGTCTTCGACCCGGTGACGCTGGTGCGACGCGACGACGCCGAACGCGCCGGCGCGGCGTGCGTCAAGGGGTGCACGTTCGACGCGCCGCCGCGATTACGTGCGCGGTAGCTAGCTGTGATTCATAGAGGTACCGTCATCATCACTCCAATAAGGTATTACTATTAACACCACTCTCACTCACTCCGCGCCTATCCTGGCGTCCGACAAAATCGCGCGCTCCTCGGCGAGAAAGTCGCGCCGCGCTTTCTCGTCGTTCCTCTTCTCCTCGCCCCCCTCCAGGCGCTCCTTCATCGCCTCGTAGGTGGTGTCCTTGCCGAGCACGTAGCACACCTCCTCCAGCGCGGCGACCGCGGCTTTCGCGTTCACGTCGACGTCTCGCGCCGTGACTTCCGGCACGCCCTGCTGCATCGCGCGCATGGCGTTATCGAACGCGTCCAGCCCGCCGGTCACGGCGAGCCCTTCGAACTGGTCGAACGTCGGCCGCTGCACGCGCAGGTACGCGCCGACGGCGCGGCAATCCGTTCGCACAGATACTAACGCGCCTTGGCGCAACAGAGCCCTGGCTTCCGCGTACTCGCCCACTTTCGCCAACGTCCGCGCGCGTCGCAACTCGTCGAGCGCGAGGTTCAAGCGCGTCTGCACCGCGCCGCCTTCCATGGTGTCGCTCGTCTCCTTCTTGCGCAGCGCCGCCAGCACCGCGTCGTTCGCGGCGCGCGCCGGCGAGGGAAGCGACGCGACCGACGACGAAAAAGTCGCCGCGACCAGCGCGAAGCACGCGTCCCGGCGTCCCCGGGGACGACGCGTCCCCGCGTCGCGCGCGGCGGCGGATCGGTCCGCCGCGGGGACGCGCGCGTCCAGCTCGGTGGGCCTCGCGCGCGCGTCGTCCTTCGCGCGCGCGCGCGCCGCGACCGCGAGGGGGGACCGATCTTCGCGGGGACGGGGCTTCCGTGCCGACCGGAGGAGGACGGGCGTGGACCATCTCGATCTCGCGCGGCGCGCGACGCGTCCCCTCGCGGGGGGGGACGCGGCCGCGTGGAGGCGGCTCGTCGGCGTGAACGTGGCCATCGCGTCGGGGCGTCGAGGACCTCGGGGGGACCGCGCGCGCGCCTTTGGCGGAGGAGGGACAGAACGCGCCACCTCGTCGACGGGCGTGACGTGTTCCTCGGACGGCACCGCGCGCGCGCGCGGTGGCGTGGAAAATTTTCAGCTGGGAGGCGTCGACGCTCCACGCACTCCGCGAGCGCGCGGCGGTCGGACGCGGGCGGCGCTTCCCAGCATGCCGCCTGGATCCGCGAGCCGGGGCGCGCGCGCGGCGCGCGCGCTGTGCCTCGCGTTCGCGGGGCGCGGGGGGAGTGTGGGGAGGCGAGCGCGCGTCGGATGTCACGCGATCGGCTTCGTTTCCTCGTCGCCGTCCACCCGCCGGCCGTGGACTTCGCAGTGGCGACACCGGTTCGCGATGTCCTCCGCGGCCGGCGCCAAAGCGCCGGGCGGCGCGTCTTCGAGGCTTTCGGAGCGACGCGACGCGCGCGAACGAAGCGCCTCTCCGCGCGGTGTCGGCCGTGAACCCCGCGCGTCCACCGAGGTGACCGATCGCGAGATCATCGCCGCCCAGCGGTCGCCGGAGGATTACTTGTCCGTCCCTCGCGAACGCACGCGCGTTTTTGGGATCATCGCGCACGTCGACCACGGCAAGAGCACGTTCGCGGACCGCTTGCTGGAACTGACGGGCGCGATCCCGAAGGGGGGGAGGAAGCAGTACCTCGACAGGTTACCGGTGGAGCGCGCGCGCGGCATCACGGTGAAGGCGCAGTCGGTCTCGTTACTCCACGAATGCCCGTCGACCGGGGAAACCTACCTGCTGAACCTGATCGACACACCCGGCCACGCCGATTTCGCCTTCGAGGTGGCTCGCAGCCTCGTCGCGTGCGACGGCGCGCTGTTGCTGGTGGACGCCACGCAGGGCGTCCAGGCGCAGACCATCGCGACGTTCTTCCTGGCGCTCGAAAACGACCTCGTGACGCTCCCGGTGGCGAACAAAGTCGACGCGCCCAACGCCGACGTCGCCGCCGTGCGCGAGCAGATGGTCGCCGCGTTCGGGATGGACGTCGAGTGCGAGGAGGAGGATGATGAAGAAGAAGGCGAGACGAAGACGAAGACCGAGGAGGGGCGAACAAAAAACGCGCGGTCACCCCGCGCGAGATCGAACCCGCACTTCCTGCTCCCCGCGTCGGCGAAAACCGGCGCCGGCGTCGAGGACGTCCTGGCGGCGATCGTCGCACACGTGCCGCCGCCGCGCGGCGCGGACGAAGTGCCACTCACTTCTACTGCTTCGTCTGCTGTGCCTCGTTACCAGACGCACCAGACGCACGCGCGCGCGCGTTTGCTGGACTGCCACTACGACCCGTACCGCGGCGCGGTGAGCACCGTGCAGGTGGTGGACGGCGCGTTGCGCGTCGGCGACAAAGTGCGTTCGGCGGCCACCGGCGGTGTGGCCGAGATTCTGGATCTGGGGTTCATGACCCCCGAGCCGCTGCGCACGAAGGAGCTCAGAGGAGGGCACGTCGGGTTCCTCGTCACCAGCGACCGCGACGTACGGAGCGCGAGCGTCGGAGACACGCTGTTCGTGCCTCGCGCGCCACACGTTTTTGTGGCGTCGGACGTCGAACCTCCCGGAAAAAAAAACGCGAGCGACGCGCGCGCGAGCGACGCGCGCGCGAGTGACGACGCGTCGATCATTCGGCCTTTGCCCGGGTTCAAGCCCGCGAAGCCGATGGTGTTCCGCGGGGTGTTCCCCGCTTCCGCCGATCAGTTCGAAACCCTGCGAGCGGCCATCACGAAGCTCACTCTGAACGATTCCAGCGTCTCTCATCTCCCGGAAACCTCCGCGGCGCTCGGCCCGGGGTTCCGGTGCGGGTTTTTGGGTTTGCTGCACGCGGACGTGTTCCACCAGCGCCTGGCGGAGGAGCTGGGCGTCGACGTCGTCGCCACCGCGCCCACCGTGCCGTACCGAGTCAAGTACGGCGACGCGAAGAAGAACGCGAAGAAGAACGCACCGTCAGCACACACGCGCGACACCGGAGACGAAGACGACGAAGACGACGGAGACGACGGTTTCGCGCTCGTCTCGTCGCCGTCTTCGTTCGACCAGGAACGACTCAGACGAGGCCGAGGCGGCGTCACGGAGGAGCCGGTCGTGGACGCCACGATCGTGTGCGCCTCGGAGTTCGTCGGCCGCGTCGTGGAGCTGTGCGTCGAGCGGCGCGGCGAGCAGCTTGAGCACTCGCACATCGGTAAGACGCGCGTGATGCTGCGGTACCGGTTACCCGCGGCGGAGGTGGCGAGCGACTTTTCGGACGCGCTCAAGAGTCGCACCTCCGGGTACGCCACATTCGATTACGAAGAGGCGGGGGGGCGCGCGGCGGACATCGTCAAGTTGGACGTCTTGGTGAACGGCGTGGTGGTGGACGCGTTGGCGCAGCTGACGCACAGAGACGGCGCGACGAGAAAAGGCCGCGAGTTGGTCTCGAAGTTGAAAGCCACGCTCCCGCGGCAGCTCTTCGAAGTCGCGGTGCAGGCGGCGGTGAACGGCGCCGTCGTGGCGCGGGAGACGGTGAGCGCGATGAGAAAAAACGTCATCGCCAAGTGCTACGGCGGCGACGTTTCCCGGAAGAAGAAGCTGCTCTCCCGGCAGAAGGAGGGCAAGAAGCGCATGCGCCGCGTCGGGAACGTGGACGTTCCGCTCGAGGCGTTCGCGGGGCTGCTCGGGGGAGGCTCTTCGGGGAGGTGATGAGTAAGGTATTTTTTAGTTGGAGCGTTTTTTTCCGTAGAAAACAGTCGACTCGTTTACCTTCCTTCAGTGGGGCGTCGCGTGCGAAAATTCGTGAAAAGCCGCGCCTCGAAGATGCTTCGTCAGCGAACGTCCGTTCAGAGCGCGCCGCGCGCCCCCGTCGCCCCCGCCGACCCCGCGCGCGCGCAGGAGGAGCCCGCGCGGCCCGAGGGTGCCGATGGCGTCCCCCGAGGGCCGCTCGCGCCGCGGCGACCGCACGTCCGGGGGCCAGAGCTCGTTCATCCGGGTCGCGCAGACGCGCGTCGCGCCGAGCACGTCTCTGTCCCGCCGCGACGACGCCGCCTCCGACGCGCGCTCGGAGATGAGCAGCGCGCCCTCGAAACGCGAGCCCATGCGACGGGAGGCGTGGAGCGCGAACGACGCGAACGGCGACCTGGACGAGTGGGATTACGCCGAGCGCGGCCCTTTGGCGAAGCTCAAGACGAGGCAGCTGACGGAAGTGGCGCGGGAGAAAGCCACCATGGGCGTGTACGTGGATGACGCCGAGTTGGGGAACTTCTCGGACGCCACGCCGATGCACTTGAAAAAGCTCACCGCGGACCCGGACTTCGTCGGCCCGGAGTCGTACCCGCGCAGGCAACGCGACTGGGTGGGGTACTACGTCGCGTTCGTGGCGTGCTTCGCGAGCTTCGTGATCGGCGTGAGCGCCATCTCGAACGGAAAGCTCGAGTACCTGTTCCACCTGGTCGAATCCAGCACCGGACGCCTGTGCGGCGTCGACGACGGCGTCGCGAGCAAACCCTTCCTGTGGCATCCGCACGCGGGCGAGCGCGACCACGGCGGCGGCGCGGAGCTCTCCGTGTGCGTCACCGCGTGTCCCACCGCGCACTCCTGGGTGTGCGTCGACGCTGATGTCGCGACGGCGTTCGCCGACGCCGCCGCCGACGCCGACGCCGCCGCCGCCGTGTATAACGCGTCTGCGCCCGGTGCGGTGGCGCCTCCCCCGAGCCCGAGCCCGACCCCCCCCGGCGCCGCGTGCCCCTCCGGCGTGTACCTGCACTCGCTGATGGACTTCGAGCCGGTGTTCCACGCGTGCCTGCCCAAGGACAAGGAGAAGCAGACGGTCCGCGGCGCCTCGACGACGGGCGAAGAAGAAGGCGACGAAGAAGGCGAGGCTTCGTCTTCGTCTTCGCCTTCGTCTTCGACCCCACCACCGATCGATAAGCACCGCTCCGCCGCGTTGCGAGAGGTGAACACGCCCGAGCGTTTCATCGCCAACGCGGTGTTCGCGGAGGTGGACAACAACGCCTGGCCGCTGGTCGCGACGCTCGTGTTGGTCATCGGCTTCGCCTTCGGTTTAAACGCCATACTCAACCGCGACGCGTCGAACTACCACGTCGCGGCGTTGGCGGGGTCCGTGCTGCTCGGGTCGTTCATCACGGCGTTGTTCGGGCTGAAGCCGTTTCTGAACATGGACACCCTGGAAGGCGTGTTGATCGACACCTTGGACGACCGGCTCGACGCCGCGCGTCTCGTGCGCGCGGCGACGCCGTACTTGGCGATTCCGGCGGCGGCGCTCGTCGCGCGCGTCGCGTCGCACGCCGTTCGCGAAAGGGACAAACTCGGGCTCGGAACGACGCTTCTGGACGTCGCGGGGTCCATCTTGAGCCTCGCCGGCTTGGACGTCGCGATCCCGCTCGCCGCGATCGTCCCGCTGATGTTCGTGGCGTTCTGGGTGCTGTTCGGCGTGATCTATCTCTCGGCGGTGGCGAGCCGCCACTTCCACGACGACCGCGTCGCGCGAGGGGGCGGCGTGGAGCGATACGCGGCGAGCGGCGACGGCGCGATTCCCGAAGCCGACGCCTCGTACACGGATTCCGCGGGATGGCACGGCGTGTACCGCGGCGCGACGGTGTTCCACTTCCTCTTCTGCGGGTGGATGAGCGCGTGGATCGTGCTCTTCGTGCGGTGCGTCGTGTCTGCGGTGGTGACGAGCTGGTACTGGGCCAGGGACGGCGAGCGCGAGACAAAACTCGCCGAGATGTCCGTGTGGCGCGCGGCGCGGCGCGTCGCGTTTTGCCACGCCGGGTCGCTGGCGCTCCTGGCGTTCTGGGGCCCTTTTTTCGCGCTGCCCAGGGTTTTCGTGCGGGCGTACTGTTGGTTCACAGGCAAAACGGGCGAAAAAGCCCCGCCGTACAGCGCCCCTCTCGCGTACCGCAGCGCGGCGGTGTGCCAGATCGCGCTGCACGGCTGCTCGTTGCGACGCGCGTGCTTCAACGCGCACCATCTAAAGATGCGCAACGGCGACATCGTGAGAAAGTGCGAGTCCGCCGCGGACGGTGCGATGTTCGCGGGGTGGACGTGCGTAGCGCTGGCGAGTTTCGTGACCTGCGCGGGTTTAAGCGGGGTGGACGTGTTCGTCGCGCGACCCGTCGCGTGGACGCTCGCGCCGGCGTCTTGCGCGGCGCTCGCGGGAACCGTCGTTTTCTTCGCGTTTTTCATGGCGCATCGCGAAGCCGTGGAGACGATCATCCAGTGCTTCTGCGAGGACACCGAGCGGAACAACGGCACGCCGCTGCGGCAGTACTACGCGCCGGCGGCTCTGAAGAAGCTCATCTTCGTGGACGTGCAGGGGCACCGGCCGCCGTCCGACCGCGACGCCGACGACGCCTTCGAAGCCGAGTTCAGAGCGCAGAGGCGCGCGAAGAAAGCGGACCGGCGCGAAAAAAAGCGCGGGAGTCGGATGGGGAGCGTCGCGGAGGAGGAGTAGCGCGGGTGTGTATATCCATAGCACATAGCGGGGACATCGAGTGTTTTGTGTCTGGAACGATGCGTCAGAGACACGCGCGGTGGTGCGTGCATCACGAAGCGGTACGCGGCGCAGTCGTCGCGTCGAACGCGTCTTTTCGCGGGTCATCTTTACATTCTCGCGACGCTCAAACGTCACAGAGGTTTACTTCGCCGGGCTTCCCTCGGGGAAGTTCGCGCACCATCCCTGGCTGGGGATCCGGCGGGTCGGCGCGAGCGGCCTCTGCTCCACCTGCCGGCTGTAGTTGAAGATAGTGGCGCTCGCCACGCCCAGGAACGCGAACCCGAGCAGCGTGTTCCTCTTCCAGTACTTCGGGTCCGCGAACCAGCCCCCCGCGGGGGACCACACCTTGGTCGTGTCGAAGCCTCCGGCGGGCATGCCCATGATGGCGGACGACGTGCTGCGTCGTCTCCGCTCAACCTCCGCGCGCTCGAGTCTGCGATCGGGAGGGGGACACGGGCGGAGCGTCAGACGCGCGATGGTGATTCGGGAAGAGAGCCGCGCGCGCCGCGACGCCGATAGCGCGCGTTTCCCCCGTTCGATCGGCCCCACCCCGGGCGACGAGCGACGAAGCGGCGTGACTGCCTCGCATACGGCAGGGTTTCTCGCTCGGGAAACGAGGGGCACCGAGACAGCTGCGCGGGGCCGCTCGAGGAGCGCGACGGGCGCGAGACCGGAGAAGACGTACCTCGGGACGAGACGACGAGTGTTGGACGACGCGCGCGTGTCTTGCACGCGGCGAGAAGTGGTCAGGGACGAGACGCGACCGAGGAGGAGAGGAGCGGACGATGATGACGATGGGAAGTGCTGTTTGAGACGAGACAGTGCGGTAGACACACGGCTCACCACCCGAGAAACGATAATCTTCAAAAATTCGTCGAAAACGTCGCCCGCCTACGACGAGAAACGGCTTCGTCTCCCAGCGAAATGATCGCATCACCCCTCCTCCCCGAACTCCTTCGTGAACCGCTCGTGCACCTCCAGGTCCGCTTTCGCCACCGTGGGCCTCGCCTTCAGGAGCACTTTCCGGAAATCGTTGGCGGTGATGTTCGGCGGCGCCACTTGCCGCGCGTACCCGAGCTCCGCCAGCTGTTCGAGGCTCGACGCCCACGCCGCGGGATCGCCCGGCGAGCACGGCACGTACCTCTGCGCGGGCTTCCCGTGCTCGTCCGTGTCGTCCGTGAATACGGTTTTGAAGTGCGTCGCCTCCTGCACCTTGCGCACCGGTTCGTAAAGCACGTCCTTCACGACGTGGTCGATGTCCGAACCGGAGAAGCCCTCCGACTGCACGCCCAAAGAATCGAAGTCGCCCTGCGTCAGCTCGTGCGGCGTGTCCCCGACGTGCACCTTGAACATGTGCGCGCGCGCGGCAGCGTCCGGCAGCGGAATGTAGATGCGCTTGTCGAAGCGCCTGCGCACAGCCTGGTCCAGCTGGTACGGCGTGTTCGTGGCCGCGAGAACCAGCACCCGTCCACCCGCCGAGCCCACCCCTTGCATCTGCACGAGGATCTCCGTCTTGATGCGGCGGCTCGCCTCGCTCTCCCCCCCCTCGCCCCGCGCGCCGCACAGCGCGTCGATCTCGTCGATGAAGATGATGGAGGGCGACTGCTCGCGCGCCATCGCGAAGAGCTGGTGGACGAGCTTCTCGGACTCGCCCATCCACTTCGAGACTAAATCGCTGGAAGAGATGGAGAAGAACGTGCTCTCCGCCTCTGTGGCGACGGCTTTGGCGAGGAAGCTCTTCCCCGTGCCGGGCGGGCCGTACAGCAGGAAACCGGACCAGGCTTTTCGCTTCCCGGTGAAGAACTGGGGGAACTTTACCGGTAAAATCACGGCTTCTTTCAGCGCCTCCTTCGCCGCGTCCAGACCCGCGACGTCGGACCAAGAGACGTTGGGCTTCTCCGTCACGATGGCGCTCCCGAGCGCGCCTTGCATCTTTTTTTTTTCGTCGTCGTCGCCGCCGCCGCCGCCTTTTGAACCGCCACTTCCGGGCTTGGCCCGCAGCGCGCTGTCGGGGCTCTGCGCGGGATTCGCTTTGCTCGTCGCATTCTCGCCGTCGATCAACCGCTTGAGCTCCTCCGCGCGCTCGAGGTACTCGGTGAACTTGCTCTTGACGGTCTGCTGCATCATCGGATTCTTCTCGTACTTGAGGTAGATGGTGAAGTGGTCCAGAGCGGACATGTACAGCTTGAACGCGGAAGCGTAGTCCGCGGCTTTGTCCTTCTCCACGGCATCCTTCACCAGCGCGATGGCCTTCTCGCGGATCGCGAGCCCGCCGCCGAGGTCGCCCATCTCTTCCCGAGTCCCGCGAGGCGAAACGAACGCGCCGAGACCCGAAAACACCCGCGAGAGAGAAGACACGGGAGGCTGGCGCCCTCGTGTCTTTTTGTTCCCCCTTGTTTTGAACCTTTCGCGCGACACACGCGACGACGCGCCCTCCGTTCGCGTCGCGCGCGTTCCAGGCCGCGCGGGAGTCGGGCGCTTTCGGAGCCTCGGACGAAAGCGCAGGAGGGCCGAGTCCCTTCCCAGAGCGCGTCGACGCGGACGAGGTGTCCGGCCGAGTGGGGGGAAACGCGGATCTGGTCGTGTCGACATCGAACGGTGTCACCGCGAAGACCAAAAAAGTCGCCAGATCGACGTTTCGGCCGCTCCCGCGAAAACCCCGGTGCCGTCCTCTCGAGGATCGCGCGGCGGGCGCCATCACACGTCGTCGCTCGCGCGTGGGATCGCGGTTCCGGCTCGCCGGATGGTGAACTACGACAAGTGGGACAAGCTCGAGGTGAGCGATGACGAGGAGGACACCGCGAGCCGACGCGCGACCGTGACGCGCCTGGACGCGCCCTCGCGCGTCACCTTCGGCGGCGACGTCGGGAAGAACGTCATCGAGGTTGCGCGCGCGTCGGCGGGCGTGGGCGCCGCAAACGAGACGGCGGACGTCGTGACACCGGGCGCGGCCGCGGCGCCGGCGAGGTCACCGAGCGCTTCCCACGGCACCGACTACGCCCGCTTCGACGCCATCGCGCGCCACCTGAGCGACGACGACGAGGAGGCGCGCGAGTACTACGAAGACGAGGCGTGGGCGTTGGCGCATCCGAGACCCGCGTCAGACGACGCGGGCGGCGCCGACGAACGCCGAGAATGTGAAACATCTGGAAGAGCAACAACATTGGAAACTCGCGACGAGGAAGCCGTTCGCGACGCGCGAACGGCTTCGTTCGTCGCCAACGGCGGCGTCGACGCGCGCGCGCCGGGCGCCGACGCGGCGAGCGACAAAAGTCTGATGAACCTCATCCGTCGCGACGACGCTTCGACGAGAAACGACGACTCGAACGACATCGAGTGCGACTCGAAAACGCGACTGATGTGGTCGCAGACGAAGGAGGAGGTGATAATGAGCGTGGTCGTGCCCCCGGGCACGCGCGCGTCCGACGTCGTCGTGCGGTGCGCGTCCGACCAAATCGAGGTGGCGGTGAAGACGAAGACGACGCACGAGAACGACGCCGAAAAAAAGCTCGCGACGTTCTTGTCGGACGCGTGGACGCACCCGATCGATCCCGAACCGAGCTTCGGCGACGACGACGACGACGACGACGTGCCGGTTTTTGGAGACTGGGAGGTGTGCGACTGGGAGCCGGGCGGGAGGCGCGTCGTGCGCGTGACGGCGCGGAAGAAGACGATCGGGGGGAGCCTGGTGCACTGGTGGCGGTCCGGCACGAAACGCGGGGCAACGATTGACGTCTCCGCCGTCGCCGGTCGCGCGGCGGGCGCGGGCGAGTCGGCGCGACGCGTCTGGGACGAAGCCACGGAGGCGTTCAAGAAGAAGGTTCGGGAGAGGGAGAGGATCACGATAGACGCGTAGTAGTAGAGGCGTGGCGACAGAGAAACGTTAAACATAAACATGGGTTTGTGTCGTGCTTTTCGAGGTTAGTATACGTCTCTCGTCACTTCCCCAGCTCCGCCTTCAACCCGTCGAACGGGAACGTCTTGTCCGCGAACGGCTGCGTCGCGGGCTTATCCACCCACTTCGCGAAGTTGTAGACGCCCGCCATGACCGCCAGCGCGCCGCCCAGCATGAAGCCGGCTTCGTTTCTGCCGACGATGCGTCCCGGCACTTGGTCCAGCGCCGGCTCGGGAAACGCGTCGCCGCAATCCCACTTCAGCTCGCTCTCCTCCGCCATCTGCGGGCAAAAGCGCGCCGAGACGCGAGGACACGGGCGTGGGGCAAGAGAGGGCGAAAGAGAGGGCGAGGAAAGCGTCGCGTGTCAGCGGTGTGAAGTGTCGAGTCGAAGGCTCCTCGGCGACTAAAGCGTGGTTTTTTCGGGAGACGCGATCGCGAACGGACGGTGGTAGGGATGAAGTGATGGCGCGCCCCCGCTCTCGAGGTGCTGGACGTACCGGACCGGTGGGGGGCTCGTGCGCGGGGACGGGGGAGCCCATGCCCGCGCGTCCCGCCGTGGTGATGCTGAAGCCGCGCGCGGCGTTGGCCTGCGTTCGTCCGGGGAGGAGGGTCGAGGGGTCAGTGCCGCGCGGACATCGACCGAAAGCGCGGTCGTATGAGCAAACAGGCTGGCGCGGCTTTTCCACGACCGCGACGATGGCGACGGGACCGGGGACCTCGCGACCGAGAAGGACGTACCTGTGCCAACGGCGCGGTCGCGACCTGTTTCAGCACGCCGGCGGCGCGTGCGCCGCGAAGCACGAGAGCCATCGCGCGAGTGTGTTCGTCCGTGCACGCGGGCGCGGACTCGACTGAGAGCCCCGCGCTCGAGGAACGACACAAACGGATGACACGCCGGACGACGTTCGCGACTACGTACTCGCGAGTCGGCGACGATGTGATCGTTCAAGACGGAAAACCATGACGTAACGATGGGTTTGGCGGCTTTTTTTCTCCACCCAACCGGAGACTCGACGCCAAAACGCTCTCGCGTCCGCGACGCGCGTAGGAGCATGAACGCGCAGTATTAACGTACGCGTATCATCACACGGTTACACTCTTTCGTCTCCTCACGCCGTCGCGTTCTGTCGCGCCGCTCGCGCTCGTGCCGCGCCTTCGCGAATGGACGCGGCGACGGGGAACTCGGAACCGTCGCTCGATCGCCCCCCCGCCAGGTAGGGCTCGAACGCGGGGCGGCCGACCAGGCCGAGCTCGGCCATCAGCTTGTCGTCCTCGCTCGCCTCGTTGTTCGGCGTCGTGAGCAGCGTGTCACCCGTGAACACCGAGTTCGCGCCCGCCAGGAAGCACATCGCCTGGTCCGTCGCGCTCATGGTCACGCGGCCCGCCGATAAACGCACCACAGTTTTGGGCATGACGATGCGCGCCACCGCGACGGCGCGCACCATCTCCAACCCGGAGGGCGGCGTTAAGTCTTGCAGCGGCGTGCCCTTCACCGGCACGAGCGCGTTTATCGGGACGCTCTCCGGGTGTTCCGGCAAGTTCGCCAGCACCCGCAGGAGCGAGGCGCGGTCGCGCTCGTCCTCGCCCAAACCCAAGATGCCGCCGCAGCACACGCTGATGCCGGCGTCGCGCACCGCCGCGATGGTGTTGAGGCGATCTTCGTAGTTGCGGCTGGAGGTGACTTTCGGGTAGAACTCCGGGCTCGTGTCGAGGTTGTGGTTGTACGCGGTGAGGCCCGCCTCGCGCAACTGCTTCGCCTGGTCGTGGTTCAGCATCCCGAGCGTCGCGCACACCTCCATGCCCATGTCGCGCACCTCCTTCGTCATCGCCAACACGCGATCGAACTGGCCCTTCCCGACTTGGCTCGGTCCGCGCCACGCCGTGCCCATGCAGAATCGCGTGCTTCCCGCGGCTTTGGCTCGTCGCGCCGCTTCCAGCACGTCGTCGATCTGCATGAGCTTCTCCGCCTTCAGCTCGGTCGTCTCCTTCCACGACGAGCTCTGCGCGCAGTAGTTGCAGGTCTCAGGGCAGCCGCCCGTCTTGATGGACAAGAGCGTGCACTGCTGCACCTGCCTCGGATCGTGGAACCGGCGATGGACGCTCGCGGCGTCGAACACCAGGTCCAGCAGCGGGCGGTCGTACAGAAGCGCCACCTCCGCCGTGGTCCAGTCGTGGCGCACCGCGCCGAGCTCGAACGGGATCGACCCCGGCGCTTCCGCGGCCCGCGTGCCGTGCGTCCGCGCGCCGCGCGCGCGCGGGGCGCCGGCGGCGGCGAGGGCGGGTCGGACGAGGCCCGCGACGAGCGCCGGGCGCGAGGCGTCGGCGGCCGCGGCGGCGCCGAGGCGGCGCGCGGCGGAGCGAAGCATCTTCCTCGGTGGGTCCTCGGTCCGCGGTGGGGGAGACGGGGCACGCGGGTCGGGGGACGGCGGACGCGTCCGCGCCAGTGGCGCCCGTACGCGCCGATCGACCTCCTCCCATTATCCTCGGCCAAAAAAGCGCAAAAACCGGATTCCGGGTTCGCCGTGGGATTTTGTGATGTGCGGCAGGGCGCTTCTCGGTCTGTTCGGGGGTTAATTTCCTCGGTTGTCACGGCGCCAGTCGTGACTCGTGACACTCGTCGACCGGTATGGCGGTATCGAGCTCGTCAACGATGTCACCGCGTTTGTTACCCGAGCGCGCGTCACACAAGAGTCGCGCCTCAGCTGCGAGGCACACCTCCGGGGGCGGCGTGGTCCCCCGACAGAAGCACGAGGCCACGCGCGCGTTCGACCACGAGAGCCGGACACCATGTCCACGGACGAGACGGCGGACCTGGACGCGCTGCGGCTCGTGTGCCCTATCACCGCGGAGCTCTTCGAGGATCCCGTGTTCCTCGTCGAGGACGGGCACACGTACGAGCGGTCCGCGGTGACGGCGTGGCTCGAGAAGCACGATACATCCCCCATGTCCGGCGCGCCGCTCGCCACGAAGACGCTCGCGCCCAACATACGCGCGAGGCAGCAGGCGGACGCCGCGCGGGGGGGGAGCCAACCTGCCGACGGCGTGAGGACCAATGAGGTCACGAGGCTCGGTCAGGCTTCTGCACGGCCAGTCGCGGACACGCGCGCGGATACACCTCATCACGCGGATTCCAAGAGGACCGACGAGGCGGCGATTCTCGGCGAGGCTTCCGGGGGCGGAAAAAAATTGACTCGGCCGGTGGCGGGCGCCGCAGACGACGCGCGCGCGGATTCCGAGTTGTTGCGTTGGGTGCGTTCGTACGCCGTGCCCAACGGCGGGCCTCGTGCCGCGCAGAGACCCATTTACGACTGGTTCGACGCCCAAGACAGCTGGCGGTACGTCTGGCCGCTGCACAGAGCCGCCATGCGAGGCGAGTGCGATCGCGTACGCGAGCTCACCGGTCGTGAAACCGGTCGGTTTGACGCGAACCAAAAGATGCCCGTTTGGTTCGACAGCGAACCGCTGGGGTGGGCGGCGAGTTTCGGCCAACTCGACGCGGTGCGCGCGCTGATCGAGTGCGGCGCCGATCCGCTGAGACCGCCCAACGCCGCCGGGCAGACGCCGTTGAGCGACGCCCAGCGCGAAGGACACGCGCACGTCGTGCGGTTCCTAAAGGAGTTCGCGTACAGGAAAGCCCATCCGCGCGTGCGAAGCGAGCAAGCGATCGACGTCAGCGCCGTCTTCGGCAGTCAAGTCACCGACGAACTCGGCGACCCGATGGAATCGAACTTCGGGTTCGTGCTGTGTCCCGTGTTCGGCCACCCGGACTACGACAGAGGCGCATACCACGCGCCTGTGGGGTGTTGTTGCGTCCGCATGAACAAAGCCGAGGGGAGCGCGAAGTGCGCCGAAGCGTGCGCGGAAAGTCTCGCGAGTTTCTTCGTCTTGCCGATGGTCGTGCCCTTGTACGCGGTGACGTGCTTCTACAAACCGTGCGGCGGCGCGTGCTGGTGGGGCGACGCGCCGTGCACCGAGCACCGAGTCACGCCGCAGTACGCGCGTTTTTGGCCGTGGTGCCTGACGAGAGGCGCCGCGGTGGACCGGCGGAGAGGTTCCCGAACGGACGCGAGCTCTGACGCGGACCGTTTCGTCGGGCGGCCGAAGACCAAAACGCGAGAGACGGTCGCCGCTGCCGCCGTCTCCGCTCCGCCGCGCGCGCGCATGCTGCGCGCGCGGCGGAGCGGAGAGACTCCGGTGCTCCCGAGCGTCTAACAGTGAGCTCATGTAGTGAGTGACCGTGTAGTATATTAGAAGGTACGTAATACAAGTAGCCACCTGTAGTGAGGTAGTCAGACTACTACTATCGAAAGCATCGACGAACTCCTACCTACGGATCAAACGCCACAGATGTCCTGGCCCACGCCGACGCGGGGATCTCCTCGAGCAACGTCTCGCGCTTTCTCTCGCTCAGGTCGTCGTCGCCGAAATTGGCCCACACGTCGCAGTCGCCCCAAGATTCTAAGCGTCGCGCGATTTCGTCGTCACTCGGCACGCCGGCTCGGGCGCCGACTTTCGTGCACGCCAGCGCGCCCGCGACCGAGGCCCTCTGCAGGCAGAGCGACATCGAGAGACCGGCGGCGAGCGCGGCGCAGAAGGCGCCGCAGAAGGCGTCCCCGGCGCCGGTGGTGTCCACGATTTCCTCGCCGCGCTCGAAATCATCCAGCGCGTTCACGTGGAGGACGTTGCGCGCGAGAAGCTCGTCTTCGTACTCCTCGTCCGCCGTTTCGAACATCGGTCTGTACGGAAAGCACGCCGCCGCACCCTCGGCGCCGAGCGTGACGATCACGGCGGCGCCCGTCTCCTTGGCGATCATCGCGGCTTGCGCGACGTTGTTGCCTTTTTGCGGAATCTCGAGGCTCCGGTGCACGTCCGCGCACTCGTGCTCGTTGACGATGAGGAAGTCGAGCTTCCGCAGCGTCGCGATCGGCACGGGCGCGGACGGCGCGACGTTCAGCACCGAGAACGCGCCGACTTCGTGCGCGACGTCCACCGCCTCGAAAACCTGCGCCGCGGGAATCTCCATCTGCTGCAGCAACACGTCGCCGGCGTTTAATCGAAACGACGCGCCGGCTTCACGCAGTCGCGTGGCGACGACGGCGCCGTTCGCCCCCGACCCGACGGCGATCTGGTTCTCCCCGTCTTCGTCCACGATCACGGCGGCGCACGCGGTGGGAAGCTTGTCGTGGGTTCGTAAACCGGAGACGCCGACGCCCGCGTCGCGAAACGCGCCGCGTAACTGTTCGCCGAACTCGTCCGCGCCCACCACGCCAACGAATTCCGTGTGTATTTTTTTCGCGTCGGTCGTCTCATCATCATCCGCGCGCGACTCGCCGACCGCGCTCGCCATCGCGCAGGCGTGCGCCTGGTTGGCGCCCTTGCCGCCCGACAGCAGCTCGTACGTCGGCGCCAGCTCGGTGACCCCGGGACGCGGCAGTGCTTTTGTCCGCATGAGCAGGTCTACGCACGCCGACCCGAGCACGACCACCTTCGTTTCGGTCCGTCCGTCGGTCATCTTCCGCGCGTGAAGGATCTCGCGTGCTGTCGTTGGATCGATCGATTCGCGGGCTCTCAATCGACCGAGCGTACCGCGTCTCCGAGAGAGACAGACGCGCGCTCAGAGCCCGCGGGTCTCCGTGCCGTGGTTGTGCGAGAGACGCGCGAAGTGCGCGTCGCGGGAACGGAAGCCTTCGCGCTTCAGACCCGACGGAGTGGAGAGTGATGAGAACGCCCGGTGTCGCGGCTTTTTCTACAACTGGAGGTCGATTCTCGCGATTGATTTCGGCAGCAGCCGGCCTTTTCACACGTGAGCTCGACGAGCGTGTCACTCACCATCGCCTCGTGCGTCACTTCAGGTGCGCGCGCGCCCGCGCGGAGGAAGGCGCGTGGTCGCGAAGGCAGCTCGTCGCGCCGCGCGCGTCGAGCGACGGGATGAGCCCCGCGAAGCGCGCGGCGCCGACACGGTCGTCGAAGGCGGAGGCGCAGGCGGAGACGAAGCCGTCGGCGAAGAAGCGCCGCCGACTCGAGGCTGCGGCGGCGGAGGATGAACGATTCCAGATGCGACCGGAGGACGAGGACGAGCAGACGCCAACGGAACCACCGCGGGGCTCCACGAAGCAGAAGAAGAAGACGAAAGCGAGGACTTCCGAGGGCTCGTCCGTGACGAGAAAGGGTCGGCCCGCCTCTTCTTCCGAGCGGAAGAAGAAGCGCGCCGACGGACATGGCGAAGACGAGCCGGAGGAGGACGAGGAGACGTTTTCCGACGCCGACGCCGACGCCGACGCCGCGGCGCGCCTGCGACGGAAAGCCAAGCGCGAGGTGCTCGCGGAGCGCGCGAAGCGGAAGCAAGCCAAGCGCGGCGTGGTGTACTTGGGCGCGATCCCTCCGCGCATGAAACCTCAGAAGCTGCGGCAGTTGCTGAGTCCCTTCGGGAAGCTCGACCGCATGTACCTCACCCCCGAGGACCCCGCCACGCGGCTCAAGCGCAAAAAGTTTGGCGGGAACACGGGCAAGAACTTCACCGAGGGCTGGGTGGAGTTTTTGGACAAGAAGAAAGCCAGGCGTTGCGCGGAGATGCTGAACGGTACGCAGATCGGCGGCAAGAGAAGAAACGCGCACTACTCCGACCTGTGGATGCTCAAGTACCTGCCCAAGTTCAAGTGGGACAACCTGCTGGAGGAGATCGAGTACCAGAAGGCGATTAGGGAACAGAAGATGCAGCTCGAGCTGGCGGCGGCGAAGAAGGAGCGCGACTTTTACCTGCAGAAGGTGGAGCAGAGCAAGCAGATCGAGGCGATGGTGCGACGCAGGGAAGCGGAGGGCGCGGCCGGCGACGCGCGGGAAGATCTCGATCGCGAAGAGACGAAGGAGGAGTACGAACAGCGACGAGCGCGCGAGAAACGCGAACGCAAAGCCGATCGCGATTTGCTTCTGCGGAAGTTCAAGCAACGCGCCGCGGTCGGGGACGTAAACGTGGACGACGGGCGGGGGATGATGGCGCCGGACGTGCTGCGCGACCTGTTCGCGGCGAGCGCGGAGGGACCCAAGAGGCTCTGAAGGGTTTGAGTAGTACGCGCGTCTATAAAAAATACATCTGGAAGACGTGCACGTGATACCCCTCGTCCTCGGCGCTCGGGATCTTCGCCAGCGTCTCCCAGCGGCAGCCCCTCCGCTCGAACGCGGCGATGACGTCGGCGACGGGCACGAACGCGCCTTCTCCCGTGTGCGCGAAAGAAGCGAACGGTGTTTCGCGCGGGTCGTCGTCGGCGGCGGCAACGATCGCCGCCTCGGCGTCTCGGCGCGCGACGTTTGTTTCTGTTTCTTTTCCGAACGACGACCTGTCCCGGAACGACAAGACGCACGCTTTCGCGGATCCGTTCGGCCGCAACAGCGAAACCACGGTGTCGCAGAACGGCTCGACCAGCTCTCGGAGCCACACACACTCGGCGGCGAGGATCAAGTCGCAGTTTACGCGCGGGTCATCCACCGGCGCGGCTCTGCGGCGCCAAAACTCGATCAAGGTTTCTTCTTCCTCCTTCGCCGCCGCCGCCGATGACGTCGCGCCGCGCGACGAGCGCGCCGCCTCTTCCGCCTCTTCCGCGGCGAGCCGTTCCGACGCGGACTCGAACCGCGCGCGCCGCTCCTCGATCTGTGCGTCCAGATCGCGCGTCCAGTCCAGTGGCTGCGCGGAGGCGGTGCCGACCGGACGCGCGTCGCCGCCGTCGCCGCCGACGATGGCGACGGCGCCGAGCCAGGCGCGCGAGTGTGTTTTTATCGCGTCGCTCGCGTCCGAGAGGGCGTCTTCCCTCTCCGTCGTCGTCGTCGCTCCCTTCGCTCTGTTCGCCTCGATGTTCCGCACCAGCACCTCGTCCACCACCGCCGGGAGATCGGTGAGCATGACGTGCGCGCCCGCGGACGCGGCGGCGAGGCCGCACAGCCCGACGCCGGCGCCCAGCTCAACCACGCGCGCGTCGGCCAGCGCGAAAGGGAACCCACCGTTCAAAGTTTGACCGGCGTCGAAACCGGACGGGGCCCCCGCGGCATCACTCGCTCCGCGGGGCACGGAGGCCTCGATCAGCCTGGTGAGCACCTCCGCGCCTTCCCAGACGCGGCAGAAGCCCGTGGTGGCGGCGACGGAGTAGTCCTCGTCGAAAAAGTGCGGGTCGACGAAAGATTCGTCCTCCTCATCGTCGTCGCCACCGCCCTCGCCGCCGCTTCCGGATGCCTCGGCGTCGTCGTTCCCGGCACCGCTCACGTCCCGCCGAGTGATGCGCAGCTGCACGTCGCGGAACGCGAACACGTCCGTCGCCAGGCGCTCGGACATCGGAGGTGTGAGGGGAAGCGGAGGCGGCGCGAGCCCACCTCAACTGCCGAGCTCGCTTTTGCGCTTTTTCAGCGGCTGCCCGCCGCGTGGTCGCGTGTGCCGTCAACTTTTCGTCACACGACCGAAGATTGGAATCGCACTTCCGCCTGCGCCAAGTCGTGTCACGCGACCGACTTACCGGTGGACATGGCCTCCCCCGATGAGACCCCGACGACGTACCTGAAGGACTACGCGCCGTTCCCGTACGACGTGGAGAAGGTGCGCGCTCCGGTCCCGCGAATCGACGCGCGAATCGCTCAGATCTCGAACGCGCGGTGCGACGCGATCCGCCCGTCGCTCCACGACTTTTCGTCCCCGCCGACGCGATCTGACGCGACGTCCCCGTCGCGCCTCCCCGCGTCGCGCCCCGCCCTCAGGTCCTGCTCGATTTCGCGCTGGAGGAGGACTTCGCGACGGTCACCGCGACGTGCACGTACGCGCCCAAGAAAGAGGATGGCATGGCCGGCTCGGCGCTGGTGCTGGACGGTCGCGCGTCGTTCGTGGAGCTGCTGGGCGTCTCCGTGGACGGCGTCGAATTGTCCGTCGCCGACGATCTCGCGCTGGCGCCCAACGCGGAGGACACGCGGATGACCGTCCCCGCGGCTAAGCTCGGCGCGTCGAATGGAACGGCACCGTTCACCGTGACGGTGAAAACCAGGTTCAAGCCCCACGAAAACCTGGAGCTCTCCGGTTTGTACAAGTCCTCCGGCACGTTCTGCACGCAGTGCGAAGCGGAGGGGTTCCGCCTCATCACCTACTTCCCCGACCGGCCGGATGTCATGTCGACGTACGAGACGCGCGTCACCGCGGACAAAAAACGGTACCCGGTGTTGTTATCGAACGGCAACCTGAAAGAGCAGTTCGAGTTTACCGGTGAGGATGACCGAACGAAACACACCGCGGTGTGGGTGGATCCGCACAGGAAACCGTGTTACCTGTTCGCGCTGGTCGCCGGGGATCTGGCGAAGGTGGAGGATTCGTTCGCGACGCGATCCGGCCGCGACGTCGCTCTGCGCATCTACGCCGAACAGAAGAACATCGACCGGTGCGATTTCGCGATGAGAAGTTTGAAAAAAGCGATGAAATGGGATGAGGAGCGGTTCGGCTTGGAGTACGACCTCGATTTGTTCAACATCGTCGCCGTGGACGATTTCAACATGGGCGCGATGGAGAACAAGAGCCTGAACATTTTCAATTCCCGTTTAGTGTTAGCAACGCCCGCGAGCGCCACGGACGCCGCGTTCGGCCGCATCGAGGGCGTCATCGGGCACGAGTACTTCCACAACTGGACCGGCAACAGGGTGACGTGTCGTGACTGGTTTCAGTTAAGTTTAAAAGAGGGCCTGACCGTGTTCCGCGACCAGGAGTTCAGCGCGGACGTTTCCAGCCGAGCGGTGAAACGCATCGCCGACGCGCGTTTCCTGCGCGACGCGCAGTTCGCCGAGGACGCGTCGCCGATGGCGCACCCGATCCGCCCCGCGAGTTACATGAAGATCGACAATTTCTACACCCTGACGGTGTACGAAAAAGGCGCGGAGGTGATTCGCGTGTACCACACGGTGTTGGGCGAAGCGGGGTTCCGGCGAGGGATGGACCTGTACTTCAAACGGCACGACGGGTACGCGGTGACGTGCGACGATTTCTTCGCGGCGATGCGCGACGCCAACGAAGCGGTGGATATCGAGGCGCTGCACAACTGGTATCACCAGGCGGGCACGCCCCAGCTCCTGTGCGAGCGCAG
>MDSV01127780.1_pt1 | contig 27884 bp, 26 predicted proteins | sample 810851 | NCBI WGS metagenome assembly MDSV01 (sample SAMN05326640, study PRJNA326480) | marine metagenome | isolation source: seawater | place: Atlantic Ocean: North East | collected 2012 | reverse complement strand
TTAAAAAATAATTTAGTAGGATAATCAATTATAATTAATGAATAAAATTAAAACATTAGTAATAGCGCCTCATGCAGATGATGAAGTATTTGGTTGTGCTGGAACAATAATGAAAAGGTTAAGCGAGCACAATCCTGTTTATTGTGTGCTAGTAACATCTCCCTCTAAAAATCTTAATTTTAATGAAAAACAATTAATAAAAAGAAGCTCTCAAATAGAAAAAGTTAGAGAAAAAATTGGAATACCAAAGAATAATTTTATCGAACTAAACTTGCCTAGTACAGAACTTGAATCTATTCCTTTAAGTGAACTTGTTGGAAAATTTTCAGATCTTTTTAAAAAAATAAAACCAAATGAGATATTCTTACCACATTATGGTGATGCTCATTCAGATCACAGAATAATTTTTAATGCAGCTATATCAGCGGCTAAATGGTTTCGTTGTAATTCGATCAATGATATTCTTACTTATGAAGTTGTATCTGAAACTGAATTTGCGCCAGTATCTTCTCAACAATTTTTACCCAATGTTTATATTGATATATCCAAATTTTTTAATAAAAAATTAAAGTTAGTAGAGATATATAAGACGGAAATTAAGAATCACCCATTTCCTAGAAGTGCTGCTCATATAAAGGCATTGGCTATACATAGAGGTGCAACCTCTGGATATAATTATGCTGAAGCCTTTCAATTGATTAAATCACGAAAATAGTAAAATTAGATATTGATTTTTCTATTTATATTAAATGAATTATTAGAAATATGAATAAACAAAAAATTTTAGTTACCGGCGCTGATGGCTTCATAGGATCACATCTTACAGAAGAACTCATGAAAATGGGTCATGAGGTACATGCTTTATCACTTTATAATTCATTTAATGATATTGGCTGGCTTTCTTCATTAGATTTAAAAAGTAATGTAAAGGTAATATCTGGAGATATAAGAGATCAAAATCTTTGTTATAATTTGACACAAAATATTGATGTTATTTTTCATTTGGCAGCGCTTATTGCAATACCGTATTCCTATGTAGCTCCTGACAGCTATATTGATACAAATATTAAAGGTACTTTAAATATATGTCAGGCAGCAAAAAAAAATAATGTTAAGAAATTGATTAATGTTTCAACTAGTGAAGTTTATGGGACTGCAATCTATACACCAATTGATGAAAACCATCCTCTTCAGCCACAGTCGCCATATAGCGCTTCAAAAATTTCTGCTGAGGCAATTGCTATGAGCTTTTATAACTCTTATGATTTGAATGTAACCACTGTTAGGCCTTTTAATACTTATGGCCCAAGACAATCTGCAAGAGCTATAATACCAACAATAATTACTCAAATAGCATCTGGAAAATCAAGTATCCAACTTGGTGATTTATCCCCAATTCGCGATTTCAATTATGTAAAAGATACTTGCGAAGGATTAATTGCAATATCTGACTGTAATGACTCAAAAGGCAAGATTATTAATATTGGATCCAATACTCAATATAGTATTTCAGATATACTAAATATTATTCAACGTTTAATGAATAAGAGTATTTCCGTTAAAGTTGACACTGATAGAATTAGACCTGAAAAGTCAGAAGTCTTTCACCTCATTTGTGATAACTCGCTCGCAAAAAAACTTATAAATTATATTCCAAATGAAACTATTGAGACAGGATTACAAAAGACAATCGATTGGATTACAGAACCGAGTAATTTTAAACTTTATAATGCAGAAATATACAATATATAAAAAATTTATTGAGTTAATAAGAGAAATTTATTCATCAAAAGATTTTATTCCTTCACATGAACCAATTTTTGTTGGAAATGAAAAAAAATATCTTATTGATGTTATAGACTCAAGCTATGTCTCATCTTCTGGAAAATATATTGAGAATTTTGAAAAGAAGATTAGGGATTTTACAAAATCTAAATATGCTATTGCAACAGTAAATGGTACATCTGCATTACATGCGTCTTTAAAAGTATTAGGTGTAGAAGAAAATACTGAGGTAATAACTCAATCATTCACATTTATCGCAACCTGTAATGCAATAGATTATTGTGGTGCTCATCCAGTTTTTTTAGATATTAGTAGAGAAACATTGAGTCTTTCTGCTGAAGCTCTTGGTAATTTTTTGGATTATAATTGTTTTGTTGATGATGATGGTAATTGTATAAATAAATCAACTAAAAGAAAAATATCTGCTTGCATGCCAATGCATTCATTTGGTTTTCCAGCTGAAATTACTAAAATAAAGAAGCTATGTAATATGTATAATATACCTCTTATAGAAGATGCAGCTGAGTCTCTTGGAAGTTTTTATCAATCCAAACATACAGGTAATTTTGGTGATATTGCATCATTAAGTTTTAATGGAAATAAAATTATCACTACTGGTGGAGGAGGCATGATAATTACTAATAATAAGAAACTATTTAATAAGGCTAAGCATATTATATCAACGTCTCGTAAAAAGCATAAATGGATGATTGAGCATGATGATATTGGGTATAATTATAGAATGCCAAATATAAATGCTGCTTTAGGCTTGGCACAAATTGAAAATATAAATCAATATCTAAATATTAAGAGGGAGATTGCTGGCATTTATATTGATTGGGGTCTAAAAAATGATTGTAGATTTTTCGAGGAACCAATTAATTCATCTTCAAACTATTGGTTAAATACGATGATAACAGAAAGTGCTATTGAAAGAGATAGATTTTTAAGATTTACTAATTCACAAAATATAAATACAAGGGCTGCCTGGACCCCTATGCATAAGTTGAAAATGTATGAAAAATGTCAAAAATTTAATCTTAAGAATACGGATTGGGCATTTGAAAGAATAGTTAATGTCCCAAGCAGTGTTAAATTGAATACGATTTGATTTTATGAATAAGGTGTACATAATTGCTGAGGCTGGAGTTAATCACAATGGTAGTTTAAAAAATGCTTTAAAGCTTGTTGAGTCAGCAAAACAAATGGGAGCTGATGCAGTAAAATTTCAAGTTTTTAGGGCTTCTAGTTTAGTCACTTCTTATGCAAAGAAAGCTGAATACCAAAAAAAAGATTCTAAATTTAATGAAACTCAATTAGAGATGCTTAGTAAGCTTGAGCTATCAAAAGATGAACTGCATAAGCTGCAAATATTTAGTAAAAAGAAAAAAATTGATTTTTTATGCTCCGCTTTTGATAATGAAAGTTTGAGTCTAATTTCAGATTCTATAAATATTAGTAAACTGAAAATAGCATCGGGTGAAATAACAAATGGTCCTTTTTTACTTGCTCATGCCCTCACAGGAAAAGATATTATTTTATCAACTGGAATGTCAACAACCAAAGAAATAATTTATGCATTAGGAGTTATTGCATACGGATTAATAAATAAAAAAAAAAAAATTAAGAATAAAATTCAAGATTCAGAATTCAAGAAATCATTTAATTCCAATATTGGTCAAAAATTAATTAAAAAAAAAGTTACTTTACTGCATTGTACATCTGCATATCCTACGCCTATAGATCAAGTGAATCTAAGTGCTATCAATACTTTAAAAAATAAGTTTAATACTAAAGTAGGTTATTCAGATCATACAGATGGAATATTTGTTTCGATAATGGCGGCAGGTATTGGAGCGGTAGTTATTGAGAAGCACTTTACTCTTAGTAAGGATCTCAAAGGTCCTGATCATAAGATGTCTCTTAATCCACTTGAATTTAAAGATATGGTTGAAAAGATTCGGTTGGTAGAAAAGATTATAGGCGATGGAAAGAAAAAGGTTCAAAAATCTGAAAAAAAAAATATAAAAGTTTCAAGAAAGAGCATAGTTGCTAAAAAAATGATCAAGAAAAATGATATTTTTAGTAAAGAGAATTTAACTTTAAAAAGACCTGGAAGTGGTGAAAGTCCGATGAAAATGTGGAAATTAATAGGCACAAGAAGTAAGAAAAATTATAAAATTGATGATTTAATCTAGTTGTATGGAAAATAAAAATATTATCATTATTGGATCTGGTGGTCACGCTAAAGTAGTTATAGAAGCTTTAAAATCAAAATATATTCAACCAATGGGCATTATCTCAAATGAAATCACAAAAGGTAATAAATTTTGTGGCATCGATGTATTAGGTTCAGATGAAGAACTGATTAAATTAGAACCTGAGAAATATTTGTTAGTAAATGGAATAGGTCATATTCCTGAAAAAAATGATAGATTAAATGTGTCAAAGGTAATTGAACAAAAAAAATTTAATTTATACAGTGTGATACATAAAGAAACTATTATTTCAGAGAGTGCTAAGTTAGAAAATGGAGTACAAGTTATGGCTGGAGTAATTATTCAAGCTGGAGTTACAGTAGGAAGGAATTGCATCATTAATACTGGTGTGATTTTAGAACACGATTGTGAGATAGGAGAAAATACTCATCTAGCATCAGGATCAATTTGTTGTGGAAATGTTATTATTGGTGATAATACATTTATTGGATCCGGATCAACAATTATACATGGTGCTTCTATTGGTTCAAATTGTATAATAGCGGCCGGATCAATTGTATACAAAGATATTAAAGATAATAATAAATTAATTCAAAAAATATGAAGGATTGGAAAAAATTAAAAATTAATCCAGAATTGGGCTTTGAATCTGTTATTAAGTCTCTGCAAAATGGTGGCGCTAAGATGTCCTTAGTAGTTGATAAAGATGATAAATTACTAGGAACTATAACTGACGGAGATATCAGAAGAGCATTATTAAAAAAGTTTTCAATGCAGATAAGTGCTCAATTTATAATGAATAATAAACCTGTTACTGTCAAAGAGAAAGATAGTGATGATTTTATAAAAAAACTGATGAAGAAAAAAAATTTATTTCATATTCCAGTTATTGATAATAATGGAATTATAATAGATTTAAAATTATTACATGAATTAATAGATGAAAAAAAACATGATGATACAATTTTTATTTTAGCGGGTGGATATGGAAAAAGGCTTTTACCATTAACAAAAGATATTCCAAAGCCCATGATAAAGATTGGAGAAGTTCCTATTTTAGAGAGAATAATAAATAAATTTAAAGATCAAGGTTTCTATAATTTTATAATTTCAACTCATTATCAGTCTAAACAAATTGAGGATTATTTTGATAAAGGTGATAATTGGGATGTGAATATTGATTATATTAGAGAGGATACTCCACTAGGAACAGCGGGTAGCCTAGGTCTAATAGAAAAGAAATTAACATCAAAACAAATAGTTGTAATTAATGCTGATATTATAAGTCAGCTTGATTTTGTTCAATTACTAAATTTTCATAAAAATAATTTTAATAAAATAACAATCTGCACTAAAGAGTACAGTTTTCAAATACCATTTGGTGTCGTAAACGCTATTAATGGAGACGTTAAAAGTTTAGAAGAAAAACCAGTAAAATTATTTAACATAAATGCCGGTATCTATGTAATAGATTCTTCTCTGTTAAAAAATTTAGATGGTAAAAAACATATTGATATGACCCAATTTATCGGTCATATGAAGGAAAAGAAAATAAAGATTAGCACTTTTCCAATTTACGAAGATTGGGATGATGTTGGTAGCAAGGTCGATCTTGAAAGAATTAAAGAAAAACACTCATAATATAATATGGTAAAGATTATAGCTGAAACTGCGTGGCATCATGAAGGAGATCTTGTTTTCATGAAAGAGCTTGTAAGTGAAATTTGTTTAAAAACTAGGACAAATTATATCAAATTACATATCAACGTAGATTTTGATGAATATATGAGTAGAGATCATCCTTTATATAATACATTAAAAGAATGGGTATTTAGTGAAGATCAATGGTTGGAAGTTATTAGTATTATAAGAAAATCAGGAAAAGAACTTATGCTTCTTTTGAATGATAATAAATCTGTTGAGTTTGCATCAAAAGTAAAGCCAGAAATAATTGAAATTCATGCAGCATGTCTAAATGTTCCATCAATTTCAGAGTCGATTTTAAAAAAAATTGATCGACAAACTAAGATTATTTTAGGTGTAGGTGGTACAACTTCAGAAGAAATTGAGAGTGCAATTGAGACTTTCAAAGATAGAGATTTAGTATTGATGTTTGGATTCCAAAATTATCCTACAAAATTCGAAAGTATAAATCTTAAAAAAATAAGAGCTCTACAAAAAAAATATTCAGATTTAGAATTTGGCTATGCAGATCACACTAGCTGGGATAATGAAAATAATAAACTTGTAACTATGATGGTGGCTTCAAATAGAATGAGTTATATCGAGAAGCATGTTACACTTAATCCTGGATTAAAAAGAACAGATTTTTCTGCAGCTATATCCATTGATTTATTTAATAGAATTCATGATGATATTGAAATTTTAGAAAAAATAAATGGAACTGGTGATTTATTTTTAAATGAAGCTGAAAAAGATTATTCTAAATATGGACCCAATAAACTTGCTGCTATATGTAATAAAAAATTAAAAAAGGGTGAATCAATTTCTTTAGAAGATATTACTTTCACTAGAACAAAGCTACTTACAGACTTATCTCAGCTGGATATGATAGAAATTTGTAAATCAAAAAAGATACTTGATAAAGATATTAATGAGAAAGAAGTTTTTTTCTCAGATCATTTTATCAAATAATATTAATTTGAAAATCTTAGCTCATGAAAAATTTTAAAGTTGGATTTCTAATTACAGCAAGATTGAAATCAACAAGACTTAAAAGAAAAGTGCTTCGTAAGATAAAAGACAAGACTGTCCTGACTCATATGATTGATAGATTGAAGGAGTCAAAAGAAATATCTAAAATTATAATATGTACATCAAAAAGTAAGCAAGATAGTGAATTACGCTCTGAAGCTATTAAAAATAACGTTGATATTTTTTTTGGTCATAGTGAAGATGTTGTAAAAAGATTATATGATGCTGCAATTAAATTTAAATTAGACTATATTTTAAATATTACTGCAGATTGCCCTTTTGTAGATCCTAACTATGCAGACAAAATTGTAGAAGAGTATAGGAAAAATAATTTTGATTTAATAAGACAATTTGATTTACCACATGGTGTATTTTGTTATGGCATTAAAGTTAATTCTTTAAAAAAAATTATTGACATCAAGAGAACTGATAAAACTGAAGTATGGGGAAATTATTTCACTAATACTGGAATGTTTAGAATAAAGGACCTTTCTATAAAAAATAAAAAACATATTCGACCAGAACTTCGAATGACTTTAGATTATGTTGAAGACCTTAATTTTTTAAAAGTGATTTTTGACGCTTTATATATTAAAAATGAAGTTTTTAATTTAGACCAAATAATTAATTTTTTGGACAGAAACCCAAGTATTATAAGAATAAACAAACATAGAGCCTCATCTTTCATGAATAATTACTTAGTTCAAAGTAGAATAAAATTAAAAAAAAGTAATAATGTATCCAGCGCTCTTATTATTGGATGTGGATCCATTGGCCAAAGACATATAAGGAATTTAAGATTATTAGGTATAAAAAAGATAATTGCTTTGAGGACAAATAAAGGCCATTTTAAAAAACTCCCCAAATATTTAAAAGTAATAGAATTTACATCCTGGAAAAAAGCTTTGTCTCAAATGCCAGATATTGCAATAGTATCGAACCCTTCAAGCTTACATATTAATGCTATTAATAAAGTTAAAAATCATGTTAAGGGAATTTTTATTGAAAAGCCCCTATCCGATAAATCTCTGGAATGTAAAAAACTATTAGATGAGTTACGGAATAAAAATGTTGTAAATTTTGTTGGAAATAATTTACTTTTTCATCCAATTTTTATAAATATTCTGAAATATATAAATTCAAATGAGCTTGGCCAAATAATAAATATTCAAATTCAAGCTGGACAATATCTACCTTACTGGCACCCATATGAAGATTATAAAAAAGCTTACTTTTCAAGAAAAGATTTAGGAGGTGGAGTAACTCTAACATTAATCCATGAGATTCATAATGCAATAAGATTGTGTGGAATTCCGTCTGTAGTTTCATCTTTCACAAATAATCAAAGTAGCTTAGATATAGAAGTTGATACATCTTCTGATATTCTTATTAAACACAAAAATGGTTCTATAAGTCATATTCATCTTGATTATTTACAAAAGTTAGCCAATAGAACTGGAAATTTAAATTTCGAGAATGGCTGTATATCTTATGATTTTAAAAACAATGAATGCTATGGTCAAACGATATCGAGTAAAAAAGAATTAATATGGTCAGGAAAGAAATATAATAATGATATTATGTACCTTCAGGAACTTAAAGAGTTTATTAGATTAACAGAAGAAAAGCACATTAAGCATGAGTATGACTTAGAAATGTCAATACACAGTGTAAAAGTAGCAGAGGCAGCAATAAAATCAAGTATCCTAGGAAAGTCAATATTGATAAATAGGAAAAAAGAGAAAAGATTATTTAAATAATGAGTGAGATAAAAATAATTAGGAATAGTGAACTTCTTGAAAAAGTAGTAATGATAGACGGCTTCCCCGGATGTGGGAAGACAATGCTTTCTCCTATCATATCTTCATTTGATAGAGTAGAAATTATGCAGTACTCAGACACAATTGAACAAGTTTCAGAACTATTTTTCCTTCAAAAAATATCAAAAGACGTTGCTGTAACAATGTTAAAAACTCATGCTGACCAATTATTGTACAAAGCCTGTATGGGTAGAGATATAAATTGTCGACCAAGTGATTTATCAAGTATATTTAAAAATAAGCCAGTAAAATATATTCGTAGAATGTTATCAAAAGGGGATGAACATATTCCAATACGAGTAAAAAAAGAAAAGCCTATACTTAATTTAACTACTCATATGCTATATCCCAATGTAGATTTACTTTTCGAAACTTTTGGAAAAAAATTATTTTTTATTGAAGTGGTCAGAAATCCTCTATATATGATCATTCAAAAAGAAAAGAATTTTGATATGTACAAAGGAAATAGAACTGGACATATCAACTATGAATATAATAAAAATGAATATACATTCTTTTCAAAAGGTTGGGAAAAAATATTTGACCAACTTAATACTTTTGAGAAAGCAATTTATACTGTTGATTGGTATTTTGAATATATATATAAATTCATAAACTCTGGAAGCATAATTATTCCGTTTGAAAAATTTGTAATAAATCCAAACCACTTTTTAGGTATTATTTCAAAGAAATTGTCTAGCCCTATTTCAAAAAATGTTAAGAAAATGATGAAAATGCAGAAAATTCCAAGGAAATTTATTAATGATGCACCTTCTTTAGAAATTTATAAAAGGTGTGGGTGGGAACCACCAAAGTTTTATGATGAAAAGTTAGAGTCTCAGGCAAGGAGAGAAATTTTGAAATTAAAGATATCAAAAGAGTCATTAAAAGTTCTAGATAATATGGTAGAAAAATATAATAAGACTTTTTTGGAAGATAATGTCTAAGATAGCAATTATAATAAATTCGGAAAAAGATTATTTTGAACAAAAAAAGCTTTTTGATAAAAGTACATTTATCTCATCAAATTATTATACATACTTAAAATTAAAAAAATTTAATATTTCATATCTTTTTAAAAATATAAATTTTTCCACAAAAAAATTTTATGAAATTAATCATCTAAGTCAATATTGGTATAGAGATAAAAATAATATTGATCTTCTGGAGAGAAACAATATATCAATCGCTATTCCAATGACGCGTCGAATTTTAACTATTTTTTCAAATAATATTAAGACTTTAATGGCAATAGAAGAGTTACTTAGACATTATGACTATATATATATTTCAGATCTATCTGAAAAAAACTTTCAAAATGTATCAAAAATTTTACATCATAAAATTAAATTTTTCAAAGGTAAAAATAAAGTTAATAATTCTTTTACTGCATTGCCAGATAGAACTGTAATAGTTCCACCTAAGGTGTATTTAATAAGTTTTTTTATTAGAAAATTTCAGAATTTTATTAAGCTATATTTAAAACATAAAATTTTAATTTCACATAATTGGCATTATAAAAAATTATTTAAAAACAAGCCTGGTACATTGTATATGAATAATCTTTTTCTTTGGAATGGTTATTTTTTTAACTCTAATAAACAAGAAAAGTTTAGTTTGGAAGCTAAAGAAATATTCGAAAAAGATGTTATAAAAAATTTTCTTATATCAAATAGGCTTAGTCGAAATGAAAGTATTAAGAAATTCAATTACAGCAATAATACAATAAAACTTCTAGAGAATTCTATTAGTGACGTGTATGATGAAAGTTATAAAAATTTGAGAAAAATTTATATCTCTTACAGAGAGCTATATTCTTTCTATCGTCCAAAAAAAATAATTTTTTCAGGTACTACAGCTGCTGAATATGTTCTTGCCTCACAAATGGCAAGAAATTATCATATTGAAACATTAATAGCAGTTGATGGCCATTCAGTAACTACTGATCCTACAGCTTTTTATAAAGACAGTTCGCATAAAAAATTTATTTTTGACAAATTTATTGCTTATGGTTCAGCTTCATATGACCTGTATCACGAACAAGAAAAAATACCAAAAGAAAATTTAATCTTAGCTCAATCTCCATTATATAAAAATTTCGTAAAAAATAATAAAAGAAGAAAAAAGTATATAGTGATTTTAGCTTATTATCCTAATCTTCATAATCCTTTTTCAAGATGGGATAAAAGATTCTCTTTCGTTGAAGAAATTATCACAGTACTTCGTGATCTTAATTTTACTAATATTATTGTCAAAGTTAAAGATGGTTTTGGAAGTGAAAAAGAGATAAGCGCATACAGAGATTACTTGAAACTGAAAAATGTCAATGAAGGTGTAATTTTCAAGAAAGGAGAATTAAGTAAATTCTTATCTAATACTAAAATGATCATAGGTCAACTTTCAACAGCAGTATATGAAGCGTCAATTCAAGATATACCCTTTTATATTTATGAGCCTCATGAATCAGGGTTTATTGGGGAATATTTTGAAAACTCATTATTTGCAGATTATACAAATATGGCTAGAACAATGAGTGATTTGAAAAAGTTAATCGCCAATTCATCAAGCCTCGAGTATAAATCAAAAGACTATACTTCTGATGGATTAAGATTAGATAAAATTAATTTGTAATGAAATATGAAAATAATTTTTAGAAAAAAATCATTTTTTTTTAACTTTTTTAAATCCAATAATATCTACACTACAAAAATCAATTATGGTGATTCTAAGAAAGTCAAATTTATTGATGATTCAATTTACGATGCCTCAGAATATAGAAAGAGTGATAATCTAAGTGGCGATATAGTAAATAAATTATATAAAAACTTCATAAAAAAAAATGATTTTCAATTTATTATGAATTGGGGAGGAGAAGCTTATAAGGAAAAGCATATTAAACACTCTTATTTAAAAGAAATAAGAAAGATAATAAATGAATTACGATATGCTGAAAAAGTAATTAAAAAATATGATATTAACGAAAAAGTTTATCTGTGGCCATCTAACATATCAGTTATTCTATACTTTAAACTAATAAGATTAAAACTAATAGATAATAAAATACGTATTCATCCTTTAGCAATTGTAAGTATGAGCATATATGAAATTATAAAGTCATTATTTTTTTTATCTAAATTATTTTTTTTTATTGAATATAGACTATTTTCATTCAAGCAAAAAAATATAAAAAAAAAGAAATTTAAATATGCAGTAATTCTGTATGACACAATTTTTGAAAATGATTCAGATAAAAAAAATTTTTTAAAATCGAGGATTTTTAAATTAATTGATAAAGATAATTCTATATTAGTTAATGAAATAGATAGAATTCCTAAATGGGTAGGTAAGGTGAATGAAAAAGGATATTATGCAGTAGATTTTAATAAAATTCATAAAAGTATAGATACTAAAACCTATTTTAAGAAGTATTACTTAAGTGATTTTCTTTTTAAAAATAAATTAATTTTACAATCTTTTTTCCATCCTTATTTAATTAGCTCATTATTTCAAACGATGAAATATAGAGTTCTATGGAATATGTTTTACACAAAATATAGTATTATTCTGTGTAAAAGTTTTATGACTCAAGTGCCTTTATCATCAAATGTTGTTCATAAAAAAAATAAAACTAAGACAATTTTTACTTATTTTTCATCTACAGAGCCATTATTGATCAATCCGGTAGCAAACTCTCCTGTTTCTTATGATTATTCATACATGATATATGATTATATAATCAGTAGTAAACTATCAAATGATAATTTTAACCTATCCCAGTCAGCAATTGGTAGTTATATAAATATTGGACCAATATATTCAGATTTAATAATTGAGGCCAAAAAAAATTTGAATATTATTAAAAACAAAAATTATATCAATAGTTATGAAAAAATTATCACATGTTTTGATAACACATTTGGATATGGCGGTACCCAATCAAAATTAGAGTACCTAAATTATTTAGATGCTATCGGAAATGCTTGTAACAATTACAAAAATTTTTTATTTTTGTTCAAAAATAAGAAAAAATTTGAAGATATAAATTCTTTTTTAGGTACTGATGGTGAAATCTTAATAAAGAAAATCAAATCTTATAAAAATTTTAAAATAGCCGAGGAATTAGATATTACTACATATGAGTTAATAGGAGTATCAGAATTAATAGTTACTGTGCCGCTAAGTTCAATTATTTACGAGTCACTGGCAGGTAAAGTAAAAACAATAATTTATGACTCTGATAAAAAAAGTGCTAAACTTGGTACTCCTTCTGCAAAATTTCCTAACATTAACTCATCTAACTCTTCCAATTTTATTCAATGTCTTAATCATTGGCTTAATGAAGTTTCTAAAATAGATTTTGAAAAATATTTAGAGAATAATATTGAAGGCCTTGTCAACATATCAAATAATAACTTTGAATTTTTTTTGATTAATAGATACAATCAGACAATAAAAAAAATTTTAAATAATCTCAATTAATGAAAAAAAAAGATATATCAGACAAATTAGTATGTGAGATAGGTCTGAACCATCTTGGAGATAAAAAATATTTTAAAGATTATATTAAGACAATATTAAAACTTAATTTAAAGTTTGTTACAATTCAGATAAGAGAAAAATCTTTTTACTTAAATTCTAAGAAAGATTCATTATTGCCTCAAAGTTTTCTTGAAAAAGAATTAAAAAATCTTCAAAAGAAAAAAATAAAAGTTGGCCTAGCTATTTGTGATAACCACTGGCAAACTTATATTCCAGACTTTGAAGCAGATTTTTTTAAAATCTTAAGCTGGTCAGCTTTGGATTTAAAGCTAATAAAAAATACCATTAAATTTAAGAAAAATGTATATATATCATTAGGCATGATAAATGAGAAAAAAATAGATTATCTAGATAAAAAACTAAAAGAGCTGGACGGTAAATTTAACTATATATACACACAATTAAATTATAATAAAAAGGATCTTAATCTAAGGGCAATTGCAAAAATTTCAAAAAAAACTATAAATCCAATTTCTTATGGTCATCATGCATTGGATACTATTCCTATTTTAATTTCATTGACATATGATGTAGATAAAATTTTTATTTATATTAAATTAAATAAATTAAAAAAGCATAACGATGAAGATCATGCATTTTATCCTAGTGAAATTAATTGTTTATTAGATAAAATGGAGGTTGCTAATGATTATCTTGGAAATGAAACAAAAACAAAGTCGATCAATGAAATTGAATTAAATGAATAAAAATTTAAAAAAAGCTATTGTAATTGCTGGATCAAGAGGTGTAGGTAAATCTATATCAAATCGTTTAAAAAAATTAAATATTAAAACTTTAAGTTTTAATTCTAAAAATTTAGATACTTCCAATATACCTCAAGTAGAAAAGTTTATAAAAAATAATAAATATACTGATATATTAGTTCTCAATACTGGCGGTCCTCCAGCTAAAGATTTTAATAAAATTACAAAAAAAGAATGGATAAAATACTTTAATCAACTTTTTTTATCATTTACTTTAATACTTCAGAAAGTTACGGTAAAAAAAAATGGTTTTGTATTTTTAATTTCCTCATATGTAATTAAAGAACCAGACCCAAAATTAACTATTTCCAATGCATATAGAACTGCTCTATCTAGTATATTGAAAACTTATGGTACTAATAATTTAATTAATAATATTACCACCATTAACCTAGCACTAGGGCCAATTTACACTGATCGATTAAAAAAACTAAACAAGGGTAAAACGAGAAATGAAATCGGTGTATCTCTACCACTTGGTAGAGTTGGTGATCCTGATGAAATAGCCGATATAGTTGAGTCATTTATTGTGAAAGATATTAAGTATTTAAATACTCAAACTCTATTCATTGACGGAGGTATATCAAAAAACTTGTTTTAATTATGAATTTTAATTTAGAAAATAAAAATCTTGTTGTTATTGGCGGCAATGGAAATTTGGGAAAGGAAATATGTCTTTCCTTATTAGATCAAAAAGCTAACGTTATTTCAATCGATTTAATTCATAATAATAAAACTAAAACTATAAATGACTATTTAAAAATTGAAACTAATGTATCTGACAAAAGTAGTGTTAGAGCAGCTATAAAAAAAATTAAAAAAGTTTATAAAACAATAGATGGCGTAATATATAGTGTAACTGCTAAACCTCATGATTTTTATAATCAATTTACAGAATGCTCATTATCTGGATGGAAGAAAGTTCTTGAAACAGAACTAGACGGAGCTTTTAATGTTGCTCAAAATTTTGGTAAAATTATGGAGAGTCAAGAATTTGGTAATTTAATTTTTATTTCATCTATCTATGGGATTGTTGGGAATGATCAAAGAATATATAAAGGCTCAAACTTGTCTGAAGTACATCTTAAAGGTAAAAAAAAAATACAAAACATTAATCAGAATCAAATATTTTCACATGCCGCTTACCCAGTTGCAAAAGGAGGGATTATATCTTTTTGTAGATACTTGGCTGCTTATTGGGGTAAAAATAATATTAGAGTAAACTGTATATCTCCTGGTGGAATTGAAAGCCCTGGAGAGAATAAAAAATTTGTTAAGAATTACTCTTCAAAGGTCCCTCTTGGAAGAAAAGCTAGAGTTGAGGAGATTACTGGCTCTATATTATATCTGTTATCAGATAATTCTAATTATATTACGGGGCATAATTTAGTTATAGATGGCGGATATACAATATGGTAATTATAAATTTATAGTATGAGTAATATTGATAATTTTTATAAAGATTCAAATAACATTGAGGAATTTAGTCAGCGTTATATTGAATACTTAAAATACACATTAAGTGAGATAAAAACTGAAGAAATAGCTAATTTTACAAACATCTTAATTAAAGCTCAAAACCAAGGTTCAAAAATATATTTTATCGGTAATGGTGGCAGCGCCTCTACCGCATCACATTTTGCTACAGATTTATCAATTGGAACAAAATCATTAGATAAGCCATTCAAGGCTATAAGTTTAACAGATAACAACGGTATCATTACTGCAATTGCAAATGATTACAGTTTTGATGATGTTTTTTTTCAACAGATAAAAATCAATTTTGAAAAAAATGATGTTCTCGTTGCGATATCAGCTTCTGGTAATTCTCGCAACTTAATAAAAGCAATAGATTACGTAAATTCAATTGGAGGTATAACTGTTGGTATTTCATCATTCGATGGAGGAGAGCTAATTAATCATGCTCAACATTCTCTTCATGTACCAACTGATATTGACGAGTATGGACCCGCTGAGGATAGTCATTTAATAATAAATCATATAGTAAGTAATTACTTGCTTAGATTTATTAACACGAAAATTTAATATTTCGTATTATGATAGATAGTGTTGCTGTTTGTTCTAGATCTTTTTCTGCAAATGAATTTCTTGTTGAAAAATTAAATAGTAAATTTAGCAATGTAAAGTTAAATTCAAAAGGAGATAAACTTGAGGGTGAGAGTCTCATAGAATTTGCCCAAGGATACCAAGCTATAATTGTTGGACTTGAAGAAATTACTGAAAAGATAATTCTTAATCTAAAAGAATTAAAATTAATTTCAAAGTATGGTGTTGGAATCGATCGTATAGATTTAGAAGCATTAAAAAAAAATAATGTTCAATTAAGATTTGAACCTGGCATTAATAAACGAGCAGTATCAGAATTAACACTAGCATTAATATTAAATATGCTTAGAGATACAAACCAATTACATAAAGATGTATTAGCTGGATTATGGAAACAAAATAAGGGAAGAGAGCTTTCAAATTGTAATGTTGGTATTGTTGGTTTTGGAAATATTGGAAAAGATCTTTGTGATTTAATCAAACCATTCAGCTGCAATATAAGTTATTTTGATCTTCAATTTTCTGAAGCAAAATATAACAACCAAGCAGTAAAAAAAAATAGTTTAGATGAAATATTTAAAAATTCTGATGTAATTTCTATTCACTTACCATTAAATGATAATACTAAAAATTTAATTACAGAGAAATATTTATCAATTATGAAGCCTAATGCAATCCTGATAAATACCTCACGAGGCAATATTGTAAATGAGAAAGATTTGTATGATGCACTATCACGAAATTCAATAGCTGGCGCTGCATTTGATGTTTTAGCAGCTGAACCACCTGAAAATTTTGAATTGATAAAATTAAATAATTTTTTTGTTACACCACATATTGGGAGTAGTACTCTGGAAACAATTGAAAAAATGGGGCTCGCCGCTATAAATTGTATAACTGATAAATAAATGATGTCTGAAAATATGCATAAAATTAAATTTGGGATAGTAGGTTATGGCAAGATGGGTCAGATAAGGTCTAAAGTTATTAGTAAAATTACGAATGCAGAAATAGTAGCCATTTATGACGTAGAAAAAAAGAAATTAAAAAATGGAATCAAATTTTGTAGTTCATTAGATGAATTACTTAATGAAGATATCGACGCTGTTATTATATCTGGATATACAGTTAATTCTAAAGAATTTACTATCAGAGCTCTTAATCAAGGTAAGCATGTTTTTTGTGAAAAACCTCCTGCAATGAATGCAAAGGAAGTAAAAAAAGTCATAAATTTTGAAAAAAAGAATAAAAAAATATTAAAATATGGTTTTAATCATAGATTTCATTTTTCTGTAATTGAAGCAAAAAAAATTATTGATAAAAATAAATTTGGAAAAATAATTTTAATGCGAGGTATTTATGGAAAAGCAGGTAGTTTAGATTTTCATAAGAACTGGAGAAATTATAAAAAATATACTGGAGGGGGAATCTTAATGGACCAAGGTATTCATATGTTGGATTTATTTAGATTCTTATCTGGTCAAGAATTTCGATGTCATAGCAGCATTATTCAGAAACTAATGTGGAAAGTTGAATTTGAAGATAACGCATTTGCAATTTTAAAATCCAAAAAAAATATAATTGCTTCACTTCATTCATCTGCAACTCAATGGAAACATAAATTTTTATTAGAGATAATTTTAGAGAAAGGATTTATTACACTAGATGGTATACTTTCCTCAACAAATAGTTATGCTCCTGAGAGAATGATAATAGGTAGTAATGGCTTAAATAATATTAAGCAATCCATGGGAAAACCAAGCGAAAAAAAAATAAACTTCAGTAAAGACAAGTCCTGGCAGCTTGAAATAGAGGAATTTATAAAATGTATTCAAAAAAAATCAAAAGTTAAAAATGGCAATAGTAACGATGCGCTGAATGTAATGAAATTAGTGGATGAAATTTATTCTAAAGGAAAATTATCTTAAATACTTTTAAAAGTTAGTTTATTTGTATAATTAGATACTATAAAATGAAAAATATGAAAATAATTGGAATGATACCTGCTAGATTAGGTAGTACTAGAGTTAAAAATAAAAATTTAAGACTCCTTGATGACAAGCCTTTAATTCAGCATATAGTCGACGCCGCTAAAGGATCAGAATTATTAGATAGTATATATATTAACTCAGAGTCAAATATTTTTGAGGAAATAGCTTTGCTACAAGATGTAAATTTTTATAAAAGAAATGATGCTTTATCATCGAATGAAGCCACTAATGATGATTTTGCAATTGACTTTATTAAAAATACTGTAGGAGATATTTTAATTCAATTATTACCAACTTCACCATTTATCACATCTTCAGAAATTGATTGCTTTATAAAAGAAATGATAGATAAAAAATATGATACATTAGTATCAGTTTCTAATGTTCAAATTGAATCTTTGTTTAATCAAAAACCACTTAATTTTGATCATTTTAAAAAAACTCCTCCATCACAAGAACTAACTCCAGTTAAAGCTTATGCTTGTGGTATAATGGGATGGAGGTATGAGAATTTTAAAATGAATATAGAAAAATATTCAGCTGCTTATCATGGAGGTGATGGAAAAGTTGGATACTTCGATTTAAGTGGCTACTCATTAGTTGATATTGATAATGAGGAAGATTTTTTACTAGCTGAAGCGATAATAAATGCAAAAAAAATAGAAAAAAAAACACCTCAATATTACAATAAAAAAATTGATACAATTGCAGATGCTAATAGAAAACGAATTCTAGAAGAAGATGGAGTAATAAATAATGAACTTTTTCAATTTAATAGAGAAATAGTTCATATAAATGAAATAATCTCCAATAATTCTGACTCTATTTCCTGGTCTCATACTCTAATTAATTCTCCAAGTAATTGTGCAACTTTAATTGCACAAATGCCTGGAGAAGGCAACAGACGACACCATCATCCAGAGTGGGATGAGTGGTGGTATATACTTCAAGGAGAATGGAAATGGGAGATCGAAGGAACAAATAAAATTGTTAAAAAAGGTGATGTTGTTTTTATAAGTAGAAATCGAATCCATAAGATTACAGCTGATGGAACTGAGATGGCAATTAGGTTAGCAGTAAGCAGGGCTGATGTTGATCATGTTTATGCAAAAAAAGATTTTTAACTCAAGGTTCAATGGTTAAAACAGTTTTTGATATAAAAATCGATTTTCAAAAGAGCTCTGGAAGCTATTTTTTTGACAAAAAAACTAATAAAAAGTATTTAGATTTATTTAATATGTTTTCATCAATACCATTAGGTTATAATCATGTAATATTTGATGAAGAGTTTGATAATGAAATAAAAAGAATTTCAAATATCAAAATGTCCAATAATTTTTGTGAATCAGATGAGCTTCTTAATTTTAGAAAAATATTCGCGTCTATAGTTAACCATAAAAATATTCATTTTTGCGCTACAGGGGCATTAGCTGTTGAAAGCGCTATAAAATGTGCATATGAAGTAAAAAAAAATCCTGATTGTAAAATCTTATCACTAAAAAATAATTATCATGGCATAAATTCTTGGGGATTTGCAACTGATCCTAATATGTCATCAGTAGTTAATCGAATGGTAAATTTTCCTAAAAATAATTGGCTACATCTTAATTTAAATGAGATTAATAAATATCTTGAAGATTTCTCTGATGAAATTGCTGCAGTTATTATAGAACCAATACAATGTACTGCTGGTGATATATACTTAGATGCCAAAGTATTAAAAGAAATTGAGAGATTATGTAAGACTAAGAATATTTGTTTTATTTGTGATGAAATACAAACTGGATTTGGCGTCACTGGAGATTATTGGTATTCAGATCGTATTGGACTAAATCCAGATATTTTAATTTTCGGAAAAAAATCACAAATTTTTGGTATTGTTTCAAATAATAATTTTTCTGAGGCAATCAATAGTCCATTTAGGAAACTTGAGGTTACTTTTGATGGAGATTTGATAGACGCTATAAGATCGAAATATATAATTAAGGCAATTAATAAATTTAACTTATTAAGTAAGGTTAAGGATAATTCTAAAATATTCGCAGAATCTTTATCAAATCTTTTTCTTAACTATAGATCATGTGGACATTTAATAGCTTTTGATTTTGAAACAAAAAAGAAAAGAGACTCTTTTTTTAAAAAAGCTTTTGAAAATTTATTATTGATTAACCCAACAGGTGAAAAATCAGTTAGACTAAGGCCCAACCTATCAATCAGTGATGACGAATTAAATAAATCAATAGAAATTTTATCAAAAATTTCTAAAAATATTTAATATTAGTATTTCTATTGGTTTATAATCAGTAATTTTAAAATGAGGATAATATGAAAGATAAATTTTTAGAATCTATTAATGTGAAGCAAAGTATAGTTGAGAATGGAGAACTTTCTAAGTTAAAATTAATCGGGGATCAGTGTGTGGATTCAATCCTATCAGGTGGAAAAATGTTATTTTGTGGAAATGGTGGATCTGCAGCTGACGCACAGCACTTAGTTGCAGAAATGTTAATTAGATTGAGACCTAGATTTAATCGTGAAAGTGTTCCCGCTCTCACTCTTGCACAGGATATTTCAACACTAACGGCGTGTGGTAATGATTATAGTTTCGATCTTATTTTTTCCAGGGTTTTAGAGTCTATTGGAAAAAGAAATGATGCTTTAATTGGTATCACAACATCAGGTAATTCAAAAAATATAATCAATGCAATGAAAAAAGCTAAAGAAATGGAAATAAAAGTTTTTGGTTTTTTAGGTAATGAAGGGGGAGCAGCAATAGACCTATGTGATGAGTATTTTCTTGTTCCAAGTAATAATACAGCCAGAATACAAGAGTCGCACATTACTGCGGGTCACGTCCTAATGGAATATATTGAAGATATCTTGATAGAAAAAAATTTTCTTAATTTGAAGTAATATTTTTGATATAAAAAAATTTGTAATGAACAAAATAGATCCGGTAATTATTAAAAATGATAACATAGAATTAATACCAATAAGTTGTAATATTAAAAAGTATGTTGATGATTTTCATGAGTACTCTACAAAAAAAGAATTTTTTAAATATTTAACTTTTGAACCTTTTTTAAATTATGATGAGTCTAAAAATTACATAAAAAAACTAATCAAAAGATCTTCAGTGCCAAATTGTCAGTATTGGTTCATAAAACTAAAAAAAAAGAATAAAGTAATAGGATCAATAGGGTTACTTAATTACGAGTTTATTTCAAAATCAGTTGAAATAGGTTATGGAATTTCACCAGATTATTGGGGTAAGGGAATTTTTAAAAATTCTGCAGAATTACTGATTGATTTTTTTTCTTCTAAATTTGCTGTTAATTCATTTCTTGCAAAAACATCGATTGAAAATAGAAATTCAATTTCTGCACTCAAAAAATTAGGCTTTAAAGAATCAAGTATAATTAGTAATTACTATGAATATACAGATGGACATATTGAAGATGCACAAATAATGATACTTTATATCACAAGGTAAAATAAATTTTATGTATAGGAATTCAATTATTTATTTAATTTCTGCGTCTTCTACTATTTTAATAAATTTTATATCTCTTCCTTTATTCACAAAATACCTCGACCTATCTGATTATGGAACGATTGCAATTTTTATATTATTTGGAACTACTTTAACAAGTTTACTTTCTTTGGGGCTATCGCAGTCACTATTTCGATTTTATTTTAAATATTCATTTAGTGAAATAAGGATTTTATATACATCGATAACAATTACTCTTCTTTTAGTCTTTTTAATATTTTTTTTCGTTATAATATATCCATTTTCAAATTTCATAATCAATAATATTTTTAATAACAACCTGAGTTCTAAACTGCTCTACCTTTCTTTTTTTAATGGAATGGTTATTTATTTTTTTAATTATAACAAGCAGTTATTAATTGCAGAAAAAAGATCTATTTCTGTTTCTTCACTTATTATTTTACAGGGTTTATCAAATTTTTTAATTAGTTTCACTATTCTTCTAAATTCAAATTTAACCTATTTAGCTCTGATTTATGGAGCAATATCTTCTAACATAATCAGTGTTATAATTTCAATTATTATAAATAAACGATATTTTATTTTAAAAGTATCGTTCTCCCATATTAAAAAAGCTCTCATATATTCTTATCCTGAAACACCCGGGTTAGTTATTCAATTATTATATTCATCCTTCGATAAAGTGATGATTACAAATAGTAAAGGCATGAAAGAAACAGGACTATATGATTTTGGATTTAGATTTGCAACTATATTAAAAATAATTATGGACTCATTCAGTAATTCGTGGGGGCCAGTTTTTATGAAAACGATGCAGGATAATCAAAAAAATGAGATTAATAATATGGTAAAAAAATATTATCAATTATTTTTTATATTTGGACTTTTTGCAATTGGTATAACTTATTATACAGAAGAATTACTAATAATCTTAACAAACGATAAATTTTATGCAATTAAATATATTGTTCCACTTTTGGTTATTTATTATTTTACCTCTACATTTTCTTTTATGTCCATTCAGCAAATATATTTTTCAGGTAAGCTTATATATAATTTACCTGTAAATATTATTGGCCTAGGTACTAATTTAATTTTAAACATATTTTTGATACCCAAGTATGGAGCATTTGGGGCAGTATTAGCTACAATCTCAGCTTCCTCATTACAGATAATAATGAACATCTATATTGGTAATAAACTATGCAAAATTGAGTATAATCTTATAAGAACAATAAAGATTTTCTTATTAATAACCTTTATTATTTTATTAATTTATCCAATAATGTTTTTTATTGATAGTTACATAATTAAATTCATTATAAAATTAATTATTATATCATTATATATTTTATATATTATTTATTTTAAATTAATTTCTATTTATGAAATTTATAATGACATTGCATCAAGACATAAATAATGAATAATTATGAATAGTAGGTTGTAAAGAACGGCTTAGTATAAATCACCGTATAACAGATTATAGTGAATATTAATAAGTATCTAATAATGAGATTGTTAACAATATTCCTTTCGATATATAATGCAATTAACGGACATGAAACTGTAATCATGTATAGAAAAAAACGATCTACCCAATTACTGTATAGAATAACAGAGCCTATGAAAAGTATAGTGGTGCTCATAAAAAAATGGCTTGATAAAATGATATCTTTCTTTAATTTTCCAATTCTATCTAATGCAATAATGATTGAAGAAAATATAAAATAAATAGCAGTATAGAAATATCCGATTTTTGATCCAATGTTTATTCCTGTTCTTACATCATAAAGAAGAGCAAATACAATGATCAGCGTCATACAAAAAGTAATAGACATCAGAATATTAAATAATTTATTCTCCTTTATGAAATAAAAGTATAGAAAAATTGCAGATGCATTATGAGCTGCAATTGAAAAGATAATGAGTATATAGCTTTTAAAGTTTTTATTATTATAAAAGTACGAAAAGGCAGCTAATAAAAAAATCATCGAAATAAATTGTCTGTAAATTGAAGACATTCCAAAAATTAATGGAGTGTGTAAAAGCATTAAAAAATAAACATAATTTATATTAACCAAATTATTTTTGTTATTTCCCTCAAATTGTTTTAATGAAAAAAATAAAATAAGATACGCAATTACATCTATAGTAAGAAAAACATATCTAGTATCATTAAAAATAAAATATAAATATTTTAAAAGCAGCCATACTAGAGGCTCTCTTGTATAATAAATTTCATGAGAATTTGAAAAACCAAAATTAATTGTATTTATTGTGTCGCCATAAGTTATCCCCTTAGAGAGAGCATAATAACCGTATAGATCAGATGTTTTTATAATATCAAAATAATTTTCAAATAAAAAAGGAATATAATAAATCCTAAAAAAAAATATAAAAGAAAAGATAATTAGAAACCATGAATAAAAGAATAGTTTCTTTTGGCCTATTAAATTGGGAGTAGTAGCAAAGACAATCGCTAATATAAAAAATAATATATAGAAACTGTTATAAATTAAATGTAATGTCATGAAATATACATATTTATAGAAAATAAGATCAAATAGATATAAATAAAATTTTAATTATATATTAAATATATAAATAATTTTATCAAAGGTAATAAATGCATATTATTTTTTTCATGCAAAACAATCATGCTGGTGGAATGGACTCTTTTTTAATAAATACCATTAATAACTGGCCTTCGCAGAAGGATAAATTTACATTTATCTGTAATAAAAATCATAGTGGATTATCGATTATTAAATCAAGAATAAAAAAAAAGATAAATTATTTTGAGCATAATTTAATAATTAGTTCAGAAATATCAGAAAAGTATCTTTTCTTTTTTTCTTATAAAATTAGAAGATTTATTCATCCAATAATAAAAATTATAATGACTCCTTTTCATCTTGCCTCATTAAGAAATATTTTTTTAAAATATAAAGCTGATAGATTATTGGTAATCAATGGAGCTTATCCTGGGGGGGAAACATGTAGATTAGCTAATATTGCATGGTATCAAGTAAATAAGCAGTTGAGTATTCATAATATAAGAAATTTTGCAATAAAGCCTCGATCGTTATTTAGTTTTTATGAAAACTATCTAGATAAATTACTAATTCGTTCTACAAAATCTTTTATAGGTGTGTCTAGATGCTGTTCAGAGTCATTAAGGGTTAGAAAAAATTTTAAAAATATTAAGAATATAAAGTATATTTATAATGGTGTCTTAATTCCTAAAAGAAATACTGAAATAAAGCATCATTTTGATATAAGAAAAAATTTGAATATTGAAAATCAAAAAATATGTTTAATGCTTGGCACCTATGAAAAAAGAAAAGGGCATGAGTTCTTATTTAATGTTTTTGAAAAAGTCCATAAAAAAATACCTGATTTAAATTTGGTAATTTGTGGAGACTCTAAAAAAGAAGATCGAAAATATGTTGAAATGATTAAATCAAAATATGCTTCTAGGTCTAAGATTCATCTATTAGACTATGTCAATGAAGGAAATATATTAATGAATCAGGCTGATATTTTAGTTATTTCATCTCAAGAATGGGAATCTTTCGGGTGGACAGCAATCGAGGGAATGGCAAGAAAAATACCAGTTGTTTCAACAAATTCTGGAGGACTAAAAGAAGTTATTGGTGCAAATGGGGTTTCGGGTTTTAGTCACGACATCAACGATATTAATGGATACGCACATTCAATAATAAAAATTCTTACTGATAAAAAGATAAAAAATAAAATTATAGATAATGCCCTTAAACGAGTTAAGAACTTATTTAATCAAGATGATATGATTAATCGTTATTATAATGAAATAAAATAATATATGAAAAGTTTTTCTGAATTACATTCTAATAAAAAAATATCTTTCAAAACGGTAATTGATACAGTTGGAAAGGTAGTATTTATTTTTATCAAATATTTTTTTAAGAAAAAAGATCATATATTATTTTCAGCTTATGATAGAAATGTATATTGTGATAATTCAAGATATCTATTTGAATATCTAAGTAATAATACTGAACTAAAAGTTTATTGGTTAACTGATAATCTTGAGATTCAAAATTATCTAACTTCGAATAATTATAAGTTTATTACTACAAAAAACATTTTCCTACTTATTTGGGTAATGTTGAAAACTAAAGTTACTGTAAATTCTGGAATTCAATATTTTAACTTATTCGGAATTCTTGATAATAACTCAACAGTTAAAATTTCTACCCTTCACGGAAGTGGACCAAAGGCAACAATAAGTAGAACTGAAAATATTAATACTGCAATCAATCAGATAAAAAATATTAATAAATTTGATTATATTAATTTTAGCTCAAAGTTTTCATCAATTAACATAGGCAAAAGAGTATATTTAATTCCGAATAGTAAAATAATAAATTTTGGTTATCCACGGTGTGATCAGTATTTTGATTTAAGAAGAGTTAATATAAAACATAAAGAAAAGTTATCTGTAAATAAAATTGTTAATAACTTCGATATTAATTCTAAAATTATTCTTTATACACCGACATGGAGACCTTACGAATATCAATTTCCTCTTGATAAACTTACTAATATTGATTATTTAAAATTTGATGAGTGGTTAAAAAATAATAATTATTATTTCTTTTATACATCTCACTCGGGCTCATTCACTAAAAGAATTAAAAATAATTTTAATAGAATTATTTATATTGATATTAAACAATTTCCAATGTTTGATATTAATGAATTTATGAATGAAGTTGATATTTTATTAAATGACTATGCAACTACAAGTACTGATTTTGCCTTACTAAATCGAGCTCAGATATTCTTTATGCCAGATTATGATTATTACTATCAGGAAAAAGGTTTTATAGAAGATTATAGGTCTTCAATACCTGGAGAAGAAATTTATACATATGATGACTTAATAAAGCTATTGAATTATATTAATGATGATCCATTAAGATATGTTAAAAAGTTTGAATTAAGTACAAAAAATATTTTAAATAAATACTATGAGTCAGAACTTAAAAATTCAAATATGAGATTCAAAGAATTTATATTTAAATTATTAAATATCTAATTAAGGAAGTTATAATTTATGAAAAAAGTTTATTTAGGCATGAGTGCTGATATAATACATACTGGACATATAAATATTCTCAACCATGCTAAGAAGTATGGATCTTTGACAGTTGGACTTCTCACGGATGATGCTATTGCAAGCTATAAAAAAATTCCTTTAATGAAGTATGAAGACAGAGAAGCTGTAATAAAATCTATTAAAGGAGTTAATAGAGTAATTCCACAAAAAACGCTTGATTATACAGAAAACTTACAATCAATAAAACCTGATTATGTAGTTCATGGAGATGACTGGAAAAAAGGAGTTCAGAAAAAAATTAGAGAAAAAGTTAAAAGCACAATTAAGAAATGGGGAGGAAAATTAATCGAAGTAAAATATACTGAAGGAATTTCATCAAGTTCTATAAAAGAGGTTATACAAAAAGATGTTAGCTCCGCATATATAAGATCAAATAGATTAACAAGATTAATTAACTCAGGTTCATTGATAAGAATATTAGAGGTTCACAATGGTCTCACTGCCTTAATAGCAGAAAACAGTAAATACCGTAAAAAAGAATTTGATGGCATGTGGTTAAGTAGTCTTACTCATTCAGCTTCAAAAGGAAAACCTGATAATGAATATGTGGATGATACAACAATAGTAAATACAATAAATGATGTTTTTGACTGCACAACAAAACCTCTTATTCTTGATGCTGATAGCGGTGGAAAAATAGAGCATTTTAAATACACAATAACAAATATGGAAAGACTGGGTGTCTCAGCAGTTATCATTGAGGATAAAATTGGAAGTAAAAAAAACTCATTATTTGATAATTCTAATCAGCAACAGGATACAATTGACAATTTTTCTAATAAGATTTTTCAGTCAAAATCATTCATTAAAAAATCTGAAATGAAAATTTTTGCAAGAATCGAAAGTCTAATAATGAATAAAGGTTTAGACGATGCAATTACTAGAGCAAAAGCATATATTGAAGCTGGTTCAGATGGAATAATGATACACAGCAAAAGTAAAGAGTCGAAGGAGGTATTAGAATTTTTAAAAATATATAATGAATTTGAGAATAGAAAACCAATCATTGTTGTTCCAACAACCTATTATTCAATTAAGGAGTCAGAATTAAAAAATTATGGAGTCAATATTGTAATTTATGCTAACCATTTGATCAGAAGCGCATATCCAGCAATGGTTGAAACAGCTGAGACAATCTTAAAAAATGGTAGATCAAAAGAAATTGAAAAGAAAATTATGCCAATTAATGAAATTATAAATTTAGTTGATAGTAAGTAATATGGTTAATGCTGAAAGTTTTTATGAATATTTAAATAAAAAAAATATAAAATTTTTTAGTGGAGTACCTGACTCACTTTTTCAG
>MDSV01109578.1_pt1 | contig 27884 bp, 42 predicted proteins | sample 810851 | NCBI WGS metagenome assembly MDSV01 (sample SAMN05326640, study PRJNA326480) | marine metagenome | isolation source: seawater | place: Atlantic Ocean: North East | collected 2012 | reverse complement strand
TCAGCAGCTAATGCATGATGGCACCGGTCGTTGGCCAACACCACGAACTTGTACAACCAATGGAAAAATAATCTAATAGATCAACAAAGAAGAATGTAAGTACTAACTACTACAATCATGATTCTGATGATGACAAAAAAGAAACCTAAAACTAAGATAAAGATATCTAACATTAAGCGATGACACCGGAAGGGAGACTAATGGTCCCCAGAGGATACAATGGTTCCGTGCTAAAAAGTAAGAACAAGTTTTCTACTAAAAACCTAGCACGCAATACCACGATTGCTTTGATTACGATCGATAAAAAAGCAGACTGCAGGCCTAATGCACTAATCAAGAGAATAGTAAAAACATTCTAGATAAGGAATTACAGATTGGCTAGCAGGACGCCGTTCGTCGCGATCAGGTATTATAGATATTCTTTGAAGACACTGTCTACTGGGAGAAGAGGGTTCTGAAGATACAGACCCGCTCCAAGAAGAGCGTTCTGAATATACAGACCCGCTCCAAGAAGAAGTTGAAGGTACCTTTATTGTCAAATAAAAGCCGCAATGGCTGAACAATCTTTTCAGGTTCGGTGACAATAGGGTCATCGTACCAGACGAGTGGCGGATCTAACTATATTAAAATTAAACGAATAGAGTTAAGATTACTCTAATAGCAGAAAAGCGGACTACCTACCAAGGATAACTGGGCCCACACAAGTTGTGTGACTCCAGCCAATGAGGTGGAACCCAATGAGGTGCTTAAGAGATCCAAGCTACCCGGGAAGGAAGACTTCCCGGATGTACAAAATATACTAAAATTAACTAGTTAGAAGTCTCTAACTACTAAAACTAGGACCAGTGGACAGCAAGAATAACTTCGAAGCTGTGACTTAGGACCTAATCCCATGGTAACCGGGATATCTTCCAGCCAGAATAGCTGAAGAAATCTCTAAATTACATGGAAAGAATATTCTTAATCAACATAAAACACAGGATACCTGTCTTCCCTGAGAGCTCTAAGCTCCAGAGAAATATGTGACTGGCTTTCAGAAGCTGTGACGGAAGTGACACCAGTATCTCACGAGATATTGGCAGCCTATTACTGACAGAAACAAGAGCGAACCGCTGTTAAAAGCAATCGCTGTGCACAGTGTACTAGACCCCTGACCCGTATATCGGGGAATGAGATTTGTACACTACCCCTGACATTCCCAAAAGACTGTTCACAGAAGGAGAAATAAAAATGGATGAAGAACTATTGAAAAACCTACAAGCATGTGTTGGAGCGAGCGTACCCTGTATAGCGGTTACTACAACGGAAACAGAAGAGATCATAAAGCAGGTCTCGGAGTATTCTGCAAAGTACTCGTATCAGGGTTCCAAGAACCAGAAAAGAAGAAGAGTATTCGTATGGCGTGAGTCAGTCGGATTTGAGGAGTATGCTATTTTCATGATGAGTGAAAATAATACTAAAAAGGCGGTTGAGGTAATCCCTGCAGGAACCAGCAGTTTGAGCTGGGGATGTGCAAAGGTACCCAATGTCGTCTACTCCCCCGACGATGACTTCCCCGGTGCGACCGTACCCTACGCAGTCGAGTTCATGACGGACTGGGACAGCAAGGAAGCGGGTCGCGGAGCGATCTTTATTCTTCGAGACTGGCATCGCTACATTGATGCAAACGCCGATCATGTCGATCGGCAGCTATCTCTCTTTGAGCAGATTACAGCACTAGGACAGCACAAAACTGTCATTATGCTATCACCCTGCAAATGGGATTCGGAAACGATTCCTGTCGAGCTAAATCAGCACATCTATCAGATGGACTTTGATATGCCCGGCAAAAGCGAGAGACTGCAGATTCTAAAGAAGATGCATGAGGACCTATCCTCAGATGCCCGATGGAAGTTGGGCGAACTAGGAACCGATGAGCTAGAGTCAGTTGCCGATGCTACGGCAGGCTTGACTCGAATGCAAATGCAGAATGTTATCTGTATGTCCCTGATTACTGAACACACATGGGACATGGACTACATTCTCGGTGAAAAGAAGAAGCTAGTACAACAAGCTGGCTTCCAGATGACTCGACCCCAAAAGGGATTCGAGATGATCGGCGGTCTTGACCCACTTAAGAACTGGGCTACAAGACTACGAAAGAGATTTACCAAGGCAGCAAGAGATTATGGATTCCCTAGGTTTCCAAGAGGACTGCTCATGGCCGGTGTTCCCGGTTGTGGAAAGTCTGCTATCTCTAAGGCACTTGCCAATGAATGGGGAATGAACCTGCTAACTGTGCAGGCAACAGATCTGAAAGGATCTCTTGTCGGCGAATCAGAAGCTAAGGTTCAACGCCTACTGACTACCGCTAGAGCGGCAGCTCCGATTATCGTTTTCGTTGACGAAGCGGAAAAGCTGCTCGGTAAGTCAGAAGGTGTCCATGACGGTGGTGCACATGATGCTGTTCTGGGACAGTTCCTGTCATTTATGCAGGAAGACGACTCCGGTGTATTCTTTGTCTTTACGGCAAATAATATGGAGAAGTTTGCTCCAGAATTGGTGGATCGATTTGAAGGCCGATTTTTCATTGACCTGCCCAGCGCCTCTGAGCGCGAGCAGATCATCGGTATACACCTAAACCTGCGAAGGCAGGGCATCGAGAAGTTCGATATTGGAGAGCTTGTAAAAGCTACCAAGGACTTCAGCGGTCGAAACATTGAAGATTCGATCGAAGAAGCTATGTCTATTGCCTTTGATGAGGACAGAGACATGACTATGAAAGATCTGCAAGAAGTGTTCTCGCTAGTTATCCCAACTAGCAAGACAAAGAAAACGGAAATCGAGACAATGAGACAATTCGTCGAAAATGGTATGATGCGACAAGCTAATGACCTAGGAAACGATGTCGAAGCGGAAACGCATATGATCGGTACCCGTACTTTTGATTAAGCACGAGAGATGCAATTTTAGAAGAGGATGATATAATGTTTGTAAGAGATAAACCAAAGAAAAGCTACCAAGAAGATGACTTCTTCGCCATGGCTGAGATGTGTACAGTGCTACTGTATGCAAGACAGATCCGTGATATGAAGGACGGTGAGAATGAAGTATTCTTGCCTATGATTAGACGAAGGCAACTACAAAATATGCCTGAGACGGTGGCTGAAGAAATGGATGGTATCCTACAGATTGTGATCGCAAACTTAGAAAAAGCTGGCGCGGATAAAGAAGACTTTTTCCGCAAGCTTGAGCTTGGTGAGATCGACTTTGTTAAAGAAGTCGTTGAAAACCCTGCTATGAAGGAAGCACTAGGCACAGTAATTATGAAGAGGCTATATTCAACAGAGGGAATCTCTGGGGATGAAGCTTATGCTAAAGCAAAGGAACTCTTTTCAGAAATGAAAGACAGACTGAAAGATTTTATTGCTAACATGATGATGAATGCCTTTTATGACCTAGGAAAGGAAGCAACAGAGAAGAATATACCACTAGAACATGTGACTCAGATCTTGACGCCTCGCGTTAAGAAGATTGCACAACATGGTATCGCTGTTGAAACACAAGTGAATGTTGAAGAACTAAGAAAGATTCAACACGAAGATCTAAAGCGATCTAATCCAGTCAACGACCCGTCCTATGGATGAGTCATTTAGATGAGAGTAAAGATAATCATTGACGATGTTGATCTAACATGGGAAGAACTCAATGAACTAATGGGGACTAATGGAGTCTCCGTATTGCGTGAGGACAATACCCCGGTGGAATTAAAGCCAACTGACGAGAAGGAAAAGGACAAGAGACCAAACAATGTATGTGCATGGTGTGGTACTGAGTTCAAGAATCGTTTCAGTATGGCAGCACACTCTATGAACTGTCCAGAACGAAAGAAGACAGAGAGTGAGCAGAATCCACCTGATGGAATTGACTCACCGTACATTGCGGTAAAGAACAGAGCCAAGAACAAGATGGAAGCAGAGCGTGCTGAAGAGCTAAGCTTGCTTCCTGTGACTGATATGGTGGAACACGAAGTTCTACTGTGGCTACTGAATAAGATCGAAACAGCTGGCGCTTATGCACTGCTAGTTTCTGATCATCTTGCCAAAGATATGATCAATGACTTAAACGAAATATATGATATGAGTACAGAGGATGGAAGAAGATTCAAAATGAGCGCTGCAGATAAGATTGCGGGCGAAATGAGAATGATCTTCGATAAGCTAGGTGTTAAGAGGTGCATGATCACCAACACACCGGCCTCTCAAGGTAAGTTCAATACTAACCTAGTACTTACCTCAGATAAGATCCCAACGATGGCCGAACTAGGCTTTTGAATGGGGTCAATTTAGATGAAAATAAACATCAATGTTGAGATTGAGGGTAAAGATGCTGAAGACTTTGTCACAGCACTAGCCCTGAAGCTGGGCGTGAATGGTCTAACGACCACCACAAAATCCAGCGCTCAGAAGAAGCAGAAGAAGAGCAAGGCGCCTAAGGCTACAAAGAAGCCTAAGGCTAAGAAGTCGAAGGGTCCAAAGACCAATGAGGCTCTGTCGCCAGCTTTCTCTAAAGCTCTTGCTAAGCATATGAAGAAGACTGCAAGTAAGTCAGGAAGGAAGCCAAGAGTACCAGATGATACATTCTGTGAAATCTGGCAGACTTCCAGTACACTGAATCAGGCTTCTAAGCGTCTAGGTATGACTACCTACGCTGCAGCAGCAAGAGCAGAAGTGCTGGCAACTAAGTGGAAGCTTCCACTGAAGAGCCTTTGAATCTGCTTCAACTTAGATGAGAACAACTGAGAGATATTACTACAAGCCCAAGCAACGGGCACAGAAGTACATTGACAGTTTAGATGACGAAGGATACTTTGTATTGAAAAGTACAGGACATGTATTCTTGGTTGACAAAAAGAACAAAAGAATGTTCTTGATGCAAGGCGCCCCCGAAGGGTTCGAATATAATCGAGCTGTGAAACACTTTAATCGGGTTGGCTACCGCATCGAAGATGGATCGTTAATATGATCCTTTAGAGGGAGTAAAACTCTGAGGCGAAAGCCAATGACGACACTTTAAGTTTTAGAATAAACGGTAGCTACATTACAACTCACAGAACAAGTTTCTGCGTTCGTATACTATAGCACTTAACGGATCATACCTTCGCATGAGTACCCGCTTCACGCGAGTCCCGCGCGGGCAGGTACACATGTGTTAAGTTTCTGCAGAATAGGTCTCTGGAATGTTAATAGCGCAGATGGGATCTGCGCAACAAACTGGAGATCGCCACCAACGATGCATTCGCATCTGATGTTGGTGGCTCTGCCTTTAGAAACTTTCCAGCATGACCCTATGCTGTAGCATACGAATGCAGAAACCTCGTCTGTTCATTAAAATGTCTCGGTAGCTACGCTACCATGACGCTACCCTTTATTCTAAAACTTAAAGTTTTACGCCGTGTTCATTCTCGAGGTTAACACCTAAAGAGCACGAAACTGCCGATTCCTGTTTCTATGAGACGGGGTCGAACGAATACGGCGTAAAACATAGACCTACTGTCTAGCCCTCACAGATGGAAAGAAAGATATTTTCTATTGCACCGAGCTTTAATTGCTCGTTGAAATGCACAGGATGTTATCTTACTACAGGAGTCACTAAAGAGATGAGGGATCTCACCAAAAGTGACTGGTATTGGAAGGAAGCAATGAAGCTTGCTTATCAAAATGGATACCGAGAGTTCGCTATGACTTTGAATCCGTTCCCCGGTGCTATCAATCATGCTATTAAACTAGCAAAGATGGCAAGGGGTACTGGATTTGATGTTATTAATGTGACTACGGTAGGCCGTAAGGTACTGCTCGATTGGGTGGAAGACGAAGGGTGGAATGACCCTTCTGACCCTGCTATATATGAGCTAGTATCTATGATTGATATACTAAGTATATCTATTGATGAGCATAGGGCTGATAGTATCGAAGATATGGTGTATCAAATAAACACCATAGCCGAGTCTATCCGTGAGCGTGGTAATCTGCGCCCCGACTTCATACTCAATATCAATCTGTTATGGACACCCGCCGTATTTGGCTGGGTCCGTGATTTTAACAATGGCAACTGTAATAATGACTGTTGGACTGAAGACTGTCTAAACTGCTGGCTTAAAGAAGTAAGCAGTGCAGACGGATACTACGACAGACTAAGAATACAACATCTAATACTGAAACCGCTATCGCTATATCCAAGCGAAGATTGGTTCTGGAAGAACTACCAGTGGGTAGTCAATAATAGACCACACATAAAAATACATGGTGACGGTCATCACATTATTGGCGATGCACCACTGAATAACCTACTAGGAATTAATGAATGTCCCGGCAAGTATATGCTGGATATCGATCCTATGGGATTTGTTCGTAAATGCCCAGAAAACCCTATCGCACATAACGGTAGCGACATCGCTAAGCTAGAAGAATTGGTTAGAAACCCTTCTTCTTTCAACTGTGGCGATAAGTGCAATTGTATCACTGGACAACAGTGACTACTTAGATGAGTGACAAAACGGATACTCAATACCTTAGAGATATGTGTGATCTTTTGAACAGCATGCACAGTATGCTGTTTGAGAGACTCACTAGACTTACAATAGCAGTCGATAGTATCGATAAAAAGGTGAATCGCTTTAGCGAGTTCGTTCTAGAAGTATCACCTAGTGATGCTAAAGAGGCAATTGCCGAACTAGAACAGGAACTGCAAGAGTGATCTTAGATGACATTTGATAATATGAATACGGAAGAACCCGGTATGCCTATTGTGTTTGATGCACCTATTGTTAACAACTTCATGCTACTAGCTATGAGAGTTTCGTTAGCATGTACAACAAGCACAAAGAATCAATATCGGGGTTTGAAACGACTTACCTTCGTACAACGGAGGAGTCTAAGAGAGGTAGCAATACAAATCGAGGGAGCAGAGTTCACAACAACAGTGATTAGGAAGTCTGAAGACTTACCACACCCGATCGACGAAATTATGGTTTCTAACAAACCAAATAATAAGGAGATCAATAAGAATGAAGGTAAAGGATCTTTCATTACTTCCCACCAATCACGAGTAGTTGTAGGACTTGACAGAATAGGATTGACCGCACGCTATACAACCACAGGAAGGGGTTGGAGGCGTTGGGCTAACCAATTAAATAATAACAATCCCCAAGTACAAGATCTCGATTATACCAGCGACACTGTTCGCTTGGTTGAGAACAATCAGAGAGATATAATGCTATACGCTCAAAGTAATAAAGAGATAACTAGAGTACCTAAAAGCTCTAGCGCTCTTACCAAACTGGTATTTCAAATAAAATGCGCCTATGGAACATTAGCGAAGCTAATTAACAAAGCAGGAAGAAAGGCACCGCATGGTAGCTTACACCTTACAGCGAATGTTAATGACGACGCAATACTGAGACTAGGAATTAAAGGAGTAGGACTTGATGGCACTGAGACCTTAGAACAGACGACTATTAAGTCGTCTGCACGAATGGGTCAGTCAGTTGCTTATGGTTTTATTGGCAGTGTATCAGCAGTGATACACTACAAAGAGTGGTTTAGGTTTGCTAGAGAAAAGTCTAGAAATGGCTACAGTATCGAAAAGAGTCTTGTGGATATCCCGCATGATCAAAGCGATATTACAGAAATCTTCGGGATAACCGAGGATGGAAGATTCACATACGGAATCCAGATTGAACTGGCTTCTGGTGATACGGATTGTATTTACATTACATTCCCTAAGACGGATCTTGCTAGCCCTATAGAATACAGTCAGTTGGCGGTGTATGCCGACTCTGGCTGGCCAGCGACCAGAACTTCAACATCTAATGGACCGGCCCCGGGAGAAAGACCTCCTGCGCCGATGCCAGTGGTTGTTGAACCCACTATTGAACCGGTGGACCTAACACCTGATGAAGACGGTATGATTGCCCTATGGGAAGAAGCCCATAGAGCTCACTGTACTTCAAGAAATATGAGAGTATCGCAAGATCGACTTGTGTGGTTTAGACACTACATGACTCAATGCCTTGCGAGTGGAGACCGGGTGGGGGAATCTCACCTGACCTTATACTCAAAACTTAGAGATCAAGAAGATTAACTGAGCGCATAATTTAGAGGGAGAATTAACAATGAGTAATGAAGAAATTGAAGAGAAGGGCGTATTGGATGCATTGGTGACCAAGTACAACTTGGACAAGAGCATTTGCCCTAACTACTCTGAACATTGGAAAAACGCAAGGCTAAGTTCTGACATGATGTTTGATCATGATGGGGCTTTCCTAGTGAAAAGAATTGCCAATAAGGACTTTGGCAAAAGCAACCGCGACCTAAGAGTCTGGAGTCATGATGAGGTTAAGGCCTTTTATCAGGACTTCAAGATTGGTGAGAAGTATAACTTTGCTTCTCTGCTTGAAGGAAGCAATAACGGGGGCGGATTGAGAGAATGGTACTTCGCAGGAAGAAGTAGCAGATTCATCTCAGTTCTAGAATCCCGATGGGACGGCGGTTATCTTTTCACAACCTACAACGAGCGAGTTGATATCGCTTTGAAGAGGCTATCGGACAGAGCCGAGCGTGGTATCGTTGATGCCGCCAATGAACTCAAAACCTTGATCGGACAAAGAGACAGTCTCAGAGATGAGAAGAGTCTGTTGTTGGAGAATGCAGAGCTATCGCCTCAGTTGCGAAAGGTTCTGGAATCTGTTAATATAACAGCATCGGACTTAATTGAGTCTGACGATGACTGATACTTGACGATCTATTTAGATGGAAGAAACGAAACAGTTTAAGTTGCTCGCTACTGAGCAACTTAGAAATGACGGGATTGGAGATACCTTTAGAGAATGGTTGACTACGGTTAGTAAAAATACTGTAGTGACTACAAGCTTTAGGGTGCATCTCCAATCAAAAAACATTCTTAATCGAAACTATACTAAGCGTATGGTTTTGAGGAGGAACTACATCAACGAAAAGACGAGAGACGAACTAGTAGTTCTAATTGAGGGAGTAAAGAGATCGATCATAGAAACCCATTTTGGGTTATACGATGATGATTCGACATTCCCAAACATAGAGGCCATTGTATGTGATGATAACGATCATGTAAAGGTCTGGAACTTAAACAAACTAGTGTCGATCCGAGACATGTTAATTGACATAAAAAACGAACATGGCTGGTGAAGTAAAATGGATGTAAGGAAACGATTAGGCACTATTGAAGATGCACATGATATGGCAGACGGGGCTATTGCCCCACTTAGTCACGAAGGATCCAACGGGATTCTATCAAGTGGGCTATTACTGGAAAGGACAGAAAGTCAAATCATAAATCCTAACAATTATCCGAGTAAGTCTCTGACTTACTTATTGAACCACAAACCATTAAGATTTACAGTTCGTGAATGGTATGGAGACATTGAGCATATACTGCTAGAAGATGCAGGCACCCACTTAGTCTACTGCGTAGGCTGCGGAGAAGGGGCTTGGTATGTAGTAAATGTGTACAGAGATCTAACTCAGAATGCTATTAAGCAGGCTAGGAGTTGGAAACTACCATATCCATTTGTGATTATGTCGACGAATACAAGTTCTCGAAACGAAGAACACAGAGAGCGAGGTCTAGATTGGACCGTGAATAGCTTTCGTATCTTCGGTATCGACCCGTATCAAAGACTTCGTTGAGCTTAGGTGAGTACATTGACTACTAAAGGAAAATGGCAAGAAATCACTGGTCTATGGGAACGAAGCAGCACCACAATGAAGGACCAAAGAACAGGTAAGGCTGAGAAGATGCTATATGGCAAGATCAGAATTACCGAGGACATTGTGTTGAAAGCAGGAGACGAAGTTTATGTCTTCCCTTCTAGGGAACGACGCAGAACTAACGGCTCTGCTTCCCACTACCTTAAGGTAAAGAGACCAAAGGATGAAGATGCTGAAGAGTCAGAGTCGCAAGACTCTTAGACTCTCGACACTTCGTCAATTTAGATGGAACAAAGACAATTTAATGAGACGATCGGGGCAGACCCCGATGACCGTGAGTTATGCGTTTTATCCTACTCGAGCAATCGGGAAACATGGGATTATTACAACTACTCAGACGCGGGCATGGGAGAACTGACCGTTAATGATCAGTCTTTTTACGATTGTGCTGACAAATTACTTCTCTACGATTTGTTAATCGTGGAGTCTGTCACTACCCCTAACCAAAATTGGGGTAGGGAGAATAACCGCAAGTGGTCTTACCTACAAGTGGTTGAAAGAGAAATACTCAGATCTGATACAGATCTGAACGAAGTTTGTGTTAAAATGAGAGTACGAGTTAGATGCGGTGATGGAGTCCAAGGGACACCATATGCCCCCGAAGGACTAAGTTCATCGGGAGCCTACACATTGGATAACTATAATGATAGGAATCGATATGCAGGCAACAGCTCATCTAGAGAATCCAGAAGGATACATACTCAGATCCGAGAGGAGACTGTGTCAGCAGCAAGGCTATTCATTAGCAATGTTGAGACGCAAGGCCTCATACGAGAAGAAGATGAACTAGTACTCATAGCACACATAGAACATGTTGGGGAGCAAGCATTGTCTGGCAGAGAATCATATCCTAGTAGATATGCAGTCGGACATGAACATGGCTACCTAGTGCGCAGCAGCGCCAACAACAGACACTACCGAGCAAGCAGCCATACGGGACAACCAATGTCCTCGAATGCGGCTTGCTCAAAGTACCAATCAGCACAGAGTAAAAAAGTCGGAAACACAAGACTTATGCTATCGAGAGTACCTTGGTCGGCAATTGACAGTTTGTCATTTGATGATCTAAAGAATACACTTGGTGTGAGCAATCTAAAGTCGCATAGGAAGAAATCTTATTTCTTGAAGAAATACATCAAGAGTGAGGTTGAAGAAACTATACCTATACTAAACCAATATAGCCTACAAAGAATCGAAGAAGAGATGGATACAGGCTCCGGAGGTGACACGCTAGATACCTATCTAACAGTGGAACCTGACGGAGGCTACTCTATTACGGCAATGTCGGATTTGGAAGTATCAAAAGATGGAAACGAGTTTATCACTATTCCTGCAGGCAAATACTTAGTTGTCGCAGATACAAGTGGTAATGATTCCACACTACTTGCATATCGAAGAGACATGGCACAGCTATTCAGAACTATATCGGTTGTTGGACTATCACATAGATTCGCGTCAATGTTCACTATTCAGGGAACTAATGGCGATGACGAAACAAATGTGAGTGTTGGGCATAGACTAAGAAACGCTGTCAAATACGCTGGCAGTGTTCCGGGGGTTCAAGAAGACATGAAGAAAAAGGAGGCCAAAGATGGCGCCGATGTTAATCTTGGATTTAACTGGAAGAAGCGACTCGGATGAGTCTTTAGATGAGTGAATTGAAGTGCAATGAGTGCAACTTAACCTTTAGAACAACTAAGGGTCTTGAGTTGCATAACAAAGTATATCACACGCAAACAAAAACTGAACCAAAGAAAGAGGAACCTAAAAAGGATCCTGTACCTAAAAAGGTCTCAGTCAAGAAAACCAAAGCAAAGGAGGATACATTAACCCCCGATCAAATGGTAAAGTTGGCTAGAGAGAAATATAAGGAAACAGTCAAGAAGATGAGGAAGAAGCCTATCGAATTGAAAGTTGGTCAGAAGTTGAGTGCAAAGAAGCTTATGCAGATTATGAAGCATGATCCTGAGGTACGAATTGGCAAAGGAGCCAGTCGCCTTAGGGCAAAGCCTTGGACCACCAAGCCACTAAGTCAGTGGATTGGGAGAGACAGTTTCAAAGTAATGGAGGTAAGATCCATGAAGAATGATTGGGTCATGTACCGACTCGAATCTAAGAGACTGGTGATCCGGTGGAAAGAAGGACCGATCAAGTCTGCGCATAAAATAGCTTGGCCGCATATTACGGCACGCTTAGATGAGTGAAAATTGGACACATTTCCATTTTAACTTACTTCAAGTTGACATGAGCACCTTAAGAGCGATTGAAACAGAACTCAAAGATAACGGAGTCTATTTCGATACAGGGTGTTGGATGCAACCTGAAGGACCACGAGAGTGGCACACTGATTGGTCTCTAGAAGGGCCAATGAGTGTTGAAGAACTGGCTAAGCATCTAGACGATAAGGAGATACCATACAAAATGGTCTCTGTCGCCAAAGTAGACTAGCCAATTTAGATGAGTGAAACATCAGAAAACGAAGAAACTGAAGGATATGTTGTGGAAGGGCAGCTGAGTACAGCTGTTAGAGGGTACTTAGTACTATACTCTGTCACAGGTGGCCGTGTAAGTTATACTGTCTTTGCTGAAAATGCAAGGGCACTAGAATTACCACGATCATTTGTACCACCGATTAGACGAACCAAAGATAGCTTTGCAATAGCAAAGAATACTCTTTCTGGTATGTCGCTCCCTAACCTCGAAGCACTCGAGGGCTGGGACGGCGTAGTCAGGCAAGAGATCTTGGTCGAGCGTCTAAAGAAGGGTAATGAGTATGCAGTGCAAATAAAGCGAACAGGTCGTTCTCGTGGCAAACGCCACTCTGAGCGAGTTAATCTGTTCCGACTTGAGTTCTCCCCACCGGAGAACTTTGATGCTGCAAGTTGGTGCCAAACCTATATGGATTCCCATTGGGAAGACGATACGGTTGCACCCTCTATGTCATCAATAAGACAATGTCTTACTATCGAACCTTATTGGGACGAAGAAGACTTTGATCCATTGATGATGCAAAGTATTCAGCAACGCCTATTGGACGAGTTTGAAGTCGTCGCAACAAGCATCGATGCAAAGATGCTGCGAGATCGACTAAGACGAGTCTTGGCAAGCAACATGAAGGGTTTCCCGTTCCGTTCGGGACAAGGAGCATGGTTTGTTCCTAACTCTGAAGAGGATAACACACTAGGATCGTTGGAAGATTATTCTAACCTACTAGAGTCCTTTGGAACGGCAAACACACTAAGTGGTGATCCGTCTGAGGAAAGCTGGTTCGATGAGACCGGCAAACCTAGAGACTGGTATCGCCCTAGTACAAACCTGAGAATCTTGGGCTATATCGACAACGATAGACAGCTTGAGTATATCCGCAATGATATACAGAACAATCTCTCCAGAGAGATTGCTGAGTATCAGAGCAAGATCGTAAAGCTGGCAGACAGCTTCAACGAAGATAAGGTGGAAGCATTTGAGGATCGACTAAACAACATTCAAGTTGTTAAGGAGGAACTCGTGACTCGCCTTGCTAACCTATCGGATATGATAGGTGGCGTTGAAGTGACTGCTGTAGTATTCAGCGATCTAAACGATAGCTTCACTGGAAGACTGGATTCTATCCAGCCATTAAACAGCACAGTCGCTAACAGACTGCGTGGACTAATGGATTTTTCAGAAGATGAAGATTAACCCAATTCTCAATTTTAGCAGAGAAGGCCCACTTTTAGGGACCTTACACAATAATGAACTGAAAGGTGAAGATTATGAGTGAAGAAGCAAACACAACAAGTGTTCAGCAGAAGCGCCAGATCCCAGATCGTGAGTTCGTTATCGCATGGCAATCGGCAGACAATGCCGACCAAGTTTCTGAGGCCCTAGGTCTCAAGAGAAGCTCGGTCGTCCAAAGAGCATGCAACCTTCGCAAGAAGGGAGTTAAGCTCAAGGTCTACCCGAAGCCAGCATTTGGCCGCATGCCAAGAGACGCAGCATATTACGCTGATCTCAACGCACTGGCTGAAGAGCACGGCGAATTGATGGAAGATGCACCTGAAGAAGATGCACCTGAAGTCGAAGAAGCCGAAGGCGATGACGAGAACTCCGATCTTTGATTTGGGCTTTTGTTGAAACAACACGGGCGGAGTACAGACCGCCTAGTTTAGATAGAAGGAGTTAAACCACTGAGTTTCGTTCTGTACGCGGCAACCATAAGTTGCCATAATGAAACTATGACGAAAAAACAACATTAGAGATGCTAACAAACCATTCTAATTCCATGCAGCATGCCTCAAGGGTTGGAACTGTCGTTCCCACCCATGGCAACTGCAAGAAACGAATGAGAAGCACTTGGGGACTATGCCCCGGCACTTGCCTAAAGGCTAGTGACCTCTAATACTGCAAAGCAGGCGCGTTAAACATGAACAGCGCTAGACATACTTGGTGCAGTTACCATATTACACCGGTTCTCCTCCGAAAGGGTGCCAGAAAAGACATCCGTGCATTAGGTTCTAGATACTATGACCTAAGACACACAGCGAGAAATGACTTTCTCACAAGCTGTGTGGGCACGACAAGGATGCACACCTTTCCGAGACAACCTACCGTAAAATGGTAAAGCCGACTAACACAAGAGCAGGTATGGCGTAGCTGATCACACAAAGGATCGGCTAGTAAGGAAAACCTTACGAAACAGACTGTTTAGAAACCAAACCCACACAATGTTGTGGGCTTATTTTTGCGTAGTTATGCTTAGCACCTTCACTAGAGGAGTATTAAACTGAGGTATCAACCAATGACGAACCTATAATTTCGTAATCTCCATCAACGAGTTTCCGCAAGCCGGGGGGTTAAAAGATGAACATGAAAACACCACAGCATCCGCTGAGGTACATCACAGATGCATTTCCTGTTCGCTTTGAACCACCCCTATCTGCGGATACCGTTGAGACGAGTACGACAATTTTAGGCTTCCGAGAAGCAGACAGTACAGAAAGGACTGGCAATAGGCACGCAGCTGCTTACACGAGATTGAGGCAAAGGATAAACAAACCTGAGCTCACAGGTAAAATTACCGTGAGCTCAGAGATCCCAAAGGCAATCTTGTGCAGCTGCTAGACTAGCCGCATCACTGATGCATAGGCTATATCTGTAAGAAAGATGATTCCCAGCACAACACTTTAGTCGAGTGCCACAATGTGGCACTATTCTTTGGACCACCAGATCCGAACCGTGATGCACCTGCATCACTAACTCGGAACCTGATTCCACTGACAGACTTGTTATGTGCTAGTAATAATCGCACTAGCTATCGGAAGATATGACATTCCTCACAGAGAGAGTTAACAAATATACTGAGGCCAAGAGGCCAATGACGGAGCGCGTTTAGCCCCGTTATCGCTTGTATGCTACACTAGGTACTGTGGTTATGAATGTGGGCTTCCCTTTAGGAAGGAGGGACGCTACGCATACACCGTAATCGGGTTAACTTAGACAAGCAACAGGCAATAGGGAGGACGCAATAGTGTTTCTCTCTCACAGACAGAGACTAAACTGAGGTATCAACCAATGACGGACGCTCGCATCATATTCCGTACACTTTCATACATTAAAGTAGGGAAATCTTACAGTAAGATTTCTCCAGCATGGCAATCGCACCACCTATGGTGCAGCTATGGCCAGCCCTGAGTCGGGCTAGGATTCATGGCAAGCAGTCAAGCTGCTTTAATGTCCGCAAAGTGTACGGCAACATTCTAGGCATACCAACTAGAATCAGATGCAGCGATAGATTGGTGTCTGTCACCAGATGGAACATTGGAAACAACAAGAAACCAGATGCAAGGGCAAAAGAGAACGAGACGGCAAACGCTGTAAAGTTCGTGTCCATGCAGGCGAGTACCTGTGCGAACACCACAGGCAAGACCTCGCTAGTTTTGCAAGAGATCCTAACTTTTGTATCGAATTGATGCAGAAGAGGTTCCCAAAGCGGCATCATCCCGCTTGTGATAGGAAAGGCCAGAACGACTGTTCTTGTCCTGACTATTCTAGAGGAGCTCAAGCAGTCATGGCGTTGCGTAAAGCAGCCACGACTAGCCAGAGCCTAAATCCTCTATATCGTAAGAAGAAGCGACTTGAGATGCGTCTCAAAGTCAAGAAGATCAGACGATATTACAACAGAATTACAGAAGCGGAATTGTGGCTACCCCCTTATCCGGGGTTCCGACAGTTCCGCTTTTTTCTTTGGGATGATAAACAAGAGACTGTTGTCGTAAGAGTCATTAAAGACAATATACGACATAAGAAGACTCTTCTTAAGTGGCTTAGGAAACTAGCACCGTTGCATGTATACTATACAACAAGTGCTTGGATGAACCCCCAAGGGATCGGACCTGATCCTTATGGAAAGAGGGGTCGAGCGAAACTGAAGAAAAAGAGATGGGTCCTGAAAGAATACCACAACAACATGATGTGGCAGGAACTATACTTCGATGTGGATTATGACAACGGAGACTACAATGAAGGAGCAAAGATGCTCCAAACAACAATAAGCGCAATGGAATACAAAACGATACCTAGACACTACGGATATCGATCACCTTACAGGGTGGCTGAACAATGGAGTGATCAATATGGAGATTTTGTACAAGAACCGCAACCAAAGTGTATATGGGCAGGAGGTATTAGAAATGCCTTGAGGCCCCCTTACACAATAGCGGAAGAGTACAAAACAGGAACTGGAATGATAGTATTCAGTGGGGGCAAAGGCTTCCACCTTATCTATCCAGATTATCGTACTAAAACCAATATAATGGACTATAATGATATCAATACAAAATTGACTTCAAACGATAGACAGCGTATAAGTCGGACTATACGAAAAGATATAGTCGAACTTATGAAAGAACAAAAGCCAGAGCTACTGCTCGATTGGGAAGTCACTATCGATCCTAGACGGATCATACGACTACCCGGAACAGTACACGGCAAGACATTGAGAGTCTGCAAAGTAATTCATGACCTAGAAGGATTCATTCTGAACGATAACGGCGATATAGTCGGATACGAACCAGATGATCCAATAGGTTGAATCTTAGATGAGTGACAATCGAATTAATTTAACTCAATTTGATGAGATAACAAAAGGAGCATGGGAAGTGATTGAACTTCCCGGCGGAGGAATTGACATTGGTGTGCGTTATACTAACCACGGACATAAGCCAGTAGTCAACTTCACACAGCGAATGGGCGAGCAAGTAAAGCAAATCAAGAGAGATGTTGCTGATATGAACGCTATAGCTGCTGTACCTGAGTTGATCTCTGAGTTAAAGAGATGTTATGAGGAGATCAATGCCCTACAGGGTATGATCGAGAATGCACACGAAGCTATGGAAAAGTACTCTAACGAGGAAATAGATAATGTGTGTGACGCTTACGAAGAAGTCTGTATGGCTTTGGGTTAGGCAATTTAGATGAGTGTTATTGATGTATGGGGATCATATGTATACCGTAGTAAGGAATACGCTAAACTTAGGTCTAGCTATTATACTAGTATAACTGATGATATATCTATCTATACAGATGGATCCGCTATAGGAAATAATAATGTCAATAAAGACACACCTGCTGGATATGGCTACATAGTCATACAAGGGCAAACAGGTAAAAACCACAATAAAGGAACGGTTCTCGCAGAAGTGAGTGCTCGTGTGATAACTGATAAAGAAAATAGTTTCTGGATCGGTGCAGAACACGGCTCTAACAATACTGGAGAATTAACTGCCTTTCATGCAGCGCTAAAAGAGATCCCGATAAGGGGGAATGGAAACTTTGCTGGCAAAATTACAATCTATACAGATTCGCAATATGCTGGCAATATAGCCGATGGAAGCTGGAACCCAAGTAGCAATATGCGCTTGGCGAGAACACTCCAAAAAAAGTGGAATGAACTAACCATAGCTTATGGGAAGCACAGATTACAATGGAAGCATATTAGGGCGCATGAAGGTTATCTCTGGAATGAGAGAGCAGACCATCTAGCGTACAATGCTGCCAAAAGAAGGGATTCTGTGCCGTTAGATAAGTGGCTAGTTGATGCCTGACATTTAGATGGGTTACGATATGTACCGATTAGGGCCCGATGGTAAGAAATTAGCATCAGACTGGCCAACGATTGAAGATGATGGAAAAGGGACTTACCCTGATGAGCTGATAGGAGAATACGATGACAGAGATGAACTCTCTGATTCTAATTACTTCAGACTCAACATATGGGGTATGTCCAAAGTGAGGACGATTGCACTTGTGGGAGCAGGTGTTATCACAGGCCAAGAAGCTGCAGCTCAGATTGCTAGTAGTGAATTATCGACCAAGGATATGCAAGGTATGCTAAAGCATATTGCTAATTCCTTTCAGATAGCACACCAGCAGTCAGAGGAAGCACCATGGATTACCCCATGGACTTCCAACGGAATGACAGCTAATGCCAAAGAATGCCAAGCATTTGCCACTCACCTTCAAGCAGGATTGGAAAAACTGGAAATTGATCCAGTGAGCATCCTTGATGAGGAATCGATCTCTTACTACAAAGAGTTCGTTATTTACTTAAAGGGGTGCCAGTTCGGCATGTTGGTAGGTTAGGCCGATTTAGATGAGAATCAGAACAACGCAGAAACATAAACCACTTCTTATTAGTGATGTTGATGAAGGCGAGATAGAAAAACCAATTCGATCTCGGGAGGAGCTTCAACTCATGTTAGCAGAGGCGGTTGATCGAAGAGATCAATGGCTAAACTACTGGGACAACACAAAACTGAGTAGGAAGGAAAATGTTGAGGCCCTAAGGAATTACACAGCACTGAGAGGAGTTGTGAAAGCCTTGAAATGGGCTCTTATGCACACCGATGTTGAGCACCCGCTCGATTGAGGAACTTAGATGAGTGATATGAAACAAGCAAACTTGGAGACTGAGGTTAAGGTGATATGTGCTTCGTGCGGGACTGTTGAACAGTTCAAAGCAGCAGAAGTCGATGCCTTTCCTTCGCTAACCGAGATGACCCGTTTTGAATTATCGCATTTCAAAGAAGGATGGTGCAATAGTCGAGGCAAATATTTTTGCTCTGACAAAAAGTGCTTCCTACTTGAAAAAGCCAAAGTGTATCTTACAAAGCAGGACTGTGATAGTCCATATTATTACGCTACAAGATATGTAAGACCGTTAAGCCCTAAAGCAGTGGACGCGGTATTAGACAAGCTTAAGGAATAAGCACACCTAGGCCTATTTAGATGGATTTTGACAACATTAAAAACATGAAGGATCTTCACAAGGCTATTACGCCAACTCCAAAGGAGACGGTGAAGATCTTTGACGCTTGTGCAAGTCTCGCAAGAGATGGAATTGCCACCGCATTTATTATGCCGAAGTTTAGAGATGAAATGATCAATGTCGGCGCTCACGCTATCGACAATGGTAAGATCATCAATAGATTTGCTGAGCAAATAAGAAAGGACCACAAAGAGAACCCCGAACTTAGAGCTGCATTCTGCGAAGAGCAGAGCATCTTGGAGGAAGAGTTCGATCTTATGGTGATCGGTCTTTTTCAAATTGGCGTGTGGCTAAATCTAGCCTCTGTCACTAAGAGGAAGCTTAAGGGCTTCGTTAGTGGCTTTGCTAAGCATCTCACTGAAGATGATGACTGACAAGTAGCACTTATGTGCATTTAGAGGAGAAAAATATGGACCCCGAGTTTGAATATACATACGGACCAAACGACGATAGAAGGATGCCTCCGGGCAAGATTTCTAAGGCATATGGGATTGCTTTCAATCCCCCGCTTAACGCACAAGAGGCAATTAAGCTGATGGTGCAAACGAATGCTGAGTGTACTAAGTACATCACAGCAGTCACACGAGCCAATGCTGAATTGAAGTCTTTACTTGAAAAGAAGCCTGCCTCATTGAACCCTGACATGAAGAAGTTTGCAGAAGCCACTATCTGGCATATGCTAGAACTTCACAGGGCTGAGACAGGTGAGCACATCGTAATCGTCAAACAAAATGAACCGATTGAGAAATCAGTCAAGCCGACAACCAAGAAGGAGAAGTCGGTGCAACAACCAAAGGAAACCAAACAACCAGAAGTGACTAAAGAATGTAAGTCACACAAGCAGTTGGTAAAGGAGCTTAAGGCGCATAAGGGTGCATTACCACCCAATGACTACAACAGGCACCTACTGATCCAAGCATGCGAAGAACTGGTGAAGGAAACAGGCACAGCAAGGAGGATGCAGTTGACCCCAGAAAGACTCTGGGCGCACTGCAGAACAAGACATCCTATGCTATACGGTGCTTGGAAGAAGGCTTTGGTGCCAACACTAGTTGGTGAAGGTTGGATACTGAGTGAGGGTAAAAACGATTCTATCGTTATACTTCCTCACGACTCACATCCGATGTGGGCAACAGTCTGATCGGTTTGTTAATTTAGATGGTAAAAAAGAAGACAACCGGTCTTAAAAAATGCATTGCAGAAGGCTGCGGAGCTTCCCTAACTATGGGGAGGGTTCGCTTTGCCGTTCAATACTGCGAGCATCACAGACCCATTTCCGTGGCAATCAAGGCGTTGAGACAACCTTGTCGAATAATCGACTGTAAGAATCCAGCAAGTGAAGATGGATACTGCAATAGTTGTCGCCCGTTCCCAGCAGATGTAGTTCCGCTGAGAACCGATTGGCTAAAAGGAGAGGGTTTGATAGACTCAAATACATTTGACACCTGTGTTTATTGTCCTAAGACAAACCTGCCTAAGGGATCACGAGTATGTGGCCCCTGCGCAGAAAAGATAGCACAGATCCGTCAGTCGGCAATGAATGACACACCCTAAAACTGAAAGTGAACGGGTGACTGTCAGTAATGCTTAAGGACTGGTGGCAAGGTAGTCAAATTACCTTAGGAGGAGCTTAAAATGAGTGAAGAAACCACAAACCAAAGTACGCTGGATGACTTCTTAAATGAAGTCGAAACCCAAGTGAGCACCCACCGTGATACATACGGAACTGGTGAGATCGTTGACCGAGAAACCTTGAAGGCTGAAAGAGATCAGCTTTACGAGGGATATATCCTTGAGGGATATAGTCACGATGTCCAAGGACAGTATGGTAAGAACACGGCGGTAAGGCTTACTGCACCAGATGGCACAAAAGTGACCCTTTGGGTGAATGGCTTTGAAGAAGAACACTTCAAAACCTTCGTGGCAACGAGAGTAGAACAGGCTGGCTATCAGCTACCTGTGAAGGTCTCGTTCCTACGAACCCAAAGAACTGCTGAAAAGACTGGACGAACCTATAACAAGATTCAGTTCAGACTCGACGCCGCTGGTGAAGATGTACAGTTCGAGCTAGAAAGTCTTTGAGATCGCATACCGATCTCGCTGATGATCAGCTCTTTAGATGAATGAAAAAAATAAACCATTGATAACAGTGACAAAGACGCTAAGCGCCTTCGTTGCGGAATGTACGCATTTCCGTGACTGGGTGGCTAATCTATGGAGAGAACTATACTTCTCTCCGTTGGTCTTTAGGGATCCTCGAGAAGATGATCCCGATTTTTTGACAGAGAGTTTTCGTACAGAAGATCTGCACCCTACCAAAGAGGAACTGGTTGCAGAGATGGAAGGAAAGAACGAAAACTACCGCGTCGAAAGAGACCTTGAAAGAGAAGCGGTTGCTGAGAAAGTGGAAGATGTCGTTAGTGCTATGTCGGAACTGGCCCCGGATGTGAGTCCGGAAAAGGTTGCTGAAGACATGGGTCAACTACTGAATCTGTTTGCAGATCAGTCTGGAAGGTTTTCTCTCATGGACATCATTGGCCACTCAATGTGGATCGGTGAGCAATTTGAGGAGATCGTACACACGCCCGGTATTTTTGCTGGGCATGGTGACATACTGCAGACACTATGGGATCAGGACTACCAGTCCTATATGTGGGATCAATGGATAGATTACCTACTCAAGAGTACTTATGCTCTTGTGATTGGTAAGCCTATTGATCAATGGACAGAAGACGATGGAATTGATCTGATTGAAGATCACAATTGGGATGTTAAAATATCCGAAGACGACATCACCATCAGCATTACCAGAAAGTCAGAGACTACTCGTGAGTACTGAAACTGGTAAAACTTAGATGAGTATGGAAGCTAAATTAGAGCAGTCTATTGAAGATGCTGCAAGCTACTTACTATCAGTATATTGGACAGAAGGAAAGGCAAGGGTATTCGTGTGGAGAGATCTGCAGAAAGAGAAACCTTGGGACGACCTAGCTGAGCAGATAATTGGAGACCCTACAGGAGACGATGAAAAGATTACTCTTTTTCACTATGTAGCGTCCCAGATTGAAAGCAAATTGAAAGCTAAGGTCATTGCAGTATACTGATCTTTAGATGAGTGAAGACGAATCAACTATTGAGGAAAATGAGAAGGGACCTAAGGAGACAAGATCTCCCAAGGATATTCCTGCCAATCAAGCAATGATCATGGGCTTAGCTGACCAGATCAAAGAGATTAGATCTAACACAAAAGGTCTAGGTGATATGGTTGGGAGTATGGATGCACGACTGCATAATCTAGGAGTCACTGTTGACGCCTTAGATAAGAGGGTGGAAGCCCTTGAAGAGCAAGTCGCCCTTCTAATGCCAGAAGAAGAATCTGGCGAACTAGACCCAGAACAGAAGACACTAAATGATGTCTTTGGCTCGGAAGACGAGTAAGGGGCTAGTGACTTTAGATGAGTATTTATGAAGAAAGAATCATTGATGAGATCCAATCTCGTGCAGATCGTGGCCTAAACAAATATGGCGTGACGATGGAACGAGAGGATCTGACCGTAGCCGATTGGCTACAACACGCTAAGGAAGAGGCATTGGATCTATCAGTCTATTTAGAACGATTGATCCACAGCGCCCAGCAGATACTTGAAATCAAGGAATCTGTGCCTTTGTTGATCGCTTGTGCAGAACATTTTGATGGACTGCCGACAGGAGCAAGTGCTTCAGATCAGCTGCGTGCATTGGCTGAATTGATCGAAGAGATCTGAGCCTTTAGGAGAGAATATACATTGAGTCGAAAGACTATGACGGAAACCCCACCACACGGGATGGAACTAAACACTTGAGCGAAACGCTCTGCACTCACCATACTAACTCGCCAAGATGGCGATCGATAAATCGTAGTATGGTCTTAGTTCCATTCCTTGCAGATCATGTCACGATACGCACAGGGCTTATTGACACCCTCGGCCTACCGCTAACCGAATTAGGTTAGCTTGGATCGAGGATCCATAGCCCCCAAGTGTCAAGAATCGTAAAATGAGTCTGCAACGATGGGGTTGACGAAATCCACTGCAACCTATCATGTGGAGTATTATTGGACAACGACCTCTAAAGAGTCGTTTATACCGATCAGGACAATTTCCTGAACAACATGACCTCGCTACGCAGAGTCATGTATCGGTATCCAATACTACCACCACAGACCCGCTTTCTATCACCGAACACCAGTGGCTTACCACTGGTGCACGCTAAGTGCATCCGCACAACGCTTCAGTGATCTAAAGCAGTGTTGTAATGTACTGTGATCCGCTGAAAGATCGACAACAAGAGACCTTGCACACCTGCATCGGTCTTAGCACTCAAAGAGTGCTCTTATCGATCGCTGAAGATCAAAGTACATAACAACCACGGTTTGGCTACAAATGATGATTTGCAGGGAAGGTTCACACCTTCCTAGATTTCGCCAGTATCCCTCTCCACCTAGAAGAGATATTAAACTGAGGTATCAACCGATGACGAAGCCATAGGCTCGTCGAAAACGAATCTTTCAGATTATATTCATAGCTAAAACTCTAAGTGATTTCCTCGCCTTCGGCTCAGAACCGAGGATCTATCACTTAGAGAAGCGTTCATCTTAACCGTCAGAACGAACCTAAGGAACACTAGTACAGCTACGCAGCCTTAACTAGTACACCTTATGCCCGATCTGACTCTAAGGCAAACGAAATCCCAAACAGCATTCGCTTAAGGATTCTATAACTTTTAGCTAAGTCTAATAATCTGAAAGGAGCAGTTTTCGACATAGCTTGTCGCGTGACTACGCTGTCGCCTATGGCATCTGGTGCACCGCTACGCCCATGCTCTTTTGCATGGACTTGCGCCATAACCTATTCCGTACTCACTAGTGAGTGCGGAAAAGATCATGGTAATTAGCACACCAGATATTGTATACTCTTCATAGATGGACATAGTAGGAATACTAATGTTGGTTTTGACCTACATTTTGATCGGCTTTGGCTTTGCAGCTGGATTTGCCCTATGGCGATGGACTGCTACAAAGTACCGAAAGAAAAAAGGCAGAAGCCACCACCGCCAGAAATGGTATTAAGGTGGACTTAGATGAGGGAATCAGAAGAATACAACGAAGCTATGGAGCACATCCGACAAACGACTCAGATCATCTTTACACCAGATGATTTTAGCGAAGGCAACTTTTTGCTATATTCGGAGGGAATGCATGAGAACCACGAACTACCTGACTTAGAGATAAGGGGTGTTCCGGGTATGTTTTCCAACAGTGCTAGCTCGTTGATTAACGAAATCAATGCTTATCGTATAGTCAATCGAAACAACCCTGTCCTTGTAGGACAGACGATGCGCTGGAACACTGGAGATATTCTGGTGGAAGAAAGCGAAGTATACGATAACACCTTGCTACTCAAAAGCAGACTCACAGATGTTGAATGCTGTGTACAATGCGAATGCAGAGAAGCAGGGGTCACTGAGTGACACTTAGATGGATGAATGGAAACCAAGACAATCAGACATAGATTGGACTAGAGAACACATCAACAGCATAAGAGAGGGTGGACACTGGGTTATACCTAGCGCAGGTGGATCTATATTCACTTTCCACCACAGCAACAAAACATATGAGGCTATTGTCAATGCAACGCATGCACCAGAAATGCATGTTGCTATGCAGACGATGACCGTATTGAAAGAACTAGGATATGAAGCTAGTTCTGTGTTAGTTGATGGCGATGGTTCTTTGGTACAATCAAACATAAGCAAGTTCCAAAATGAGAACTTGTGAGTATTTAGATGGATGAGTACATTATTAAAGACGAAGACGACGATGGAACTACACTTGAAGAGATTCTTGGCGAACTAAAGGAGATTATGTCGGGCGATAAAGGCCCCAAAGACATATTCCCCGGCGGTCGAATACAAGGAATCGGAGTGGCTTCAGAGGATGAAATGGACGAGATCAAGAAGCGATTTAAGGAACAATATGGATCCTCAGAGAAAGCTGAGAAGATGATGCAGTTCATAATGAATGACCCTGAACACGAGTTCGATAATGTCGTTAAGTGGGCGGAAGACGCCACAGACATCGCATTGGAACAACCGTTCTTGGCTGGTACATGTATCGCAATAGGAAAGCATGCTATTGATAGCGATAGCTTGCCTCCGTTTATTGTGGATGGCATAAACCACGGCTTGGAACAAATGGCTAAGCAATTTACTGAGGAGTTTGAACACCCTCCGTGGATTGAAAACGAAGAGAATCTAAAGGCACTTATTTACGGTGTCTTTCAACTTCGTATCACGAATATGGTTTTCAAGACCATTATGAATAGCAATGATTAAACCAATGCTAATTTAGATGAGTAAGTTATGTGACATCTGCGAGGAGAACCCCGCAGTAGAAACACACTTCCCTGAGGCTTTGCATCTTTGTACTGAGTGTTTATCTCAGGGCATCGCAATGTAATAGTCTTAGGTCTTAGATGGCAAAAGAAAGAAAAATTAAGCAATCAAATGTCCCACCCACAGAACTCAATGAGTGGGGCATACCCAACGAACTATGGGAGTTCTGCGGCTATGATGAAAGTCGCAGTAGTACGATGTGGAGAAGAAAGGTGAAGATGACTGAAGCTGAAAAAGTGGATGGACTCAATGCCTTGATCGGGGAGTAATCCCCACTTAGATGGATGTTGATAAGAAGACGCAAGCATACATCAGAAAACTGGAGGATGAAGTAAGATGGACTCGCAGAAGAGCCGAATATCTGAAGGGTAGCCTAAAGCTACTCTTGGACATAGTCGGTCAATCTGTAGTAGATCCTAAAATACTGAAGTCTCCAGCAGTTTCTGAGATCTTGCGAGATATGACAGACAGAGACCTTAGGGAACTATGGCAAGTTAAGTTGGCACAACCGCCGATGAAGAACTCGCCGAAGGTTCAGATAAAGGTCGTGAAAGCAAAGAAGAGTGTAAATGCAAAGAAGACCAAGAAGGCAATGGATAACCTGAAGAAGACTGGAAAGGTCTTCACTGGAGGAATCTATGGCTGGAATGCTCAGAAGAATGGTAAATTAGTACCTAACTGGAAGGAGCTATGGAATATTGAATGCATGAGAAACCGAAGAGCGGAAGGTGCAAGCTGGGCTGCAATAGCCAGAGTACTTAACGAAATAGGCATAAAGGGCAAGCGTGGTGGCAAGTGGCAATCGGGAGGAGTAAAGCGAATAGCTAAAAACACCTTCCATACACGCTACCGTGTCGACTCAGGCTGGAACCCGCCTAAATGGTTCACAGCCAAGAAGAAACCACTTGCCTTTAAGAAGTGAACTTGACTTTGCGATTTAGATGGATTATGAAAATATTCAGGAATTACGGAACAACAGAGATGCTTGTTCCTGTGGACACAAGCTGTTTATCATTGTCGAAGGCGACAATGGAATACTACAATGTCACTGCTTCCTCTGTGGGGAAGTTAAGTACGAAGTAGTCACGGCGATGTGATCCTACGACTTAGATGAGTAAGTATACACCTAAAACCATAGGTAAGTTAACGGTACATGAGGCTCAATGGATTGATGCTCTCTTGAGGAGCGATCTAGATGTCACTGTACCGTTCACTGCGAATCAAGCCAAAGAAGCAGTGGTTGTGACACCAACCAAAAAGGGTACTCGAAGGAGAATAACCCCTAACAGCTATAAAATGGCTTATGTATTAAGGAAGGCTCCTCAGTTCAAAATGATATACAGGGACACTAAGAAGCGTCCCATATTTGTGCTGAGGAGTTAATTTTAGATGAGTGAAATCACAATAGAAGAGCTACAGGCTCGGATTGATGAACTGGAGGAAATCATAATCAAAGCGTTTCCGTGGATCGGTGTAAGACCGCCCACTACGCTACCCAAAGATTATAGAATCATCATGCGGGCTATGAGTGAAATATACTACAATAACAGGTAGTACTTAGATGAGTAAAGAATATGATGCTACAAGGCACGCAGAGAACCTGCAATACATGTTGAACATGATTGTTGGTTTCTTGGATGCGATAACGCTGCAGGAGATTATCGACTACTATGTCGATTGCGAAGCAGATGAAGGAGATTATACCGATGTCTTGAGGGTGCTAGACAAAGCACTTACTGACTGGTTATCCTGTGCTGAAGGCGCAAGTGAAGCATACTTGCAGCAAGCAGCGCGTGTAAAGCAATTACTTACAATGACGAGAGACGAGAGAGGTGAAGATTGGGTGCAACAAGCACCCCGCCAATTTCGTCACTTTAACCACTCTTCGAAGGGTAAGTGGAAAGTACAAGACTACCACTTCCTCGAAGAGGAGGACGCCTCTGAGTGAGGTATTTTAGATGAGTGAGAACGAGTCGAAATAAGATCCTCTTAAAGAGGACCTTATGGAAACCCGTGAGTGAAACCCAGCACCATATGTGCAGCATGAAGGAGGTAATAAATTACCATGTGGGCGTAGCTTACGGAACTAACATAACAGACTATATATGTATAGTCAAACGAAAGAACGCTGAGTGATCAAGGGTGGGACTATATAGCTACATAGTAGCGCCTACCCTCACCAGCGCGGTAGGATTCGCTATAAGCGAAGAATACCAAACAAGGCAGTAGGCATATCCTACACAAAACGCCAAGACATGGGGCGTCTTCAGCATATTATCGTCGGGATATATGCTCTAGGAGACCTCCGTTAGAGAAGAGCAAGAAACAAGAGCGACCACCCGTAAAGGTGAACGCTCTTG
>MDSV01024823.1_pt1 | contig 27885 bp, 17 predicted proteins | sample 810851 | NCBI WGS metagenome assembly MDSV01 (sample SAMN05326640, study PRJNA326480) | marine metagenome | isolation source: seawater | place: Atlantic Ocean: North East | collected 2012 | reverse complement strand
GGACCGCGCCGACGCCGACGCGCGGGGAAGGCGCGGCGGCGCGGGTCCCGCGGCGGCGGCGCGCTTCGCGCCGCCGGTCGCGCGCGCGGGACGTCCCTGGGCTGGAGGGCGCGCTCAAGGAATGGCTGCGGGAGAACGACTCCACCGCCGCGGCGCCGTGAACGCGCGAGAGCCTAAGGTACTATACGAAGGTATTACTACGTGATCACCCTTTTTACGTATTCGCGACGTGACGACGACGACGACGGACGGATCACCTCTTTTCGCCCGGACTCGCCGCGTCCTCGAACACCTCGTCCCACCCCGCGTCGTCGTCCGCTCGCGCGACCCGCACGGGCGTGGCGGCGGTGCGGAACCACTCGCCCCCCTCCCCACCCGAGACAAAAAAGCGCGCCGCCTCGCGGGTTTTCGCGCCCTCGAGCGTGGCGTCCACGTACGCGCCCGTGGTTTCGAAAAACCCGCGCGCGTCTCGCCCTGCGCGCTCGCGCCACGGGCTCGCCGCGAACCCGAAGTGGTCGCAGCCCTCGTGAATTGCCACGCGCCACGGCTCCGCGCACCGCTTCGCGAACCGCTCCGTCGCGCCGCGGCTGGTGAAGTCGTCCGCGGTGCCGATCACGAACAGCTTGGGCTTCGTGGATGCCTTGAGCGCGGGCGTGTGCGCGTGCATCAGCATCTTCGCGCCCACGCCCAGGACGCCCCGGCTGAACCAGTGCCCTAACGGGTACGCGAGCGCGACGTAGGTGGCGATGAAGTCCCGCTTGTCGATCGCGCCGCCGCACACGACGGCGCCGAAGGAGTACCCCATCAAGTGCACGCGGTCGCACCCCAGCGCCTCGCGCGCGTGGTCGCACGCCGTCACCACGTCGCTCACCTCGCCGTTGTCCCCGCGCCACGACGAGACGCCTCCGGAGAGACCCGCGCCGCGCAGCGCCAGGTTCACCACCGCCACACCGTGCGTCGCCATGTCCGTGGCGAGGCCGTGCATCATCTCGGGTGCGCCCCCGAACTTTGGGTGCGCATGCACCATCACCACGCCGTGCTTCTCGCGGTCCCGCGACGGGGACGTCGCCTCGGCGCCGCGCTTCGCTTCGGAAGCGTCGTTGTTACCCTTTTCCAGTACGGTCGCGGACCAGTCCGCGGGGAGGAACACGGACGCGGCGAGCTCCGTCCCGTCGCGGTTGGACGCGAAGCGCACCTCGTGGTCCACGGTGTGTAGCGGGGGGGACCTCATCACCACGAAACGCCGCGTTCGAAGCCTTTCGGAGCGCCGAGACTGACGACTCGGATGTCGACGTGGTGATTTCAACGGCGCTCGTGCTTTTTGGCTGCCGCAGGCGCACGGGCGACGAACTTTTCTGGCTGGGTGTTTGCCCATATGGAACAAAGTTTGGCCGGCAGCCACGTCAGACCTGGGAAAAAAAATAAACGACCGCGTCACCCTCCCCGGATCTGAACAAGTCGTTTGGATCTGGCGCAGCCCTAGCACAGCACACCGCGCCGCGTTTCGCCGCCCCCGCCAAGACACGTCTCCCCCGCTTGACACCATGTCCTTCGTCCTCGCTGCCTCCGCCGCCTCCGCCGTCGGCGCGAAGCGCGCGCCTGTCGCCGGCGCGCGCCTCGGGAAAAGCGCGCACATCCCTCGTCGAGCGATGCATTCCTCGGTGACGCGCGCGGCCGTGGGCGCGGACGAAGGCGCTGCCATCAAACCCTTCGAGGTACGTACGCCACGGCGGATCCCCCGCGCGCTCGTGAAATGTCGACACGCCGCACCCCCGCCCGCATTGATCGCCGGCGCCTCGAACGGCGACGCGTTCGTCCCGGGAGGCTCGTGTCATCCTAAGCTTCCATGGCAATTGCCCTTTCCGCCGTCCCGCGCGACAAATATCTCGGCCGTTGGAATCAGGACCCCGGGGGTTTTTTTTGGTTTTTCGGGTTCGCGAACCACAAACGCTTTTTTCGGCGCCGACGCGAGACGAAACGCGACGTCGTCGAGCGCGACACGACGCTCGCGTGAACGAACGCGCGCTGACCGACCGACCGTGAACTCACCGTTCCTGTCGCGATCGATTCGATCGATTCCGCGCTTCTCTTCCTCTTTTCCGTGATCAGGCGATCGTCGAGACCAAGTCCACGCACCCCGTCGCCGATAACCGCAGCGATTCCTTCGCGCGGACGCCGCACTTCCACCCCGAGTGCGAGCGCGCTCTGAACGAGCAGATCAACATCGAATACAACGTGTCGTACATCTACCACGCGATGTACGCGTACTTCGCGCGCGACAACGTGTATTTGCCCGGTATCGCGGGCCACTTCCTGAAGGAATCCCTGGAGGAGCGCGGCCACGCCGAGCTGCTGATGAACTACCAGATCATGCGCGGCGGGCGCGTGGAGTTGCAGGCGATCATGCCCCCGCAGGTGGAGTACGACCATCCCGAAAAAGGCGACGCGCTGTACGCGTTCGAGCTCTCGCTGAGCCTGGAGAAGCTGAACAACGACCGGCTCATCGCGCTGCACCGCGTGGCGGGCGAGGCTGACGACGCCAACATGCAGGACTTCATCGAGGGCGAGCTCCTGGAGGACCAGGTGAAGTCCATCGAGGAGGTGTCGCGCTTCGTCGGGCAGCTCCGTCGGATGGGGAACAAGGGCGACGCCGTCTGGCACTTCGACCAGGCGCTGCTCGAGGAGGCGTGATGTGCTCTCCCAGTCACTGACCACGAAAAAAGCGACGACGACGAAGCGACGACGACGCGGCGGGTCCTCCGCGCGGCGCCGGCTGAGCCGACGCCGTCCGACGGCAAGAGAAGAGACGATGTGCGTAATAACGAAACACTGTATAACGAAACCGCCCTACCGCGCGCTCGCCCACGCCTCGCCGAGCGCCTCGGCATCGCGCGCGGCGAGCGCTCGCCGAAGCGCCTCCGCCTCGCTCGGCGCCAGGGACGCGTTCTTTTTCAATTCTCCCTCATCCTCTCCCGACGCGAACGCGCCGGCGAGTTTCCTCTCCATCGCCGCCGCCGCGCGCGCCGCGCGTACCAGCACGCGCTCCGGGACGCCCGCCAGCGCCGCGACGTTGGTGCCGTAGCTCTTCGGGCACGAGCCCGGGCGCAGAGTGTACAGAAACGCGATGGAGCGGTCGCCGGCGTCCGCGCCCACTTTCGCGGCCATGTGCCGGAGCGCCACCGCCGGACTCGCGGCGAAATCGCGCGAGAGCGCGTGGTAGTGCGTGGCGAACAGCAGACGGCAGGCGGTTTTTTCCGCCAGCGCGCTCAGCGCGGCGTGCGCGACGGCGTACCCGTCGAACGTGGACGTGCCTCGCCCGAGCTCGTCCAGGACCACGAACGAGTCGCGCGAGGCGCCGCGCAAGATGCTCGCCGCCTCCGCGCACTCCACCAGGAACGTGCTCTCGCCCGCGTCCAGGCGGTCGCTAGCGCCGCCCAGGCGCGTGAACACCACGTCCGCCGGCGACAGCGTCAGCGACGCGCAAGGCGCGGGCGCGCCGACCTGCGCGAGCACCACCGCCACGCACGCGGCGCGGAGCAGCGTGGACTTCCCGCCCATGTTCGGCCCGGTGAGGAGCACGGCGTTCGGGAGCGCGTTCCCGTCGGCGTCGTGGCCGCCTAGCTCCACGTCGTTCGGCACCGCCCCGCACCCTCCCGCGCCGGAAAAACCAACCGCGCTCGCCGATCCCGCACCGAACGACCCTAACCCCGCCGCCGCGCAGGGGTTCCACAGCGCGCGCGATTGGAAAATCGGCGCGGCGCCTTCGGCGCGCCGCGCGAACGCGGGGCGGCAGGTCGGGCCCGCGGCGTCCGCCCCGAACGCGGCGAGCGCCGCGAAGGCGTCCAGGTGCGCGGCCGCCGTCGCCAAGGCGCTCCAACGCGGCGCGTGTTCCAGGAACCGCTCGAGGAGTGCGCCGACTTCCCGCTCGCTCTCCGCGAGGATGTCCTCCGTCGCGCGCGCCGCGTCGGACGCGTCGTCCGCCGCCCACGCCCGCGTCTCGAGCGCCTCGAGCGACGACCGCAACGCCGGCGCGGGTCGCGCGGCGGGTCGCGCGGCGGCGGACGAGGCTTTGGCACACCCCCAGTCCAGCGCGGCACGCGCCGCCTCCAGCGCAGCGCTCGCGCCGCCGCCGAGGACGTCGGGGTGGGCGGCGCGCACCGACGCCTTGACGAGCGCGGGCGCGCGAGACGCGAAGTCGGCGACGTCCTCGACGTCGCGCAGCGCGCCGGCGACGGCATCGGCGGCGGCGACGGCGGCGGCGAGCGCGGCGACGCGCCGTTTGTGTCGCTTCTCGGCGAGCGGCTCGGGCAACGCGCGCGGGTCCGCGGCGTTTGCCGCGGACGCCGCGCGCGCGCGCCCGACGCACCGCTCCAGGTCCGGGACGCGGCGCAGCGCGCGGCGCAGCCGGCCGGCCGCGTGCGCGCCATCCGTCTCATCCGTCTCCGCGCGCGCGGACGCGGCGCCCTCTACGTCGCTCGCGAACCCGCCGAAGAACGCGACGGCGTCTTGCCTCTCGGCGATTTGGTCCGCGCGGCGCAGCGGCGCGGCGAGCCACGTCCCGAGCGTCCTCGAGCCGCCCGGGGTGACGCACGTGTCCAGCTTGCTGAGCAGCGACCCTTCGCGCGTGCCGTCCGGCCCGCACAGCAGCTCCAGGTGGCGCACGGTGGGCCCGTCGAGCCGCGCCGTCTCGCTCGGCGCGTACACGGCGTGCGTCGCCGCGTCGGCGGCGAGGAGCGGCGCCGCGCGCCGCAGGCGCGTCAGGTGCGACGCGAGCGCGGCCACCGCGCACCGCGTCTCTGCGGGGTGCTCCGCGAGCACCGCCGAGAGACGCCGCGCGTTTTCTGATGACGCGCCCTGTTCGGTTCCGTCGATGCCGTTCTCGTTGCCAAAAAAGCGCGCGATGGCGTCGTCCGCGTCGCGTTCGTGGCGCGGGAAAAACGAAGCGTCTTCGCGCCGCGCGTCGTCGGGGTGGGCCGAGACGCTCGCGACGCTCGCCGCGCGCGCGCGTCCGCCGTCGGCGAGCGCCGCCTTCACCCGGGCCTCGGCGCCGCGGTCTTCGCGGCGCACGAGCACCTCCACCGGGCTCGTCTGCGTGAGGAGCGTCGACAACGCGACGCGCGAGCTCGCGTCGTCCGCGAAATGCCCGACGCGAAGCGTCCCGGCGGCGGCGTCGAGAAACGCGAACCCAACGGCGACCGTCTCGGCGACATTCTCGCTTCCTTGTGAACGCGCGGCGCGCCCGTTCGGCGCGTCGTTCGCTCGCGCGGACGGCGGGCCCTCGGCGATCGCCATGAGGTGCGCGGCACCCGGCGGCGCAAGCGTGGTTTTCGCGCCGAGAGGGAGTAGGTCGCCGTCCACGGCAGTCGCCGGCGACGTCACCTCCAGCAGCTCCCGGCGGATCACCGCGGTTTTGCTCCCCGTCCGCGCTTTGGCCTCGGCAGCGGTTTCCATCTGCTCGATCCGCCCCACCTTGTGCCCGCGCCGCACGAGCTCTGCCGTCGCCGCCTCGACGCCGCTCTCCGGACACCCGACCTGCCTGCAGTGGCCCACCCCCGATACCGTCATCTTCCAGTCCAGCGCCGCGCACCCGATCTCGGCGTCGTCCTCGTACAGCTCGTAAAACTTGCCAACTTTGAAGAAGAGCACCACGTCGCGGTATTTGCTTTTGACGTCCCAGTACTGCTTCTGCGACGCGCTCAGCTTCAGGTCGCGCGGCACGCGCACTGTGTTCCCGTCGTAAGCCTCGTGCGAGGGGTCGCGGCCCTTGTCGTCCACGATGTGCTTCGCGTCGAGCCACTTGAACCGCTCGCGCACCTCCCGGCGCTTGGCATCGGACGACCCGACCGCCTCGCCCAGACGCGCGCGCATCGCGTCGCGGCGACGCGGGTCCCGTCCTGCCGTCACGGCGAGACTCGGCGGAACGGCCGCGGCGAGAATCGCCGCGCGCGTCTCGGGGCTGACCGACGCGTCCGTCGCCGAGACACCGTGGTCATGGGACCGGCCGGGCGTCCCCGTTCCCGGGGTCTCGTCACGACGCGCGCCCTCGTCGCCCGACTCGCGCTTTCGCTTGAGCGTGCCGGTTTCCGGAGCGTCCGCCGCCTCGGCGTCGTTCGCCAGCGCGGGCGGGGAGGTCGGGTCCGCCGCGACCGCCGTCGCGGGCGCGCCCGCGCCCGCGGGGGCGGCGCCCTTGAAAAAGAAGCTGGAAATCGACCGCTGCGCCATGGCTACAGCGCGCGACGATCTGACGCCCTGGGCACACGCGAACGCTACAGGTGGTGAGTGTATGCCAACTTTGAACAGAATGCGACTTTCCCTGTCGAGGCGCTTTACGGTCTGTTTACTCCAGAACTCTGAAAGAGATCTCGTCGTGATTTTCCTTTTTTCGAAACTGCGCGCTCTGGCCAAAATCGCCTTGTTAGCGGACCGCGGCGACCAATAGGAGCGCTGGTTCGCCAATCGCAATCCGACGAGGCAACACTTGTTTGCAGGGGAAGCCCATCGAAACCAACCCCGCAAGGCCCGGTCGTGGGTCATTCCTGCACCCGCCGTCACGCAAAACACCAACACCCTTCTTCGTTAAGATGTTTGCCGTCGCCGCCCAGACCACCGTCCGCGCCACCGCGCAGGTGAAGGCCACCAAGGTCGCCGCCAAGGAGCAGAAGTCCGCGTACGTGCACCCGCGATTTCCGGCATTCCTCATCTCGCGGAGGTCTTCTTCCCCGGCGATCGCGGGGAAGTCAGCGCGCGAGGCGCGGAGACGACGACGACGCGCGCGCGGCGATAGAACGCGCGCGCGTCGCCTGTCGACACGTCACGAAACCGCGCGCGCCGCCCGCCGCGACGGTCGCCCGCGTCTTCAAGCGTCGTCTCCGAGCTCGTCGGTCGCGCGAACAACGACATCGTTCGTCACGCCGCAAAAAACAGTCGCGCGAGACACTCACCAAACATTTTCCAAAAACGCTCCTCCCGCAGTTCCATCTCCTCCAAGGCTGCCGGCGCCGCCGCCGCGCTGTTCCTGTTCGCGTCCCCCGCGGCGCTCGCGGACGGCCTCACGCTGCAGAACGGCACCAACTCGGCGCCCGGCAAGTACGAGCAGCCCTTCTACGACCCCCGCCCGGTGGTTGAGGTGGAGACGGACTCCTCCGCCCTCATCTCCACGGAGGGGGCGCGCGTCGCCGCCAACAAGCAGAAGGGTGCGAAGGATTGCAAGACCATCACCGGCGCGCCCTGCGTCGCCTCCCTGGATGTCAACAACCAGTAAACGACGCGCGTTACGTCACTACAGGCATCGACGGAAGTCGCGTGACTGTGCGCGCGAAGACGATCGCGGGGCGCGGGTCGGGACGCGGTACGTACCGGTAGCGCCCGCAGGGGGCGGTCTGCGCGCGCGACGCGGCACGACGCTTTCGTCGAGCGAATAAATAATAGAGAATGCGCATTCGTCGCGCCGCGTCGATCGATCATCGACCCACCGCCGCCGACTCACTCGCGCGCGCGCACACACACGCACACGCACGCGCGCGCGCGCGCACCCTCGATCGGCGTCGTCGACGCGCTCGATGAGACGCGTCGCGAACGCGTCGCGAGACTCAAAACGCGCGCTCCCAGGTGACCGTCTCGGCGGTGCTCGTTTTTTTCAAAAATGCGACGACGACGGTGACGTTGTCCCCCGACCCGCGCGCGAGCGCCTCGGACCCGAGCCGCTTGGCGCTCATCGACGGCTCCTTCACCGTGTCGAGCACCAGGTCGCGCGCGTCGGCGTTGGAGACGACGTCCCACAGCCCGTCGCACGCCAAGACAAGCGCGAAGTCGTCCTCGTCGACGTCGTACGCGGTCACCTCGGGCGTCGCGATCACGCCGAAAGGCTTGCAGTCGCCGTCGCCGACGCACCGCGTCACGGCGAGCCCCGCGGGCCCGACGCGACTTACGCCGTTCACGACGCGCAACGCGTCCGGACCGGCGGTCGCAGAGACGCGCGCCCGCTCCGCCTCGTTGGTGTCCGCCGCGTGGTCCGCGCTCAGCGCCGCCGCCGCGGCGTCCCCGCGCGCCCCGGGCTCCCGGCACACGACGGCGCGGCAATCCCCCGCGTTGGCCACGTACACGCGCGCGCCCCAACGCAGCGCGGCGATGGCCGTGCACCCCGGGAATCGCTCCGCTTTCGGTTCCCCGGACTTGTGCAGTTTCGAGCGCTCGAAGGCGTCGAGAAACGCCTCGTCCAGCGACTCGAACGCCCGCGTCAAGGCTACCTCGGGGGTGGCGCAATCGTGCCACGCGCTCACAAGCGCCTTCTCGAAGTTGCGCCGGCAAAACTCCGCGCACTCGAACCCCCTGTGCCCGTCGAACACGCACGCCAGGTGCGCGCCGCGCACGCCCCCGACGTCCGACGCGAGAACGTGCCTGTCCTCCATCTTATCCGGCCCGCGCGCGCCGCACGCGCTGAACACTCCAGAGTGGAAACAGCCGTTCCGAGAATCGCTTCCTTCGTTCGCGGAGTCTGAAACGAGTTTCGGCCACCGCACCGGCGCCACCCCGCGCCCGTCGCGCTGCGGCGGCCACGCGCGGTCGGCGAACAGACCCGCGTCGGCTGCGCGCGCGACTTCGTCCGCGTCGCGCGCCGGCTCCCGCGCGGGCGGCGACCAGCGCGGCTCGAGCGGTGCCGCCTCGCGGAGACCCGCGGTTTTCTTGTACGCGTCGACGACGCGCTCGAGCTCCGCGAGCACGCGCTCGAAACTCGGCCGGGCGCTCGCGTCGAGCGCCCAGCACGCCGCGGCGAGCCTCGAGACGCCGTCGGCGGCCACCCGAGCGCTCGGTGAGGCGGAGCCTTCGTTTCGAGTCTCGTCCTCTTTCAACCTTTCCGACGGCAGCGAGGGGCGCAGGTTCTCGCTTGCGATGGCCACGGCGAGGTCAGACTCGTTGTACGAGAGGTCCATGATGGTGTGCGCGAGCGCGACGTTGCGCTCGCGGTCGCTGTACGGCGCGATGCCGGTGGCAACCTCACACGCGCTCACGCCGAACGCGTACGTGTCCGCCGAGAAGCTCGGGACGCGGCGCATCAAAACCTCGGGAGGCATGTACGGCAGCGTGCCAACCATGTGCTGCTTCTGGAAGCCCCCGCTGGGCTTGCCTCCGGTCGACTGGGGCTTCGAGCGGTTCGAGCTCGGCCCGCCGACGTCCTTCCCGCCACCGCCGAGCGTCGCTATCAGGCGCCCGGCGACTGTTTTGCCCTCGGCGTCCTCCTCCGAGTACACCGCGTTCTGCAGGGACGCGCGCAGTGCCTCTTCCGACTCGGCCAACCCAAAGTCGCACAGCGTGGCGTTCCATCGCGCGTCAAGCAGCACGTTGGAGGGCTTGACGTCGCGGTGCACGTACCCGCGCGCGTGCACGAACGCCAACGCGCTCGCCACCTGCTGCAGGAGCACGAGCACCGCAGGCCACGAGGGGCGCCACCCCTGCTCGTGCACGAGCGACGCCACCGAGCCGTTTTCCTGGTACGGGAACACCAGGAAGTACTCCGGCGGCCTGGCGTGCGCGGCGAGCAGGGGCAAGATGTGGTCGTGCGTCAGCTCGAGCATCAGCCGCAGCTCGACGTGGTACCGGTCGATCTCCGCCTTCGTGGGGAGCTTCGGGCGCTTCACCGCGACTGGCGCGCCGTTGAACCGCCCGAGGAACACCGCCGAAGCGGGGCCGTCGTGGATCTCGACGAGGCTCGTCGCGAACGCCGACTTCGGGGCGGCCAGGGGCACCGAGCCGGACGTGCAGCACGCACGGAAACACGCCGACACCGCGTTCGCGTCGTCCGCCGCGGGGCCGGTGTCCATCGCGCTCGCTGGGGAGACGCTCATCGCGGTTGGGGGCGCCATCCCCGGGCGCGCGCTCTCCGCCGCCGGGAGTCCAACTGACCTGGTCGACCGCACGCGTCGACGGGTACTTTCGCGGCCGAGAAAAAGCGCTTTTTCTGATGTCGACGACGAGATCCGGGAAGGCCCCCGCGCCTGGCCTCATTTCTGAGGTGACGACGAACGACGAGTTTCCCGCTTCTTCGCCGCCTTTCCAGTATTCAGCGACCGCGGGGTCCCCCGTCGCACACCGACGAGCGTCGCGCGTGCCGCCGAAGCACGTCCCTCGCGTTCGGATACTCCGTTCCCGCGTCGCGCGCCCTCCGCGGACGCGACCCTCCTCAGTTTCGGTTCCGCTCCCCGAGCCAACACGCGCCCTCCGCGATCGTCCGCGATGCGTCGAGGAGGCGGCGGGAAGGATTTCTACGACATCCTCGGCATCAGCCGCGGGGCATCGGACAGCGAGATCAAGAAGGCCTACCGCAAGCTCGCGATGAAATGGCACCCCGATAAGAACCAGGACAACAAGGAGACCGCGGAGAAGAAGTTCAAAGCCGTGTCTGAGGCATACGAGGTGCTCAGCGATCCGAAGAAGAAGGAAAAGTACGACCAGTTCGGGGAGGATGGCCTGAAGGATGGGTTCGGAGGCGGCGGTCCCGGGATGGACCCGCACGACATCTTCTCGCAGTTTTTCGGCGGCGGCGGCGGCGGCGGGTTCGGCGGCATGCCTGGCGGCGGCGGCGGGTTCGGAGGCATGCCCGGCGGCGGGTTCGGCGGGGGCGGTTTCGGAGGCATGCCCGGCGGCATGGGCGGCGGGTTCGGCGGCATGCCCGGGCACGGCCACGGGGGCCAGAGCTCGCGACAGCCGCGGAAGAAGGCTGAGCCCATCGAGCAGGTCCTGCGTTTGACCCTGGAGGAGATGTACTACGGCGTGCAGAAGAACTTAAAGCTGACGCGCACGGTGCTTCGCGGCGGGGGCGAGCAGCGCATCAGCGAGACGTTGAGCATCGACGTGAAGCCCGGCTGGAAGAAGGGCACGAAGATCACGTTCCAGGAGAAGGGCGACGAGACGCCGGGCGCCGCCGCCGCGGACATCGTGTTCGTCATCGAGGAGAAGAAACACCCGCAGTTCGAGCGCGACGGGAACGATCTGATCAAGACCGTCGTCGTTGATCTGCACGAAGCGCTGTTAGGGACGAAGGTGTTCATCACGACGCTGGACGGAAAATCCGTCAACGTCGACGTCCCGGAGATTGTCGACCCGAAACACGTCAAGGTGCTCGTCGGCGAGGGCATGCCTCTGTCCAAGTCGCCGAACGCGCGGGGGGACATGAAGATCAAGTTCGACATACGGTTCCCCAAGGAGCTCTCCGCGGAGCAGAGAGCGTCCCTGAAGGGCGCGCTCGAGAGCGCCAAGTACTGATCGCGCGGGCGAGAAAAGAGGGCGCGAACCTCTCGCGCCGCGGCGGGTCTCTTGCGGTTATTGCGGTAAATATCGAAACTGTCAACGTCACAAGACGCGCCTACGCGCCGCGACGAAGCGCGCGACCGAGGGACGCGCTCCGAAAATACACGGACATCGCCCATCGCCTCTGCCACGCAGACCTCCGCGCGCGTTCTCCACGAGTCCACCCACACTACAGCTACCGGAAGCACACGCGTATAGTATCGCCGTTCTTACTTCTTGCCGCCGGGGGAGTCGTCGGGGCGCATGCCGATGCCCTTGCCCTTGAGGATAGCCGCCTCGTTGGTCTTCTTGTCGCCGCGCTTCTTGGACTCGTCGTAGTACTTCTGGGAGAAGCCGCCGGAGACGTTGCCCTCGGACGCGGACTTGACGTACAGGATGATCAGGAACGACGTGGGGATGATGATGAACAGCGCCGTCGCGATGACGCCGAGGATGTTGATGTCGGCGAGCGCGAGCTGCTCGAGCTCCTGCGCGGCGAACGCGGCGGGCGCGAACGCGGCGGCGGGGGCCGCGGTGAGCGCGGACGCGGCGACGCGCTTGGCGGCCTTCACGGCGGCGGGCTTGGCGGACGCGCGGGGGGCGATCACGGCAGCCTGTGTCGTTTCCGCGTTCGGGGTTTGATGGACGCGTCAGCGGACGCGGACGCGATCGTCTATATATCGCCGAAAAAAAACATCCCACGCGCGCGCGCTCGTGAAACACGCGAACGGCGAAAGTCGCGCTGCCGTCCTGCGATCGGTCGGTCGACGCGTTGTTCGCGATCGGACCGGGAGCCGATCGGGACGCGCGCGCGCGGCGCTTCGACCACGAAGACGCGCTCTTCCCTAAGCGGGCCCGAGCGACACGAGAGCGAGAAGCGTCTCGTGATGAGGGCCATCCGAGTCGGGGAACGCCGTCCGCGCGCGCGACGAGCGATCGCGCGGGCGATCCAACCCCCCGTTTTCGATGTCGATACGCGAAAAAAACCCCAAGTTCGCGCACGACGCGCTCCGGGAACGGCGCGCCACGACCCACGCGCGCGGCGAACGCGCCGCCGCGCCGGCAAACGCGACGCCTCGCTCGTGTATCGAAGTGTTCACCGCGTCCCGCGGTGTTCGTCGCGCTCGGACCGTGCGTGGTCGGCGCGTTCCGGGCACGACTCGATGCGTGACATCGGCTGAGTGTTCGCGTGTGGGAGACATCTTTGATGGGGGCACCGCGCGAGACGCACCTTGGAGACGGCGGAGCGGCGCGCGACGCGCACGGGGGCGCGGAGGGCGGGGAGGCCGACGGCAGCGATGGCAGACATCTTAGAGTTTTTGGTTTAGGGTGTCGGTGTCGTTGACGGGTGCGATAATGGCCAAGGGTGCAGCCTCGCGTGGCTCATTATCCGCCTGCCTGCTGATCGATTTTAGCTTGGCTGACACTTCCTCTCCTCTTATTGGCTGAGAGTGATTTGGCAAAAGTTGATCGGAACGCGACCGGGGGGCGCCGGGTTTCAAACCGACGCGAGCCGGCGATCTGGGTCAAACACTGGATTTCGGACGATCAAGCGCGGAAGCGAGCGTTTTCGCGCTACGGGAGCGCCAAGATATCCTCTAGCGTCTGAAAAGGGTTTAGGTCTCATCTCGTGGCGCACTCCGTCCCGCGCGCGCCGATGATGCACGCCGCACTCCGCACGCCCGGCTCACTCGCCCCGACCTCGCGCGTCGGCCGCATCGCCCTCCCCGCGCGTCGCCGCGTCGCGCGCGTTCAGCCCCGCGCGGCCGCGGACGACGCGCCCGCGCGCGTGTGGCACTGCCCTCCCCCGAAGAAAGAACGCACCGCGTCGCAGGCGGCGTCGGTGTTGTCCAAGCTCCCGCCGCACGTCCTGGAGACGGGCGGGCTCGACCCCAGCACGCAGAGCCCTCAGAACCAGCAGGCGTACCTCGGGTCGCTCGCGGAGCGGTTCCTGCCCGTGGACCTCAGCGTGCGCGGCCTGCGCGTGCTGAACGTCGACCCGCCGGTGTTCGCCATCCCCGACTTCGTGTCCGTCGCCGAGGCGGACGCGCTCGCCAAGCTCGCCAAAGGGGGCACCAAGCTCGTCCGCAACGTCAAGACGGTGGACCTTTCCGCGAAGCTCCCCGCGCCCATGGGCGAGAACATGCCCGCGCTCGCGCAGAGGCTCGGCGAGCTCGTGGACGACGCGAAGGCTTTCGTGCGGTGCGACGGCGCGTGGCTGGAGGGCTCGGATCTGACGCGCTGGGCGCCCGACGGGGGCTTCACCTCCCCCCCTCCCCCCGGCGCGTTCGCGTTCGAGATGCCCTGCCTGTGCCACGCCGCGAAGGGCAAGACCACGGACGAGCTGCCGGACGCGTTCGAGCGCGAGGCGGCGAACGAGAGGCGGTACCAGCGCCGCGCGCTCGTGCGGGTGTTCCTCACCGAGCCCCCGCCTTTGGCGGAGGCGAACGGCGACGAGGCGACGCGAGGCGACGACGCGTCGGCGAACGAAAAACCCGACGAGATCGACCGCGAGGCGTTCGCGGCGAAGTTCAGCGTGTGCGACGTCGCGCTCGCGCCCAAAAAGGGCACGGCGATCGTGACGTTCCCCGCGTTCGCGGACGGTATGCCGGACGAGCGCGCGCTCGCGCTCATTCGCGCGGCGGCGGAGGCGCCGGCGGCGTGGCTCGACCTGCCCGTCTCCGTTGGCCTCGAGGAGGGCGGCATCCGCAAGCCCGTGACGATGGCGGACGTGACCGTGGAGAAGGTGGGCGAGGAGGCCTCGGTGGGCGAGGCGGCGCGGGATAAAAACAGGCAGGAGTGGCGCGCGAACATCGACGGGGGGGGCGCCGGCGCCGGCGCCGACGTCTCCGAGGATGTGAAAAAGAAACTCGAGGAGCTCAAGGAGAGCGGGCTGTGATCGGCGCGGACTTTTCGTTGGACGCGAGCGCGTCGCGTCGCGCGCGTCGACGCGTCGGTATATAGAGCGCGATACGTATACGACACACGCGACGACCCGCATCACCCGAGAAGCCGTCTTCCCGCGCGCGCCCTCGACGCCGTCGTCGCCGCCGAAACCGGCGGCGCGGGAGCGCGGTCCAACTCGTCGTCGCTGGAGGAGTCGTCCAGGCGCGCCGCGCGCAAAGACGCGGCGACGCGCGGGGCGTCGTCGTCCGCGTCCTTCGAGCCCGGCGCGGCGGTCGCCGGTGGCGGAGGTTCGATCCCCACCGGCGGAGGTTCGGGCGCGGAAGCCACGCGCGCGCGGATCTCCGCCATCGCGGCGCGCGCCTCCGCCGTCGGTTCGGTCGGGACGGCGGCGTCCAAAGCGGGCGCGGCGTCGAGCGCCGCGCTCCGCGTCGCCGCACCGACGGCGCCGATCGCGACGGCGCCCTCGTCAAAGTCGAACTCGTCGTCGCTCGAGGAATCCGAAACCTCGCGCCGCCGCCGGAGCGCGGCGGCGCGCGCCGCTGCCTTCGTTCCGCCGCTCGTTCCGCCGCTCGTGACACCGCTCGTAACGGCGCCGCGCGACCTCCGCGGCGCGTCGAGCTCGACGTGCGCGTCGGCGCGGCCTGCGGCGAAGAACGGGTGCTCTGCCGCCCGCGCCGCGGTGATCCGCCTCGCAGGGTCGACGCGGAGCATCTCGCGGAGCAGCGCGAGCGCTTCCCCGGACGCGTCGCTCCCTCTGAACGTCTCTTCGAATCGGTCCGGCCCTTCCGGAACCGCGCCGCCCGAGACGTCCGCCCAGGCGTCGCGGACCGAACGCGCGAGCGGCGCGCGCGCGTCTTCGCCGATCAGCTCCGCGACGCGGCGCAGCATGTCCCCCGCGCCCGCGCCGCGGAACAGCGCGCGCCCCAGCAAGCACTCGCCCATAACGCACCCCGCGGCCCAAACGTCGCGCGCGAACGTGTCGAACGCGAGCTGTGGTCGGAGCTCGTGGAGCGCCGTCGAAGCCAGGAACTGCTCCGGCGCGCGGTACCACCGCGTGCCGACGTACGTGTCGAGACGCGAGACGCGCTCGCTCGACGGACTCGCGTCCGCCGCCTCGCCGAAGTCCGCGAGCCGGACCACGCCGTTCGCGATGAGGATGTTCTCGGGCTTGACGTCGCGGTGCGCCCACTTATGGGCGTGGCAGTGCGCCAGCGCGCGAAGCAAGCCCCCGCACATGCTGGCGACAGTCCTCTCGGGCAAACCCACCTCGCCGCGCGCCTTGGCCGCCTCCAGCGTTTTCAGCACGTCGCTCTCGCACCACTCCGTGACCAGGAACACCTGGCCCCGCTCCCGCGCCACCTGCACGGGGCGCAACACGTTGGGGTGCCTGGGAATGGCGCGCAGCGACCTGAACTCGGCGGTCGTGAGCAAATCCTGGCCCGTCTCGGGATCCGTCGCGGCTTTCAGGTGCTTCACCGCGTACAGCTTTCGCGCGCGATCGCCGGGTGCGTTCGGGGGAGCATCCAGGCGACGCGCCGCCCACACCGTGGCGAACGCGCCCTCGCCAAGTTTCTTCAGCAGCTCGAACTCGTCGAGGATCATCGTGGAAGGAGGTGACTCGCGCCGGGACCCCGGACGCGGCCCGGGCGCGCGACGCGACGCGCGCTCGCCTCGGGAGTGGACGACGAGAGTTAATTTTTTCCGTTTCGAGTTCTCGTCGTGATGCTGATGTCTCTTGCACGTGACGACGTGCGTTTCAAGTCACGACTTGCTGCCATCTCGACGTTGATTTTTTTCACAGCGTCTCCCCAGAAGCGTCATCGGGCGCGCGCGATCGTCACTCTCGGAGCGCGCGTGCTCGGTCGGAGACAGGGGCTCGCCTCACTCCTCGCGCGATGGCATCGCTCCTACGCTCGCGCAGCGCGCTGCAGCGCGCGGGCAGCGCCTTGCGGGCGCGCGTCGTCGGGGTGCGTCCCGTCCCCGTCCTTTCCTCCATCCGTCATCGCCACGGCGTGTTCGACGCGAGACGCAGAGCGCGCCCGGTTCGCCGTAGACGGAGGTCCGGACGTGGGCGCCGCATCGCACGTCCACGCTCGCATCTCTTCGCCGCGCTCGTCGCCGCAAACGCGGTCGACTCCGCGTCCGCACGCTGGCCGCGCGTCCGGATCGCACAGGGCGTCGTCTCCCCCCTAGGGTTTCTCGCCGTATGGGCAAACAGTCAGAAAACAGTCAGACGGGAATCTTTTTCAGTCTCGAGGCGCGAAAGCCGAAAGCCGACGCCTCCGCGCCGCGCGCCTCAAGAAACACCCGGCGTCCACGCGAACGCGACTGACACGCGCGTGCGTTTCCCTCCATCACGCCTTTTCGCTCCGACCGCCTCACACCGCCTCACTACCTCCGACAGGGCCACGACCAGCGCCGGTCGTACAGCGACGTCGTCCCCGTCTTCGTCGACGGTGTCGAGACGCACGTGCCGAAAGGCGTGACCGTGCTGCAGGCGTGCGAGCAGGCGGGCGTTGACGTGCCCCGTTTCTGCTATCATCAGCGTCTGTCCATCGCGGGCAACTGCCGCATGTGCCTCGTCGAAGTCGAAAAGTCCCCGAAGCCCGTGGCGTCGTGCGCGATGCCCGTGATGCCGAACATGAACATCAAAACCACAACGCCGCTGGTGAAGAAGGCGCGCGAGGGCGTGATGGAGTTTCTGCTCATCAACCACCCGCTGGACTGCCCCATCTGCGACCAGGGCGGCGAGTGCGAGCTGCAGGACCAGTCGCTGATTTACGGCAGCGACAGAAGCCGGTTCACGGAGTACAAACGAGCGGTGGAGGACAAAGAACTCGGTCCGCTCGTCAAGACTGTGATGTCGCGGTGCATCCACTGCACGCGGTGCGTGCGCTTCGCCACGGAGGTGGCGGGCGTGCAGGACCTGGGCGTTACCGGTCGCGGGAACATGGCCGAGATCGGCACGTACGTCAGCAAGCTGCTCACCTCGGAGCTCAGCGGGAACGTCATCGACCTGTGCCCGGTGGGCGCGCTCACCTCCAAGCCCTTCGCCTTCACCGCGCGCGCCTGGGAGCTCAAGTTTGCCGAGAGCGTTGACGTGACGGATGGGCTCGGCTCAAACATCCGCGTGGACACTCGCGGGACGGAGGTGATGCGCGTCGTGCCGCGTCTGCACGAGGGCGTGAACGAAGAGTGGATCAGCGACAAGGCGCGGTTCTCATACGATGGGCTGAAGCGCCAGAGGCTGGACACGCCCATGGTCAAAGGCCCTGATGGGCGACTGAAGCCGGCGACATGGGTGCGTCTCGGATGATTTTTTTTTGGTTTTTTTCCCCTCCGCGGCGCCGAAGGAAGTGACGACCGGAACGTCCCCGAACCTCCGTGACGACACCGAACGATCCCCAATCAGTCTTCAAAGTTCTCCGATCCTTCGGCGCGACGCGAAGCGCGCGATGTGAAAAGCGCGATTCCGGAGCGCTCGACGCCCCGAGCCAGCCTCGGGAGGCGCGATCCTCTCCGTCGCGCTGACCGACTTTTTTTTGTCAAACCGCAGGAGCACGCCCTCGAGACTGTGGCGGCGAAGATGGGCTCGACCGACCCGCTCGCGATGCGCGCGGTGGCGGGCAAGCTCGCGGACGCGGAGTCCATCGTGGCGCTGAAGGACCTGTTCAACCGCGCAGGCGCGGGGGACACGGTGGCGGAGGGCGTTGAGGGCGTGGGCGCGGACTCCCGCGCCGCCTACCTGTTCAACAGCAACCTGGTGGGCGTGGAGGACGCCGACCTCGTGCTTCTGGTAGGCTCGGACCCGCGCGTGGAGGCGCCCGTGCTCAACGCGCGCCTGCGCCGCGCGAACGTCGCGGGGGGGACGCACGTCGCCTCCGTCGGGCCGCACGGCGACCTGACGTATCCGGTGGAGTCGGTGGGCGCGAGCGCCGCCGTCGTCGAGCAACTCGCCTCGGGGAAGCACCCCTTCCGCGCGCGGCTGGACGCCGCCGAGCGCCCGCTGATCATCGTCGGCGCGTCGCTGCTGCGGCGCCCCGACCGCGACGCGCTCATGAAACACCTGCACGCGCTGTGCGACGCCGCCGGCGTCGTGAAGGGGGACTGGAACGGGTTCAACGTGCTGCACGACGCGGGCGGGACGGTGGCGGCGCTGGACCTCGGGTTCGTGCCCTCCACGAGCGCCGCCGCGAAGGAAGGCGCGGGTAAAGAAACCGAGCTCGTGTACTCGCTCGGCGCGGAGGCGTTCGACGCGCCGCCGTCGGCGTTCGTGGTGTACCAGGGCCACCACGGCGACGCCGGCGCGGCGCGCGCCGACGTGGTGCTCCCGGGGGCGGCGTACACGGAGAAGCCGGGGACCTACGTCAACACCGAGGGCCGCGCGCAGCGCGCCATGCCGGCCGTGGCGCCGCACGGCCAGGCGCAGGAGGACTGGAAGATCCTGCGCGCGCTCAGCGAGGTGTGCGGCGCGGCGCTGCCGTACGACGACCTCGCCGGCGTGCGCGCGCGGCTGGCGGAGGTTGCGCCGCACTTCGCTCGCGTGGACGACGTCGAGCCGGCGCTCTGGCTCAACGGCCAAACGTACGCGCACGTCGCCAAAGCGGACGCGAAGGGGCTGGACGACGCCACGCCGCTCGCGTCGTCCGTCGCGAACTTCTACATGACGGACGCCATCTCGCGCGCGTCCGCGACGATGGCAAAGGCGACCAAGGCGAAAGCCGCCGAGGCGCGGTGAAGCCGAGACGTCTCGCGGCGATGGAAACGCGCGAGGCTCCGTCCCGTTTTTTTCCTTTTTCGTCTTCCGGCGCCGCGACGCGAGCGCGAACGGTCGAGCGCCGCGGAGGCGAGAGGCGCGCGTCGGAGGAAGCGCTCGCGTAAGAACAGACGGTGTTTTAAAGCAGGCACAGCACATTCGCACGACGCGTCGTTTTCAAACCGCAGATTCGCCCTGCGCGGAGTCGATGAAGGACTCGTCCGAGTCGCTCCCCTCGGCGCCGCGTTGATCCCGCCGCGGCCAGATCGAGAACTTCCCCCGGGAGTTCCGCGGCGCGACGGGCGCCGCGACGGCCTCCACGTCCGAGCCCCTCAGCGCCTCCGCCTTGGCGTCGGCGACGCTACGCGCCGCCGCCGCCGCTTGCCTCCGCTCGAGGCGCCACATCAGAATGTACGCCCTGGCGAACCGGAACCCCATCCAACCCTGCAGACACAGCGCGTGCCACGCCATCGCGAACGACAACAAGGCGACGACGACGGAGAAACGCTTCCAGCCGCACGACGTCTTCCACGAGTCGACGCGCAGCCGTTTGTAGAAAACCGTGGGAACGGACCAGAGCCCGGAATTCGGCTCGCCCGCCGCGCCTCCGCCGCACACCGGCTCTTCCGAGGTGCTCCAGAGCTTCGCCGCGGCCCACGCGACGAACGCGAGCACGAAGAAGAAACACGACAGGCGCCATGCGGACCGTCTGGTTCGAACAATCGCCGCGCGCGCGTCGGACGTCTCGCACACCGGCCGGGGCTGAGGCGCGTCGCTCATTTCAAGCACCCGCGCGGCGTCGTCGAAGAACGAGGATCGTTTCCGCGTGGCTTCAGCGCCGGGCGTTTCCAGCAGTTCGACGGCGTGCACGTGAAGCGCGCCGCGGTCCATCTCTAGATGCGTCGCGAACCCCTCGGCCAGCCGCATCTTACCGCTCTCGTAGCTCGCGAGTCGCGCGTCCGTCTCCACATCCGCCTCGGCGTCGGCGCTCGGATCGCTCGAGTCGTCCGGGAAATCCGCCATCATCGCGTCCCAGACGTGCGGGTTCGTCTCCACCGGCCCTTCGTCACTGTTCAGCGCGTCCAGAAATATCGTCGGCTCGTGACCGTTCGCGAGCGTCGCGGTCGCACGCGACGGCACGGTGGGGTCGTCGACGTCGAGCGCGACGCCGTCGTCGTCGCCCTCCGCCGATGCCGTTGCGCTCCTGTCGGACTCGCGCGACGCCGACCCGCGAAGCGCGGCGCGAGCCGAGGCGCTCCTCGACCTGGCCTCAGCCGCCTTGCGAAGGTTCGCCTGCTTGCGCATCGCCGACTTCTCCTGGCGCCTCCTTCGCACGTCGGAGGCGTGGCACACGCACGCGCCGCCGCCGCACTCGCACAGGCGGTGACACTGGGGAACGGAAAGGCGTTCGGTCGGTGAGCGATCGATCGCGGCGGCTCGAGATCGTGACACTCAGTGCCTTTTCCCTCGCGAGAAGCCCGAAAGAAAACGGAGAGGGCAAAAGTAGACAAAAACCACCGACCGGGCGGTCGGTTCGCTCCCCGATGCGTCCCCAAGTCTACGACCGAGACGCGCGTCCCGCCGCGGGTCGCGTTTGCGTGCATCCAAAGAGCAGGTTGGCGCTCGCCGACGCGCGTCTCGCGCCGTGTTTCACGCGCGCAGCGCGCGCGCGCGGCGTTCAACACGCGAGCAAACGCATCGTGGCTTCTGACCGACCGTCCCGCAACGCGCAGTTCGGAGCTCGATCGCGAGCGTGTGCCGGGAGTGGGGTGCGAATAAGGGCGCGGGCGCGGGGGCGCGTGCGGGATGCGCAAGAGATCACGTACCTTGGGACACAGGTGGCCCGCGTATGGGAAGCCCACCTGCGCCAGCCGCTTGCCGCAGTCCGAGGCGTGAAATCGGGTCCCGCATGTCCCGCAAAGCTTCGCGAGCTCCGGGTTGCCCCGTGACAGACTTCCCCCGCACTTGTGGCACGTCCCCTTCGCGGCGTCCTTCCCCACGATGTCCGCCGACGTCGAAGCGACGTTCTCGCATACCGCGACCGCGGTCGGTGCGGTCATGCCGCGTGTTTCCAGCGCGACGTGGGTGTGCGCGACGTCGTGTTGTTAGACGACACAAGAGACAAGACGACAGGTATGCGTAGACTACAACTGAAAGAATCTGACGAAGTGAGAATCTCCCCTGTCGCCTGTCCTACCCCGTCCAAAGAAAAAGCGCGGAGCCCTTTTTTCTTTGTCGCGCGCTTCGTCGACGCGGCTCGCTTCCGCGTCGGCGATCGCGTTCGCCTCGTCCTCTGCCTCGTACACGCCGCTCTTCGCGCGGCGCTCGAACGCCCTCAGCACCTCCGGCACGGACTTCTTGTTCGCGACGTCGATGAGCCAGCCGGGTGTGCTCGCGCCCGGGTCGGAGAGCACGCGGTAGGTCACCGCGCAGCCGCCGCGCGCGGCGTCCGCGACGCGCCACGATCCTCGGTTCACGCGCAAGCGCACCGCGTCGCGTCGCGGTTCCGGGCCCACGCGCTCGTCCACCTCCCACGTCGAGACGAAAGGTCGAACGCCGGAGAGGGCGGCGCTTGAGACGTCGCTCGCGTCCGCTTTTTTGGGCTCCGGGAAACGATTCGGGCTCGAGACGATCTTGACGCAGTAGTCGCGCGCGGACGCGACTGGGAGCTTCACGCGGTTGTACGCCCAGACGACGTCGGACGCGCGTTCATCGTCGCCCTGGGAGTCAAGCTCGCTTCCCGGCGCTCGTTCGACCGCGAAGCTCGTCTGGACGAAAGGCACGAACTCGGCGTAGCGCTCTACGTCGCGCACGGCGCGGCAAAACTGCCTCGCGGTGCAGTTGCGGAACGTCGCGACGGCCATCACCTCCTTCGCGGCGCAGCACACGTCGTCGGACGCGCGCATCCACACCACGATCCCGTCCTTGGTCTCGTTCACCTTCTCGAAGGGCTCACCTCCGTCGGCGTCCACCAGCAGCGTCTTCGCGCGCCGCGGAGACTTTGGGGAACCCCCCGTGCTTCGTCTCGGACGTCCCGACTCGTCCCGCATCCTCCAGCGCGGACACCGCCGCCCCCTGTACGCGCGCCGCATCGCGCCGTTCACGTCCACGGACGCGTCCGAGGCATTCGGTACCATCTCGCGCGACGACGCGGTCGCCATCGCCGCGCAAGACGGGTGCGCCCTCGCGTGTGCGGGCGCGCCACGCGCTTCGCCTCGGGCCTCCCGAAAGAAAAACGCGTTTTTTATTCCAAAAAAGTGGGATGCAGACCGTCACCCGCCAACGCGCCAAGGCCGACGCCGCTCGGACGAGCTGATTTCGAAGCCTTGCTAACATCGTTTGCAAGGCACTGCCGCCAACGCCACACTCGACGCGCGCGCTATCCGGATCGGGCCCGCGTGGAGGCCCGCGGCGCGATGCCGCGCCCGCTCGCGGGTCTCGGGACTCTCCGGGCGGTGGCGGCCGCGTGCGTCGCGCTCGCGTGCGCGCATCCCCCCTCGTTCCTCGCGGCGGCCCAGATGGACCTGGCGCCGACCATCACGCAGCGCGCCGGGTGGCCGTGCGTGGAGGAGGCGTGGAGCGACTGCGCGGTGCGGTTCGCGCCCGGCGGGCTGACCCCCGCGGAGTGGTACGAGGAGACGCGCTTCGAGGCTTCCGAGTACTCGGTGGAGTTGGACGCGGACGGCGCGCCTGTCGGAGAGCCGGGCGTGGAGGCGGCAGTGGGCACCGCGCGCGCGCTGTACGACGCGCTGGAAAACAGGGACGTCTCGCGGATCCGCGTGCTCAACTCGTTTTCGTTGCCGGACCTGCGCGACTGGCGCTGGCCCGACGAGGGCTACCCCGTGCGTCGAGACCTCGCCCTGTTCGCGGACGCGGGCTGCGCGGCCGCGCGCGCGCGCGACGAGGAGGCGGAGGAGGACGCCGCCGACGCCGTCGCGGCGGGCGCCGACGCCGCCGCCGCGAACGAGACTGCGAGCGCGCCCGCCTCCGGCGCGTGCGTCGTCGACGCCCGGAAGAAGACGTTTTTGGTCGTGACGGAGGTTGGTGGCGTGTTTGCGTCTGGCCTGACGATGGAAAACGGCGGCGGGCGGCTGGGCGGCGTCGTCCACGTCCGCCCGGGCGGCAAAGCGTCGTTCACGGATTGCGCGTTTCGCGGGAGCGCGTTCTCGCCGCTCTCCGCGCGCGAGCCGAAGCACCCAGCGATGCCTCGACCTGCGGTCGGCGGCATCACCGATGCCGACGGCGTCGTTAAGGCGTACGGCGGTGCCGTCTTCGTGGTGAACGACGACCGGCTTCGCACGGCGGAGGAGCTCGCGGCGGCGCGCGCGGCGGTGGCGGGCACGACGGCGGCGGATTCTGTGACGCCGGGCGTCGCGCACAACGTGACGTTTTTGCGGTGCTCGTTCGTGAACAACGCTGCGGGGGGGAGCGGCGACGGCGGCGCGCTGTACGTGCGAACCGCCGGTTCGGGGTTTGTCATTCTCGACGACTGCGCATTCCAGTCCAACCGCGCGGACGGCGGGCACGGAGGTGCCGTGTACGCGAGCGGCGGCCGCGTCGTCGTCTTCGAGTCGCGGTTCGACGGGAACGTCGCCGCAAGCGGCGGCGCGGTGTACGCGCGCGCGGGCGCCGGTTTCGCCATCGGCGCGTCCACGTTCAGCAACAACGTCGCTCAGTCAGGGAGCGGGGGCGCGCTGTTCGGCGCGCGCGAACCCGAAACGAGCGACTCGACCGACGACGACTACGATAAGGCGCGCGTGCAAAACTCGTTTTTCCGCGGAAACGCCGCGCGCGTCGCCGGCGGGGCGGCGTTCGTCGTCGGCGGGTGGCGGTTTCACGAAAACGAGCACGACCTGATCGGCAACACCGTCGTCGCGGAGGGGGTCGTGGCGCACCCGGAGGTGTACGCCTGCGCGTCCAAAACCGGGGGTGCGTCGTGCGTGGCGTACACGCCGGAAACCGCGTTCGCGCTGGAGCCCGAGTACGCGCCCTTCGCCGCGCAGAACCAGCCGCCGCCGGTGTACGTTCGGCCGGTGGAGACGGCGGGGGCGGACGCCGAGCCGGAGACCGAGACCGACGGGCTGAGCGGGATCGTCGCGCCCGCGGACTTCATCGTCGACGACGAGGACGAGTCACCCGCGGCGCCCGCGGAAGGAGAGGGAGGCGCCGACGGGACCGCACCGAGCGAGCCGTCGCCGCCGCCGCCGCCGCCGCCGGCGGTGGGCGACGCCGGCGGCGACGCGACGTACCGACGACGATAGCGGCGAGCGAATCCGCGACGCGACGCGTATGATAGATAACACCGTCGCGCGTCGTTCGCCGTTTCCCACGCGCGCGGCGTGCGCGGACTCGCGCGATCGCGAACGATCGTCGGACCTCGACGCTCCTCGGGTGCGCGTCGGGTCGTCAATTCGCGCGAGCCTCGCGCGCCGCGGCGCGAGGAAAGAGCTTTTCTGCGTCATTCGTCGATCCCGAGGTCTTCGAACACCTCGAGGAACGCCTCGACGGGTTGCGCGCCGGAGAGCTTGAACCTCTTCTTCCCGTCGCTCACGATGAAGAAGGGCACGCCCGAGACCCCGCGCGCGAACCTCTGCGTCTGCTCGTCGAGCTCGCCGAGCTCGGCGACGGGCGAGTCGAGCACTTCGCGCGCCTTCGCCGCGTCGAGCCCCGCGTTGCTCGCCGCCGCGAGCAGAACGTCGCGGTCGCACGGCGCCTTCTCCTCGCAAAAGTACGCGCGGAACATCGCCTCCATGAACGCGTTTTGCTTATCGAGGCCCTCCTTCTCCGCGTACGTCGCCAGACGGTGGCCGTCCAGGGTCGGGCCGGTGTTCCCGCCCATGGAGAAGCCCTCGATGCCGGAATCCCTCATGGCGCCCCCGAGGCGTTCCAGCATCGGGGGCAACGAGTTCGCCCCGAACTTGCTGATGTAGTAGGCGAGTTTTTCGATGCCCTTGGTCTCTGCGTCCTCGGGGAACTGGCCCGAGGCGATGCCCCGAGTCCAGACTTGCGGGGGCATCAGGAAGAAGGGGCGCCAGGTGGTGGTGAACACCACATCCTTCGCGCCTTCGCGGGGCTTCGCCATCTCGAGCGCCTTCTCGAGATTCTTCTTCCCCACGTAGCACCAGGGTCAGACGATGTCCGAGACCACGTCGATGGTGATCGTGCGCCTCATCGCTGCGGAGGCGGCGGAGGCGGCCGCGACGACGGAAGCCATATCGGTCGCGCGTGGAAGGAAGTGACGAGGCAGGCGGAGGGGTTTCGAGAAAAAAAAAGGAGCGTGCGCTCAACAACCAGGGTGATCCCGTGCAGAAGTCTGCGTTTCTCAGGCAGTTACCGTAGACTTTACGCGGTACTGGTACCGGTACTCGTATGCATGCGTTTTGAGTTGCGAATCTAGTTTGTCTTGCTAAGCGCGCGCGCGCGACGCGCGCGCGCCGTCCGAGGCACCCGCTTCGGATGCCCCAAAAAAATCAACGCGCGCCAGCCGCGTCGATCCCGCCACTCACGACGAACGCCAGTTCACCTTGACGTTTTTTCCCCAGAGCTTCGAGAGGATGGAATCCGCCGACTCGACGCGCGCCTCCTTCTTCTTCTCCGCCTCGCCGATCGCCGCGGTCGCGCCATTATCCGTCCCTGGCGCCCACTCCGCCTTTTCGTGCGCGTCACACGTACTGAGGTGCTTGTGCAGGTCGCGCGTAAGCTCGGAGAACGACAGCCTGTGTTCCATGGGCCCCTCGAACCTCATCTCCTCTTTCGAGAGCGACGCGGTGATGAAGTGGCACGCCTTGGCGTACCTGCAGAGGTCGTCGTCCGGGTCGTTCGTGCTGGTGAACCACACATCCCGTCCCGTGGACAGCGCGGCTTCGTAGAAGTGCCCCAGGATCAGCCCGTTCTTGCGCAGCGCGTCGTCGGTCATCCGGTAGGCGTCGCCGACGCCGTCGTTGTACTGGAACTGCGAATCCGGCGCGGGCACGCCGAAGTGCAGCACGGACGAGAGCTCGATTCGGGTGATGTACGGCCTGTACTCCAGGTAGTCCTTCATCTGCTGGATCGCCGCGGGAATGTGCGGGATGTTCTTGAAGTCGTCGTTCAGGTTGTCGCCGGCGCGGATGTGCACGATGAGCGTGCGGTGATCCGGGACGTCGCATTCGGCCCGCCCGAGCGCCTCGGTCATCCACGCGAAGTTGTCCTTCGCCTCCTGGAACTTGTCCGCGGGCCAGTTTATGGTGCCGTCGGGCTTCTTGCCCTTCGCGGCGAGCATGCGCTGCAGGATCGTCCCGCTGAATTTCGCCTCGTTCACCACCGCCTCCGCCGCCACCTTGTACGTCGGCCCGAGGCACGTCACGATGTCGTTCACCCGGTACTCGCTGTCGAACTGCAGGACCCACGCGCAAAACGCGCACTGCGGCGCGTCCACCTGGCACTGTTTCCCGATGTTCGCGCGCGACCACTCCGTCGCCTCGTGTCGCGCGTCGTCCGTCCTGCACGGGTTGAAACGCAGCGTGCCGACGTGCGCGGGGTCCCAGCTCTGCAGCCGCACGGAGGGTTGCGTCCCGAGCGCCGCCGCGGCGTCGCCGAGGCGCGCATTCCCCCAACGCGCCTCCGGGCGCGAGGCGCCAGCCGCCCGCGCGGCGCCGACGGCGAGAAGCGCCGAGGCGGCGACGAGCGCGCACGTGAGGAGACCACCTGCTTGTGCGTTCGGATCGAGATGAATGCGCGCCACGACAGACACAAGTGCGATGATGGGCGATGCGATCGCGGTCAGCGGTTTCGCGCGCGACGGGGCGCCGCGCGACGCGACGCGTCTTCGCGAGACGGAACGAGAAAAAAGACAAAAAGAAAATGGGCCCCGCGACGCCCCCACGACAGACCCGCGTCCTCGGCGTTTCGCGGTGTCGTCTGCTCCGAAAGTCGCACTACGGTAAAGCTCGAACGCCGTCGGGGATCGCGCGAGGAGACAGGCGCGGGGACGCCGAGACGCGGCGTTTCCACGGGAGAAACACGTGTCGGAAACCGCGAGGAATCCCTCGGGTGCGATCGTACGCTTCTCTCCGTCGAGAATTCGCGCGTCGCGCGCCTGCACGCACCCATGAGACGCCAAGCCGATGCGCCACTTTTCCTTCCCGTCGTCCCTTCCGGCGCCCGGGTCAGCAGCGGCTGACCCTCGCCGTCGCCCGTCATGGCGCGCACGGACGCGCGGCCGTGCGATGCGAGCGCCACCCCGAGCGCGTGGTCGAGACGAACGACCGGGTCTACTCGCGCTTCGGCGCGCCTGCGCCGGACGGAGTGCGCGCGCGGCGACGCTCGGACGCTGTTTCGTCGCGAGAGCCGAAATATCGCGCGTTCATCGGGAGACGTTCAAAGTCGCGAAACGCGGCTTTTCGATGAAAACGGCTTTCGAACGCACTTTTCTGTACCGTGCGTGGTGCGTGTTACATTCGCGAATGCGCGAAGGGTCGACGCTCCGAGTCGGCAATTTGGCGTGTATATATATATTAGTCTAGAGTGTGTGTTAGATGTGTCAGAATGCGTGCGCGAGGCGTCGGTCGCAAATTCTGGGGTAATTTTCTTTGCCGATCCCGGATTTTTTTTCGTTATAGTTTTCGATTGCGGTACCCACGAGCAAAGCACTCGAAAAGGCTGCCAGAGAATCAGCACTTCCGTTTCCGTGTGCCATCCGTGTTAGGTCATGGTCGACGTCGGCCAACAACTTGAAACCCTAACGTTTAACGACGGGGGATACCCCGATGTACAGTTTGTAGTACCCGATGGCGCAAAAGGCATATACCGTGAACTGAGCGAATTTGTGCTTTACTTCTGGCGACGACATTTTCTGAAGGTACGTATTCTCTAGAAAAAATGGTGGTCCCTTGAACTCCGTAAAAGACGGGAAAAAGGATATTTTGTTGAACGCGTTGACCGTCATGCAGATCCGTGCG
>MDSV01189876.1_pt1 | contig 27889 bp, 19 predicted proteins | sample 810851 | NCBI WGS metagenome assembly MDSV01 (sample SAMN05326640, study PRJNA326480) | marine metagenome | isolation source: seawater | place: Atlantic Ocean: North East | collected 2012 | reverse complement strand
CGTTCGCGCTACTGGCTGAAGGCGGTGGCGACCGCGCTCGACCTGCCGATCGACATCCCCGCCGATGGCGATTTCGGCGCGGCCTTCGGGGCCGCCCGGCTCGGCATGCTGGCGGCAACCGGCGGCGATCCGCTTGCCGTCTGCACGCCGCCCAAGACGGCGGAAACGGTGGAGCCGGAAACCACGCACAAGGCCGCCTTCGAGGAGGCCTATCAGCGCTACCGCGCGCTCTATCCGGCGATCCGCGCCGTCACTAAGGCCTGACGCAACACACTGAAATGAACCCGGCATGCCCGCGCGGCAAACGGCCGGATTTGAGAATAACCGAATGGGAGAATTGATATGAGCACCGGTTTTTTCGGCGATATCGCCAAAATCAAATATGAAGGCCCGGACAGCGACAACCCGCTGGCCTTCCGGCATTACAACCCCGACGAGGTCGTCCTCGGCAAGCCGTTGAAGGAGCATCTGCGCTTTGCCGTCGCCTACTGGCACTCGCTGGCATGGGAAGGCGGCGACCCCTTTGGCGGGCGCACTTTCGACCGCCCCTGGTATGATGGCGGCATGGACAAGGCCAAACTCAAGGCAGACGTCGCCTTCGAACTGTTCTCGCTGCTCGGCGCGCCCTATTACTGCTTCCACGATGCCGATGTGCGCCCGGAAGGCGGCAATTTCGCCGAGAGCACCAGGAACCTCAACGAGATCGTCGACTACTTCGCCAAGAAGCAGGAAGAGACCGGCGTCAAGCTTTTGTGGGGTACGGCCAACCTGTTCTCTCACCGCCGCTTCATGTCGGGCGCTTCGACCAATCCCGATCCGGAGGTCTTTGCCTATTCCGCCGCCACCATCAAGACCTGCATGGACGCGACGATGAAGCTCGGCGGCGAGAATTATGTGCTGTGGGGCGGCCGCGAGGGTTACGAGACCCTGCTCAACACCGATATGAGCCGCGAGTTCGACCAGATGGCGCGCATGCTGTCGATGGTGATCGAGTACAAGCACAAGATCGGCTTCAAGGGCCAGATCCTGGTCGAGCCGAAGCCGCAGGAGCCGACCAAGCACCAGTATGATTACGACGTCGCCACGGTGTACGGCTTCCTGCAGAAATACGGGCTGGAAAAGGAAGTGAAGCTCAATATCGAGCAGGGCCACGCCATTCTCGCCGGCCACACCTTTGAGCACGAACTGGCGCTTGCCCGCACGCTCGGCGTGCTCGGTTCGATCGACATGAACCGCAATGACTACCAGTCCGGCTGGGATACCGACCAGTTCCCCAACAACGTGCCGGAAATGGCGCTCGCCTATTATCAGGTTCTGCTGGCCGGCGGCTTCACCTCCGGCGGCACCAATTTCGACGCGAAGCTGCGCCGCCAGTCGATCGATCCGGCGGACCTGCTTTACGGCCATATCGGCGGCATGGATTGCTGCGCCCGCGGGCTGAAGGCCGCCGCCCGGATGATCGAGGACGGCGCGCTGTCAAAGCCGCTCGACGAGCGCTATGCCGGCTGGAACGGCGACACCGCAAAGAAGATGCTCTCCGGCGAGATGACGCTCGGAGACATCGCCGCCATGGTGGAGAAGGACGACATCAACCCCGAACCGAAATCGGGTCGCCAGGAATATCTGGAAAATATCGTCAACAAATATGTGTGAGGTTTGATCCGGCGAAAGCCGGATGGGATGACCTCATGTAAAAATCGCCCGGGTCAAGTTGCCCGGGCGGTGCCGGGCCCGAACCGAAATAGGCTCCATCAAGCCGGCGGGGGCGCTGTCCCTCAGATCTCGTTCACCCGCACATTGCGCAGCATCTTCTGCAGCGTGGTCACGAAGGCGCGCTGTTCGTCCTCGTCGATGCCGTCGAACATCTGTTGCACGAAGCTGTGCATGGTCGGCCAGGCGGCGTCGAAGGCGAGGCGGCCTTCCTCGGTGATCGAGACGTCGCGCACCCGCATGTCCTCATTGCGCGACTGGCGGCGGATATAGCCCTGCTCCTCCAGCGAATCGAGCGTGCGGCTCATCGTCGATTGCTCGATCACGGCGAGAACCGACAGCTCGTTGATCGTGGCCGAGGGAATGACCGAGAGCACGGCGAGGGTGCGCACCTTGGCGGTGGACATGCCGAGATGTTTCAGCTCCTCGGCGAGATTGGCGTTGTAGCGCGCCATCACCCGGTTCATCAGATAGGGCGAAAATGCGTTGAGCCCGATTTCGCCGAGGCTGCGGACGGCCTCGCCCGTCTCTCCGTCACCGTTCGGACCCGAAAAACGCTCACCCATAAACCCACTCCGTTATTTCAGCGATGATGCCAGCAGAAAGCCCGAACCGCCCCCGAGGCCCGGCCCCGGATGGGTCGAGGCGCCGATGTGATAGAGGCCGGGCACGTGGGTCCTGTGGTTAACGGCAGACTTGAACGGACGCCAGATGAAAAACTGGTCGAGGCCGCAAAAACCGCCATAGGGATCACCGCCGACGAGGTTCATGTTCATGGTCTCGAGATCGGCGGGTGATGAAACGCTGCGGGCGACCACATTGTCCTTAAAATCCTCGATATGGGCGGAAAGCATGGCCTCGACGCGGTCGGCGAAGGCCTCGCGCAGCGCCTCCGTCCAGCGCCCGTCTTGCGGGCAATCCAAAAGGCCCGCAGCATCGCCCTTGATATGGCGGGGCGTATCGGGAAGCTGGAGCCACAGGATCGCGCCGCCGTCGGGCGCGCGGCTCGGGTCCAGCGCGGTCGGCTGGCCGACGCAGACGGTGGGCTCGGCCGGAAGCAGCCCGCGCTCGGCCTCGTTTGATGAGCGCGACACCGCGTCGAGACCGTCGGTCAAGTGCAGCAGGGCGACCTTGCCGAGTTCGTCGCCCGCCTTCCATGTTGGCGGTGCTTTCAGCGCGTAGTGGATCTGCATGTCGCCCTTGCCGTAGCGATAGGATTTCAGTCCTTTTTCGACATCGGCGGGCAGAGGTTTTTTGGTCTCGCCGAGCAGGCGGCGGTAAAGCTGGTCGGGGGTGACGGAGGCGATGACGCCGCGCCTGGCCCCGATTTCCGTGCCGTCGGAAAGCCGCACACCCGTCGCCTTGCCGTTCGTGCCAAGCGTAATGCCGGCGACATCGCATCCGGTGCGGATGTCGCCGCCATGGTCGCGGATCAGGCGTTCGAAGGCGCGCGTCAGGTTGACCGCGCCGCCCTTGACGATCGGGCAACCGGCAAGCTCGATCGCAAAGCCGATCACCTTCAGCATTTCGGCCGAATAGCTCGCCTCCGGCGACAGGCCGCAATGCAGCACCCAGGGGGCCCAGAGCGCCTTGGCCTCGTCCGAAACATAGGTTGTTTCCAGATAGCCGCGCGCTGGCGTCAGCGCCTCGCCGAACCATGCGGCAAGGCCGCGCGGGCCGCGCTTCCAGGTTTCCTTCAGCACCTTCTTGGCCGTCGCGCCCGACCAGAGATTGCCGCCGAGCAGCGAGAACACGAAATCGGCATCGCCCGCCATAGCGGCCATTTCGGCGTCGAAGGTCCGGCCGTCGCCTTCGGCCCTGGCGTTGAACGCGTCGATATTGCGTTTGCGGTCCATCGCATAGATCAGGTGGCTGCCATCCTTGCGCAACACGCCGGTCGGCGTGTCGGTGTGGCAGAACTCCGCGCCGCGGGCGGCGAGATCGTCGCCAAGCGCTGCGAAGGCCGGCGAGGTGAGGAACAGCACCATGGTGGTCGCCATCACATCGTGCAGGTAGCCGGGCGCCGTCACCTCCGCGGTCAACAGGCAGCCGCCGATGGTCTCGTTACGCTCCAGCACCAGCACGCGCTTGCCGGCCTTGCCGAGGAGCGAGGCGGCGACCAGCGCGTTGATGCCGCTGCCGATGATGATGTGATCGAAATCCGCCAATGCGATCTCCTCTTCAAAGCCGGTCAGTGCTTCGGCGCGGCAGCGTTTTCGCCGCGCCGGAGCCTAGTTTCAGACCGTCGTCAGGCGATCAACGCCAGCGCGCGCACCGGCGAGCCGGTGCCCTTCACGAACTTCAGCGGTGCCGCGATCAGGATCGCGCCCTTGGCCGGAAGCTGGTCGAGGTTGGAGAGGCTGGCGAGGCCGTATTTGTTGTGCTTGTGCATCAGGTTGTGCGCCGGGAAGGGCGGCTCCATGCCGCCGGCGGAACCGGCATCGGTGCCGACCGTTTCCTGGCCCCAGCCGATAATGCCCTTGGAAAGCAGATATTCGATCGCCTCGGCCGTCGGGCCGGGGGAATGCGGGCCGTTCTCATCGGCGTTGAGGAAGGTCTCGGTGGAGCCGTTGCGCTTGTACCAGTCGGTGCGCATCACCACCCAGCTTCCAGCCTCGATCTCGCCGTGCTCGGCTTCCCATTCCTTGATGCTGTCGACGGTCAGCAGGTAATCGTGATCGGCCTCGGCTTCCTTCGAACGGTCGATGACGTTGACGGGGGCCACGAAGTTCTGCGGCTTGATCGTGTCGGTGGTGTTGTCGGGATTGTCCTTGCCGGTGATCCAGTGACAGGGCGCGTCGAAATGGGTGCCGGTGTGCTCGCCAAGCTCGATCCAGTTCCATGCCCAGAACGGCCCGTTCTCGTCATACTCGGAAATCTTGTGCACCTTCACATTCGGCGTGTTCTGGCCGAATTGCGGCGGCAGGTAGAGCACCGGCGTTTCCGGTCCGAGCGGCGCGGTGATGTCAACCACCTTGACCGATCCCGACAACAGGGCGGAGGCGAGGCTTCCAAGCACGGATGTGTCATTCATGATAATCTTCCCCTTTGTCGCCCGGAACCGGTGCCGGCGCTTCGCGCGGTCTTGATCGACCGGTCTTGTTGCGGACGTTGCCGGAGAGCCTATGAAAGAAAATATGATAATGCAAGGATCATGGTGACGCGGATGCATTTCTTCCGACCATGCTTCCATGCCTGTCGCAAACGGAGGCAATTGCCGAAATCATTGGCAAAAGGGCAATTCTGTCGCCGACTATTGCGCTCTGGTCCGAAAAAATGCTCTTCTGATCCTCGTGAATTATGTATGCATATAGGTATATTGGTTCGAGGGGACGCGGATGGCGACGACGACGGATTATGATGCGGTGATCATTGGGGCGGGCCACAACGGGCTTGCGGCGGCCGTCCATCTGACCGCCAAAGGCTGGAAGGTTTGCGTCGTCGAAGCGGCCGGGGAGGCCGGCGGCGCGGTCAAGACCCAGGAACTCACCGAGCCCGGCTTCCGGCATGATTTCGGCGCGATGAACCTTTCGATGTTCGCCGGTTCCGGTTTTTTCGCTGCCCATCGCGAGGCGCTGACGGCGGCCGGGCTGGAACTGGTGCCGGCCCCCCATTGCTTCGCCAGCGTGTTCCGTGACGCAACGGCGCTCGGCGTCGGCACGGATGTGGCTGAGACCAAAGCCGGCATTACGGCACTTTCGCAAAAGGATGCCGAAGCCTGGGAGCGAATGCTTGCCGATTTCTCCCGCGATGCGCCTCATATCTTCGCGCTGATGGGCGCGCCGATCCCCTCCTTCCAGACGGCAAAGGCGGTGTGGAAAGCCTGGCGGGCGCTCGGCACGGCAGGGCTTTACCGGCTGGCGCGGCTGCTCCTCGCAACCCCGCGCGATTTTCTCGACCGGCATTTCGAAAACGAAAAGCTCAAGGTGATGATGGCGACCTGGGGCCTGCATCTCGATTTCGCGCCGGATGTCGCCGGCGGCGCGCTGTTTCCCTATCTGGAATCGATGGCCAACCAGGCTTTCGGCATGGTGATCGGCAAGGGCGGCGCCGATACCATCATCCGCGCGATGACGAAGGTGGTGGAGGAGCGCGGCAGCGAAATCCTGCTTGGCGAGCGGGTCGTGGGCGTGGAACTCGATGAGGCCGGCAAGGCGACGGGCGTGTCGCTCGCCAACGGCCGGACGATTTCCGCCCGCAAGGCCGTGATTTCCAATGTCCATCCGAAGCTGCTGTTCGACGATCTCGTGCCGAAAAACAGCCCGCTTGGAGACCTTGGCGACACGTTTGACGATTTCCGCGCGGGCCCCGGCACGATGATGATCCATCTGGCGATGGACGAATTGCCGGCATGGTCGGCGGGGGCCGAACTCCGCGACTATGCCTATATCCACATCGCGCCCGACATGCGGATGATGTCGCGGCTTTATGCCGAGGCGATGGACGGGTTGCTGCCCGCCGAACCGGCGCTCGTCGTCGGCCAGCCCTCGGCGGTCGATCCCTCGCGCGCGCCGAAGGACAAGCATGTGCTGTGGGTGCAGGTGCGGGTGCTGCCTGCCGAGATTAAGGGCGATGCGGCCGGTGGAATCAGCGAGACCGACTGGGATCAGGCCAAGCATGCCTATGCCGAGCGCGTACTCGATATCATCGAGACCCATGCGCCGGGAACACGGGCGAAGGTCCGTGCGAGCGCAGTCTTTTCTCCGCGCGACCTGGAGCGGGAAAACCCGAACCTGATCGGCGGCGACAGCCTGTCGGGCTCGCACCATCTCGACCAGAATTTCCTGTTCCGTCCCGCCGCCGGCTATTCCCGCTACAAGACGCCGGTTTCCTCGCTCTACATGTGCGGCGCGGCCACGTGGCCGGGTGCGGGGACGGGCGCCGGCTCCGGCTTCATGCTGGCGAAGATGCTGGCCGGCTAGGCGCGGCTATTTATTCAGGCGCGGCGATGCTCAGGCATAACTTTCGGCGGCGGTCTGGCGGGTCGAGAGTAGGCCGTCGATGGCGCGCTGGGCGCGCTCCAGCGCCTCGCGGTCGGTGATGTCGCCGCGCAATGCGGCATGGATTTCGCGGCCGAGAACGGCCTCGATCCCATGATATTCCGGCACGGCCGGGCGCGACCAGGTGCACACCGAATTGGATTTCAGCAGCCGCGCGACCACGCCCATGACGGGCGAACTCGCGGCGGCCTCGGGATCGGCGGCGACCGAGAAGCGGGGGGCGACCGGAAAGCCTTCCGACACATGCTCCTTCATCACCTCCGGTGAGCACATCCAGCTGATCGCGTCGAAGGCGAGCGCCACCCGGTCCTCGTCGAGATTGGTCGGGATCATCAGGTGAAAGCCGCCGACCGGATTTGCGTGCATGCCGGCCTTGCCCTTGGGCTGTTCCAGATAGCGCATCCGGCGCGAGACCACGGATTTGACGTGATATTCCATGAGTGCTGCATGCATCGACCAGCAATAGCCCATCACCGCCTTGCCGGTCAGCAGCGCCTCCACCCTGCGGTCCCAGTCCATCTCCAGAATGTTCGGTTCCGATACGTCGACGAGGCGGTGCATGTAGTCCAGCACCTCGAAAGCCTGATCGGTCAGCACCTGGCCGCGCAGCTTGTCTGAGACCAGATCATGCATGGGCATATGGATGCGCCGGCGCGGCAGGTTGAGGCAGGCGGCGTTGCAGGAGCCGAGCAGCACCATGAAGGTGCTGGCGATCGGCATGCCCTCCGCGGCGTTCCACGCGACACCGTAGAGCCCTTCGGAGGGCCGCTGCAGGGCGCGGGCGGCGTAGATCACCTGATCGAAAGTGCGCGGATAGGGGTGGCCGGCGCGCTCGAAAATGTCCTGCCGGGCGAGAAACAGCTCGACCGTGGTGTAGATCGGCACGCCATATTGCGTGCCCTGCCAGCCACCGGAATCCCAGACCATCGGGGAGAAGTCGAGCGGCTGGATCCGGCTGCCTGCAATCAGTTCGTCAAGCGGGCGCACCAGCCCGCGATCGACGAGATCGCCGACCCAGGGCTTGTTGACGCAGATCACGTCGAATTCGGAGCTCTTGCGCTGGCCGTTCTCGATGATCCGGTCGTAGAGCTGGGGCAGCGGCAGCAGATCGACATTCTGGATCGAGCCGATATTGGCCCTGAGATCGGCCCAGGTGTTGCGCAGCGCTTCGAAATAATTGTCCTTGCGGAACAGGAAGCGCAGTTCCTTGCCGCCGGAAACATGGTGGCTCTGCAGGCGCGGCGGCGGGATGACGACGCGGGAGAAATTGGAGCCGCCGAAATAGAAGCCGTCGACATCCTCGTCGGAATTGATGGTGCCGAAGGTGCGGCCGATCACGGCCTTGACGCTGCGGCAATAGGCCATGAACCGTTCCTGCAGCTTCTCGCTCGGGCGGACGTAGAAGCTGCGGCCGGTGGCGGTGCGCGGATCGAGCACGATATTGCCGTCCTCGATCATCTGGCTGACATGGCGCATGGCGGTGACAAAGGGCACACCGCCGCTTTCGGCCAGCGCGCTCTTGGTGATGTCGCGGCCGGTCAGGTGGGCCTGCATCAGCGACAGGGTCAGCGCGAAAACCGGGTCGCCCCGACTTTCGGCCACGACCGCGCTGAACGGCCCGTTGAGGTCGTTCAGGAAATCGATGATGCGCAGCATCTCATATTCGGTCATCCGGCGGCCCCCTCCCAAGGGCCCTTCCATGCGCTTCAGCCGGTGCGCGCCGCGTGGTCCCTGATCCAGTCCACCAGCGCGAAGAAATCACGCCCCTCCATGCCGTCTTGCGCCGCCGCTTCGTACTGCTTCAGGATCAGGGCGCTCACATCCATATCTATATGCTCGCTTTTCGCCGCAGCAAGGATCAGCGAGAAATCCTTCACCATCTGGTCGAGCCGGAAGGCGGGCTCCGACGCATCGACCACCACGGTCTCGCGCTTGTAGCCGAGCAGGGGTGAGCTTACCGCGCTTTTGAGGATGACGTCCATCATCTGGGCGCGGTCGAGCCCGCCATGCTCTCCAAGCAGGATCGCCTCGCCCAGAACCGAGGCGGAGGCGCCGACCAGCGTGTTGAGCACCAGCTTCATGAACCGCGCCTCGTCGGCGGGGCCGAGATAGAGGCGCTCGCTTGAGAACAGCGTCACAAGCGGTTCGACTTCCCGCCAGGCGCTCTCGTTGCCGGAGGCGAGTATGGTGAGGTTCGCGGCGGCCGCGATCGTGGTGCTGCCGGAAACCGGCGCGCGCAGATAGCGGATGCCGTGGTCGGCAAGCACGCGCGCGGCGTCTGCCGAAGCCTGCGGGCTGACCGTGCTGGTGTCGATCAGGATCGCGTTTTTCCGCATGGCCGGCGCAAGTGTCGTGACCACGCTTGCAAGCGCCGGGTCATCGGGGATCGAGGTGAAAATCACATTGCAGGCGCTGCCAACGGCCTCGATGCTCTCCGCCGTCCGCGCGCCCCGCTCTTCCATGGCCGCGCTGTTTTCCGGCCGGGCATCGAAAACGGTCACATCGATGCCGCCCTTCAGAAGATGGCCCGCCATCGGCGCGCCCATTTTTCCGACGCCGATCCATCCGACAACGTTTGTGGCAGACATGCCCGTCCTCCCTGAAATGCGTTTTCTCGGAAACTACGGCCACGGCTTCGTCCTTGGGCGAGCAGTTTCGACCAATCTGGAAAAATTTCACCGCGGGCGGTGCAAAACTTGCGCTGAACTCTTCCGGATCGGGACTATCGCATCGTATCATAATACGGTATTACACGAATATGGCGCGGAGGCGCCTCAAAATTATCGGGAGGAGAAAATATGCGGCTTGAAGGAAAAGTGGCGCTGGTGACGGGCGCCTCGCGCGGGATCGGTCTCGGCGTGGTCGAGCGTTTCAGCGAGGAGGGGGCGATCGTCTACGCCGGCAGCACCAGCAATCCGTCCGGAGTTTATCCGGAGGGCGTCATCGGGCTGAAGCTCGATGTGGCAAACGAGGATGACTGGGCCAATGCGATCGAGCGGATCATCGCCGAGCAGGGCCGGATCGACTGCCTCGTCAACAATGCCGGCATTGCCGTCTATGACGGCGTCGCCGACGGCTCAACGGAGAACTGGCGCAAGGTTCTGGGCGTCAACCAGGATGGCGTGTTCTTCGGCATGCGCGCGGTGATCCCGCATATGCAATCGAAGAAATCCGGATCGATCATCAATGTCTCGTCGATCTGGGGCAAGGGCGCTGTGCCGGGCGCTCATGCCTATCACGCCTCCAAGGGGGCTGTGATCATGATGACCAAGAACGCGGCGATTACCCATGTCGGCGACGGCATCCGCGTTAACTCGGTGCATCCGGGCTTCATCGATACGCCGCTGACCCAGGCGCAAGACCCGGAAATCAACAAGTTCGTCATCGGGATGACGCCGATGGGCCGCGCCGGCACGCCGCGCGAGATCGCCAATGGCTGCCTGTACCTCGCCTCCGACGAGGCGAGTTTCGTCACCGGCGCGGAACTCGTCATCGATGGCGGCTATCTGGCGCAGTAGCCGGACGCGGCAAAAATTTCCGGAATGGGAATCTTGCGCCGCCGCAATGCCGGCGGCGTTGGCACATTCAGGGGGCGCGATCGGCGGGAGGGGTTTAATTCATATTGACGTATGACCGTAATACCGTAATATAGTATGCGTAATCGACGGCGGCCATCCGAGGGGTATGGCCGCACGGTCGCCGATCCGCCGAGGCCAAGGAGGCAAAGCGGGCGGCGATCCGGCCGGCCAGAATGGACCGGCCTCAAAACCAGGGAGAGGAACTGCCATGACCTATCTTAACGGCCTGAAGAGGCCTGTCCGCGCGACAGCGCTCGCAATGCTCGCTCTCGGCCTGCCGGTGGCGGCGCACGCCCAGTCGGCAGAAGAGCTTCTGCAATCGCGGCTCGGCACCACCGATGTCGGCCCGGTTTTCATCGAGACCTTCGACAGGGCCGCGCTTCCGGTGAGCGACGAGATGCGCGCCAAGGCCATCGAATGCTGGAAGAACAACCAATGCGACACCGGAACCGGCGGCGAACTGACGGTGGCCTATGCCGATGGCTTCGGCGAGAACGTCTGGCGCGAAGTCACCAAGATGGAATTCATCATGCAGGCGCTCACCTATCCGGAGATCGGCCGCATCTCCTACACATCGGCCCGTGGCGACGCCGCCAAGGCGCTGTCCGACTTCCGCGCCTATATCGCGCAGGGCGTGGATGTGATCGTCACCTTCGCCGACCATGGCGAGGCGCTTGCTCCGTCGATCCGGGAAGCGACCGAATCCGGCATCACGGTCGTGCTGCACAATGGCACGGTCGCCGGCACGCCGGGCGTCGACTATGTCACCAATATCTCCGAAAACATCTGCGAACTCGGCAAGGAATTCGTCAAGGCGATCCGCACCGGCAACCCGGATGCCGCCACTATCGCGGCGCTCGGCGGCACGCCCGGAAACCCGCTGTCCTCCACCTGGCAGGGCTGCGCCAAGGAAGAAGCGGCCGCAATCGGCGGTCTGGATATCGTCGCCACCGAGGATACCAACTGGACCCAGGAGGGCACGTTCTCGGCCGTTTCCGCGATCCTGTCGCGCTTTGATGACATCGACGGCTATATCTACGACTATGCCGACGGTTTCCGCGGCGGCGTGCGCGCCTACCAGTCCGCCGGCAAGCCGCTCGATATCGTCGTGGCGCTGCGCACCGACGAGCAGGGCCTGTTCTGCGACATGAAGGCGGCCGAAAACCCGAACTTCAAGATCTTCTATTCCTCCGGCCAGAACTACCAGGCGCGCCTGGCGCTGACGGCGGCGATGATGTCGCTTGCCGGCGAGGAAATCCCTGCCAATCTCGATGTGCCGTTCTCGATGAAGCAGGCCTCGGCCGACCAGTGCGATCCGAGCCTGCCGGACGAGGTTTCGGTTTCGACCATGGTCGATCCCGACACGCTCCGGGCCATGTTCAACTGATTGTCGCATCCGGCATGGCGGGCGCTCGCTGCCCGCCATGCGCTCTGTTCATGAGGGGAGGGTAACCCATGTCCGAAATCGTCCTGTCGATGCGCGACGTCTCCAAAACCTATCCGGGCGTGAAGGCGCTGGATGGTTTCAGCTTTGATTGCCGCGCGGGCGAGGTTCACGCCATTCTCGGCGAAAACGGCTCGGGCAAATCCACCCTGATGAAGATCGCCTCCGGGGCGATCGCCCCCAATGGCGGCACGGTCGAGATCGCGGGGCGGATGCTGGAGCGCGCCGATCCGCGACAGGCGCTGTCCTACGGTCTTGCGACTGTCTATCAGGACGATAGCCTGGTGCGCGAACTCACGGTTGCCCAGAACCTCTATCTCGCCACCGCCCCCGGCGAAGTGCCCTATCGCGCCATGACGGCCTGGGCGGAGAAGAAGCTCGCGCCCTTCGGTCTCGGCATTTCTCCCAAAAGTCTGGTCGGAGATCTCACGTCCGCCCATCGTCAGTTCGTCGAGATCGTAAAGGCGCTGCTGTCGCGACCGCGCGTTCTGCTGCTCGACGAGCCGACCTCGACGCTCGATCATGACGGGGTGATTCATCTGAGCCGGATCGTGCGCGAACTCGCGGTGGAAGGCACCGGCATCGTCTATGTCAGCCATCGCCTGCCCGAAATCCTCGACCTCGCCGATCGCGTCACCATTTTGAGGGACGGCGTCCATGAGGGCACGTTCGAGGTCACCGCCGAGACCTCCGAGTACGAACTGGTATCGCGCATGATCGGCCGCGATGTCGAAAGTGAATACCCGGCAAAACCCGGCACAATCGTGCATGATCCGGTATTGGTGGTGGAAGGTCTCAGCGGCAACGGCTTCGATGACATCTCCTTCGTCGCCCATCGCGGCGAGATCGTCGGTTTCGCCGGCGCGGAGGGCAACGGACAGCGCGAGGCGCTGCGCGCCATTGCCGGCCTGCATCCGAGCCATGCCGGGACTGTGACCTGTCTCGGACGCGCCGTGGACGTCACCGAGCCGCGCCACGCGCTGCGCTCCGGCGTGCTCTGCCTTTCGGCCGACCGCGCCGGGGAATCGATCTTTCCCGATCTCGGCGTGCGCAAGAACATGACGCTGCCGCGGCTTCGCGATTTCGTCCGGCGCGGCCTGGTCTCGTCGCGCGACGAGCAGCGTCGCGCCGAGGAAATGCGCGACGAGTTCGGCGTCGTCGCCGCCACGCTGGAGACGCCCGTCAGCGGGCTTTCCGGCGGCAACCAGCAGAAGGCGGTGCTGGCGCGCTCGTTCCGCGCCGAGGCCGATGCCGTGCTGATCGACGAGCCGACGCAAGGCGTCGATGCCGGCGCGCGTCACGATATCTATCAGGCGATCCGCGCCAATCTCGGTAAAAGCGGCACGCTGGTGATCAATTCCTCCGATGCCCAGGAGCTTGCCGGCATCTGCGACCGGGTGCTGGTGTTTTCGCGCGGTCGCATCGTCTCAGAACTCACCGGCAAGGAGGTGACCGAGGAGAATATCGTCTCCGGTTTCCTGCGGGCGCGTGATGCCAAGCAGGCAAGCGAGGAGGCCCCAGGCGCGCTGTCGCAGGTGTTCCGCACGCTGATTTCTGGCTCGAACATCTGGTGGGTGCCGCTTGTCTTCCTCGCATTGTTGACGCTGATCGTCGGCGGCTATGCGGCAATCGAGAGCAAGGTTTTCCTGCGCACGGTCAATATCCGCTACATTCTGCTTGCGACCGCGCCGGCGGCGCTCGCGGCCATGGCGCAGCTTCATGTGCTGCTCGTCAGGGGGCTCGACGTCTCGGTCGGCTCGATGATGAGCCTCACCGTGGTCGCCGCCTCCTATATGATCGCCTTCCAGATGCCGATCCCGATGCAGATCCTCGGCGTTCTCGCCTGCCTCGGCATCGGTCTGGTCGTGGGTCTCATCAATGGCAGCCTGATCCGCTTTGCCAATATCAACGCGGTGATCACCACCATCGCCATGCTCTCCGTTCTTCAGGGCGCGGCGCTCTTGGCGCGTCCGATCCCGGGCGGCATGATCTCGCAGGAATTCACCGGGCTGATGAAGGAGCGGATCGGCTTTCTGCCGGCCTCGATCTTCGTGCTCGTCGCCGTTGCCATAGCGCTCGATTTCTGGCTGCACCGGACCCGTTCGGGTCTCGAGGCAAAGGCTGTCGGGTTTCGCGAGGTCGCGGCCCAGCGCAACGGCGTGCGCGTCAACCTCGTCCATGTCCGCGCCTATGTGTTCGCCGCGCTGATGGCGACGGTCGCGGGCTTCTTCCTCGGTTCGGAGGTGGGCGTCGGCGCGCCGACGGTCGGCGCCAATTACGCGCTGACCTCGATCGCGGCTGCGGTGCTTGGCGGGGCGGCGCTTTCGGGTGGTCGCGGCTCGTTTGTCGGTGCGCTGTTCGGCGCCCTGTTTTTCGCGCTCATGGTCAACGTCATCACGCTTCTCGGCCTTTCCACCGCGTTCGGCATTATCGCCGGCGGCGTCATGACCCTGCTTGCGATCTTCCTTTATTCCGGGCTCGGCGAGCTTGAGGCGCTGCTGCTTTCGGCCATGCGACGGCGCAGGGTGGTTGCGCCGGCCGAGAAGCGAGCGGCGTGATGCCGGCCCGGACCTCCAACAGCGATGAGGGTAAAATGACCGAAACAAGCGTCATGTCATCATATCGGCCCACTTCACGGGCCGGTCGCGGCGGCAAGGGACGGGTGCCCGTGATCCAGATGCAGTTCGCGGCGATCTGGATCGCGCTTGCCATATTGCTCGCGCTCTGTGCTTTGTTCCTGCCCCGCAGCATTTCCGGCACATCGGTCACCAGCATCCTGCCGTTCGCGAGTTTCCTCGCCATTGCCGCCATGGGGCAGGCGCTGGTGCTGATGGCGCGCGGCATCGATCTGTCCGTGCCGGCGATCGTGACGCTGTCGAGCACGGTGCTGCTCGGCACGTCGGGAGGCGCGGAAGGCTCGGCCGTGATCGGCACGGCGCTGGCGCTGGCCTTTGCCATGATGGTCGGTCTCGTCAACGGCGTGCTGGTCGCGTGGCTGAAGCTGAACGCGCTGATCGTGACGCTGGCGACGGGGGCGATCGTGGCCGGCCTGACGCTCTGGTATCGCGGCTCGCTTCCCGCCGAAGCCGGGGTGCCGACCGTGCTTGCCGAATTCGGCGAGGCCCGCTTTCTGGGCCTCAACACCACGATCTGGATCACGATCGCGCTGACGCTGGTGCTGACCGTGCTTCTGCGCCGTACCCAGCTCGGCAGGCGGTTCGAGGCCGTCGGCGCCAATCCGCGCGCGGCCTATGCCACCGGCGTCGAAATACGCCGCTATCAGGCGGGCGCCTTCGTCGCCGCCTCGCTGCTTTACGGCATTGTCGGCGTGCTGCTTTCCGCCTTCATCCGCAACCCGACGCTCGATGTCGGCAATCCCTATCTGCTGGCGCCGATCGCCGCGGCGGTGCTCGGCGGCACGGCGATTTCCGGCGGCATCGGCTCGATGATCGCGGTGGCGGGCGCGGCCCTGTTCCTCACCCAGCTCGGTCAGGCGCTGAAGGTGCTGGGTCTGGAAACCTCCTGGCAGATGATGTTCCAGGGCGTCGCCATCGCACTCGGCATGTTCCTCTCGGAAGTGCAGACCCGCAAGCGCCGGGGCGGGTAGCGCCCGGACAGCCCGTCGATTCTCCCCGGCGGGTTTTCCCGCTGGTTCTACCGGATGCCTCGGGGCGGCTTCAAAAGCCGGGTGAGCGGGATTGCGGGCCATGGACCTTTGCCGCCCGAGCGGCTATGGATTCGCCATGAAAAAAGACGATCACCTTTTCCTGATTGACGGCTCGGGCTTCATCTTCCGCGCCTTCCATGCGCTGCCGCCGCTGACGCGCAAATCCGATGGCCTGCCCGTGGGCGCCGTTTCCGGCTTCTGCAACATGCTGTGGAAGCTTCTGACACAGGCGCGCGACACCTCCGTGGGCGTCACGCCGACGCATCTGGCGGTGATTTTCGACTATTCCTCGAAGACCTTCCGCAAGGAAATCTATCCCGACTACAAGGCCCATCGCCCGCCGCCGCCGGAGGATCTGGTGCCGCAATTCGCGCTGATTCGCGAGGCGACCCGTGCCTTCAACCTGCCCTGCATCGAGATGGAAGGCTATGAGGCCGACGATATCATCGCCACCTATGCGCGGATGGCGGTGGAGGCGGGCGGCGACGCCACCATCATCTCCTCCGACAAGGATCTGATGCAGCTCGTCGGCCCCAAGGTCCACATGTATGACGGCATGAAGGACCGCCAGATCGGCGTGCCGGAAGTGATCGACAAATGGGGCGTGCCGCCGGAAAAGATGATCGACCTGCAGGCACTGACGGGCGATTCGGTCGACAATGTGCCGGGCGTTCCGGGCATCGGCCCGAAGACGGCGGCAACGCTGCTGGAGGAATTCGGCGATCTCGACAATCTTCTCGCCAATGCCGAATCGATCAAGCAGAACAAGCGCCGCGAAAACATCATCGCCAGCCGCGAACTGGTGCTGGTCTCGCGGCAGCTTGTGGCGCTGAAGCAGGATTGCCCGGTGGATGTGCCGCTCGACGCGCTGTCGCTGGAGCCGCAGGACGGGCCGAAACTGGTCTCCTTCCTGAAGGCGATGGAGTTCAACTCGTTGACCCGTCGCGTGGCCGAGGCCACCGGCGCCGAGGCGCAGGCGATCGAGGCCGCGCCTGTCGACGTCAAATGGGGCGCTGACGCCCACGGGCCCGACCTTGATCCGGGTGAGGGCAAGGCGCCGGCCGCAGCGACCGCTCCCGGCGCGACGGACGGCAAGCGCCCGGCCGATCTTGCCGCGGGACGGGCGGCGCGGTTTGCGTCGCTGCCGATCAACCGCGACAACTACGAGACGATCCGCGATCTGACCGCGCTGGAAGGCTGGATCGAGACGGCGCGCGAACGCGGCCTTGTCGCCTTCGACACCGAAACCACCTCGCTCGATGCGATGCAGGCCGAACTCGTCGGCTTCTCGCTGGCGCTCTACGACGAGGATGCCGCCGATGACGGCGCGGTGATCCGCGCGGCCTATGTGCCGCTCACCCACAAGGCCGGCCAGGACGATCTGCTCGGCGGCGGGCTCGCCGAGGGGCAGATACCGTTCGACGCAGCACTTGCCGCGCTGAAGGGCCTGCTCGAGGACGAGGCGGTCATGAAGATCGCCCAGAACCTCAAATATGATTACCTCGTGATGCTGCGTCTCGGCATCACGGTGAAGAATTTCGACGACACCATGCTGCTCTCCTATGTGCTCGATTCCGGCATGGGCGGGCATGGCATGGACGCGCTGTCGGAAAAATGGCTCGGCCACCAGCCGATCCCCTATAAGGAGGTTGCCGGCTCCGGCCGCAATATGGTCACCTTCGATTATGTCGATATCGACCGCGCCACGGCTTACGCGGCGGAAGATGCCGATGTGACGCTCAGGCTCTGGCTGGTGCTCAAACCCCGGCTTGCCGCGGAGCGGGTGATGACCGTCTACGAGCGGCTCGAACGGCCGCTTCTGCCGGTGCTTGCCCGCATGGAAGAGCGCGGCATCTCGGTCGACCGGCAGATCCTGTCACGGCTTTCCGGCGAGCTGGCGCAGAAGGCGGCGGCACTCGAAGATGAAATCTACGAACTGGCGGGCGAAAAATTCAACATCGGCTCGCCCAAGCAGCTCGGCGATATCCTGTTCGGCAAGATGGGACTTCCCGGCGGCAAGAAGACCAAGAGCGGGCAATGGTCCACCGCCGTGCAGGTGCTGGACGATCTCGCCGCAGAGGGCCTGCCGCTGCCTAGCCGGATCGTCGACTGGCGGCAGATGACCAAGCTGAAATCGACCTATACCGATGCGCTGCCGGGCTATATTCACCCTCAGACCAAGCGCGTCCACACCTCCTATTCGCTGGCCTCGACCACAACCGGGCGGCTCTCCTCGTCGGAGCCGAACCTGCAGAATATTCCGGTGCGCACCGCCGAAGGCCGCAAGATCCGCACCGCCTTCATCGCCAATCCGGGCCACAAGCTGCTGTCGGCGGACTACAGCCAGATCGAGCTTCGCGTGCTCGCCCATGTCGCCGATATTCCGCAGCTGAAACAGGCCTTCGCCGACGGCATTGACATTCATGCGATGACGGCATCGGAAATGTTCGGCGTGCCGGTGGAAGGCATGCCGGGCGATGTGCGCCGGCGCGCCAAGGCGATCAATTTCGGCATCATCTACGGCATATCCGCCTTCGGGTTGTCCAACCAGCTCGGCATCGAGCGCTCCGAGGCGAGCGACTACATCAAGCGCTATTTCGAACGCTTCCCCGGCATCCGCGATTATATGGAAGCCACCAAGGAGTGGGCGCGGGATGTCGGCTATGTCGAGACGATTTTCGGCCGCAAGATCCATTATCCGGAAATCAAATCCTCCAACCATCAGGTCAGAAGCTTCAACGAGCGCGCCGCCATCAACGCGCCGATCCAGGGCTCTGCCGCCGATATCATCCGCCGCGCCATGACCCGGATCGAGCCGGCGCTCGGCGAGGCCGGGCTTGCCGAGCGGGCGAAGATGCTGCTTCAGGTCCATGACGAACTGATTTTCGAGGTCGAGGACGACGCGGTCGACGCGACCCGCGCCGTGATCGTCGACATCATGGAAAACGCCGCCATGCCCGCCGTTTCGATGGCGGTTCCGCTAAAGGTCGATGCCCGCGCCGCCCACAACTGGGACGAGGCGCACTGAGTTTTTTGGAGAAGGAACGGAAATGAACCCTGCGCTCGCGGCCTATGGCGCCCTCGGTATCGCGATCGTCTGCGAGGTGATCGGCTCTACCCTTCTGCAGAAATCCTATGGCTTCACCCGTCTGTTGCCCACGATCGGCGTCGCGGTGTTCTACATCATCGCCTTTTTCTGCCTGTCTCAGGCGCTGAAGACGATACCGCTCGGCGTTGCCTATGCGATCTGGGCCGGTCTCGGCATCGTGCTGACGGCGGCTGTCAGCGTTATCGTTCTGCGCCAGAGCCTAGATCTTGCCGCCTGGGTCGGCATCGCCATGATCGTCGGCGGCGTGCTGGTGATGAACCTTTTCTCCAGTGCCGCCGGGCACTGAGCACGGTAATCGACGAAAATTTTGCACAGATTACTGATTTGTAACGAAACGGGGCTCTTGCTTCCCTTGAATCGACACATTTCAGAGTACATCTACTAACCAACGGCGCTTGATCACGCCGCTGTTCGAAGAAGGCCCGTCCCCCGCCTCTTCGGACAAAAGGACAAAGGCTCCATCCCCCTCTCCGGCCTTTGTCCCAAAAAGCAGCCGCCATGGTCAGTCCCCCCCTCCAGGCCATGGCGGCTTTTTCTTTGCCCGCTTCCCGCCCTGATCGAGGTTTTCATTCGCCGCTTGCTGGCCTATGGTCCGACCATGATTTGCCCGCCTATCGGAGGTTCCCCATGGCCCAGCTAGACGCGATTTTGAAGCGCGCCGACGACAATCTGCCCTCAAGCCTCGACAAGCTGTTCGCCCTTCTGCGAATTCCGTCGATCTCCACCGATCCGGCCTACAAGGAAAAATGCACCGAAGCCGCCGACTGGCTGGTCGCGGAGCTGAAGACCCTCGGCTTTCTGGCCGAGGCCCACAAGACCAAGGGCCATCCGATGGTGGTGGCGACCAGCGAGAACGCGCCGGAAGGCGCGCCGCATGTGCTGTTCTACGGCCATTACGACGTTCAGCCCGTCGATCCGCTGTCGCTGTGGGAAGACGATCCCTTCGACCCGAAGATCAAGGACAGCACCGCCGGCACCAAGGTGATCACCGGGCGCGGCACAAGCGACGACAAGGGCCAGTTGATGACCTTCCTCCAGGCCTGCCGGGCCTATCGCGAGGAAAATGCCGAACTGCCGGTGAAGATCACGATCATGTTCGAGGGCGAGGAAGAATCCGGTTCGCCATCGCTGCCGGCCTTCATCGAGGAGCATGGCGACCTGATCAAGGCCGATTTCGCGCTGGTCTGCGATACCGGCATGTGGGACCGCGAGACGCCCGCGATTGCCGCCACGCTGCGCGGCCTTGTGGGCGACGAGGTGGTGATCAAGGCTGCCGACCGCGATCTGCATTCCGGCTTTTTCGGCGGCGCTGCGGCGAACCCGATCCATATCCTCGCCGACATCCTCGCCGGCCTCCACGACGAGAACGGCCGGGTGACGCTGCCGGGCTTTTACGACGGCGTCGAGGAAACGCCAGAGGACGTCAAGAAAGGCTGGGAACAGCTAGGTGAGACCGATGCCCGGTTTCTCGGTGAGATTGGTCTTTCGCAACCCTCCGGCGAAAAGGGCCGCTCGGTGCTGGAACTGACCTGGACGCGGCCGACGGCCGAGGTGAACGGCATTACCGGCGGCTATACCGGCGAGGGCTTCAAAACGGTGATCGCGGCACAGGCCTCCGCCAAGGTCTCGTTCCGCCTCGTCGGCACTCAGGACCCGGTGAAGATCCGCGAAAGCTTCCGCGCCTATGTGCGCTCGAAACTGCCGGCAGATTGCAGCGCGGAATTTCATCCCCATGGCGGTTCGCCCGCGATCCATCTCGATTACAACGCGCCGTTCCTGAAGAAGGCGCAGGCGGCGCTTTCGCAGGAATGGCCGAAACCCGCCGTGGTGATCGGCATGGGCGGCTCGATCCCGATCGTCGGCGATTTCCAGAGAAAGCTCGGCATGGATTCGCTGCTGGTCGGCTTCGGCCTCAATGATGACCGCATCCATTCGCCCAACGAGAAATACGAACTGACCTCGTTCCACAAGGGCATCCGCTCTTGGATCCGGATCCTCGACGCGCTTTCGCGGTGAGCGCGGGCTCTCAGTTCATAATCTCTCCCCTTGAGGGAGAGATGCCCCGATAGGGGCAGAGAGGGGTGAACTCTCTCGCCACGTTCAGAGCTTGCGGCTTATGCCCATACCCCTCTCTGTCGCTTTCGCGACATCTCCCCCTCAAGGGGGGAGATTGTTTTCTGCATGACGCGTGAACCAAACTGGGGCTGAAAGTTGTTGAAAGGCTTAAAAGCAAACCGGCAGAAAGCTGGAAGGTTGATGGATGGCAGAGTCTGTCATACGCGACGCCAACCCGTTCAGCCTGCGTTAACCCTCGTTGATATCTTTTGCCGCAATGCGTCTGCCGAACCACCCGCGCCTTAATACCACCTTAAAGTGACCGGGATAGACCGGAGACGGAAACGAAAGGTGCCTGCGGCCCGTCATGGCAAGCAAGAAGAACAAGCGCGAAAGAACCGAACCCTCGCTTTTCGGCCTTGGCGGCGGAGCGCCGGCGAAGCCTGCCAAAAAGAAAAAACGGAAGTCGAAGAAGAGGGCGCGCGCCGCCTCCGGCGGCGGTCTGATGCGCGCACTCCGCTTCGTGTTCTACTGGGGCATGGTTGCCGCCGTCTGGGGCGCGATCGCGGTTGTCGGCATCGTCATCTATTACGGCTCCAAGCTGCCGCCTGTCGATGAATGGGCGGTGCCAGACCGCGCGCCCAACGTCAAGATTGTTGCCACCGACGGCTCGCTGATCGCCAATCGCGGCGCGACCGGCGGCGAGGCGCTGTCGCTCGACGAGATGTCGCCCTTTATTCCCATGGCCGTTGTCGCGATCGAGGACCGGCGCTTCTATTCCCATTTCGGCGTCGACCCGGTCGGCATCGCCCGCGCCATGATCACCAATCTCCAGCATGGCGGCCTGGTTCAGGGCGGCTCGACGCTGACCCAGCAATTGGCGAAGAACGTGCTGCTTTCCCACGCCCAGACACTGGAGCGCAAGGTGCAGGAAGCGCTGATGGCGCTGTGGCTGGAGCATGAATACACCAAGGACCAGATCCTTGCGATGTATCTGAACCGGGTCTATTTCGGATCCGGCGCCTATGGTGTGGAGGCGGCCTCGCAGCGCTATTTCGATAAATCGGCCCGCGACGTGACGCTTGGCGAGGCGGCGCTGCTGGCGGGCCTTCTGAAAGCGCCGTCGCGGCTCTCGCCCGCCCGCGATCCGGAAGCGGCCGAAGAGCGCGCCCAGGTTGTGCTGGCCGCGATGCACGACCAGAACATGATCGACGACAGCGACATGACGACCGCCATGGCCCGCGAGCCGACGCGCGCGCCAAGCTACTGGACCGGACCGGAAAACTATGTCGCCGATATGGTGATGCAGCGTCTCGAGCCGATGATCGGTGAAGTGAAGACCGATATCGTGGTCACCACCACCATCGACCCCGGTCTCGAACGCGCCGCCGGCGAAAGCCTGAAGAGCGCGCTTGATGCGAACGGCGAGAAGGACCGGGTGGAGCAGGGGGCGCTGGTTTCGGTCGATGCCACCGGCGCGATCCGGGCGCTGGTCGGCGGGCGCGACTATTCCAAGAGCCAGTTCAACCGGGCCGTGACCGCCAAGCGCCAGCCGGGCTCGGCGTTCAAACCCTTCGTCTATGCCGCCGCGCTCGAAATTGGCGACCGGCCGGGTTCGGTCAGAAACGATGCGCCGATTACCATCGACGACTGGACGCCGGAGAACTACGAGAAGACCTATTCCGGCCCGATGACGCTGACCAATGCGCTGGCCCATTCCGTCAACACCATCGCCGCACAGCTGGTGATGGAGGCAAGCCCCGGCTATGTGGTGGACGTCGCCCACAGGCTCGGCATCACCTCGGATATTACAGCCAACGCCTCGCTCGCGCTCGGCACGTCCGAAGTGTCGCTGCTGGAACTGACCGGGGCCTACACCGCCTTCATGAATGGCGGCTTCAAGGCCACGCCCTACCTGATCGAAAGCGTGAAGACCGCGGGCGGGCAGTCGCTCTACCAGGCCGTGCCGCCGGCGCCTGAGCGGGTGCTTTCGCCCCAGACCGCGGCGAACATGAACGCCATGCTGATGCGGGTGGTGACCGAGGGCACCGGCAAGGCCGCGCAGATCCCCGGCTGGCAGGTCGCCGGCAAGACCGGCACGACGCAATCCTCCCGCGATGCGCTGTTCGTCGGCTTCACCGCCAACCTGACCACCGGCGTTTGGGTCGGCAATGATGACAATTCCCCGATGCGCCACGTCACCGGCGGCAAGCTGCCGGCCCGGATATGGCAGGATTACATGGCGACCGCGCATCGCGGCCTGAAGCCGCAGCCGCTTTATGGCGGCGGCAGGATTATCGAACCGAGGGCTGCGCCGCCGGCAAATGACAATGGCCCGAAGACGCTGGTCGAGCTTCTCGGCCAGCTCGGAGAAGAGCCGCCGGCCGCCGCCGCCACGCCCTCGACGCCGAAGCGGCGAACGCTGATGCAGATTCTCGGCGGCGGCTGAGGCGGCGGAAAGCCTCCGCTCCGCAGGCGTCGGCGTTGATTATTTTCGTCCTGAATCGCGTTTCAGGTCTCTCGTGTTTCCGGTTTAAGGGTTATGTCGCCCGCATGTATCCAACCGGGGGTTCTCATGCTGAAATTTCTATCTGTAACGTGTGGGCTGTTCCTGTCGCTCGCCTCTCTTGCCTGTTCCGCTGATGCCGTCGGGTTTCGCGATGCCGAACTGGACGGAACCCGGCCGCTTCACGTCGCCATCTGGTATCCGGCCGCAGGCGGAGGCGATGCGACGGTCGTCGGCGAGAATCCCGCATTCTTCGGGGTTCCCGCGATCCGGGACGCAGCGCCTGGCGCCGGCGAACATCCGTTGGTGGTTCTCTCCCACGGCTATCGCGGCAGCTGGCGCAATTTGAACTGGCTGGCGGGCTCGCTTGCGGGGAAGGGCTATATCGTCGCAGCGCCGGATCATCCCGGCACCACCACGTTCGACACCGCGCCCGAACAGGCCGCCCGGCTATGGGAGCGACCGCATGACCTCAGCCGGGTCATCGACGCCCTGATCGCCGATCCCGGGCTGGGCGGGCGCGTGGATGAGGGGCGAATCGCGGCCATCGGTCATTCCCTTGGCGGATGGACGGTCACGGCTCTGGCCGGCGCCCGGTTCGGCGCCGCCAGTTTCGAAGCGGATTGCCGGGCCCATCCGAATCCCCGAGTCTGCGGCCTTTCGGCCGAGCTCGGACTGCAAAGACCGGAACTTGATACGGATATGGGTGATCCGCGGCTTGGCGCCTTCGTCTCTCTCGATCTCGGCATGGCGCGCGGCTTCACCCCGAAGAGCCTTGCCGCCGTGGATGTTCCGGCGCTCGTCATCGGCGCCGGCACCGATATTGGGGATCTCCCGGCTGCGCTCGAAAGCGGCTATCTCGCGGAGTATCTGCCGGCCGCTTCCGCAACCTATGTCGAAATCCCCGATGCCATGCATTTCAGCTTCATGCAGCTCTGCAAGCCGGGCGCTGCCGCTTTGATCGAAGAGGAGGCGCCGGGTGAGGGGATTGTCTGCAAGGACGGTGGCACGCGCGGCCGGGAGGACATTCACCGCGAGGTGCTGACCCTCATCGAGAGCTTCCTGAATACGGCGATACCGGCAGGCCCGTAGCCCTCCGCAGTGTCTGCCGGATGGACGGGTGCCGCGCCTATGAAAGTTTCCGCTCGAACCGCCGGTCGCGCGCCCTGAGCAGCCGGCGGGCCTTCTGGATCAGCCGCCGCTTGCGGGCCTCGCCGGCGGTCTCCGCCCAGGGCGTGAGATTGCGATAATCCCAGTAGAGTTCGGTGAAGGGGTGGGTGCATTTGGTGTGCCAGGGCTTTTTGACGTCGGTGAAATGCACGATTGAAGGCGCCCGCGCGGCCTCATAGGCCTCCTCCTCGCTATAGGAGGGCTCCAGCGGATTGGCGCGATAGATGCGTGTGCCCGCATTCCACGACAGCGGAAGGATTTTCGTGTCGTTCTCGAACAGGATGTTGAGCAGGTCCTGGTCCTGCGAGACGATATAGGGGCCTTTTTTGCGAAAGGCCGAAAGCACGTCGGCCGCGATATCCATCTCTCGGAACCGGGCGATGTCGAACACCATGACGCCGGCATTGAAATAGCGGTGATCGGCGGAAAGCTGCAACCGCCGCGCCTGGTGGAAGCCGGCATCATCCGGCGCGCCGGCGACGGGATGGCCTTCGAGATCGATATCCCAGAGGTTTTCGATCGGATCGACGACGATCGTGTCGGCGTCGATATAGATGGCCTTGTCCACGTCCTCCGGCAGGTAGCGGTGCATCACCAGCCGGTAATAGGTGGCGATCGAGACATAGTCGCGGTTGAGCGGCAGGAAGCGCAGGTCGCGGTCGTCGATATCGATGAATTCGAGCCGGCCACCGGCCGCCGTGACCGTTTCGGTGAGCTTGGACCGGTTCGCCTCGGAAATATTGCCGCCATTGAGGATGAAGAAGCTGAGCCGGGCCGGCGTTTCAGTCGTCTTCAGGGCGGAGAGCATCGTTACCGCGGCATGGGGGGCGTATCGGTCATCGACGGAGAGCACGACATTGATATCGCCTCCCTCAGCCGCCGCGCGTGCGACGACGGCGTCGCGCTTCTTCCGCGCCGTTTCAAGCACCTCTTCGGGGGCGACCTGCGGGCGGGGCCGCATGCCCCAGGTGAGCGGCAGTTCCCGCACCCTGGCATCGTGAACCGCCTTGGCGTAGTGCACATAGGCGTTCGTCAGATATTCCGAAAGGAAGCCCCATATCCTTTTCTGGTAGGGATCATAGCCGCTGGTATCGATCCGCTGTTCCGCCGTTTCCAGCGTTTCGAACAGGAAATCGCAAAATTCCTGGAACAGCGGTTTGCGCATAACGGTGATGCTGTTGAAGAACACCTTGCGGCCGGCCAGCACCTGCACCAGAAACGGATAGATCGCCGGGAAACGGGCCTTCACGATCTCCTCGACAATCTCCATGTCCTTTCCGTGATGCTGGTGGGCATAGAATTCGCCCGCCGACATCAGCACCTCGGGCAGGCCCGGCAGATAGATATCGCGCATTTGCGGCGTCAGGATATCGGCGCCTTCGCAGGCCTTCTCGATGAGATCGTCCTTCCAGCCGTAGCGCTCGATCTCGCGCTCGGTGACCTCCGAGAAAGCAAGGCGCTTCGGCGGCTTTTCGGCAAACACCAACAGGCGGCGATAATGCATCATGCCATAGAACTCGGCATCGACATTGTGCCGCATCCAATAAAGCGCCGTCAGCTCATTCCAGCTTATGTTCTTTTCCGAGATATTGACCCCGGTATCATCCCCGATTGCCTCCGCAAACGCATGTCGCCCCAGCGCCCGGCCGGCCTGGATGGGATTGAGATACCCGGTTTTGATCAGCGGCGCCGCTTTGAAATAGACGACGGAGATGAAGATGTTTTTCAAGGCAACGCATTCCTGATGTTCACCGATATTCCTTTACAGGATTTCACATGCGTCTGCCTATGGCCAGGGAGCGCAAAGGCGACGGCTCAGCGGGGCGGAGCGCGTAAGTCCACATATAATCCACACCGCGGGTACAACTTTCAAACGCCAACGCGCGATTTGAGAGGGTAACTTGTTCCCCCTCGCCACCTCGTGTAATCGAAGGCACAGATATTGTATGCGAGACCGGGGACCGGCCATGGACATTCAGAAACTCGACATTGCAGGGCTTATGCTCATCACGCCCCGCCGTTTTGGCGATGAGCGCGGGTTCTTCTCCGAAAGCTGGAATCGCAAGGTGCTTGCCGGCCACGGTATCGATATCGATTTCGTTCAGGACAATCATTCGCTTTCCAAGACGGTGGGCACGGTGCGGGGTCTGCATTTCCAGGCGCCGCCGCATGCGCAGGCGAAGCTGGTGCGGTGCGGACGGGGCCGGCTCTTTGATGTGGCGGTGGACGCGCGCAAGGGCTCGCCGACCTTCGGCCAGTGGTTCGGGGCGGAGCTTTCCTTCGACAATGGCAAGCAGTTGCTGATCCCCGAAGGCTTTCTGCATGGCTTCATGACGCTGGAGCCAGACACCGAGATCATCTACAAGTGTTCGGACTATTATGCGCCGGAATGCGACGGCAGCGTGCGCTTCGACGATCCCGATATCGGCATCGACTGGCCGCTCAAGGATATCGACTTCACCGTTTCCGCAAAGGATCGCGATGCGCCGTCCTTTGCGGATTTCGACAATCCCTTCACATTCTGAGGTCCGCTTATGAAACTCCTGGTCACCGGCGGGGCAGGCTTTATCGGTTCGGCCGTGGTGCGGCTTGCCGTCGCGCGCGGCTTTCACGTCGTCAACCTTGATGCGCTGACTTATGCCGCCTGTCTCGACAATGTCGCAAGCGTGGCCGACAGCCCGCTTTACGCCTTCGAGCAGGCCGATATCCGCGATCGCGCGGCACTCGACCGCGTGTTCGCCAACCATCAGCCCGACGCCGTCATGCATTTGGCGGCCGAAAGCCATGTGGACCGGTCGATTGACGGACCGGGCGATTTCATCGAGACCAATATCAACGGCACCTACAACATGCTGGAGGCGGCGCGCGCCTATTGGGTTGCCCGCGGCCGGCCCGAGAGCTTCCGCTTCCACCATATCTCGACTGACGAAGTGTTCGGCTCGCTCGGGCCGGAAGGCATGTTCACCGAAGAGACGCCATACGATCCGCGCTCGCCCTATTCGGCTTCCAAGGCGGCATCCGACCATCTGGTGCGCGCATGGCACGAGACTTATGGCTTGCCGACGCTGGTCACCAATTGCTCCAACAATTACGGACCCTACCACTTCCCCGAAAAGCTGATCCCGGTGGTGATTCTCAATGCGCTCGCCGGCAAGGCAATTCCGGTCTACGGCAAGGGCGAAAACATCCGCGACTGGCTCTATGTCGAAGATCATGCCGACGCGCTGCTCACCGTCATCACCAAAGGCAAGGTCGGCCGCAGCTACAATGTCGGCGGCGAGAACGAACGCACCAATCTGGAACTGGTGCGCACCATCTGCGCCATTCTGGACGAGAAGCGGCCGCGGGAGAAAGGCAGCTATGCCGACCTCATCACTTTCGTGACCGACCGGCCGGGCCATGATTTGCGCTATGCGATTGATCCGGCGCGGATCGGCGCGGAGCTCGGCTGGCGTCCCTCCGTCAGCGTCGAGGAGGGGCTTGCGAAGACCGTCGCGTGGTATCTCGACAATGAGGCATGGTGGCAGGCGTTGCAAAGCCGCAAGGGCGTCGGCCAGCGGCTCGGGGTAAAGGCATGATCCTGGTTTTCGGACAATCCGGCCAGGTTGCGACCGAGCTGAAGCGAATCCTGCCGGATGCGGTGTTCCTGT
>MDSV01120931.1_pt1 | contig 27919 bp, 22 predicted proteins | sample 810851 | NCBI WGS metagenome assembly MDSV01 (sample SAMN05326640, study PRJNA326480) | marine metagenome | isolation source: seawater | place: Atlantic Ocean: North East | collected 2012 | reverse complement strand
TATAATAAGGAATAATGTTACAAAGTCCGGGGCACCTGGCAACAGAACGCCCCTTAATAGATTTTAGATTTTATCAAACCAAATAGAATATTTTTCTTTATTATTTATTAGATATTCAGGCAACAAATCATTGTTAATTTTTGAAAGTTGAATCTTTATGTTTTTTCCCCATCTTGAATTTAAATTTTTTTTATCTGCCTTATGGTTATATGGAATATATCTATTCTTTATCATATTTTTCACATCCTCTAATTTTATACCTGTTAATTCAAATTCGTCGTGATGTTCATCGTTTTTATGTTTTTCATATATTTCTTCGGGACTTTTTATTTCGGTAAAATGCCATCCACCATTATTAACTATTTTTAAACTAATAAATTTGTCTTTTTTAAATAACGTATCAAATCTCCACCATGCGTATTTCTTAGTTTTTATATTACGTAATTCTGTTATTGAATTTAAATTTTTTATTTTACAAGCTTTAGATCCAAACCAATCATAATTAGGAAGAGTTAAATTAAACTTATAATACATTAATCTTTGTTTAAATAAGACAAATTTATTTTTACAGGATTTCAAATCAAATTTTTCTAAGTTTGGTATCTCATCACTATCGCTATAGATAACCCAGTCTTCATTGTTATTTTTTTTTACCTCTTTAAAAATAGCCTCTCTCTGATGAAATATTCTTTTTTGAGCGTTTATTCTTAACAATGAATTTTCTTCCTCATCAATATTTTGGGTCTTAATTAAATCATTAGGCTCGCTATCAATTACAATATAATTTATTTTGTTTTTAAATTTTTCAAATTTCTTTATATCAAAGTTCAATCTTTTTTTTTCTCCAGCGTGGGTAAATCTAGCCTCACACACAATAAATTCGTCAATAAATTTATCTAATATATTTAGTCTAATTTCAAATAATAAAGGCTCGTTAAAATAAGTTATACAATCGATCACTTTCATTATTTAAAAAATATATTTATCTCCAAGATAAATTATTATCCCAATAGCTATCCCTAATAAAATCCAGTAATAATTTTCTTTCATTGAGATAAAAATTTACTAAGATCAGGCTTAAAATATTTAGGCCCTTTCATTACTTTTCCTTTTTCATTATAAATTGGTTTTCCATCTAATCCCAGTTTGCTCATATTAGAATTTTGAACTTCGGAGAAACATTTATCTAGATTTATTCCAAAAGCGTGGCCTGCTCCGTAGGCAACATAAAGAATGTCAGTTAAAGCGTCTGCAACCTCTTTTATATCTTTATTATCTATTGCTTCTTTTAACTCATCTAGCTCCTCTTTAATTAAATCATACCTTAGAGAAGTTATCTTTTCATTTGGAAAACCGGCTTTTCCTCTAATTTCTTGACCAAATGTTTCCATGAATTTTTTAACACTTTCAAAATTAGTCATTTCTAGTCCTTTATATTTTAAAATTATTAAATAAGAGTGTATTATATCAATGATTCAATTATGAAATACAGGACAGAATTTGATAGTATAGGAAATATTAAAGTTCCTGGTGATAAGTATTGGGGAGCATCCACAGAAAGATCTAATAAATATTTTAATATTGGAGATTTTTTGGTAAGGCCTTTAGTTATTCATTCCATCGCAATAGTGAAGAAAGCAGCTGCGATCGTTAATGCTAAAAATAAAGATTTAGATCCAAAAATAAGTAAATTTATTATTAAAGCTGCTGAAGAAGTAATTAAAGGAAAACATGATGTTCATTTTCCTCTAAAAGTTTGGCAAACAGGCTCTGGAACACAAACTAATATGAATGTTAACGAAGTTATAGCTAATAGATCAATTCAAATGATGGGTGGTAAAATGGGAACTAAGAAACCGGTTCATCCCAATGATCACGTAAATAAATCACAATCCACGAATGATGTTTTTCCTACTGCCATGCATATTGCCATTGCGATTAAGGCTAAAGAAAAATTACTTCCTTCATTAAAGTTATTAGAAAAAGAACTAGCTAAAAAATCTCAAGAATTTAAAAGTATAGTTAAAGTTGGAAGAACTCATTTACAGGATGCTACACCTTTAACTTTAGGACAAGAATTTTCAGGTTACCACGCACAACTAAAAAAGTGTATTTCTAGAATTGAAACTGCTTTGAAAGAAATTCATTACTTAGCACAAGGTGGAACAGCAGTTGGAACTGGTCTTAATACTAAAAAAAATTTTGATAAAAAAATTATAAAAGAAATTAGTAAAATTACTAAAATTCCTTTTAAACCAGCAACTAATAAATTCGCTGCATTAGCCGCTCATGATGAAATTGTTAATTTTTCAGGCACACTAAATACTACTGCAGTTTGTTTAATGAAAATTGCTAACGACATTAGATTTTTAGGTTCAGGTCCAAGAGCTGGTTATGGAGAACTAATTCTTCCATCGAATGAACCAGGCTCATCAATTATGCCGGGTAAAGTAAATCCTACTCAATCTGAGGCGGTTACTATGGTTTGTGTAAAAGTAATTGGTAATCACAACGGTATAACTATGGCAGGCTCTCATGGACATTTTGAGTTAAATGTATTTAAGCCTTTAATTATTCATAATATTTTGCAATCAATCGAAATTATGAGCGACTCTTCAAAAACTTTTGCCCTTTATTGTGTGAAAGGAATTAAAGCTGATAAAAAAAAAATAAAGCATTTATTAGATAATTCTTTAATGCTTGTAACTGCGTTAGCACCAAAAATTGGTTACGACAGAGCGGCATATATAGCTAAGTCAGCTCACAAAAATGGTACAACTTTAAAAGAGGAAGTGATTAAAGCTGGTTTAATAAAAGAGAGTGAATACAATAAAATAATGAATCCGCTGAAAATGACTAAGCCCAAATAGTTAAGAAATTTCTAAAATAAATTTTTTGATTTTTTTTAAATTAAAAATTCTAATAAAATTTTCGTTAAACAAAATATTTTCAAATTTTTCTTTAAAATAGCTTAAGTCTTCATTTGATGCCTTATAATCTTCATTCAAAGAAATATGTTTTAAATTAATTTTTTTATTAAAAATGCTTAAGTTTCCTTTCGCTTTCAAAGAAAAAATTTTATTTTCATTTTTAATTTTTATATTAAATTTTTTTAAAAAATCCCTTTTGTTTTTTGAAAAAATTGAACAATCAAAAAATAGTAATGGAAATTCTTCTAATAAATTAATGCTACCATTGCATTGAAAAATATCATCTGAAATAAAAAAATTTTTTGAATAATTTAATCTTCCATATGCTAAATCAAGTTTTAAGTTTAATTTGTCAATAAAACTTCGACTAAATTTTTTAGATTTAAAATTAATTTCGTTTTTGGAGTTTATTTGTTTCAATATTTTTTGAAACATCATTAGATGATCTATTTCAAATTGTTTAAAAATTTTTTCGTTTATGTTTTCAATCTCAAACTTAGATACGCTACTAAAAAAAGGTTTTAGAGTAATTAAACTCTCATTTTTAAAAGTAAGGTTTTTGTTTCTAAAAAAAGAATTATTAATTTTTAATAAGTCATTGTCGTAACTAAAATCAAATTTCAGGTTAGAATTAAGTATTTTAGATTTAATAACTCCATTAATTATATCTTTGTTATTTTTATCGTCTAAATCAACATTTATATTAAGCCCAGATTTAAGAAGCTTAAAATTAATATTATTTAAATCTTCACTAATTACGGTTTTAAATTTTTTATCAAAAATACTTCCCTCTATAATGTTTTTTTTATATCCAAAGTTAGTAAATCCTATATTTTCTAATAAAATTAAAGATTTAGTATCATCAATAATTTTTATATTTAAATTATCAAAAAAAAAATTATTTTTTTGATTAACAAATTTTTTTACAAAAGTTTTAAAATCTATTGTTTCTAAAATAATGTTGCTATTCTTGAGGACTATTTTATTTGATTGAAAATTTTGGTAATTATAGATACTTAAAACTTTAGGATATATTCTTAATTTTTCAGTGTTAAATTCTACTGTTGACGACTTTAAATTTGTTAATACATTTGTAAGCTCAATATTAGGGTATGGAAAAGAATTAAATTCTATTTTTTCATATTTTAAAATTTCAATATCATAATTTTTAATTAAATGATTTTTAAAAACTTCCGACCTTTGTTTATAATTAAAATAATTTGGAATTACTAAAAATAAGACAGTAGAGAGAACAAATAATCCAAATAAATATCTTAAGAAAAAAATAAATCTGAAATATCTGTAATACTTATTGTGAATTGTTTTATAAAATCTATTTATCATTTTTTTTATTTTTATAACTAGTATATAAATGAAAATTCCTACTTATGAATAACATAGATAATTTAATAGAAAACCTAAACAAAGAACAAAAAGAAGCTGTCCTTAGCACCGAAGGTCCCAATTTAATTGTAGCTGGAGCTGGTTCTGGAAAAACTAGAGTTTTAACTACAAGGCTTATTCATATTATAAATCAAAAAAAAGCATGGCCGAACCAAATATTGTGTGTGACTTTTACAAATAAAGCTGCAAAAGAAATGCAGAATAGAGTTATGCAATATGTTAAGGGGAAATCCAACGCTGTTCCATGGCTAGGAACATTTCACTCTATAAGTGTAAAATTTTTGAGAAGACATGCTGAAGCACTAGGTTATAAAAGCAACTTTACTATTCTAGATACAGATGATCAAAAAAAATTAATAAGAAATATTGTAAAAGGTGAAGATTTAGATGCTAAAAAATTTTCTCCTCAATTAATTATATATCATATTGATCAATGGAAAAATAAAGGCTTATTGCCAAAAGACGTAAAAATAAACAAATCAGGTTCAATAATTAAATCGATATTAAAAGTTTATGAAATATATCAAAATAAAACTAAAGATCTAAATGCATTAGATTTTGGAGATTTAATTTTATTTTGTGTCAAACTTTTCGAGGAACACGAGGATATTAGAGAGATATATCAAAAAAATTTCAAATATATTTTGGTTGATGAGTTTCAAGATACAAATTTTATTCAGAATAAATGGTTAAACTTATTAGTTAACGAAAAAAAAAATATTTGTTGCGTTGGTGACGATGATCAATCAATCTATAGTTGGAGAGGAGCTGAAATTAAAAATTTCCTTACTTTTGATCAAATTTATAAAAATTGTAAAGTTTTTAAATTAGAACAGAACTATAGGTCTACAAAAAATATTCTAGATACAGCTTCTTATTTAATATCAAACAATACAAACAGAGTTGGCAAAAAATTGTGGTCGTCTGCAAATCAAGGAGATCTGGTAAAATTAAATTGCTATAGAACTGGAAAGGAAGAAGCTCAAGGCGTAAGCGATATAATTGAACAAAAAATTAAAAAAAAATATTCTCTTAATGATGTTTCAATATTAGTAAGAGCAATTTATCAGACCAGAGAGTTCGAAGAACGGTTTCTTCAAGTTGGTATTGGTTATAGGGTGTTGGGAGGTATTAAGTTTTATGAAAGAGCTGAAATTAAAGATGCAGTATCTTATTTAAGAATTATTAACCAAAAATTTGATGATTTGGCTTTAGAAAGAGTCATCGGTGTACCTAGAAGAGGAGTAGGAGAAAGCACTCTTAATCAAATTTATACTTTCGGAAAATCTAATAAACTTTGTCTCGAAGACTCTATTATAAAGTTAATAGAAAAAGGAAATTTTAAACCAAAAATAAAAAATTCTCTTAGTCAACTAATTAACATGATTCAAAAATGGCGAGATGATTCATTAAAAATAAAACATTTTGATTTATTAAAACTAGTTTTAGATGAGTCTGGATACTCATCAATGTTGAAAGATAAAAAAGATTTAGAAAATGAAAACAGGTTAGAAAATTTAAAAGAATTATTAAGAGCTATGCAAGATTATGAAAACTTGCAGAGTTTTTTAGAACATGTGGCTTTAGCTACCTCAATAGACCAGGAGTGGGAAGGAGCAAAAGTAAATTTAATGACAATGCATGCAGCTAAAGGATTGGAATTTGATGTAGTATTTCTTCCAGGTTGGGAAGAAGGATTGTTTCCTCATCAAAAATCTCTGGAGGAAAAAGGGGATTTTGCTTTAGAAGAAGAAAGAAGACTAGCCTATGTTGGTATTACAAGAGCTAAAAAAGAAGCATATTTGTCATTTGCAATGAAGCGAGCTTATCATGGCGATTGGATGGATGCCCTTCCTTCCAGATTTATAAATGAAATACCAGATGAAAGTGTAGAAAAAAATGAATTAGGTTTTAATGAAAATGATGACTTTGAATTTAATCAAGATAATTCAATTGAATTTGATAGAGAATATAGAAGTCCTGGATGGGACAGATATAAAAAAAATAAAATACTTAAATGGAAAAAATAAAAGAATTAAAAAAAATTTTTAAAAGAAATGGAGTAGATGGATATATTATTCCTAAAAATGATGAATTTTTCAATGAATATATACCTAAACACAATGACAGATTAAATTTTATATCAAACTTTTCTGGCTCTTATGGTTTTGCACTAATACTTAAAAGTATAAATTATTTGTTTGTTGACGGAAGATATACTTTACAGGCCTATAAACAGTGCGGAAAACATTTCAAAATTATTACAATTCCAGAAAAGATGCCAAGTGACATTCTTAAAGAGAAATCAATTTCAATTGGTTTTGATCCTAGTTTATTTTCGCAAAAATCTTTATCTATTTTTTTTGGAAAAACTAAATGCATTTATAAACCACTTTTCATCAATTTAATTGATGAAATTTGGAAAAGGAAAATTGTAAATAATAAAAGTAAATTTTATCTGCTACCAAATGGATCAGTAAGTGAAAAATACCAGCTAAAAATTAATAAAATTTCCAATTATTTAAAGAAAAAAAAATCAGATTTTTTATTTATAACCGCAAGTGAAAATAATGCATGGCTGTTTAATATTAGAGGCCGAGATACAAAATATACTCCATTGCCTTACAGTTATGTTTTAATTGACAAAAATAAGAATATTAAATTTTTTTGTGATCTAAAGAAAATTTCTTCATCTTTAAGAAGGAGTTTAAAGAAGATTAATTTTTTTGATATTAAGGCTTGTAGTAAAATACTTTTAGGGATTCAAAATAAAAAATTTATAATTGATGAAAATTCTTGCTCTTTTTTTTTAAAAAATATTATTGAAAAAAATAATAAAATACTCAATTTTCATGATCCTATTTATTATTTTAAAGCAATAAAAGGAAAACGAGAAATAGAAAATATTAAGCAGGCTCATATCTATGATGGTGTTGCTTTAACTAAATTTTTATTTTGGCTTAAGAAAAATTTCTATAAGAAAAATATTACTGAAATGAGTGCATCACAAAAACTTTTAAGATTAAGAAAAGAAAATAAAAAATTTAAATTCTTGAGTTTTCCTACGATATCAGGATCAGGACCAAACGGGGCTATTATTCATTACAAAGCTACAAAAGAAACAAATAGGAAATTAAATAAAGGAGATATTTACTTGGTTGACTCAGGAGGTCAATACGAATTTGGAACTACAGATGTTACTCGAACTATTACTTTAAATAATTCAAAAAAAAGAATTAAAGATATTTTTACAAGAGTTCTTAAAGGACATATTGCCGTTGCAAATTTTAAGATTAAAAATGGAACATCAGGCTCAACTATGGACGAAAGTGCAAGAAAATATCTAAAACAAATTGGTTTGAATTATGCTCATGGAACTGGACATGGAGTAGGTTATTTTTTAAATGTGCATGAAGGTCCTCATGCAATATCCAAAAATAATAAAATTAGTTTCCAAAAAGGCATGATCGTATCAAATGAACCTGGTTACTATGAGAAAAATAAATTTGGTATCAGAATTGAAAATCTCATTTATGTTAAAGGAGATAGTAACAAACTAAGATTTGAAAATTTGACAATGGCACCCATAGACAAAGATTTAATTATTAGAAAAAATTTAAATGAAAATGAAAAAAAATGGCTAAATAATTATCATAAAACTGTGCTTAGAAATCTTAAGAAGTTCATGAATAAAATTGAAAGATTGGAACTCAAAAGAGCTTGTTCAGCTATTTAAAATTTTATTCCACTCTTGCTCAGATATAATTCTAATTTTCATATCTTTTGCTTTATCAACTTTTTTTTTTGTTGGTTTTAATTCTCCAACTACTAGATAATCTAACTTTTTTGATATAGAACCTAGAACTTTTCCTCCTTTGCTTTCTGCTATTGATTTAGCTTCAGATCTGCTCATGTTACGGAATCCGCCAGTAAACATAATTTTTTTGTTTAAAAATACTCCTTTTTTTGAAATTGTTTTAAATTCAAAAATATTTAATTCTTTAATCAAATTAAGAGTTATTTGGATATTCATGACATTAGAAAAAAAATTATCTATTGAATTAATTTGTGTTTCTCCAATGCCATCTAGTTCTAGCAATTCTTTTAAGATTTTAGCTCTACTTTTAGATTTCATAAAATTTTTTAATTCTTTTATAGTTTTAAAATAACTTGCAATTATTTTGGCATTTTCTTGCCCTATGTGCCTGATACCAATTGAAAAAATAAATTTATCAAAACTTATATTTCTAGATTTATTAATAGATTTTTGTAAATTAGTTATTGATAATTCTCCCCATCCTTCTAAAGTTTTAATCTTATCATAGTTGAGATTAAAAATATCAGAGGGTTGTTTTATTAATTTTAAGGTCCAAAATTGGTCTATAACTTTTTTTCCTAATCCATCTATATTCAATGCTTCTTTTGAAACAGCGTGCTTTAATTTTTCCTTAGCGGTATAATTACATTCGTAACCTTTTAAACATCTTCTTACTGCATCTTCTTTTTTTGTACTTTTACTAATTTCTTTAATTGTTTCAGAACCACACAAACATTTTTTTGGAAATTGAAATTTTTGACTATCTTTCTTTCTTTTAGAAAGGTCTGCAGAAATTACTTGTGGAATTACATCACCCGCTCTTTGAATTAGAATAGTATCACCGACCCTAATATCTTTTCTGATTATTTCATCCTCATTATGTAATGTTGCATTTGAGACAACAACTCCCCCAACAGTTACAGGCTCGACTCTGGCTACAGGAGTGATGGCCCCTGTCCTGCCTACTTGTATAGTGATGTCTTTTATTATAGTAGTCGCTTTTTCCGAAGAAAACTTATAAGCAATTGCCCATCTAGGTGAATTAGATGTATTACCTAATCTTTTTTGCAAATTAATATCGTTTACTTTGTAAACTAATCCATCAATGTCATAATCAAGAGAGGACCTTAGTTGATCAATTTTCTTATGTTGATTTTCTATTTCTGTTGAGTTTTTAACAATTTTTGATATTGGATTTGTTTTAAATCCCCACTTTTTGAGTTTTTCTAAAAAAAATATTTGAGATTTAAACATCATTGGTTCTACAGCCCCATAACCATAAGCAAAATATTTTAAAGGGATTTTTGCGGTTTCTTTAGAATTTTTTTGTCTTAGGGATCCTCCAGCAGCATTTCTCGGGTTTGCAAATTTATCTTTAAGTTCGTTAAAATCTTTTTTTCCTATAAATATTTCACAACGCACCTCAAGTAAATGAGGTAAGTCTTCCCCTTTTATTTTGAGAGGAATTTCTTTGATCGTTTTTAAATTTTCTAGGATATCTTCACCAATTTTACCGTCTCCCCGCGATAAACCTTTTACTAAATTTCCTTTTTCATAAACTAAAGTTGCAGAGATACCATCAATTTTTGGTTCACAAATTAACTCAATATTTTGTTCACTAAAATTTAAAAAATTCTTAACCTTTTTTATAAAGCTAATCATATCATCTTCATTAAAAGCGTTAGAAAGAGACAGCATGGGATAAAGATGTTTAATTTTTTTAAATTTATTAGACGGGGGGGTACCAATAATTTTCTCTATAGTGGCAATTTTTTTTAGATAGGGATATTGCTTTTCAAGATCTATAATTTCATTTTTAATTTTATCATATTCAGCGTCGGAAATTAGAGGTTTATCAAACTTATAATATGACTTATTTTGTTTTTTTAAGTATTGAATTTTTCTTTTAAAGTTATCAATAATTTTACTATCTTCTTTCATTAACTACTGTTTAAAAATATCAATTATTTTATTTAAAAAGTTTTTATCAATTGTGCTTTTTTTGTTTTTTTTTGAATTAATTTTTTTTATTTTATAATCCTTATTCAAAATCTTATAAGATTTTTCATACCATTCGCTTGAATTATAATTATATCCTAAAATTTTAGCAAATTCTTTGGCTTCTTTTTCTAATCCCAAATAATAATTTATCTCAACAAGTCTATGCAGGGCTTCTTCGATAAATATAGTTTGATCATAATTATTTAATATGTTTTTTAATCTTTTAATTGCAGGTGCCCATTTTTCAATTGATATATAATATCTTGCTATATAAAGTTCCTTTGCTGCAAGTTGATTTTGTATTAAATCTTTTTTAAATTTTAAATCTGTTGCATAAGTGCTTTCAGGATATTTTTTGATAAAAAAATCTATCTTTTTATTTGCTTCTAATAAAGGTTTAATATCTTTTTTTTCATCGTCTATTTGTTCAAAATAAATTATTGCTTCTAAATAATGTGCATAAACTATATTTTTGTCTGCTGGATAATTTTTCAAAAATCTTTGTAAACCTTCAAGTGCTTCATCATAAAAATTAATTGCATATAATGAAAAGCTCGCCATGATTGCTGCTTTAGATGCAAGTTCAGGTTTTTCGAAATTTAATTCAGCTTCTGAAAACTTTTTATTTGCAAAGAAAAAATCATTTTTATTAAATGCGCTTATACCCTCTGCATAAATTTGGTACGGGTCTATTTTATCTTCAACAACGTATATGGGTTCTTTTTTAGAGCAAGAAATAAAAGAAAATATTAAAACTATTACTATTATTAATCTAAAGATCATTTTTAAATTAATATCAGATTAATACTAAAATAATATGTATAAAATTTACTAAGCGTTTACAGCTATTTTGGTTAATTCTTTAACAGCAGAATTATTGGTAATTGTGTGATTTGAATTTTCATTAGCTGATAAAATTGATTTATGATTAAAAACTTTTCTAAGAAACTTATTGGTCAATTCATGACCGCCTTGGATGCATTTTACTTTACCCATTATCCTGTAACCTGATAACAGAAAGTCTCCAGCTAAATCTAAAATTTTATGATTAACAAATTCTTTTTTATTTCTAAGACCGCCTTCATTGAGAACTTTATCTTCTTTTACTACAATTGCATTATTTAGAGATCCGCCCTTAGCTAAACCAGCTTTTTTAATTTTTTCTATATCTTCGAATAAACAAAACGTTCTAGATGAGATAATGTCTTCAAGATTATCATTTTGAAAATTTACGACATTTTTTTGTTTTCCGATAATTTCGTTTTTAAAATCTAGTTGGAAGTTTACTATTAGAGACTCTTCATTTGGCTCTATAGAAATTATTTTTTTTCCTTCTTTAAGTTCAATTTTTTCTGAAATTTTCAAATATTTTCTTTTTTTTGAAAATGTCTTAGTTTTTTGTTTGCTTAATAAATCTAAAAAATCCTTAGCCGAACCATCCATAATAGGAATTTCTTCACAATTTATGTCAATTATTGCATTGTCAATTCCAGATATATAAAATGCAGCAAGCAAATGTTCTACTGTAGAAACTTTTACACCATAACTATTTTCAAGTGTGGTGCATAATTTGGCTGAAGTAACATTTTTAAAATTAGCTTCGATTAAATTTTTTTCTTTTAAATCTTTTCTTCTAAAAATTATTCCCTGGTCCTCTTCGCCCGGAAATATTGTAATTGTTGAAGTTTGACCTGAATGAAGTCCTATACCAGTAAAAGTTATAGGTTCGGATAAGGTTTTTTGATATTCATTGCTCATTGGTCCGTAGTTATATGAAAATTACACTCAAAGCTTAAAACAACTTATGTTTCTAAAAAAAACAATATTTATCCAAAAATTTTATCAAAAATCCTTGAAACTATTGACTTTCTAGACTTTGAAATAGGTATTGCTTCTTTTTTCCAACCAAAATGAACAAGCTGATTAATAGTACTAATCATTTTATCATTTGGTAAATCATCAATTACTCTAAATTCAAAAGTTTCGTTATATGAAAAAACCTTTTCAAAAATATCTTTAATACCATTTACCTTAAGAGCGTTATCAATCTCTAAAAATATAACTCTAGAATTTTTATTATAATAATTAAAATTTATATTATTAAAAATTATTAATTCTGCGATTTCCTCTAATCGTGCTAAAATTATATCATAAATCAATTTTTTTTTAACTTTTTTGTTTCTTTCTTCATCTAAGAATTCTTGATCGATAAATTCATTCTCAGTAATATTTTTTTCAAATTTTATTTGACCTAAAATTTTTTTTACAGTTTCAATTTTTAAAGTTGTAATTTTAGAAATGTCTCTCATAATAATATCAATTCCAAATTTAAATGTCTCCTCAGATTTGAGAGAATTATTTTCAAAATAAAAAATTTTTGAATTATTATCACTTATTTTAATATAAAAAAAAGACTCGGTATTTTTGTAGTTATTGCTTATGTAAGCTCCCTTAATAAAACTTTTAACTAATATTTTTTTTATCTTTAAATTACATCTTTCAAAAATATTATTGAGATTTTTGTGATCATTAGAGTTTATTAAAATAAAGGATAGCTCATGAGAGTAAAAATCTCCAAAAAGACCAATAGGCAAATTATCAATTTTTTTATTATCTAGTTGAAACTTTGAATTAAAAATATGTAGAAAATTTTTTTGTTTTTCTGTTTCATCTACATATGATTTTAATGAGTTTAATATGTAAGTTATATTCTCTCTTAAAATTTGTGAACTATTTAATTTTTTATATCCTGAAATATTTACAAATGAAGAATTATAATTTTCTAAAATTAAAATTATTTCTTTAAATGTTTGATTTAAATTTTGTTCTATTTTAATTAAACTATCTTTAATAATACTAAAGGCTATTTCAAAATCAGATACTCTAGAGTTATTTATTCCCTTGAGAGGAATTTCTGTTTTATAAATAATTTTACAATTATTTTGTTCGTCAACCTCACAAACAAAAAAAACAGAAGTTGATCCTGTTATTTCCAAAAAAAGATTTAGAGGTAAATTTTTCATAGATTATTTTAAAATAAGTTGATTATTTACTCTATAATCAAATATTCGAAATTTTTCAAAATCACTTTTATTATTAATGCTCAAAAAATTCTTCAAGTTTTTAATATAATTTTTCTTATGAAGTTTAATTATTTTATTATTTTTCGTTTCTAGATCCCACCTATTGGATCCATAAAGTATGTATTTCTCAATTTCATCAAAGGGAAATTTAATACTTTTTAAATCATTGTAAAAAATTTTAAATTCTTCTTTATTGCCTAAAATATTTGGTAAATTTTTATGATTTTCAAAATTTTCGAATTTAATTACATTCATTTTCTTATTTATATAAAATTTTTTTTTTTTATCTATTAAAATGGCTATAGGTTCATACTCAAAAATTTTAATTTTTAATGTGCTAGGATATTTTTTTTTTACATTAAAACCCTCTATAAACTTATTTTTTTCAAGAGCTTTTTGAATTTCTGAATTCTTTAAAAAAATAATATTTTTTTTATAAATTGAGGATAATAAAATTTTTATATCTTTTTTTTTAAGTATAGTATTATTTTCTATTATAATTTTTTTTACATTAAATTTTGAAGTTATAATTTTAGGTTTAAAGGTAATTGTTGTTAATAAAAAAAATAATACTAACGCAGCTACTATTCGTTTATTCATCTATTAATGCTTGCATCCAATAGAATTTTCTCAACTAAATTTTCAAACGTTAGCCCTTTATAATTTGCAATTTCAGGTACTAAAGATAAACTTGTCATACCAGGTTGTGTGTTTATTTCTAAAATGTAAAAATTATTTTTGTAAAACTTAAAATCTGATCTTGACACACCTCTACAATTTAAAGCTTGATGAGTTTTTTTAGCTATTGATAGAATTTCTTTGTACTTTTTTTTTGTTAAACGAGCTGGCATCAAATGTTTTGTCTTTGCCTTTTTAGTATATTTAGCTTTGTAATCATAGAAGAGCCTTTTTGGAATAAGTTCGATGGCTCCTAGAGGATTGCTGTTTAGTACTGCTGCTTGAATTTCTTGTCCGCCTATATATTCCTCAAGAATTAACTCATCATAATTCTTAAATAAAAAATGAACTTCTTTTAATAATTTTTCTTTATTATTACAAACTTTCACACCCAAGCTAGAGCCTTCATTAATTGGTTTTATTACAACTGGAAAACTAATATTCTTTTTCTTGATAATTTTTTTTATACTTTTGATTTTAAAATTAGTCTTTTCAATTAAGGAATATTTTGGTGTTTTAATCTTATTTCTAATAAAAATTTCTTTAGAAATAATTTTATTCATAGCATTAAAGGAGCTGATAACACCAGAATGGGTATAGGGAATTTTTAAATATTCAAAATAACTTTGTGCAACTCCATCTTCACCGTCTCTGCCATGTAACGCATTAAATATTACATCGGTTTTTTTTATATCAATAAGATTAAAATTTTTTATTTTTGGATCAAAAGTCGATACTTTGTATCCCTTACTTTTAAGCGCTTTGATACAAGCTCTTCCACTTTGTAAGCTTACAGCTCTTTCACCAGAGTTACCGCCTAAAACAACTAAAACTTTATTAAATTTTTTTTTTTTCACCTATTATTTTAATCTCCAATTCAAGATTTACTCCTGTTTTCTCATGAACTTTTTTTTTGACTTTGTTTATCAGATTCTCAATATCAGTAGATTGAGCTTTGCCATTGTTTACAAAAAAATTACAATGTTTTTGTGAAATTATAGCATCTCCTTCCTTGAATTTTTCGCACCCAGCTTCTTTAATGAACATCCATGCTTTTTGATTTTTATTAATATTTTTAAATGTGCTTCCACATGTTTTTATTTGACTTGGTTGAGATAATTTTTTTCTTTCAACAAACTCTTTTTGTTTCTTTTCTATCTCTTCTCTTTTTTTAACTTTACCCTTTAGTTTTGCAGAGATAATGATCAAATTATCAGGTAAATTATTACCTCTGTAGAAAAATTTTATATCCTCTTTTTTAATTTCAATTTCTAATAATTTATTTTTATCAATTGCTTTAATAGATACAAGAACCTGAGATATATCATTTTCATAGCAACCGCTGTTCATAATAATTGCTCCTCCAAGAGTACCGGGAATGCATGATAAAAACTCTAAGTTACCTAAGCCTTGATCCTTTGCAAAATTAGCAATGTTTCGATCAAGTGTTGCGGCACCAACTTCTAAGATGTCTTGTCCAATTAATTTAACTTTAGAAAAATCTCCTCCTAGTTTTATTACTGCCCCTTTTACACCATTATCTCTGAATAAAGTATTTGATCCTGCTCCTATGATAATAGATTTCAAATTAATTTTTTTTATTTCTTTTAAAAATTCAATTAATTGATTTTTATCTTTAGCTCTATAAAAGTATTCAGCACAACCACCTAAGTTAAACCAACTATAACTTGATAATTTAACGTCTTTCTTTAAATTTTCTCCAAATTTTTTATTTATCTCATTTTCTAAAATCATAATAAATCTTTAAGTTTCATCATCCATTTTGATATCGTTCCTGCGCCCATCCCTATAATTAATTCATTGCTAATTAAATTTTTTTTAAAATATTGGCTTAATTCTATTTCATTTTTAACAATTATTACCTGGATGTTTGATTTTTTTCCAATTAGCTCTGCAAATTTTATTAAATTAAATTTAGAATTTTTCTTCTCACCCGCTGCGTACAAAGGGCAAATAATTACTAAACCTGATTTTTTAAAACATTTGGAAAATTCATTTTTTAAAGATAAAACTCGAGAATATCTGTGTGGTTCAAATACACTTATAATTTTTCTTTTTGGATTTACATTGTGAACTCCCTCTAAAATAGATTTTATTTCTGTTGGATGATGGGCATAATCATCATAAAAGTCGTTTCTGTTTTTTGAAAAAACTTTTGTCATTCTTCTTTGAACTCCAGAAAAATTTTTAAGGGATTTTTTAGCAATATTTAAATTTGCGCCTAGGTTGAGACACACAATTAAAGCAGCGGCAGAATTTAATACATTGTGTTTTCCTAATAATTTAACATTAATATTTTTGATTTTTTGAATTTTTTTATTTTTATCTTTAAAAATAAGATCAAAATTTGTACTTCCATAATTGTACTTTATATTCTTGATAAGATAATCAGCATTTTTATGCTCCCCGTAAGTAATAATATTTTTATTCTTAATTTTGTTTAAAATTTTAAAAACATTTCTGCTATCAATACAAATTATAGCTTTTCCAGTTGGTGGAGTTTTATTAATAAATTCTATGAATGAATTTTCTAAATTTTTATAATTTTTGTAATAATCTAAATGTTCGTAATCAATATTAGTAACAATTGAATAATTGATAGGTAATTTTAAAAAACTCCCATCTGACTCATCAGCTTCGAGTATAGCCCATTCACCTTTACCAAGCTTTGCATTACTTTTAAAAGAATTAATTACCCCACCATTTATTATAGTAGGATCTAATTTTTGATCTGACAAAATTTTTGCAACCAATGAAGTTGTGGTAGTTTTTCCGTGTGATCCTGTAATGATTATATTTTTTTTTAAAGATACAACATCAGCTAAAACTTCTGCTCTTGTGTAAATGGGTATTTTGTTTTTTTTTGCGTATTTTATTTCAATGTTATTATTTTTAATTGCAGTAGATTTTACTAAAATATTTGCTTTTTTTATATTATTTGAAGAATGGCCAATAAGAACTTTGATTTTTGATTTTACACAACTAATAGTATTTTTGTTTTTATTTTGGTCGCTTCCTTGAATGCTAAAACCCATATTATTCATTATCTGAGCAAGTCCACTCATCCCTATTCCGCCTATGCCTACAAAATGAATAATATCTTTTTGACCTAGATTAATTTTTTTCATTTAAAATCTCTTCTATTTCACTATTTAATTTTTTGAAAATGTCTTTATCTGAGTGCTGTCTTTGATTTAATAAAATTTTTTTTATTAACGATTTGTCCCTAAAAATTGTATTTATTAACTCAAACAGCTTAGATTTAATATTTTTTTCTTCCAATAAATATCCATACCCTTTTTTTGAATAAAACTCAGCGTTTTTATATTGATGATTATCTGCAGATGTTGGTAAAGGTATTGATATAAAAGGAATTTTAACATTGATTAATTCTCCTAAAACAGAGGCTCCAGAGCGAGTAATTACTAGGTTTGCTTTTGAATAATATTTAAGAATTTCTTTCGTAAAATTAAAAACCTCGTATTCTATGCCTGCTTTAGTATAAAACTTAGATAATTGATCGTTCTGTTTTTCCTGACATTGTTGAAAAACTTTGATTGGTATTTTTGATTTTTTTAACTTTTCAAATATCTCTGGCAACTCATCTGCGAAGATTTTAGCAGCCTGGCTCCCTCCTAAAACTAAAATATTTATTTTTTTAAACTCATCTTTTTGGTCAGAAATATTAGTGTTTATAATTTCTTCTCTTATTAAGTTACCTATTTCAATGACTTTGTCTTCAAATTTTATAGGTATACCTCCTAGCGACTTATTTGAAACGAATATTTTTTTTGCAAAAGGTAACAAATACCTATTAGCTTTTCCAATTATCAAATTATTTTCATAAATTATAAATTTTATTCTTAAAATTGATGCAGCAATACAAATTGGAAAAGAAGAATAGCCTCCCATACCAAAAACAATAAGAGGCTTGTTGTTAAATAAAAATAATAAAGATTTTAATAATGAGAAAAAATTAGTTAAGATTGAAAGTAAAAGTTTAAATATATTGTTCTTAATTAGAGGTGATGAAGGGATATTTATAAGATCTAGATTATTATAGTCTTTTAAGTAGTTTCTTCCTCTTTCATCAACGGTTAATTTGACACTAAAATTTTTGTTTGTAAGATAATTTGCTAAACTATAAGCAGGAAAAACATGCCCTCCTGTACCTCCGGTTGCTATTAAAATTTTTTTCTTAATCATAAAGATATGTTTTATCCTTTGTGTAGTTTAAAACTAAGCCGGCTAGAATTGCACTGCCAATTAATGATGAGCCCCCGTAACTCAAAAAAGGTAAAGTCATGCCAGTAGTTGGTAATAAATTCGTATTTACTCCAGCGTGAATAAAAGTTTGAAATATCAATAATGATGCTAATCCGCTCAAAGAAATTTTTAAAAATTGATTATCTTGATTAAAACAATTTTTAATTATCCTAAATGAAATATATAAAAATATTATCAAAATCATTATCGAGGCTAAGGAGCCATATTCTTCAGAGATTACAGCTATTACATAATCTGTATGTGCTTCTGGTACACTTTCTTTAAGTATACCTTCGCCCATTCCTTGTCCTGTAAGTCCGCCAAGTTTTATTGCCTCTAGAGCAGATGTTGATTGAAATTTATCTCCCTGGCTAGGATCAAAAAAAGTAATTAACCGATTTATAATATATCCAAACTTTTCTGGAAGAAAAAATAATAAGGAACTTAAAGAAAATAAAAAAATAGAAAAAAAAATTAACATATAAGTTAAGCTTACTCCGGAAATAAAAACAGTTGAGATCCAACTACATATTATTAATATTGATTGCCCTAAGTCTGGTTGATCAATTAATAAAATTATTACAGAAACTAATAGTATAAAACTCAACATATATTTTATTTGAGAGTTTTTAAGTTTTTCAAGTGTTAAAATTTTTACTGTTATTAAAATAAAAAAAGGTTTTAATATCTCAATTGGTTGAAGTCTAAATAAGTAAAAGTCTATCCAACGTTTGGCTCCTTTAACCTCTACTCCAATAATTGGAACTAGAGCTAAAAGAACAAATGATAAAATAAATAATGGCACCGTTAGCTTCACAAACAGTTCAGTTTTAATAATTGAAATTACAATCATTATTATTAAAGCTATAAATGTAAAAATAAGGTGTTTAGTAAAAAAAAAGTAAAAATCTTTATTTAACCTTTCCCCGGCTAATAAAGAAGTAGATGAAAATGAAAAAAAAATACCTAGAAAAAATAAAATAAAAAAACATATTAGAATTTTTTTATCGACACTTCTCCAATAATTTATAAACAAAAATTTAATTGAATTACTTGGCATACTTCTTGCATAACCTCTTAAATTCGTCACCTCTTTTTTCAAAATTAGGGAACTGATCAAATGATGCTGCGGCAGGGCTCAGTAATACAAATTTACTTGTATGTTTATCTGACTTGCAATCTTTTAAAATTTTAATAATAGAATTTTTTAAGTTTTTTGTTATTGAAAAAACCAATTTATTTTTAATTTGGTTTTTAAAAAAGTTTATATTTTTTCCTATTAAATAGCATTTACTAATATTTTTTCTATGTTTTGACAAACTTAACTTATCACCTTTTTTGGGAAGACCGCCCAAGATCCAATAAATATTTTTAAGATCAGTTAAAGCTGAGTCGGTTGCTTTGAAAGAGGTAGCCTTGGAATCATTTATAAATGTCATATCATTTCGCTTTAAAAATATTTCAAATCTGTGTGATAAACCTCTAAAAGATTTCATCGTATTGATAAAATTCTTATCTTTGATTCCTATTAATTTGGAAAAAGTATAAATAAAACTCATATTTTCACTATTTATGTTAGAAGTTAAATAATCATTTTTTATTTTAAATTTTACTTTTTCATAATCTTTTTCTTTTGGCAAAATTAATTTACTTGCAAAACCTTTTTTTCTAAAAATATTTTTTAAATTTTTATTAATTAATGCAAAATGATTTTTAGCTTGGAGCCGAAAAATTATAAATTTTGAATTTAAATAATTCATCTTGCTACCATGCCAATCAAGATGGTCGTTGGAAAGATTTAAAAAAATTGCATAATTCGGACAAATAAATTTTGAATGTGAAAGTTGAAATGATGAAGCTTCTATAATTGCAAAATTTTTTTTTTGTCCTTTAAAATTTAATATAGGATTTCCAATATTTCCTCCCAAGAAAGTCTTGTATTTATTTTTTGTTAGGAGATGTTCTAATAATTTACAGGTTGTAGATTTACCATTCGTTCCAGTTACTACAATGCTTTTAGGTCTGTTCTTAGTCAAGTAAAATAAATCAATATCTGTAATTATTTTTTTTTTAAATTTTCTAAGATTTTTATTTTTTAATAAACTTATACCAGGAGATAAAACTATAAAATCAACTTGATTTAATGTTTGAAATAAATTTTTTGGTCTATAATTTTTAAGTAAATTCTTTTCTTTGTCATCCCAAACATTAAATCTTTTTATTTTATTTTTAATCAAAAATTTTGCAACAGAACGTCCTGTTGCTCCAAGTCCATAAACAAGGAACGATAGTTCTTTGATTTTTGGCATTAGCAACATGTTTTACCTTAACTTTAACGTTGCTAACCCTACCAATGCTAAGATGATAGCTATTATCCAAAATCGAATTACAATAGTTGACTCTGCCCAACCTTTTTTTTCAAAATGATGGTGAATTGGAGCCATTTTAAAAATTCTTTTTCCTGTTAACTTAAAGGAGGCTACTTGAATAATAACAGAGACAGTTTCTAGTACAAATAAACCACCAATTATAGCTAATACTATTTCATGTTTTACTATAATTGCTATCGCTGCTAACGAACCCCCTAACGAAAGTGATCCAGTGTCACCCATAAAAATCTTTGCAGGTGGAGCATTATACCAAAGAAAACCTAAACAAGCTCCTACTACTGACCCGCAAAAAATAGATAACTCACCTACATCTGGAATATATTGAATCTGTAAATACTCAGAGAAAATTGTATTACCGACTACATAAGAAATTAGTGTGAATGAAAGCGCAACAAGCATTACTGGTACGGTTGCCAACCCATCTAAACCATCTGTTAAATTTACCGCATTAGAAGCTCCGATAATAACGAATAAACCAAAAGGAACAAAAAATATTCCCATATGCCAAATCAAATTTTTGAAAAAAGGAAAATAAAGATTATATAAATATTGGTGATTAGAATATTTAATCAAAATTAATAAAGTTAATACTCCAATAATTATTTGACCAAGAAATTTATATCTTGATTTAAGTCCACTAGAATTTTTAAGTTTAATTTTGAAAATATCGTCAATTAATCCCAAGATACCTAGAGATAATGACACAAAAACTAAGGTCCAAACATAAATATTATTCAGATCTGCCCAAAGAAGAGTGCTTGATATAATTCCGATTATGATAATGACACCACCCATTGTAGGAGTGCCAGATTTTTTTATAATGTGGTCAATCGGTCCATCTTGTCTTATTGGCCCAGTTATCATTTTTTCTGAAAATAATTTTATTAGTGGACCTCCTATGATAAATACGATTACTAAAGATGTGACCACCGATAACCCAGTTCTAAATGTTAAGTATTTAAAAACATTTAAAAATGAGTATTGCTCAATTAATGAGGTTAAAAAACTGAATAACATTTATATCCCCTTAATCATTTTTTTACTAAAATCATTAAGTCCCGTTGCATTAGACCCTTTAATCATCAGATAATCATTACTTGCTATCATCTTACTTAAACTTAGGTCTATATCTTCGTTATTTTGCAAAATATTTCCTCTTTTATCTTTATAAAGGTGTTTATAAGTGAATAATGTTTTTTTTCCTTTGACGAATACCTTATCAATATCAGAATTGTTAATAACTTTAGATAGTTCTTTGTGATATTTTTTTGATTTAGAGCCTAATTCAAGCATATCACCAAGTATCAAGTATTTTTTAAATTTTTCTTTTTTTATTAAGTTAAGTTTATTAATTGCATTTTTCACAGATAATGGATTGGCATTGTAACTTTCATCGATCAATTTGAATTTCTTCTTATATCTTAAAATGGAGTATCTTTTTCCTCTTCCTTCAGGAGACTCCAAGTATTTAAATTTCGATTTAAGTTTAAAAACATTTATTCCCAATTCATTTAAAACTGCTAAAGAAGATAAAACATTATAAATATTTAAATCGTTAACTGTGAAACTTAAAGTTTTGCTATTAATTTTTACAAAAACTTCTGATTTGTCTCCTGTTTTAATAATATTTTGAAAACAAATATCGGCTTTTTTATGTTTACCAAAAGTTGTTATTTTAAGATTATATTTTTTTGCTTTTTTACTTAAAAAATTAAAAAACTTATCGTCTCGATTTAATATAATTGTCCCTCCACTTTTAATATTTTCAATAATCTCTGATTTTGCTTTTGCTATACCGCTAATATTCCTAAAATTTTCTAAATGAGCTTCACCAATATTTGTAATTACTCCAATATGAGGACTTATTAATTTGGTTAATTTTTTAATCTCTCCAGGTTTGCTCATCCCAACTTCAAATACACCAAATTTATCATCAATTTTTAGATTTGACATGCTTATTGGAACCCCCAAATGATTATTAAAAGATTTTGGAGATGAATAAGTTTTCCCAAAGTTTTGCAACAAATCTTTAATCAAGTTTTTTAATGAGGTTTTTCCAGCACTTCCAGTTATTGCTATTATTTTAGCTGAAGTATATTCCCTTTTCAATTTAGCAAAATTATTCAAAAAAGAAATTGAGTTATTAATCTTTATAATTTTATTGTTAAATTTTTTTGGTATCGATGGGGATAGAATACAGCCTGCTCCTTTTTTTAATGCTTGGTATATAAATTTACTTCCATCATTTTTTTTTCCTTTTATAGCTAGAAATAAATTACCCTTTTTAAAATTTCTAGTGTCGATTGATAAACCATCGAATTTTACTGGGTAAATTTTATCTAAGATATTTTCAAGTATACATCTGTTTTGAAAAAAATTTTGATTTTTTTTGGTAAAAATTTTATTTTTAAAATTTATTTTTTTGATTATTTTTTTATCAGAAATATTAAATATTTTATTTTTATATATTTGTTCTTCTTCATGACCTTTACCAGCTATTAATATTATTTCATGCGGGTGTGCATTTTGAATTGCTTTTTTTATAGCTAATGCCCTTTTCCCAATTTCAAAAGTTTTATTTTTAGATAAATGTTTTAAAAGTTCATTTCTTATTTTTTTTGGATTTTCTTTTCTTGGATTATCGTCAGTAATATAAATTTTCTTACAACTATTGTTTGCTATTTTTGCCATTAGCGGTCTTTTCATTTTATCTCTTTCACCGCCACATCCAAAAACTAAAGAAACATTATTTCCATATCTATTCTTTAAAGCAGTAATTGCTTTATATAAAGCATCGGGTGTATGAGCATAATCGACATATACTTTTATATTATTTGGATATTTTTTTACTAACTCAAGTCTTCCGTTTACATCTTTAATTCTTTTTATAACTTTATATGCCAATTTTTCTTTTAGCCCACATAATTTTGTTGCTTTTATTGCCATAGCTAAATTCTTAATTTTGAATTCGCTTGAAGAGTCCCTGTAAATACTTTTAATTTTTTCAAATTCTCTACTTATATCAATTAATTGTAAATTTTTCTGTTTGGAAATTTTTTTAATTGAAAGAAATGGTTTAATTTTTTTATCAGATATAATTGTTGCCCTTTTTTTAAGAATGTCTCTGAATAAAATTAATTTTGCATTAAGGTAAGCTTGCATAGTCTTGTGATAGTCTAGATGATCCTGACTAAAATTTGTAAAAATTGCTCCCTTAAAATTTATGTGATGTAATCTTTTTTGATCTAAACCGTGACTTGAAGACTCAATAATTACATTATTAATTTTTTTCTTTTTTAAATAGTACAAATTTTTGTGCAGAGAAATAGTATCAGGAGAAGTGAGATATGTTTTGATAATTTTACCATTATACTTAATTCCTAGGGTTCCAATAGTTGCAACTGGTTTCCTGTTAATTCTTAATATTTGATAGAATAAGTCAGCTACTGATGTTTTTCCATTTGTGCCTGTAACTGCAATTATATTTTTAGGTTTCAATTTATAGAATCTTGAAGCTATCAGACTTAATAAATGTCTTATATTTTTTGTTTTAATTATTAAGACTTTTTTACTTTTAATTTTACAAATTTTAGAACATATAATAACGGAAGATCCTTTATTTATAGCTTCTTTAATAAATTTTTCTCCATTTGTTTTATTGCCTCTAATTGCAAAAAAAATAAAATTTTTTTTAATATTTTTACTAGTCGTGGAAAGTCCAGAAATAATAATGTTTTCTTTATTTTTAGGAATATTTTTAATTAAATTTTTCAGCAACATACAGATCTGTAAACTCTTCGTTATTTATGGCTAAAATTGGCCCAATTCTTTCTATTATTTTGCCTGCTATGTAAACTGAATTCCATCCAGATGTATTGTAGGGAGCTTTAGTCTTAATTCCTCTATAATCATATATTAAGTCTGTATTAATTTTTGGATTTTCTAGCATTACAAATAAAGTGTAATTCGGCTTATTGGATGGAAAGATAGACATAAATGAATTTATTCTGTTTTTTTGATTACCGTAACTTTCCGCTGTGCCAGTTTTTCCTCCTACATAATACCCATCTATATCAGCTAAACTTGCTGTACCATTATGACTGCTGACGACTTTTCGTAAAATATTACTTAATTTACTACTTGTGTCTTGGGAAATTATTTTTTCTAATTTTTCTATTTTTCTATTTTTAATCAAACTTGGCTTTATTAAATTACCACCATTACTCATAGCAGCGTATAAAGCTGAGGCTTGCAAAGGTGTAGTGGTGATTCCATGACCAAAAGAAATTGTTTCCAATTTGCATTTGTTCCACTTCAATCGGTGAGGGCTTCCCCTTTCCTCTAATTCAATTTCTGGACTGTTAGTAATTTTTGTTTTTTTGATAAATTCGTTATATTTTTCTACTCCAATTTTTCTTGCAAGAACTACAGAGCCAACATTGGAAGATCTGACCAATATTTCTTCTACTGACAAATTTTTTGGATGTTCTTTTATGTCTGTTATCTCGTGAATAGAACATTTTATTTTTTTTGGTATTTCTTTAATAATTGTATCTGTATCAACAAGCTTGTTTTCTAAAGCTAATGCTACTGTAAAGGTTTTAAAAATAGAACCAAGTTCATACACACCTTTAGTGATCTTATTAATAAAATTTTTATCTTTTATCGTTGATCTGTGATTAATATTAAAATTAGGTAATGAAACTAAAGATATGATGTCACCATTATTTACATTCATTAAAAGAGCTCCACCTCCTGTAGCACTAAAAGTTTTAATTCCTTTATTTAATTCTTTTTTGATAATGTATTGAATATTGCTATCTAAAGTAAGTTTTAAAGGTTTGCTTAAATTATTTTTATCTTTTAGTTCTCGATCAAAATATTTTTCGACTCCAGAAATACCATAATTATCATAATCAACTTGGCCAACTATATGACTGAATAAATCGCCATGAGTATACATTCTTGCCTGAAAGGGTTCAAATTTTATTGCTTTTTCCCCAAGAGACCAGAATTTATCTTTTTCAATTTGATCTATCCTTTTTTTAATTCGAAAATATTTTTTTTCACTTAATTTTTTTTCTATTTCCTTGATGGGAAGCTCTGGAAAATTTAATCTTAGTTTGATTAATAAATTTTTTTTATCTTTAACTAATTTAGGGTCAACTGCTGCATGAAAAGTATTTACATTTCTAGAAATTATTACACCATTTCTATCAACTATATCTCTTCTAATCAAAGAAAATTGTGTCGATTGTTTTTCTACATAATAAAAATTTTTTTTATTAAGAGATATAAGTGAAATTTTTAAGGAAAAAATTAAAATTAAAGAAAAAAAGAAAAAAAACAATATATAAATTCTATCTTGAAAGTTGTTTGATTTTTTTAAAGACCTATTTTTTTTATTAGTTTCCAAATAATCTTCAAAATAAAAACTTGTTTGATTTATATTATCTTTTTTTTTTGATTTTCTTTTCATTTGATCCTTTAAGATTAGTAAATCTATTTTTTATCGTCGTAAAATCAGAAATATCAAAAAATATTTTTGAATGAACAATTGGTTGATAATTATCAAGCCCAATAATTTTTAATTTCTTTTCAATCTCTGATGGTGATGTTAAATAGTAAAAATCTAATTGAGTTTCGTTAATATCTTTTTTTTTTATCAAAATTTGTGTATTTAAATTTGAAATTTCTTTCTCAATAATTCGCGTTTTATTTTTAATTGTAGAGGTGATAATTAATAATGATACAAATATAATTGAAGAAACTATGAGTTTTTTATTTAACATTTATTGCCTCTAAATTTAAATATTTTTCAAATTTTTTAGTAAAACCATTCGGATACTCGAATTTATTAGCGCTTCTTACTGCAAATCTTAATTTAGCTGATCTAGATCTAATATTTTTTTCTAATTCTTTTTTTGAAGGTCTCAATACATTGTTTTTGTAATCATTAAATAAGCTTGTATCTAAAATATCATTTTCAGGTAGGTACCTTGATGGTCTAGATTTATTTTTAGAAAAGTTTGTAAAAAAATACTTCACTATTCTATCTTCTAATGAATGAAAACTCACAACTAAAATTTTTCCTCCTGGTTTTAATTTTTTTGTTGCATTTATAATTCCGTAGATAAGTTCTGTGATTTCTTTATTGACAAAAATTCGTAGAGCTTGAAAAGTTTTTGTACATGGGTTTATTCTATTCGAAAATTTTTTTTTTTTACTTTTTTCAATTATTTTTACTAGTTCAGATGTACGAGTAATTTTTTTTTCTTTACGGTATTTAACAATATTTTTTGCTATTCTAGATGCTTCTTTTTCATCACCTAAAATTTTTATTATTAATTTCAAATCAATTTCGCTTAAATTATTTATTGCCTCAAAGGCTGATATTTCATTGAGACCCATTGCCATATTTAATTTTTCTTTAGAATTAAATGAAAAACCTCTGTCAAAGTCATCTAGTTGAATAGAAGATAAACCTAAGTCAAAAATGATTGTATCAACTTTATAGTTAGAAATTGTGTCTAATTGACTGAACTTTATTTGATAAAATTTAAATCTATCTGGAAATTTTTTTTCAAGTTCTTTAGCTAAAATTAATGCTTTTTTATCTCTATCAATTGCTTGAACTGAAGTATTTGAAAACTTTAAAATTTCTTTGGAATAACCTCCTCCACCAAATGTACAATCGATAAAATTTTTTTTGATCTCAGGAAGAGATATTTTTAAAACTTCATTCAACATCACTGGAAAATGGGAATATTCCAGTGATGTTTTTTGATTGCTCATGAGACCAAAATTGAGTCATTAAAATTTTTGTTTTCTTAAAAATGCAGGAATTTCGAAATCCTCTTCCTCATTTATTTCTTGATCAAATAACTGTTCTGTTTCAGTATTTTCTTGATCATAAGTTTCTATGCTTGTTTCCTCGGATTGATGGTTTTGCTCATCAGAAAATAACTTTGGAGTATATTCTTCTTTTTCTTCAGTTAAAGCTGGTACACTCTCATTTTCTACTATGTTGTTGTGCTCCATATAAGATGCACTCTCGATCGATAAACCAGATGGCAAATCATTAGAATTGAAATCTGAACTAGTTTCCGTCTTCGTTAAGCTTTCGTTTTCAGATATATTTTCAATATTATTAATTGAATGATTGTATTCTTCCTCATTAAGTTGGTAGCTTTCATCAAGTTTTAAAGCGGTAGCCCCATCAATAGAGCTTAACGTGTTATTGTCCATTCTTGAGTTCTGGGAAAATAAATTTTCAGAATAACCTGTGTTTCTATTTTGAACTCTAGAAAACATATTTAGTACAGTTTT